>OKVV01000003.1_pt1 | contig 373126 bp, 306 predicted proteins | sample 1606871 | NCBI WGS metagenome assembly OKVV01 (sample SAMN03281011, study PRJEB24777) | human gut metagenome | isolation source: fecal sample PR176 from 1 month old male Indian infant, caesarean delivered... | place: Singapore | collected 2006-01-13
TCTTCGTTTCGGTGGCTTCTGGTCACCTGACCCTCCTTGCGGTAGGTCAGGTGTTGCAACGATCACTAGAACCCGCCCACACCCCTAACCGCTAGGGGGGAGGGTGTGTCAGAAAACCACATAGCGAACGTGATCGGATAGTAACTACGTTCATTTTGACGCCTCGAATAACGGGACTAATTTGCTCTGCAACCGGGCGGCCAGTCATCTCGGCATTGCATCTCGACGGACTACCCCACGGACTACCCTTGGGTGTAGCGTGTTGGGGTTGCTTTGAGAGACCGCCTGATGCGTTGTTGCGGTCGATCAGCGAGAGTGGAGTATGCACGTGAGTGGAATGAACGGAGCTCAGGGAATCAAGAATCGTCGCGGCGAACTGCAGCGGGTGCTGAGCCGCGAGGAATCATATGTAGACGGCAAACTCAGCCGGGCGGCGTTCATCTCCATCGCGATATTGACCTTCATCACCTTCGTGGGCAACTTCACGCAGTTGCAGCTGAGTTCCGCGCTGCCGATTATCGTTTCCGAATTCCACATCTCCGTAACCACCGGGCAGTGGCTCACCTCCGTGTTCCAGCTGGTCATGGGCGTGATGGTGCCGCTGACCGCGTTTCTGACCCGGCGCTTCTCCACCCGCCAGATCGTCATCTGCTCGATGGCGGTGTTCACACTCGGCTCCGTGCTGGCATGGTTGGGGCCAAACTTCGTATGGGTGCTGGTCGGGCGCGTGCTCGAAGCTGCCGGCACAGGCGTGATGTGGCCGGTGCTGCAAATCACCGTGTTCTCCATTTACCCGCTGTCTCGCCGCGGGTTTGCCATGGGCACGGTGGGCATGGCCATGAGCGTGGCGCCAGCCATCGGCCCCACCTTGGGCGGCTGGCAGACCGATGCCAACGGCTGGCGCTCGATCTTCCTGACCATGACCATCATTGGCGTAATCTCGCTGCTGGCGGCCATGTTCGGACTGCATAATTTCGGTTCACACGACCCTTCGGCCCGCGCGGACTTCTTCTCGGTGTGCCTGTCGGTGATCGGCTTTGGTGGGCTGATGTTCGGCTTCACCAATTCAGAGACCTATGGATTCGCGGCACCGGTCACGTGGGGGCCGATGGTTGTGGGACTGGTCGGCATTGTCTGGTTCGTGCTGCGTAACCTGCGCGCTGGCAAGCGGTATCGCGAGGCCGTAGCCAAGGACAAGTCGGCACTCCCCCAGCCGCCGCTGCTGGACTTGGAAGTGCTGAAGAACCGTTCGTTCACCGTCGGCACCATTACCGCGTCGCTGGCATTTTTCGCGTTCAGTTCGATTTTGGTCATCATGCCGCTCTACATCCAGACTGACCGCGGCTATTCGGCCACGATGAGCGGTCTGATCATGCTGCCGGGCGCCATCGGCCAGTGCGTCTCCCAGTTCTTCGGCGGCCGCGCGATGGATCGGTTCGGCGCGCGCCCGGTGGCTTTGTTCGGTTCGATTGTGTTGACCCTTGGCACCTTGGGCATGTCGCTGGTGGCGATGGATACGTGGATCTGGTGGGTATCGATCTGCCAGTTCATCCGTCAGATCGGCATGGGTTTCCTGCTGATGCCGATTACCACGTGGTCCCTGAATTGCCTGAACGGGCCGAGCGAAGTGTCCGCCGGATCATCGGTGACGAATACCGCGCGTCAGATTGCGGGCGCTGTGGGCGCACCCGTGTTGGTGATTCTGATGGAAACGTTTGCCGCTTTGCATAAGCAGGGCGGCGCCTCCGCCGTCGCCGCTTCGATTTTCGGCATTCAATGGGCGCTGCGAATCTCCGCAATAATCTGTCTGGCAATGGTGTTGATGGTGTTCTTCGGCGTCAAGGGCGACGGTGCCGGTCGTACGCGAGACATTATTTCCTTGCGCGCGCTGCGCGAACGGCGTGCGCGGCGTATGGCTGCGAACTGACGGCAGATTCAACCATTCTCAACATAATAAGAAACCCCGGTGTTGGAACCGGGGTTTCTTATTATGTTGTGCTATCGCAGGATTTCAGCTGGAGTCTATTACGCCCTGCCCATCAGCGTCAGGACAATCAGCAGCACGTTGAGCGCCACAATCAGTGCCACCACAATCATAAAAATCACGTGCTTGACGGTTCCATCAGCCCACTTGCCCATGAGTTCCTTGTTATGCGTGTATCGCATCAGCGGAATCACGGCGAATGGGATGCCGATGGAAAGCACCACCTGGCCGATGACCAGCGCCTGAGTCGGGTCCTTGGCGAACCACAGCACAATCAGAGCCGGCACCAGCGTGACCACGCGGCAGGCCCACATCGGGGCGTTGACGTGCAGCAGACCGTGCATGATTTCCGAGCCGGCATACGTGCCGACCGATGTGGAGCTCAGCGACGAAGCCAGCAGGCCGATGGAGAAGATCGTGCCGATCACCGGGCCAAGCACCTGCGTGATCGCCCGCTGTGCGCCGTCGATGGAATCCGTGCCAGACATGCCGTGCAGCGAGTTGGCGGCGAGCACCAGCATCGCCAGATTCACGGTGCCGGCCAGCAACAGCGCCCAGACCACATCGATTTTCGAGCCTTTCAGCTGCGTTTTGATCGACGGCTTTTCGCCGCCTGCGTAATGGTCGTTGACCAGCGTGGAGTGCAGGTAGATGGCGTGAGGCATCACGGTGGCGCCCAGAATCGAGGCGGCCATCAGCACCGAGTCGGTGCCTTGGAAGCGTGGAATCATGCCCTTGACCACTTCGCCGGGGCTCGGCGGGTCCACGAACAGGCCTGCGATGAAGCCGAATGTGATAATCAGCAGCATCACGATGATGATGCGCTCGAACGTGGTTTGCGTCTTGCCACCTTGGAACCACAGCATCACCGTGGAGATTGCGCCGATCACCAGACCGCCGATGAACAGCGGCAATCCGAACAGCAGGTTCAGGGCGATGGCACCGCCGATCACCTCGGCCAGATCGGTGGCGATGGCGATGACCTCGGCCTGCATAAAGAACATGAAGCGGCCGGCATCGCTCATACGTTCACCCAGCAGTTCCGGCAGGGATTTGTTGGTCACGATGCCGAGTTTTGCGGACTGATACTGGATGAGCACGCTCATGGCGTTGGCGAGCACCAGCACCCACACCAACAGGTAGCCGTATCGTGCGCCGGAGGTGATGTTGGCCGCCACGTTGCCAGGATCGACGTAAGCCACGGCCGCCACGAACGCGGGGCCGAGGATGCTGGCCAGCGCATGGTCATGCGGCTTTTTCTTGCCGTTTGCCACGGTTCCAGCTCCGGCTCCGACTCCGGCAAGCTGGCGTTCCTTCTCGATTTCCGGTGTTTCCTGTTCGATGTCTGCCACGGCGTTCGTCATAGTGGTTGCCGCAATGGCATCTGCTGCGGTGTGTGTTACTGCCATATCGTCTGTTCCTATTCCCTTCTCCCTTCATACCGGGCTCAGTTATAGCGCGGGCATGTTTCCCGCGTCAACAGACGGACAATCTGCAGACGATTGATGGATGACTGGCGGACTGGCAGCTGGCATTTCCCGCCATCTCGCTCATGAAATGTGACAAACCGCCGAAAACTCGCTCATGAAATGAGGAAATTACTAGAAAACTCGCTCATGAAATGTGCCAGACGGCAGAAAACTCGCTCATGAAAGTGTAAAATCATTGCTATAGCAGTAATTCGGAAAGGGGCTCCTCATGTATCTCAAACGCAAAGCCGATGCCTATCTCAATGCATGGAAATCCGACCCGAATCGCTCCCCGCTAATCATCAAGGGCCCTCGTCAAGTAGGCAAGACAGAGACTATCGATTACTTTGCCGCACACAACTACCGTTCGGTAGTGGAAATCAACTTCGTTGAGGAACCGAAATATCGTGCAATCACTGCGGACGGTTATGGCGCGAATACCATCGTCCGCAATATTTCCCTGATCGACCCAGCCAAAAAGTTCATTCCGGGCGATACGCTCATCTTTTTCGACGAAATCCAGGCCCATCCTGATATCGCCACTGCACTGAAGTTCTTTAAAATCGACGGCAAATATGATGTGATTTGCAGCGGTTCAATGTTGGGCATCAGCTACAAGCAAATCGAAAGCAATAGCGTGGGATATAAGACCGACTACGAAATGCGATCGTTGGACTTCGAAGAATTTCTGTGGGCTCGCGGATACGATGAGGCCGTCATCGAAAGCATGTTCATCCACCTGTGTGATGCTACGCCATTCTCTGAAGTGGAAATGAACGTCTTCTCCACGGCATTTATGGATTACTGCGTGCTTGGCGGCATGCCTGCGGTTGTCGCCTCCCATATACGCACTGGCACGTTCGAGGGAACACTGCAATTGCAGCGCCAGCTTATTTTGGACTACCAGGAGGATATCCGCAAATACACGCAAGGACCCGATCAGGCACGAATTCTCAACGTGTTCAACCATATTCCCGTGCAACTCGCCAAGGAAAACAAGAAGTTCCAAATCAGCAAGGTTGCCAGCGGAGCGCGTTTCAAAGACTATCGAGGATGCGTGGAATGGCTTGAAACCTCGGGAATGGTGAATATCTGCCGATGTATGTCCTATCCTGAACTGCCGTTGAAAGGCAATTATGACGAAAACAAGTTCAAGATATATTTCGGCGATACCGGTCTGTTCGTAGCGATGCTTGACGACGAGGCCAGTGATGATCTGCGGGCCAATCGTAATCTTGGTGTCTATAAGGGTGCTATGTACGAGAGCATCGTCTCTGAAGCGCTACGGAAATCCGGCTATGACCTGTACTACTACAAAAAAGAGGATTCCACACTGGAACAGGATTTCTTCGTCCGCACGCGCGAATGGCTGGTGCCGGTGGAGGTGAAATCGAAAAAAGGCACCGCCAAATCCATGCGGACGCTAATCGCTTCGGATTCTTATCCGGAAATTCAGTTCGGCGTGAAACTATCCGCCGGCAATATCGGTAGCAGCGAACACGTGTTCACCGCACCATACTTCACCACATTTTTGCTCCGACGGCTCCTGCGCGCTTATGACGAGGGGCAGGCACCTATGCTCAACAATCCTGAGCGGTAGCCCCTATTCGTCTGCGGGCACGGCCTGGCCCGGGCAGGTATGGAGGACGGCGAGCATGGCATCCTTTTCTTGGGAGGTGACGGTGAGCTGGTACTTGTCTTTGACGCCAATCTGGCGGGCCACGTAGTCGCAACGGTAGTCGGCGTTGGTGGGTAGCCAGTAGGCGGCGGAAGCCGAACCCTTCTCCTGATTGGCCGGACCGTCGACGGCCAGCAGGTTATAGGGGTCATTGCCGAATTCATGGCGTTTGGCAGTGGACCAGTCGTGCGCACCGGATTGCCAAGCGTTTTCAAGGGCCACCACATGGTCGATCTGCACTTTGGCGCTGGTGGCGCGGCCACGTACGAAATGGATGGTCTGGGCGGTGTACGGATCGGCCAGTGTGCCGGACTCGACCACACAGGAACCGGCGTATTTGTAGGTGATGTCCGTGAGATCGCGGGCGAGCACGTCGTCGCGTACGTCGCAGCCATTGCCGTCGACGTCGGTGGTGCGGAAACCGAAGGAATCGCGGTCGTAGCCGGAGGAGCTTTGGTTGTCGTCTACGGCGAGCGCGTTCAAAGTGTCGGCGGCTGAACCGGTGGCAGTGTAGCCACCGGTGATTTTGGCCGCGTCGGAGCTGACCTGCGGCAGTAACAGGCCGATGGTCACGCCGATTGCTGCGGCGAGAACGATGAGAATCAGCACGCGCTCCAGCGGCCCGGAGGCGTTGAAACGACGGCGGAAGTGGGCGTTACGACGTGCCATCAATCACGCATAGGTGAAGGTGAGGGGGTCGTGGCCGGCGCGGGTGGGGCCGTCGAGGGCGTCGATGGCAGCGCGTTCATCGGCGGTCAGGGCGAAGCCGAACAGGTCGAGATTCTCCTTCTGGCGGTCGGCATGCACGGACTTGGGGATGATGATCGTGCCGTTTTCGATGTGCCAACGCAGAATCACCTGGGCCGGGCTGACCTCATGGGCGGCGGCGATCTTCTCGATGGTGCCGTCGCCGGCGTTGATGTCGGCGCCACGCGCCATCGGCGAGTATGCCTCCACGGCGATGCCGTGCTCTTTGCAGAACGCCACCACTTCGCGCTGCTGCCACGTGGGGTGCAGCTCAATCTGATTGACGGCCGGCCATGCGCCGGTCTCCTCGTGCAGACGCTTCAGATCGGCGGGCATGAAGTTGCATACGCCGAGCGTGCGGGCCATGCCTTCGTCGCGCAGCTTGACGAACGCCTTCCAGGTGTCGGTGCTGCGCCAGTCGAACGGCGTGGGCCAATGGATCATGTACATGTCCACGTAATCGAGCTGGAGGAGTTCCAGCGAGTTGTCGAAAGCTTTGAGCGCGGAATCGTAGCCCTGCTGGGAGTCGCGCAGCTTGGTGGTGACCCACAGGGTCTCGCGCTTGGTGCCCTTGTTGTATCCGGAAGCGGCGAGCGCGCGGCCCACGCCGGCCTCGTTGTTGTAGCCGGCCGCACCATCGATATGGCGGTAGCCGGCTTCCAACGCGGATTCGACGACGGGGACCACGCCCTCGTCGTCGATACGTAGCACGCCGAGACCGACTTGCGGAATGGAATGACCGTCTTTCAAGGCGATGTCCGGCACGTTGGCGGGGTTGATGTGTCCGTTGGTCATGATGTGCGATGCTCCTTTATTGCTGCGACTACACGCCACTGTACACGGAGAGGCACATGTCAGCGTGTGGAGGCGCGGGCGATGACCTGGGATTCGGTGGTGAGCAGTTCGGGTTTGGTGATGCTGCCGTCGATGCATCCGAGGATGCGATTCACTGCCGTGGGAGCTGTCCAGTCAAGGCGGGAATCCATGGTGGTCAGCGGAATCTGCAGGTAGGGGGCTTCCTCGTTGTTGTCGAAGCCGATGACCTGCACCTGCGCGGGCACCTCATAACCAGCGGTGCGCAGAGCGGTCAATGCGCCGATGGCCAACTGATCGTTCAGTGCGATCACACCGTCGAATGGCACGCCGGAATCAATCAGTCGCTGAGTCACGCGAGCGCCAGCGCCGATGGTCCAATCCTGATCGGTGTTGCCAATCAGATGAGGATCCAGCTCAAGCCCACGGCGGCGCGTTTCTTCAATGACACCACGCAAACGCAGTTGTGCGTTGCCTTCCACAGCCTGCAACAAAGCGGCCGCGTTATAGTCGTCTCGTGCGCCCACTACAGCGAGGCGAGAAGAACCTCGATCGTATAGGTAGCCTGCCGCTGTTGCTGCGGCGGCAACATCGTCCGGAGTCACGTGGTCGGCAACACCCCATGTGGTTCGGGCACCGACAATAACCAGCGGGAAATCGACCTTCAGGTCTTCGGGCGAAATATCCTCCACCTCGCTCATGGAGAGAATCATGCCGTCTGACACGGTGGAGTTGAAGTTCTTGAGCAGGTCACGCGCTCCTTTGGCCGAGCCCTCTGCATACGTGGTGACGTATACGGAGTAGTCGCGCTGACGGGCGGCCTCGATGGTGCGGTTGGCCAACTCGGCCAGATATGGCGGAATCAGCGAAGGCACGGCAAGGGTGATGAAACCGGTGTGATCGCGGTTGAGGTTGCGGGCGGCCACGTTGACTCGGTAGCCGAGGTCCTTAATGACTGTTTCAACCTTTGTACGGGTTTCATCGGTCATACGCCCGGAGCCATTGATCACGTTCGACGCAGTTTTGAGCGATACACCGGCGGCCTGAGCGACATCGCGTAGCGTCACTCGACGCTTGGCTGTTTTCTCGTCGCTCATGCCACACTCCTCTATCCGGACAACATTGCCATTCTAGCGCGGTTTAGCAGGACGTTTTAGCGATAAGAATGGCGTTGCGGTTCAGCGTATATCCAACGGCGTCAGTCTCGCAACGGTGGGCGATGATGGGATCACCTTCCACACCGTTGACGGCAACGGGCTGCTTCGAACGGTTCAGATAGAAATCGAAGCGGATGGTACCGTCTGAGGATTGGCGGATGGTGTGCAGGATGCGGGGGTCATGAGTCGTGGCTGCTGCGGTCGTAGTTGCGGCGTTGATCTCTCCCCCACCCGGCCTTTGGTCGGGAGCCCTTTCGTCGGAGGGGGCTGTTGTGTTGAGTTCCTTGAGCAAGTGGGTGATGTCGTGGCGGCCAAGATCGCAGCCCACGTAGATGGCGGCGCCTTGGCCGTGGGGGTGACTGGTGATGGCGGGGACGCCGTCGAGCTCCCAGTCAGCAGCGGCTGTACCCACGTACGTGGCAAGCACGCGAGTGTCTGGAGCGACCGAGGTCACGTCATTCTGCCACAGACGTGTCGTGAGTCCATTCGACAAACCGATTTCGGCCGGTTCGTCTTCGGCTTCTTCTCCGAGGATGTTGAATTCTTCGGAGCGGATGCCGAGCATGTCGCGCAGAAGTCCGTTGCCGGCGCCGGGGTATCCGCCGAGACCGATGTGGAAGTGTTCGTCGATCAGGCCGGTGGCATAGCCGACGATGACCGTACCGCCGTTTTCGGCAAAGTCCGCGATGCGACGGGTATCCTCGTCGGACAGGGCGATCACGGTGGGCAGCACGATAGTCTGGTAGCCGCTCCAATCGTAGGCGAGCGGGACCACGTCCGCGCGCGCTCCGGCATCGAGATATCCGCGATACCAGTCGCGTACGTCATGCCAGTGATTGAGTTTCATGCTGGGCAGGGTCTCGGAGCGAGTGGCCCATTCGGATTCCGCACTAAACAGAATCGCCGTGTCCGCGCGCTTCAGTTCCGTGTCTTGCATACCCGCGTCGGACAGCGTCTTCAGCGCGGCGCCGAGTTCGCACACTCCTCGAAACAGTTTCGTATCGGAGCCCGCGTGGGGCACCATCGCGGAGTGGAACGCCTCGGCACCCGATGCGGATTGTCTCCATTGGAAGAAGTTGATGGCGTCGGCACCCATGGCCACGTGGGCCAAGGAGTCGCGCATGAGCTCGCCGGCGCGCTTGCGCGTGTTAAGCGGCTTCCATTGGACGGCGGAGGTGGAGTGCTCCATCACGTACCACGGCTTGCCGAGCGCGAGCGAGTCCATGAGCGCGTCCGAGCAGGCGAGTTCGTCCAGATGGGATTCGCCCTCATGGAAGTAGTGATCGTTGGACACGAAGTCCACTTCGTTTGCCCATTGCGCGTAGTCCATGGTGCATTGGTCGGTGGAGACCATGAAGTTCGTGGTGAACGGCTTGCCGGGGCAGATTTCTTCGATGGCGTCGCGTTCGGCCTTGTAGAAGTCGAGCAGCATGTCGTTGCCGAACCGCTCGTAATCCAACTGCTGGGGCGGGTTGACCATGCTGTCGCCGCCCATGTGGCGAGGCAGCAACACCTCGTCGAAGCTGTTCACGTGCTGGGACCAGAAGGCCGTGCCCCACGCTTCGTTCAACGCGTCGACGGTCCCGTATTTGGCCTCGCACCACGTGCGGAACGCGGCCAAGGCGTTGTCGGAGTAGTCGTAGCGGTTGTTCCAGCCGTATTCGTTGCCCATGTGCCAGGCCGTCACGTATGGATTGTCCTTGTAGTGTTCGGCAAGTTTGCGGCACAGGCGCAGCGCGTATTCCTTGAGCACCGGGCTTGTGGGCTGCCACGACTGGCGTGAGCCCGCATTGACCACATGGCCGTACCGATCGATTGGCAGCACCTCAGGATGACGCTCGTACAGCCACAACGGGGCCGTGGCAGTGGCCGATGCCAGGTCCACGGCGATGCTCGCCGCGCCGAGCTTGTCGATCACGTGGTCAAGCCACTCGAACGTGAACTCGCCCTCGCGCGGTTCGATCTTGTCCCAGCTGAAGATGGCGAGGGCCACGGTGTTGACGCCGGCTTGGACCATCAGGCGAATGTCCTCGTCCAGTGTCTCCTCGGGCCACTGGTCCGGATTGTAGTCGCCGCCGAACGCGATGCCACGACCGGATTCAGTCAGCAGGGACGGCCACCTGAACGTTCTACGAGTAGTCATATCAATCAAGTCCTTTATTGTACCGGCTCATGGCCGATGCTATGTTGCTGGCGGCGGCCGTTGCTGCGATGACCTTCTTGGTGTTGCGCATGTTATCTCCTCCTGAGCCGTTGGGATTGGTCGTGGCTTCGGGACTTTGGACTTACCTTGGGCCTGGGTTCCTCGCCTGCGATATGCTCCGCTGACGGTCTTTTTTGGGGTGTTTTCTTTGGTACACCCGTGTACCAATATCTATGATGATACACCCGTGTACCAATTTGTCAAAATCAAGCGACACGCCTGATTTCCCGCCAAAACTCGCCACCTCGGGCACACAGAAGAATCTTCAGCCTCCGACATCCACAATTCCGCGAGCGTTCACATTCGTGGATGTCCAGCGCCAGACGGAGCCAGTTCGGCTAGTATGAATAGGCACCACCATAGCTGTATTGAGAGGAAGAGCACATGGCGGGACTGTTTCGGACTGCTTCCAAGCAGCCCAATCCTTTAGGAACAGCCATACGCACCCGCGGATCAGGAAAATATACATTCGGACTGGCTTTGAGTGCGGGTCTTGCCGGATTACTGTACGGCTACGACACCGTCTCCATCTCCGGTGCCATCGAATTCCTGCGCGCCAGATACGGGCTCAGTACTCTCATGGAGGGCCTCGTCGTTTCCTCCATCATGCTCGGTGCCGTCATCGGAGCGGCCACCGCCGGATTCCTTTCCGACCGATTCGGCAGGAAACGTATCCTTATTATCGGCGGCGCGTTCTTCCTCGTTGCGGCTGTATGGAGTGCGCTGACGATAGGTCCCATAGCGCTTATCGTGGCGCGCGCGGCCGGCGGCTACGGCATCGGCCTGACCGCCGCGCTGGCCGTCACATACATCACCGAATCGGCTCCGGCCAACATCCGTGGTCTGCTCGCCTTCTCTTATCAGCTGCTTGCGGTTTGCGGTATCTTCCTGACCAACGTCATCAACTACATCATCGCCTCCCACGGATCAAACGACTGGGATATCGCCGCTGGATGGCGCTGGATGCTGGGATTAGGCGCGATTCCGGCCGCCGCCTTCCTGCTGGCTATGCGGAGGGCACCGGAAAGCCCACGATTCCTCATTCAGATAGGCAGAACCGATGAAGGTTTCGCGGTGCTCGAGCACATCCTCGGCACCGAACGCGCACGCCTGCGCACCGATGACATCCAAGCCTCGGTCAAACTGGAAACCGAGATGTCGCACGAATTCCATGATTTGTTCCGTCCAGGCCTGCGACGGGCACTCGCCATCGGCATCTTTCTCGCCGTGTTCAACCAGTTCATCGGCATGAACGCCATTTCCTACTATGGGCCGGTGATGTTCTCGGATCTCGGGTTCGCCGGGGACACTCAGTTCCTCGCGGCCGCCAGCGTAGGCGGCGTGGAGCTGGTGGCCACCGTGGTAGGCATGTACCTGATCGACACGTTCGGCCGTAAACGTCTTATGGAAATAGGCACCGGCATGATGTGCGTGTTCGCGCTATGCATTTCGGGCTCGTATTTCATGGGCAATTCGCTGCTGACGCTTATATTCGTCATGGCGTTCACCATATCGTTCGCCTTTTCGATGGGACCGATTCCCTGGATTGTGATTCCCGAGCTCTTCCCCACGTATCTGCGCGGTCGCGCCACCGGATTGTGTGTGATGTGTCTGCTGTTCGCCAACTGGATCATCGCACAATTCACGCCGATGATGATCGATGGATTGGGCGGCGGCATATCGTTCGCGATTTTCGCGGTTCTGGATCTGATTTGCCTGTTCGGCATCGTGGCGTTGGTGCCGGAGACAATGGGACGCACGCTGGAGGAAATCGAGCATCTATGGCAGCCGAAAACCGATTTGGCCTACGCAAAATACGCGCTGAGCACGGCTGATGCGAATATCCGCCACGCGGAAGCCACGCTGCGTCGTATTGAAAACGAACGTCAGCAGGCATTGGGCATTATGGATGCGGCTGAGCGGGCTCGCGCTGCGGCACAGCAGAAGATTTTCGCCATAGAGACCGCCAAAAGGGCCGAGGCAGAACGGCTGGAGGCGCAGCGCGCTGCCGAGGAAGCCGCCAAGGCAGCGGCGAATATGGCTGCAGAAGAAGACACGGCAGCGACCGTCTCGGAAGTTACGACGGATGAGAACGTGCCGTCGCTTATGCGGCGTACGAGGGGCGCTGTTCTGGTTGGTAAGTCATCCAGTAGACGGCACGACGGTGAGTATACGGACGGCTCTGCGAACGGCCCTGCGGATGGCTCTGTGGATGGCTCCGTGACTGACTCTGCGGATGGTGCGATGCTGGACGGCGCGGCGGCCGAGGCAGCGGCCAGCGCAGCAGTCGCGGCCTTGGCCGATTCACTGCCCGACGATCCATTCACGCTGGCGAATCGGCCGACTACGCGCAGTGGTGCGGATGATACAGATAGCGTTGATGCCGCAGATGCCGTTGATTCCGCGAATGACGCGAATCGAAACCGCAAGCAGACAAATGCCGTGCAGCCGGCACATATGGCCTCTATTGGGCACGCGCACAGTGCCGATATGCCTCGCGGAGTGTTGTTGCCCAGTGCCGACGAGGATTCCTACAGCGAGCATTCCTTCGCCGAGACGGATGACGACCGCGAGGCTCAGGCCATCGACGCGGCCCTCGACTCTCTGGATACCCTTATCAGAGGCTGATATATAAGGAAATCCTGTATTGCAGAGTATTGCGGCCTGTGACTGTGCGACTTTACAGATTCAGCACCGCATCGGCAACGCGCATGGCGGATTCACGGTGAGAGACCAGCACCACAGCCACGTCTTGCCCCTTATCCGCATTCTGCTCGCTCTTGGACAGCTCATGAATGGAACGCAGAATGATGGCTTCATTCAAGGCATCCAGACGACTGGTCGGCTCGTCGAAGAGCACCAAGTCGGCATTGCGCAGGAATACACGGGCCAAGCCGATGCGCTGGCGTTCGCCTTCAGACAGTCGGTCGCCCAGCTCGCCCACCTGGGTGTCGAGCCCATCCGGCAGGGAATCGATCAGGTCGAGCACGGATGCCTTGGCGAGGGCTTCGCGGAGTCGGGCGTCAAGAACACCGGCCGCTCCCCCATTGCGAATCTCCGATTCAGGCAAGGCGATAAACAGATTTTCTCGAATCGTGCCGTCGAACAGGTGGGTCTCCTGACTCATCATGGCCTGAATACGGCGGCGGGCATGCACATCGATTTGCGGTAGCGGCGTGCCGGACAGCGTCACTTGGCCGCGCTGCGGATCCCAATAGCGCATCAGCAGCTTCAGCATAGTGGACTTGCCCCGGCCGGACGGGCCTTGGATACCGAGGATGCCGTGCTGCGGCACATCGAGCGAGTAGTCGGCGAGAATCGCCTCGCTCTCCTCCCCCGGGTACGCGAAGGTGACGCGGTCAAGGCGCATGCCCTCATAATCCGAGTTCGCAGTGCCAGTTTCCACCACGGCCGGCGCTTCGTCCATCAGGCCGAACAGACGACGGGCGGAGGCGAAGGTCTGGGTGAGGTTCGCGGGCAGGGCGGCGAGCGCCAGCGTCGGCCCGAACGAGCTGGCGAGCAGCACGAAGGCGGCGACCAGCGCCGGGATATCGTAGAGGTTCACGCCGGCAAGATTGATGGCGATGCCGGCAGCCGCCGAGGTAAGCAATGCAACCAGCAATCCGCCGACACCGGCGAACCGGCCGTTGACACGGCTGAGTTTGGCATGGTTACGCCATAGCGCGCGCGTGCGGTCTTCGATGGCCTGCGCACGATCTTCACCCCGACCGAATCGGATGATCTCGTCGAGACCACGCATGTCGTCGAGCATCACGTTGTCGAGTTCGCCGGCCGCGCCACGGATGGCGGGGCCCAGATTGCGCACGCCGGTGGCGAAGAAGCGCGGCACAATGATGCCGATGATCAGATGGGAGACGATCAGCGCCAACGCCATCCAGGGGCTCAGCGTGGCCGCCACGATGGCGTAGACGATGGTGGTGGTCACGGCTATGGCCACGGGGCTGATGGTATGCGCGAAGAAGATTTCGAGCAGTTCCACGTCGGTGGTGAGCATGGCGATGAGGTCGCCCTTGCCCTTGCCGGCGAGCTTGGCCGGAGCGAGGCGGCGAAGGGCGGCGAAGGCCTTGGAGCGGAAGAGCGCGAGCAGGTGGAAGGCCACGTTGTGGTTCAGATATTGCTCAACGTAGCGCGTCAGGCCGCGCAACACCGCGCAAACAATCATGGCGGTGATTGCACCGGCCGCGCTCATGCCCCACACGGGGTTGCCGGCGAGCGCGAATCCGGCGATGATGCCGAACATCGGTAGGAAGGTTGCGGCAAGGTGGCCGATGGTGCCGGCCGTGGAAGCCGCGACCATAAGCCCGGCCAGTGGCTTGGCCTCCCCGAGTAGTCGCTTGATGACCTGGAACGTGCTCATCTCGGCCGGAGCTGCAGCCGGAGCTGCGCCCACAGCCGCCCCGCTCCCGCTGGCGGAAGCTGTCAGCGAAGCTGGCTGAGGGTGGTCAGCCGTTACGTCGGTCTCTGTGCTTACTCGCGTCGAACCACCCTCAGTCCGACTGTCGTCGGCCAGCTCCCGCCAGCGGGAGCTTATCTGCGTCCCATGCTGAGGGTTGTCACCCCCAAAGTTCTCGATATCCGCCTGAGTAGTGAACAACTTGGCGTACACGCCGCCGGCCGCCATGAGTTCGGCATGCGTGCCGGTTTCCACCGACTTGCCGTGTTCGAGCACCACCACTTGGTCGGCGTGCTCGGCGTTGGCCATGCGATGGGTGATCATGATCACCGTCTTGCCGCGGGATTGCACCAGTTCGCGGATGGTCGCGAGAATCAGTTCCTCGGATTCCACATCCACACTGCTGGTGGCCTCGTCGAATACGAACACCGGCGAATCGTGCAGAAGCGCACGGGCGATGGCGATGCGCTGGCGCTGGCCACCGGACAGGTTGGCGGCGTCGGGCTCAATCGTCATGTCAAGGCCGTCCTGCTGCGAACGCACGAAGTCGGCGATACGGGCCTGTTCGAGCGTGTCCCAGAGACGGGAATCCACGGCGTCGGACGCGGCTTCACCGTTCTGGCCGTCATCGGGCAAAGCCATCAGAAGGTTCTCACGCAGAGTACCGGCAAACAGATGGCTACTGGCACCGATCAGGGTGATGGTTCGGGCGAGCGTCTCTCCGGACAGGTCGGATACCTTGACGCCGTTCAGCGTAAGCGAGCCTTGGTATCCGGTCAACGTACCGGCAAGCAGCGCGGCAGCCGTGGATTTGCCGGAACCGGAGATGCCGACGATGGCGGTGAGTTGACCGGGGTAGGCAGTGAAGGTGAGGTCGGTGAGCGCAGGTGCCGGCGCGGAATTCGTTTGTTGAATGGCGGCACCGGAATCGGCGCTGTCATAGGAATAGCCGACGTGGTCGAAGCTGACGGTGATTCCGCCATCGGCCTTGGCCCCGGCCTTGGTACCGGCATCAGTCCCGGCATCGGTGCCAGCGGTGGCCGGCAGCGTGGCAGTGCCGTGGGCGGGCTCGGGGGTGTCCAGCAGGGCGAAGATCCGTTTGGTGGAGGTCATGCCGTTCATCGCCACGTGGAAGTAGGAGCCGAGTTGGCGCATGGGGATGAAGAATTCGGCGGACAGCAGCACGATCAGCAACAGTCCGGCGAGGGTGAGCGGGAAGCCCGCTCCGAATGGCATCAGGTATTGCAGGCCGTAGGCCAGGTAGGCGAACGCACCGGGCAGGTGGGCGGCGAGCATGACCGGCGACCAGCCGGCGGCGCTGGCTCCTGCGGCGGCCGCGGCGGTATGCGCATACTGCCATAGAGCCACACCAATGCCGGCCGCCGCACCGCCGTAGGCCACGATATCCATGGCGGTCAGCGAGCGCAGCTGGATCTGCAGCACGCGCATGGTCATGACGCGGAAGCCTTCGGCCTTCTTGTCCATTTCGGCGGCGGCACGGTCGTCGGCGTCGAAGTTCTTCAGGGTTTCGAGGCCTTGCAGGTTGTCGAGGAATGCGGCACCCATGTCGGTGTATCGGCCCCAGTATTTTTTGAAGGCGCGGGCGGCGGTCATGGATACGATGCCGGTGACAATAATAATGAGCGGCGCGCAGACGAGCATGGTCACGGCGGCCGGCATGTTGATCGGCGCAATCACGGCGAACAGGGTGATCGGCGCAAGAATCGCATAGAAGAGCTGCGGCAGGAACAGTTCGAAGAAGCTTTGAATCTGCTCGACGCCTTCGCCGGCGGACTGGACCACATCCGAGGTCTTGACGCGCGACCTGTAGGACGGGCCGAGGGCCACCATTTTGCGGTACAGCTTGGAACGCAAAGCGAGCTTGACCCGTTCGGCGGCTTCGGTGCCGAGGCGTGTGGCGTGTGTGGTGGCCAGGTAGCGAACCAGCATGCAGACGATCGCCAAGGCCACGTAAACCATGAGGTCGCCGGCCATCGGGGCGACGGTGGTGCCCGGAACGCCGAACAGATTGGCGGGGCACTCGGAGGCCGAGGCGGCGTTACAGGAGAAAGTGTGTGGGTCGGCTGCGGCGAGCAGTCCTTGCAGCAGCATGACCAGCGAAAGCATGAAGCCGATATTGGCAAGCAGCCCAACCCACATCAGAGCCACTTTGCCGGCTATGAGCTTGCCGAGACCTGGTGCCAATTGGAACAGTCGTTTGTCGAACATGGTTCGCTTCCCCTTGCCGTGTTGTTGCGGTGTTGGTTGCCGTGGTACTGCAGTAGGTCTCGTCATGCATCAGTCGCGGGTGCCACCAATCGCATACCTGCACATACCGATGGCGTGCACTGCGCAATCCTATTTACCTTAGGCGAAAGCGCACATACACGCCAGACCTTCAGCTGAGACGACTGTCACGCTGAGCTTCGTTCCCAAATAAGAAGCCACAGACTCCCCAATGCCGACGCCGCCGATGATGCTGGAGCTGATGACCGGACCCTGCAGGGCCGGGCTCAGCACGTACTTGTCCTGCAGGAAGTCGATGGCTCCCGAAATGGACACGGTCATAACCGTAGAGCAAACCGGTTAGACACGGCGTTGTATACAATCCACAAAACCAGACAGACAACTTCTCCATTGCCCACAACGCGCGCAACCTTACGCCAGCGTAATCTAACTCGTCAGAATGGCTCGGGTTGTCAACTTGCCATCATGTTTGTAAGGAATAAACGGCCGTATGCTTACCGAATACACCACGCCCGGCGAATCCATCGAGATCCGCGATGACCAAACTATCTATTCACTGCTCACCGAACGACTGGCCCGCACCGGCGCGGACACGGTAATCGCCGCCAAGAAAATCGGCCCCGGCCGCTGGCAGAACGTCACCACCGGCGAATTCCACGAGCGCGTGGTCTCAGCCGCCAAGGGCCTGATCGCGCTCGGCATCGCCAAGGGCGACGCGGTGACCATCTTTTCCTCCACCCGTCTCGAATGGGGCATTCTCGATTTCGCACTGGCCGCAGTGGGCGCGGTAAGCGTGCCGATCTACGACACCGACTCCGCCCCGCAAGCCCAGCGCATCATGAACGATTCGGCGGTCAAGCTGGCCTTTGCCGACAACCGCGAGCGCTTCGACCGGCTCGACTCGGTCAAGGACCACTGTCCTGCCTTGAAGCAGATTCTCATGATCGAGGGCAACGCGCTGGGCGCGCTCGAAGGTCTGGGCGTGGCTGTTTCGGACGAGGAACTGAACGAGCGCGTGGCCACCGTGCGCGCCGACGATCTGGCCACCATCGTCTACACTTCGGGCTCCACCGGCAACCCGAAGGGTGCCGAACTGACCCACAAGAACTTCGTGTCCATCACCATCTCCGCCTCGCAGGCGTTGCATGAAGTGGTGCTTGACGACCATCCGCGCCTGCTGCTCTTCCTGCCGCTGGCCCACTGCTTCGCGCGATTCATCCAGTACGCCTCCATCGCCTCCGATGACGGCGTGGTCGGTTATATGCCGGACACCAAAACCCTGCTGCCGGACCTGCGTTCGTTTGAACCGACCTACCTGCTGGGCGTGCCGCGCGTGTTCGAGAAGGTATACAACGCCGCCTCGCACAAGGCCGGTGCCGGCTGGAAGGGCCGCCTGTTTGTCAAGGCCGCCGAGGCCGCGCGCGTCTGGAGCCGCAAGGAGCAGGCCGGCGAGCAGCACACGTTTGCCGAAATCGCCGAGCGCGCCAAGTACGAAACGCTCGTCTACCGCACGGTGCGCGGTGCTCTGGGCCCGAAGATCAAGTACGTGGCCTGCGGCGGCGCACCACTGTCGCTCGATCTGGCGCATTTCTACAACGGCATCGGACTGCCGATGATTCAGGGTTATGGCATGACCGAAACCGCCGCCCCGTTCGCCGCCACGCGCGTGACCGACAATGTGATCGGCACCGTAGGCCAGCCCGCGCCCGGCTCCTCGATTCGCATTTCCGACGAAGGCGAACTGCAGGTCAAGGGCCCGAACGTGTTCCGCGGCTACCACAATCTGCCGGAGAAGACGGCCGAGGCGTTCACCGCCGACGGCTGGCTCAGGACCGGCGACTTGGCCGAGATCGATGATGAGGGCCACATCGTCATCACCGGCCGCATCAAGGACATTATTATTACTGCCGGCGGCAAGAACGTCTCCCCCATTCCGCTGGAGGAAGAGATCGCCAAGTGCCCGATCGTGGAGCACTGCGTGGTGGTGGGCGACCAGCGCCCGTTCATCGGCGCGTTGGTGACGCTCGATCCGGAGTCGCTGGCATTGTGGCTGCCCGCGCACGGCCTGTCCACGGAGACGCCGGTCGACCGGCTCGCCACGAACGCCGCGGTGCGCGAGGAGATTCAGCAGTACGTGGACAAGGCGAATGCGACGGTCTCGCGCGCCGAATCCGTACGCAAGTTCGCCGTGCTGGACACGCAGTTCACGCAGGAGAACAAGTGCCTGACACCGTCGCTGAAAGTGGTGCGCCCGGCCGTCAATCGCGTGTTCGCCGATGTGATCGACAACGAGATCTACAACGGCAAGCGGTGAGACGCGCGGTTCGTAATCCGACACAAAAAAAGGGCCTTTTGAACCGCACCCCGATTGTTGGACTGGAGTAATCCAGATTCGATGATCGGAGGTGCGGTTTCTCATGTCCAGGGATCGCAGGCGTCATTATGACGATGATTCCATGCGGGTCGTCGCCGGGGTGCCGCCCGGCCCAGGTGGGTCATGCCCGGGTCAGTTTCTTGCTCCTGAGACGCAGCACGACATCGGCGGAGTTGGCGACGCGCTTGGAATGCGTCACCACGATCACGCATTTGCCGAGCTGATGGGCGGCGTGCTGCAGCAGATGAATCACCTCGTCGGTCATCTCCGGGTCGAGGCTGCCCGTCGGCTCGTCCGCGAGGATCGCGCGGCCCGGGGCGACCAGCGCGCGGCCGACCGCCACCCGTTGACGCTGGCCGCCCGACAGGTGCATGATGTTGCGCTTGGATTCCTCACGGCTCAAACCCAGTTCCTCGAGGATCTTCATATCGGCCTTGGCGCTGACCAGCCGCAGGTTCTCTTCGGGGGTGAGGTAGTCGATCAGGTTATGGTCCTGGAACACCAGGGACACGTGCTCCCGGCGGTGCTTCGCATAGCCCGATGCGGCGATGTCCTCCCCTTCGAAGCGGACCACTCCCCGGGAGGGGGCGTCCAGGCCGGCCAGCAGCGACAGCAGCGTGCTCTTGCCGGCGCCGGACGGGCCGGTGATCGCATACATCTTCCCGGATTCGAAATCCGCGCTGACATCCGAAAGAACACGGATCTTCGCCGCGCCGTAGGCGTAATCGACATGGTCCAGTTGCAGACAGTTAGACATGATTGGTGACTCCTAACGCATAGAGGAAAGAATGGATTTCGGGGATTTGGACAGCACGGCGGCGCATGACACGGCAAGAGCCACGGCGATGACCGCGCATCCGAGCAGCAGGATGAGCATCGTCTGCTCAGGCGGCAAGGCCTCCACGTGCAACGATTCCAACGGCGCGACGCCCGAATCGCGCAACAGTCGGGAAGACACGTATCCCGACAGCATGGCGCCGGTGCCCAGCGAACACAGGGCGGCGACCTCCGCCATGAGTCCGGTTTCGATGGCGAGTTGTGCGACGATCCGCATCTTGTCGATGCCGAGGGCCAGAAGCGTGCCTATCTCATGGATGCGTGAGCGAATCCAGAAGACCAGCGCCATCGCCAGCACCAGTACGTCCGCGAGGCAGACGGACAGCAGCACCATGCGCACCAGATTACGCACCGTCTGCACGGATTGCAGGACGCCGGAGAGCCGGGCCGAATCGTCGGTGACGTCGTACTTGCCGCCGGCCATGGTCTTGGCCCGTCCAATAGCCGCGGACAGGTCCTGCGGATTATCCGACAGGCATCGGATCATGTCGATCCGGTCGTTTCCGGTCAGAGCGGAAGCCACTCGTCTACCCGAATAGATGAGGTTCTCGGAAGTGTCCGAGGGCAGGGGGCTTTGGGCCTGCACGTTGCCGGAGAAGATCCCGGCCACACGCACCGTGGCGTTGCGCCCCTCCTGCCGGAGACGGAATGTCGAGCCGACCGATAGGCCGTTCTGCATCGCGAAGTCGCGGTGGACCAGCACATTGTCGCCGTCGCCCGAGATATGGCGGCCCTGCTCCAGGCGGTACAGGCCGCTCTGGAATTCCTCGGACAATGAGGAATCGGTGGTGCCCAGCACGCTGACCTGCATGGCCAGATCGGAGTCCAATCGGGGGCCCTGCCGGGGCATGACCGGGCGCGCGCCATCCACCTGCGCCAAGGTCTTCGTCGCATAGGCGGTCTTCGTCACACCGGGGATACGCGAGAACCGGCTCGCCTCCTCGGCGCTAATGGGATTCTCGCCGGCGCTGACGGTAAACCCTATGCCCATGCCCGCGCCGATGCCGTCGGACATGGTACGCAGGGCCGTCGAGACTCCGACCTGCGCCACCAGGCTCGTGAAGACCATCAGCATCAGCAGACCGATGATGCCGCTACGTACCGGCTTGCGTACGATCGCCAACGTGGCACGCTTCCACACATTCATGCTCATCATCGAATCTCCGACAGGTCTCGCGGCGATTTGCGCAGCATCGGCATGCACGCCACCGCGACGCACACCAGCATCACCGCCAACAATCCGAGCGCCACGTACAGCATGGCGGTCCCGTCGACCGACACCGTGAGCGAATCCAGGGTGCGCACCGACATGCTGGATTCAAGATCGCCGCCGACCTGCCCCATGCTGCTCAGCTCCTTCGCCGCGGAGGCGTTCACGGAATGGAGCGCCGTGGCGCCGAGCCATTGGGCCATTCCCTGCGCGCACAGCCAGCCGAGGGCGAGGGACGGCAGACCGATCAGCACCATCTCGGTGAGGTATTGGGCGACCAGGGAGGGCTTGCCGACGCCAAGGGACACCAGTATGCCCATCTCTTGACGGCGGTCGTTCATCCACAGCAGCAGCATGAGACTGAGCACGAGCACGGCCGAGACGGTCACGCCGATCAGGGCGCCGCGCATCATGGAGCGCACGCCGCGGGCGGCATGCAGCATGCTCGATGAATACTGGTCGTTGCGCGTGATCTGATAGTTGTTCCAATCCACCGGGAGTTTCTTCGCGGCATCCATGGTCTTCTCCACGTCAACGCCCTTGGACAGCACGAAGGTGGCGTCCTGGTATATTTCCTTGCCGTCCTTGTACTGGTACAGGTCGCGTGTGGTATCCAGATCGGTGTAGATGGTGTTGGCGGTGAGTTCCGCTCGGCTGGATACCTTTCTGGCGCTGTCGCCCTTGAATATGCCCACGATGGTGGTCTTGACGGTCGCCGTCGAATGTGATTCGTTGTCGGCGTCATAGGCGTTGGCCTTGAGCGTGAGCGTGTCTCCGACTTTGAGCCCGTTGGCTTTGGCGAGATCCTCATGGATCATCGACGTGTACTTGTCGGAGGCCTTCAGATGTCGTCCTTCGGCCATGCCGAGCGTGCGCGACGTGAACACGTTGAGTTTCGACGAATCATTCGTGCCCATGACGTTGGCGGCGTTGCCAAACTGCTGCTCCTGGGTCGCATCGTAATCATCGCCGCCGGGGACCTTCGCCACATTCGCCCCCACGAGATCGGCGGTGGCGTTCTGACGGACCATATACGAATCGACCCCGGGCAGTTGGGCGATCCTGCGCACGTCGGCGGGGCGCACCATGCCGCCTCCGCGAGGCGTGAGCATGCTGCCCTGCATGTTGCTGGACAGCACGAATCCACCGACCGCTTCCTTCTCGATTCGTCCGGCGGCCTGTTGAGCTGCCCGAGAAACCGCGATCGTGGATAGCATGCTCGCCGTTATGATGGTCAGTATTATAAGGAGTACTATGGTTCGCACTCGTTTTCTGAGCACATAGCGCACCGACCGTGCAACGAACGTCATCAATACCTCCTGTGGGACTTGGGCTTTTCGCCCAAAATGCGAAACATGCCGCGTTTCGCCGATTAGTTAGCCGCGACGATACATGATGCACCTCAAGATACGGGAGATATACGCCTTGGGCGAAAAACGGAACAGCGGCGAATGTCGGTTATTCTGGATTTTGGTCCATCTCGGGCCGCGTCGATGCGTCGGCCCGAGAGGAATCAGCGCTCGCGCCTCACCTTCGAGGCGGCGAACACAAGAAGCGGCAGAGCGGCGAACGCATAGTTCTCGCATTGGATGTACAGGTATGCGACCAGGACGAGCCAGCAGATGACGGTCTTGTGCCAGACGCCGGATTCGCCCGAACCCGCGCCGGCAACGCCATCACCACTATTGCCCCCGGCAACATCAGCAACGTCAGCAACGTCGGTGACACAAACACCGTGCGCCAGCTCGTCGGACGATGCGCCATCCGCACCGCCACGGCATACCGTCCTCCCGCGCGTCATGCAGACCATCGAGGCTCCGACCAGCATGGCCAGCCCGATCAGCCCGTATTCGGCGATGACGCTGGTATACGCGCACATCGTCCACACCGTGTCCGCGTTCACGCCGGCCGCGAATCCCGTGGCCGCGCCGCCGTTCATGCCAAGACCGTCCAGCAGCCGTCCGGCTTTGGCCGCGCCGGCCCACACCGCATTGATGATGTTGCCCGCGCCATAACCGGTGAGCAGCGTCCACGGATGGGTGAGCAATCCGCATATCGGATCGAGGCTTTGGTAGATCCGCGCGAAGAACGAGCCGTCTCCCTCGGCCCCGTTTTCCGCGATGGCGGAGAGTCTGGAATCCGCCAGCACACCCAGCAGGCCCAGTGCAAATGCGCCGAGAATCTGCAGCATGCCCCGGACGCGGCGTGCGCCGTCATGCCAATCGGTGCGCGCCACAAGGGCGATCAGCAACGCCACGACGGAATCGATGACGATTCTGGTGCCGGCTTGCATGAGCACCGCGCCGACGGCATACGTGACGATGAGGTCACGCAGCCGTTTGGCGTAGATGCGGTCGCGCCCGCGCATGAGCCACATGAGCGGAAGCAGTATGCCGAACAGGTGCATGCCGATATAGCTGGGCTCGGCGAACAGGAACTGCGGACGGCCGCCGCCCCACACCGAGTTGTCGCTGATGTATTGCCGGTACATGAGGTGCGAGAAATAGTCGGTCAACGGTTTGGCGTGCAGACGGATGGACAGCCATTGCACGACGCCCACTCCGAAGGAAACCCAGTATGATGCGATGAGAATCCGCAATGGCGTACGCCACGGAATGCGTTTGATGTCGAACGCAAGGGCGATCGCACCCAAAGTGGCGAGCACGCCCAGCAATCCGGTGATGCTCATGAACGCGGCGTTGAGGTGGATGCCGAACTTCAGCCATCCCGGGATGGACAGGATTATGCAGGCCACCGGTAGGAGGAACATTGGCAGGTACCGGTTGGCTGCGATGCGCAGTTGCCGCCAATTGCATAGGCAGTACACGGCGAACAGCGCCGGACTGATTGGAGACCAGAACGGCGCGTACAGGCCAAGCGTGGTGCCGTCCACCGGAAGAAAAGCGATGGCCAGCAACAGCCAAATGACGTTGCGTTCCTGCGATGTCAGAAATCGCAGGAACGACCGGTATTGCGGTCGGCCATGATGGTTGCCCGCGTCGATGGTGTCGTTGCGTACGCATGCCTGGTTCATGTGATTCTCCCTCCCCGTCAACCTTACTCGTTCATCATGATGCGCGGACGGGGCATGCTTTCCCCGCTGAAAGTGCAATGGCCCGAACATTGACAAGGTCGCACCGAATGCCCCCCATCATTGGCACATTGTGCGATCTCGTCGCGGCTGGCTGACGAAATAATGTTGGCCGACCGGTTACATTGGTTCGGTACAGTGGCGGCATTATCGGCCACTGAATCAAGCGATTCGCGGCAGAACGACGAAAACAACACCTGGGCGAAAAGAGGCAGGCATGACTACGAATCGACCGCTCATTGCGGTGACTCCGCTGATGGATTACGGGCGCGATAGTCTGTGGATGCTGCCCGGATATATGGAGGCGATAATGCGGGCCGGCGGTACGCCCGTCATGTTGCCGCTGACCGATGACACCGACATTCTTGCGCAATGCGCCGAACGGTTTGACGCGTTTCTGTTTACGGGCGGGCCGGATGTGGGACCGATGGTTGGTGCAGCGGCCTCCGCCACCGGCCGTAGCGAGGTGCTCTCTCCTGAGCGCGACCGAATGGAATCGATTCTGCTGCCAGCTGTAATGGCTTGGGACAAGCCGATTCTGGGCATCTGCCGTGGCATTCAGTTCATCAACGCAGCGCTGCGCGGCACGTTGTGGCAGGATCTGCCAAGCCAGCATCCGAGCGATATCGAACACCATATGAATCCGCCGTACGATGCGTTCGGACATAACGTTTCCTTGGTGCCCGGCACTCCCCTGGCTTCATTGTTCGCAGGGCAGACTGAGATTGCGGTGAATAGCTATCACCATCAGGCGGTTCGTGAGCCTGCTGCTGGACTCGAGGTCATGGCCGTCGCGCCCGACGGCGTGATCGAGGCCCTGTACCGGCCGGCAAGCCACTTCCTGTGGGCCGTGCAGTGGCATCCCGAGTTTCTCTACAAGGTAGATCCACGCTCGCAGGCGATTTTTGATGCGTTTGTGGGGAGTTGCCGATAACAGCAAAAGGAGCTGCTCCGGTTTCCCGGAACAGCCCCTTTTCAGCGGTAGCAGTCAGCAGACTGATTTAGTCATCAGTGCTGGCTTGCCAGCGCTGATTGGCGCGTGCGGAGACCGCCGTCCGAAGGCGAAGGCGTACGAAGGTACGTCGAACCTGAGGAAAGGCGGTATACGCTCCGCCAATCAGTGCTGGTTGTTGAGACGGTGGTACATCTCGGACAGCTCCAGTTCCTTCTCGAACTGGCGAGCGGTGGTGTTCTCGTCGATGACGGCGAGCTCAACACCGGCGATGCGGGCGAAGTCTTCCCAAGCCTCACGACCAACGGAGGTGGTCATGCAGGTGTGGTGAGAACCACCGGCGGTGATCCAGCACTCAACAGCGGTCTTCAGGCTCGGCTTCGGCTCCCAGACGGCGCGGGCGCACGGAAGCTCCTTGAGGGAGCCCTGCGGCTCAACGACGTCGACGACGTCCATGAGCAGGCGGAAGCGTTCGCGAACGTCGGACATGGAGACCACGACGGCGTCCTTGGCGGGCTTGCCGGAGAAGACCAGGCGGACCGGGTCGGCCTTGCCGCCGATGCCCAGCGGGTGGATCTCCAGCTTCGGCTTGGCGATGGTGCCGATGGACGGGGAAACCTCGAGCATGTGGGAGCCCATGTCGAGCTCGTCACCCTCGGTGAAGTTGTAGGAGTAGTCCTCCATGAGGGAGGCGCCACCCTCAAGGCCGTAGCCCATGACGGCACCGATGCGCACGAGGACGGCGGTCTTCCAGTCGCCTTCAGCGGAGAAGCCCCAGCCGTACTCGGACGGGAAGCGCTGCGGGCCAACGCCCGGCAGCTGCGGCAGAGCGCCGAGGTCCTCGAAGTTGTCGACGCCGGCGGTGCAGCCGTTGGCGCGCATCATGTTGACCATCGCGGCCTCTTCCTTGGCGGCGATGAACAGGGAGTCGTACTTGGCGTCCAGCAGAGCCGGGTCGACGTCGTACTTGGCCTTGTAGTCCTCGATGATCTCCTTGACCTGGTCGTCCTTGACGGCGTCGTACGCAGCGACGAGCTCGTTGACGGCCCAAGTGTTGATGGAGGCGCCGAACACGCGCTCAGCCTCGGTCTTGTCGCCCTCGGTGACGGCGACGTTACGCATGTTGTCGCCCCAGCGCATGACCTTCATGTTGTTGGAGGCATCCCAGCCGGCGCAGGCGCGGGCCCAGGTGCCGAGCTTCTCGGCGACCTCGGGATCGGTGTAGTGGCCGACGACAACCTTGCGCTTGATGCCGAGGCGGGAGACGATGTAACCGAACTCACGGTCGCCGTGGGCGGCCTGGTTCAGGTTCATGAAGTCCATGTCGATGGTCTCCCACGGGATTTCCTTGTGGTGCTGGGTGGCCAGCTGCAGCAGCGGCTTGGTCAGCACTTCGAGGCCGCGAATCCACATCTTGGCCGGGGAGAAGGTGTGGCACCAGGTGATGACGCCGATGACGTTCGGGTTGGCGGAAGCCTCGACCATGAACTCCTTGACACCGTCGGAGGACTTCAGGGTGGGCTTGAGGACGATCTTGGCCGGAATCTTGCCGGTGTTGTTCAGGTAGTCGACCATTTCAGCGGAGTGAATGGCGACCTGGCGCAGGGCTTCTTCGCCGTACAGGTCCTGCGAACCAACGCCGAACCAGATTTCCTTGCCCTCGAAGGGGTTTTCCATAACCATAGGGTTACTTCCTTTACTTCTTTGTTTATGGGGGTTTGTTTAAGTTTCATTCGCCGACCGAGGCTCCCCTCAGTCAGCTATCGCTGACAGCTCCCCTCAGAGAGGGGAGCCAAGACACCACCGTGCTGGCGGAGTCAGCGCTGATTTGATGCGTGTGTCCGCAAGGCGCGGAAGGCGAAGGCGTACGAAGGTACGTCGGGCCTTCCGTAACGCGGCGGACACTCCATCAAATCAGTGCTGACCGTAGACGTTCTGGTAGCGGTCGTTGAGCTTATCGATGTCGGCCTGGTCGATCTCGATGATGTCACCGAGCTGACGGGCGGCCCACATGGTGTGAGCGACTTCCTCGGTCATGGCAGCGGCCTTGACGGCGCCTTCAGCATCCTTGCCGATGGTGAAGGGGCCATGGTTCTGCATGAGGACGGCCGGGGACTTCGGGTACTTCTTGAGGGTCTCGACGACACCCTTGCCGATCGCCTCGGAGCCGATCAGACGGAACGGGCCGACCGGCACCGGGCCGCCGAACTCGTCACCCATCATCGTCAGGCCGCACGGGATGTTCTGACCAGTGGCAGCCCAAGCGGTGGCGTAGGTGGAGTGGGTGTGCACGACACCGTAGACGTCGGGCATGTTGCGGTAGATGTAGGCGTGGGAAGCGGTGTCCGAGGACGGGGCTTCGGTGCCGTCGACCACGTTGCCGTCAAGGTCGCACACGACCATGGAGGACGGGGTCAGGTACTCGTAGCGCAGGCCGGAGGGCTTGATGACGAACAGGTCGGCGGTGTGCAGACGCTGGGAAACGTTGCCCGCGGTCCACACGACCAGGTTCCACTTGATCAGCTGCTGGTGCAGGTTGGAGACGACCTCACGAACCTGCTTGACCTCGGCGCGAACCTCGGGGCCGTAATCAGCCAAAGTTGCCATTATTGGTTTTCCTTTCCACTGTGATGGATGGACGTTTTTTCAAAATCTCAATGACCTCCCTCAATAGAGGGAGGTCAGAAAGGCTTACTTATCTTCGAGGTTGATGGTTTCGATGGCGGCGTGCTCGATGGGCAGGCCCTTGGTGAAGCGGGCGAAGAAGTCCTCGAAACCAACCACATCGGAAGCCACCGGCTTCTCAGTGGTGGACTGGGCGTCCTTGAACACGCAACCGTCAAGGAAGTCAGCGAGGTTGCTGTGATCCTCGTTGGTGTTCCACAGGTAGTTGGCGAGCACGGCCATGCCCCAGGCGCCACCTTCGGCGGCGGTGGACATGACCTTGATCGGGGTGTTGAAGGCAGCAGCGAGAATCTTCTGAGCCACCTTCGGAGTGGCGAAGATGCCGCCGTGGCCCACGAGAGAGTCGACCTGCACGCGCTCCTGCTTGGTCATCACGTCCATGCCGATCTTGACCGGGGAGAACGCGGAGAACAGCTGGGCGCGCATGAAGTTGCCGAGGGTCATGTTGGCTTCGGGGCTGCGGGCGAACAGCGGGCGACCTTCAGGCAGACCGGCCAGGAATTCGCCGGAACGGAACGGGTAGTTCAGCAGGCCGCCGCAGTTGGCGTCCACGTCGTCGGCGATGGCCGCGCGGAACAGGGTGCCGTACAGCATACCTGCGTCAACCGGCTGGCCGATAGCCTTGGCGAACTGGCCGAACAGGCCGACCCAAGCGTTGAGGTCGGAGGTGAAGTTGTTGGCGTGGCTCATACCGGCCAGATCGCCGGCCGGGGTGGTGACCAAGTCAACCTCAGGGTGGAGGGCCTTAAGCTTGTGCTCCAGAACCACCATGGCGAAGATGGAGGTGCCGGCGGAGACGTTACCAGTGCGTACGCGCACGGAGTTGGTGGCTACCATGCCAGTACCGGCGTCGCCCTCAGGCGGGGCGAGCACGATGCCGGGCTTCAGGGCGCCGGACGGATCGAGCAGCTTGGCGCCTTCCTCGGTCAGCTCGCCAGCCGGAGTGCCGGCCACAAGCGGCTCAGGAAGCAGGTTCTCCAGCTTCCACGGCTGGGCTGCGACCTCAGGCAGAGCGTCGAACTTCTCAATGAATGCGGTTTCGTAAGTGTGAGTGGTCGGGTCAATCGGGAACATGCCGGAGGCATCGCCCACGCCGAGGACCTTCTTACCGGTGAGCTTCCAGTGCACGTAACCGGCGAGTGTGGTGAAGTAAGCCACCTTGGAGACGTGCTCTTCCTTGTTGAGCACGGCCTGGTACAGGTGGGCGATGGACCAACGCTCGGGGATGTTGTACTGGAACAGCTCGGAGAGCTTCTTGTGAGCCTCGGAGGTGTTGGTGTTCTGCCAGGTGCGGAACGGCACCAGCAGTTCGCCGGCCTCGTCGAATGCGAGGTAACCGTGCATCATGGCGGAGAAGCCGATGTGGCCGACGTGCGTGAGCTTCTCGCCATAGGCGGTCTCGACGTCGTTGGCCATGGAGGCGTAAGCGGACTGCAAACCGCCCCAGATCTCCTCGGTGGTGTAGCTCCACAGACCATCTTCCAGATGGGAAGCCCAGCTGTAGTCGCCGGAGGCGATGGTCTGGAAGTTGTCGTCGATGAGGACGGCCTTGATGCGGGTGGAGCCGAATTCGATGCCCAGCGTGGTCTTGCCAGCGCGAATCTTCTCGGCGATGTGGGCGACCTGCTCGGCCGCGTTGTCGGTTGCTGCCATATCTTTCCTTTGCCTTGGAGCGCCGGCGTTGTTATCCCCTTCCTTGGGGAGGGTGTTAGCGCTCACAATTTCCAAAAAAACATTGTACCGATAACCTGCATTCGACACAACTTATACCGTGTCACGCATCATAACGGTTTGATAACAGGGCCAATTTACCGCCGAGGAGCCGGCCCCAAGGACCGCCGAGCACGCACCTCGGCGGGAATCAGCCCCATGCCGTGCTGGGTGGTCAGGAAGGTCGGCTCGCCGCCCTCCCCCAGCAAGCGCAGCGTCTCTCGCATGGCGGCCACGCCGAGCCCCTCGAAATCGGGATGCACGGTGGTCAGCGGTGGGTACATGTTATCCACGCCAGACATGTCGTCGAATCCGACCACGCTGATGTCTTGCGGAATCCGAAGCCCATGCTCATGCAACGCGCGCATGATGCCGACGGCCTGATTGTCGTTCGCGGCGACGACCGCGGTGGGCAACGCCGCGCCTCGACGCCCATACTCATCAATGAGATGATTCATGTGCGCATATGCCTCAGAGGCATCCCACGTATGGCAGCGCACGATCTGTGAATCGATGGATCGGGAGGCGGCGAGCTTGCGCCACGCATCCAGTCGGGTGTGGGCGTCGCGCCATTCGTTGGGACCGGCAAAATACAGAGCCGATTTGTGCCCGTATTCGCCCAGCAAGGCCACCACTTTGGCCATTGCACCCCACTGGTCGATACCGACCAGCGCAGTGCGACGCTTGTTTTCGGTGGAGATAAGGCCCAATCCCTCACGCACGGTCATTTGGCCGTGGGTGGCGGTGACGATGACGCGCGGCTGAGTGACTCGTGCACGGCAGGCGGCGGCGAACATCACGTCGGTCGGGGTCAGGAAGATGAAGGCGTCGACGTTCTGCTCGTTGAAGGTGTCGCACAGGTTGTCGAAGTCGGCCTGCGCGCACAAGGCCTCGTGGACCATCATCACGCTCATGAACAGACCGTGCTCGCGGGCCATGGATTCGATGGAGGAGATGGAGGAAATCGGGCCGAAGAATTTGAGGCCTCCGGCGATCAGCCCTATGGTGCGCGAACGGCGGGAAGCCAGTGCGCGCGCGGAGTTGGAGGGGCGGTAGCCGAGTTGGTCAATGGCGGTCTGGACTCGCGCACGGGTGGCGTCGGAAACGTCCGGCGAGTCATTGATCACACGGGAGACGGTTTGGTGGCTGACTCCGGCGAGCTTGGCCACTTCGAACATGGACGGACGTTTGCTTGGCTTGCGGCTGGTCACCATATTGCCTAACCTCCCCGCTGGCGGCCGGCATCCATGCACGGCCAGTCTTGTACCTTAATCAATACTGACTTTAGCGCGTCCACAACAGTTTTGCGTTAGCGCTCACACTGTCGTGTCGCACGCGGCTCAGGTCAGGTGCCATGAGACACGATGGAGCGGAGTCGGCCCGTGCTCGGCGATGGCGGTACGGTGTGCGGCGGAACCATAGCCCTTGTTATGAGCCCATTCGTAGGCGGCGTAACGTGGGTTGCTTTGCGCGAGGTCGACCATCAGCCGGTCTCGGGTCACTTTGGCGATGACCGCCGCGGTGGCGACGGTGGCGCAATGCTGGTCGCCTTTGACTTTGGTCGTTATGTCGGCTGGAATCGGCACGTCCGGCGCGTCGAACGTGTTGAGCGCCTTGGTGATGTAATCGCTCGGCCCGTCGAGAATTCCGGCGACTTTGGGCAGAGCGCGAACGCTTCCCTCGCAATTTCCAATGGATTCTCCTACGGAGCCTCCCGGACGACCTTCCACAATCTTCCCCGCAGACTCCCCCGAAGCCTTTTTTATCGTCGATTCCCCTCCAAGTCGTAAGCCAAGTTCGCGTTCGACTTGGCTGAGCGCGCGCAGGGCGGCCACGCCAAGCGCGTAGGTGATGCCCCATTCGTCGATCTCGGTGTTGCTGGCCTGGCCTACGGCGTAGGCCGCGCACCAGTCGCGCAGTTCGTCGAAAATCGCCTCGCGCCTATGTTCGGTGAGCATTTTGGAGTCGGCCACGCCGTCCGGCACGCCGAGGTAGGTCCGCCCGGACAGTTCGACGGCATCATCGCCATCCAACGGCTCCAAATCACGGGCCCAAATGGCGGCGCACCCGACCATCACCGGGCCGGCGAGCGCGCCGCGGCCGACTTCATCGAATCCAGCGATAAGGTCATAGCCCTGGGCCGCAAGGCTGCGTTCCAAGTCAAGTGTCGGGGTAATCATGCGCGGCTCCCATCGTCTCACAATGGTTAGGATTCAGACGGTCCAGGATTCATATGGTTCAGGGTTCAGACGGCCCGGAACTCAATCAGTTCAAAGACTCACACGGTTCAAAAAAAGACTCAGGAATTCGAGCCGGAAGCGTCAGGCACGTCCTTGAAGACTTCGTGGTGGTCATCAATCGCACCAAGCCGGTCAAGCGGCCAGTATTTCGCGATTCCGACTCCGACCACATCGGAGATGGGAACCAAGCCGCGATCGCCGTCATCCTGATGATAGCGGGAGTCGGCGGAATTGGCGCGATTGTCGCCCATGACGAACACGCGGCCCTCGGTCACGGTTACCGAGAACGGGAAGGCGCTCGGGTCCACGCCGGGGCGAATGTAGGAGGTCTCATTGATGGCCACGCCGTTGATGGTCACCGGCTGGCCCGCGCCCTTGCATTCGACCACGTCACCGGGCAGGCCGATCAGTCGCTTGATGAGGTACCCGCCACCGGGAGCGCTGCTCTGCTCCTCGTTCAACCAGTTGTTGGGATCTTTGAATACCACGACGTCGCCGCGCTGCAAATCGAAGATCTTGGGGGTGAGCTTGCTGGTCACCACGCGATCGCCGGGCACCATGGTGTCCATCATCGAGCGCGAAGGAATCTCGTAAAAGCCGACGGCGAAAATGCGAATCAGCAGCACGATAAGCACGGGAACGCCGCACCACAGGAAAAAGTCGCGTAGGGTGAAGTGGTCATCATCTGACGATGATGCTGCCGCGGCATTCGCGCCAGCGGCTGCACCCGCGCCAGCGGAAGAAGCGGCGTGTGCCGGGCGCGCCGGTGCCGGGGGAACCGGGGACAGGGCGATGCCGTGGTCGGCGACTTGGAACGTGCGGGAATCGCGGGCATCGGCCTCGTCATCATACGAGGTCTGGTTGCTCTCCGGATTGTCGGAAACCGGGAATTCGCCGTTATCCTGATCGTCCTGCATACCATCTCCTCGCGATTCATGCTGCCGGATATGAGGGGTGCCGGCGCCCGTCCATCATACGTGGAAAATACGAAAACAGCCCGAAACCGAAACGGTTCCGGGCTGAATTTCACGGTTTATTCGCGCGCCTGCATCATCAGGCTCACGATTGCACCCGCGAATCGACTCACTTAGCAGAGTTGTCGCGGCGCTCGGCAATACGAGCGGCCTTACCGCGCAGAGCGCGCAGGTAGTACAGCTTGGCGCGGCGCACACGGCCCTTACGCACGAGCTTGATGGAGTCGATGGACGGGGAGTGCACCGGGAAGCGACGCTCCACACCAGTGCCGAAGCTGATCTTGCGGACCACGAAGGTCTCACGCACGCCAGCGCCCTTACGAGCGATCACCACGCCGGTGAAGGTCTGGATACGGGAGTTGTTGCCTTCCTGGATCTTCACGTTCACGTCGACGGTGTCGCCGGGACGGAAGGCCGGGATTTCCTCGGCCGGCTTCATGTGCTTGGCGTCAAAAGCCTCAACAGCGTTAACCATTGTTTTCCTTCAGTGCTGCCGCATATCAGCCACAGATCTGGGGCCATCCACGCGATTACGCATCGCGCGCGTTGGCCTGTTCTCGTTATCCCTCGAGTTTGCCCTTGGGAAGCCTGCCGATCCGCCGAAAGTCAGGCCTTGCGGCCGTTCGGACTGGACCCATGGAGACGTGGGCTTATGCGGCGGCCCACTTCTCGACACAGCAATCGACCATTTTACGGATTATTGCGGACAGTATCGGCGTGTCGTCGTCTCTCTCCGTTATTAACGCATCAGTTTGGCCGAGGCAGCACGGATGGCGGATTCGAATACTTTCCGCCCCTCCTGCTGGTCGCATGGATACCGACGATGGTATTGATTTGGCGTTTCAGCGCACGGCTTGAAGGAGGTGAGAGTCCGATGGACGGTGATTATTCCAGTAGTTTCGCCGCCGGCAACAGTCATAGTTGAGGGGGGGAGCATACGGAGCGTTCCATAACTCCCTCTCAGTCAGCTTCGCTGACAGCTCCCCTCAGTATTGAGGGGAGCTAGAAAAGCGAATCAGAATTCGCGACGTGGGCAGTCGCCAGACTGCCCACCAGACAGCACAGCCGCGGTTGCGCGAATCACGAATTCTGACCGAGCAAAGCGAATCAGAATTCGCGACGTGGGCAGTCGCCAGACTGCCCACCAGACAGCACAGCCGCGGTCGCGCGAATCACGAATTCTGACCGAGCAAAGCGAATCAGAATTCGCGATTTGCGCGGTAGAACTTGATCAGGCTCTGGGTGGAGGCGTCCTGGGCGGCGAGGGCGTCGTCGTCCTGGGAGATGGCCGGGGTGATCTGCTTGGCAAGCTGCTTGCCGAGCTCGACGCCCCACTGGTCGTAGGAGTCGAGGCCCCAGACGGTGCCTTCCACGAAGGTGATGTGCTCGTACAGGGCGATGAGCTCGCCGACGGCGAACGGGGTCAGGGCCACACCGAAGATGGAGGTGGTCGGACGGTTGCCGGTGAACACGCGGGCCGGGACGATCTCCTCCGGGGTGCCTTCGGCGCGCACTTCGTCGGCGGTCTTACCGAACGCCAGGGCCTTGGTCTGGGCGAAGTAGTTGCCCAGGAACAGCTCGTGCACGTCCTGGTCGCCGTCCTTGGTCGGGTTCGGGGTGTTGACGAACGCGATGAAGTCGGCCGGGATGAGCTGGGTGCCCTGGTGGATCAGCTGGTAGAAGGCGTGCTGGCCGTTGGTGCCCGGCTCGCCCCAGAAGATCTCGCCGGTCTCGGAGGTGACGGGGGTGCCGTCCCAACGCACGGACTTGCCGTTGGATTCCATGGTCAGCTGCTGCAGGTAGGCCGGGAAGCGGTGCAGGTACTGGTCGTACGGCAGCACGGCGTGGGAGGCGACCTTGAAGAAGTTGCGGTACCAGACGTTCAGCATACCGAGCAGCACCACGACGTTCTTCTCGAACGGGGTGTTGGCGAAGTATTCGTCGATCTCGTGGAAGCCGTGCAGGAACTCCTCGAAGCGGGCCGGGCCGAAGACGACGGCCAGAGAGGTGCCGACGGCGGAGTCGACGGAGTAACGGCCGCCGACCCAGTTCCAGAAGCCGAACGCGTTGTTCGGGTCGATGCCGAATTCGGCGACCTTCTCCAGGTTGGTGGAGACGGCGACGAAGTGCTTCTTGATGGCTTCGGCGTTCTTCTCGTCGGAGCCGTCGATGGCGCCCTTGGCCTTGAGCTCTTCGAGCAGCCAGGTGCGGGCTTCGCGAGCGTTGGTCAGGGTCTCCAGGGTGGTGAAGGTCTTGGAGACGATGATGAACAGGGTGGTCTCCGGGTCGAGGCCCTTGGTCTTCTCGGCCAGGTCGTTCGGGTCGATGTTGGAGATGTAGCGGGCGGAGATGCCCGCGTCGGCGTACGGCTTGAGGGCCTCGTACACCATGACGGGACCCAGGTCGGAGCCGCCGATGCCGATGTTGACCACGGTTTCGATCTTCTTGCCGGTCACACCGGTCCACTCGCCGGAACGGACCTTGTCGGCGAAGGCGTAGATGCGGTCGAGCACCTCGCGCACGTCCTTGACGGTGTCCTGACCGTCAACGATGTACTTGCCCTCGTCTTCGACCGGGCGGCGCAGCGCGGTGTGCAGCACGGCGCGGTCTTCGGTGTTGTTGATGTGCACGCCGGTGTACATAGCCTTGGTGCGCTCATCGAGCTTGACGGCCTTGGCAAGGTTGGCGAACAGCTGGAGGGTTTCCGGCTTGATCAGGTTCTTGGACAGATCGAAGTGCAGGTCGCCGGCGTCGAAGGACAGCTTCTCGACGCGCTCGGCGTCCTCGGCGAACCACTTCTTGAGGCTCACGCCTTCGACCTGAAGCTCGTCATAGTGCTTCTGCAGGGCAGCCCACTCAGGGGTCTGGGTGGCGTCAACGGGCGGATTGATGGCCATAGGATTCCATTCCTTTCATCAGTGACTGGAGCGCCTTCGCTCACGGCTCGGATGCGCTCCGTATCACCAAACAGAATACTCACAAATTCGGACATGAACAGAACAAAATGAGTCAGCGATGTCGGATTGCCATCGTTTGCATTATCGAACAGTTCGTGGCGCGGCGCAACCGTCATCTTCGACTGAGCGGTCGCGACACAACCGCCAATCCGCCGATTGGACTTTTCGTGGGGATGTCTTATACTTAACTTCTTGTGCGCGGCTGGCGAAATGCCTTCCGCGAACCAAGCCACTTTAGCTCAGTCGGTAGAGCGGCTCACTCGTAATGAGCAGGTCGTCAGTTCGATTCTGACAAGTGGCTCGGATGCCCTAGGCTGGCTGGTCTGTAATGGCTGTCCGGCCTAGGGTTTTGCATATCTCCCACACCTGTGGAAACGCGGATATGCACGCGCGAGTGGCGGAATTGGTAGACGCGCAGGATTTAGGTTCCTGTGTCTTTGACGTGTGGGTTCAAGTCCCATCTCGCGCACCGGCTTGAGCCTCTTGGAAGCATTGGATCGCCAACGCTTCCGGGAGGCTTTTCGTATATGCGCGCGGCAGCTGCAAGCCCTTGCGGACACCTCTACATATGGCAATGCCAAGGCGGCAAATATAATGGGCCACAGCATTGCGGGCTGAGCCTGTGCGCCATGAGCCTGTGTGAGTCAAGGAGAGAAGTGTATGTCCGCCATTCTTACGCCGGTTGGCCTGTTGCTGATCATCCTCGCCGGCTATCTGTTCAAGCGGTTCGGCCTGTTCGGGCAGAAGGATTATCGCGTGTTGCAAACCGCGGAATTCAACATCGTGCTGCCCGGTGCCATCGTATACTCGTTCGCCACCAATCCGCATGACATCTCGCTGCTGCTTATTTCGGTATTCGCATTCCTGTTTGCTTTTATCCCGGTCGTGTTCATCTTTCTGGCCACCCGCAAGCGCAATGTGACCGACCGCGCCTTCCTGATGCTCAACGGTGCCGGCTTCAATCTCGGCTGTTTTTCTTTCCCGGTCGTCCAGTCATTCTGGGGTGCGGGCGCGGTGGTGCCGGCTGCGATGTTCGATATCGGCAACTGCGTGATGGTGGCCGCCGGCACCAATGTGCTCACCCAGCAACTGCTGCATATTCAGCCCGGCAAAACACTTGCCGAACAACACGCCGGTTCGGCTCCCACCCTACCGTACGAAAAGCCCAAGGATCGCGACGCCAAACGGCTTGCCCGCCGCGCATTGCTGCGCACCATCGGCAAGAGCTTCTTCGGCTCGGTGCCGTTCGACACGTATCTGCTCATGATCGTGTTGACCGTCGCCAACGTGAAGATTCCCGATTGGATCGCCTCTATAACCCAGCCATTGAGCGGCGCCAACGCGCTGGTGTCGATGCTGATGGTGGGCATGCTCATGGACCTGCCCCAATCCAAGCATGACGTGAAGGAAGTCATGGCCGTCATCGCTTGGCGTATACCGTTCAGCGTCTCCTTCGCGTTGATCGCGTGGTTCCTGCTGCCGTTCTCGGCTTCGATTCGCGCCGTGATGGTGATCTGCGCGTTGGCTCCGATCGCCATTTTCTCCACGCTGTTCACCGACAAAGTACTCGGCAACGCCAAACTGGCCGGCTTCTCGCTGGCAATCACCGCGATGATTTCACTGGGGATGATGGCTGTGGCTCACGCGCTGATGGGCGTGTGAGCAAATGCGCAAGTAGGCACACGGCGGGTGCACGGTCAAACGAGACGCAGCCCACATAGGCTCGTCCCCCGACCGCCAGCTGCTACCGGCGCAGCAGCTTGTGCGCCAGATTGCTCACGCCGAAGCGGAACTTATCCACCGGCAACGTGAATTTGCCTACCATCTGCTCGACGTAGCCGTTAAAGCCCTGCTTGAATTCCAGCACGCCGCGGCCCTCGTCGTTCGGATCGTCGAACACGCCGGAAATGCCGTAGAAGTTGTAGCGGGGCACGCCCTTCTCCACACATAGATGCAGCATCGCTTCGTACTGAATCAGCGCCGAGGCGTAGAACGGCTTGTACTCCTCCAACGAACCGGAATACTGATAGACCACCTCATTGGGGTGACTGACGAACATTGAAGCCGCTGCCGGCAGCACATCGCCCTTCCTGGCATATCCCTCCACCTCAGCCAGACGCTTGTCGGCGGCCGCGAGATTGCGTGATTCCTCCCCCAGCTGACGTTCGATACGCGTGGTCGGACGTTCATCGTATTTCGCCTGCAATCGAGCTACCTTGGCCTGCAACGCCTCGCGCTTGGCGGTCATATCCGCCACATATTCGGCGATGTGGATTTCCGCGAGCATGAAATGCGCATCTGCGCCATACGCCTGCTTGAACTGGCGGAAATAGTCCGCGCCACGCGTCGCGAACCCACGGCGTTCACCGGTCCGCCGTTCGATATCGGCGAACACGTCGAACTCGTCGGGGCCGATTTCGCGAACGTGCACACCCATCGACTGCGCCCGCTTGACACTCCACTGAGCACGTTTGCCGAATGACGCCAGCAGTTCCTTGCCGTTGGTGATGCCGGTGAGATCCTTGACGTACATCCACTGGCAGACCACGTCATAACCGGTATGGAATCCGCCATGCATCCAGCCGGCATCGGCGAATCCGGCCAGTAGTGCATCGTTCGGCTCGCCGTCGGGCTGCCCGTCCGAGGAATACAGACGGTAGGCGACGTTAGGCCAGCATGCTACGGAAACAGCATGGTGGCGACGGGCTGATTCGCGAATCGCCTCGGTTATGGCCCGCAGCAGAGCCGGATCATCGCTAATGCCGATGGGGCCGAAATATACGGAGCCATCTGCACCGAAACGACCATTGAGGTACAGAATCACGCAGCCGGTTACCAGATTGCCGGATGCGTCGCACACGCCAACGCATTCGGCTTCATGCCCACGAATCTTGGCAAGACGGACCTGCCCGGACCATTGCTGGAAGCTGCCCTGGCTTGTGGCTTCGGAAAGCCGGTCGAGCTCTTCGGGCGTAATCACGCCAAACGTATACGTCGTATCTGTTCGATTCGCAGTCGCGCTCATCTCGTCGTCACCTGTGCCTTATTTCTGTGTCCGTGCTCGCCACTGTTTGTCAGCGATGCAGCAGCTTGTGTGCTGCTTCGGATACACCGAAGCGTAGTCCGTCCACCGGCAGCGTGAACTTGCCCGGAAGCTCTTCCACGAATCCGCCGAAGCGAGTCTTGAACTGCCAGACGCCGTAGGAAGGATCGTTGGCGTCGAAAATACCGGAAATGCCGTAGAAGTTGAAGCGCTCCACGCCACGGGCGATGCAGTCAAGCATCGCCTCGAAGTGGATTAGGGAAGACGGGTAGTAATCCATGAAACGATCGTCCTCGCCGCTGGACAGGCAGACGACCTCGTTCGGATGCCAGAAGTAGACGCCGGCTTCCACCGGAATGACCGGGCCGTCCGAAGCGATGATGCCATTGACTTCGCCGATGGTCTTTTCCAGCGCCGCAATCTTCTTGTCTGCGGTGGCGATGCGCTTTTCCAGCGTTGCCGGGTCGGAAGCACCCTTCTTGGCCGTGCCTTCCGGCTGCTGTTGCGCGCGCTGGAGCAGGCGTTCGAGGTTGCGCTTGTCTTTGGAGGCCGCATTCAGCTTGGATTGCAGGGTGTCCAGATATTCGTCGAAATGGGTTTCGACCACCTTGAACTCGATCAGGTCGCCGAAGGTATCGAACAGACGCTCATAGTAGGCCAGATCACGGCTCTTGAAGCCTTGACGTGCGGCGCTCATATCGCACAGCTTGACGAAAGTGCTCAGTTCGCCGCGTTCCAGTCGGCGCACGCGCAGACCGGAATCCTGGGCGATGCGGATGTTCTTACGGCGGTACTTGGAGAACGAGGCCAGCAGTTCCTTCTCGTCATGAATGCCGTCAAGCCCCTTGACGAAGTTCCAGCGGTTCACCACGGATTCGTAGCCCACGGTGAAACCGCCATGTTTCCAACCGAAGCGGGCCATGTTGTCCATCATCGTGGTGTCCGGGTCGCTGGTCGGCTTGCCGTCCAGATCATGCAGACGGTAGACTGCGGCCGGCCAGCAGGATACGCTGATGGCGTGATGGGCCTTGGCCGAACGACGCAGGGCTTCGGTCATCGCCTCAACCACCTGTGGATTGTCATAATCGCACAGCGGTCCGCACCAGACCGAGCCTTCCAAACCGAAACGGGACCGCGTGTACACCACGTAGCAGGCGGCAATCAGCTTGTCACCGCGCTTGACACCCACATAGTCCACCGGACCGTTGAACGCACCCATGGCGGCCATCTGCGAGGTCTGCTGGAAACTACCTTGCACTTGAGCTGCGGAGAACGCATCCAGCTCGGCAGGAGTGATCTTGGTAGGGGTGAGCGAGGCGACGCCTGCATCGGATTGCGTCATAATCGAACCTTCTTACTTGTCGTTACTCTGATCGTTACTCTGGGCTCTGGAATGGCCTGTGTGCTGCGTCCGTTTACCGCGACAGCAGCTTGTGCGCAAATTGCTTCATGGCATAGGCGACCGGTTTGACCGGCAGCACGAACTCGCCCGGAAGTTCCTCGACATATCCGTTGAAGCCCTGCTTGAACTCCAGTACACCACGCCCCTCGTCATCGGGATCATCAAAGACGCCGTCGATGCCGTAGAAGTTGTAGCGAGACAGCCCGTGTTCCACGCAGAAATGCAGCATCGCGTCATGCTGAATCAGCGCGGAGGCGTAGAAGGGCTTGTACTGCTCGACGCTACCGGAGAACAGGTAGATGACCTCGCGCGGATGCTCCACGAATAGTGATGCCGCAGCCGGCAGTACATCCCCGTCTTTGGCGAACTCGGCCGCCTCGTTCAGGCGCTTTTCGGCTGCCGCCAGATTGCGGGTCTCCTCCCCCAGCTGACGTTCGGTTTTGGTGGTGGGGTGTTCGGCGTTTTTGGCGGTCAATGCCGCCACCTTGGCCGAAAGCGCTTCACGCTTGGACGTCATGTCCGCTACGTATTCGTCGATGTGGATCTCGGCAACCATAAAATGCGCTTTGCTGCCGAACGCTTCCTTGAAACGGTGGAAATATGCTTCGCCACGGTATTCGAAGCTACGGCGTTCAGCGGTTTGCTGCTCGATTCGTGCGAATACCCCCAGCTCGTCGTCCGACAGCTCACGCACGTGCACACCCATCGATTGGGCACGCTTCACGCTCCACTGGGTGCGCTTGTCATAGGACTTCAGCAGACTTTTCTCATCGGTAATGCCGGTCAGATCCTTGAGGTAGCGCCAACGCGGAACCGCCGTGTAGCCCACGGTGAAACCGCCATGAGTGAAGCCGATCGCCTCGAGCTGTTCTATCAGCTTATTGTCGGGAGCGCCATTCTGGTCATCCGGCAAAGAAGCTCCATTGGTGTCGCGAAGCCGATACGGGGATTCAGGGGTGATTTCCAGCTGTGAAGCACCCTTTGCCTTGGCATGGCGTTTCAGCGCATCCATGAAGAAGGTCAATGCTTCGGTGTCGTGATAGTCGCACATCGGGCCATCATGGATGACCGCAAATGTAGAGAATCGAGAGCGGTGAGTTTCGAACAGTGCCGCCGCGACGATCTTCTCGCCCTCCTTGAGGGCCAAATATTCGACGTCGATCCCCTGCGCGGCGCGAAGGCGTCCCATCGCCGAGGTTTGTTGGAAATTGCCTTGTGGATGCCTGGCGGAGAAATCATCGAACTCCTCGTCTGTCAACTTCACCAGCACAAAATCACGCATGCTTCCCTTTGCCTCCGAGTCAATCAGGCTCACCATGCTAGCATAGCGCGCACACGACGAATGGCGGCCGAGCAGATGAGGTGTGCACATCGTTCGCACTATTGCCGCCACGATGGTCCAAAGAACAAATGGCCCAAAGATGATGAATGTCCGGCTTGCAGTGAATCAAACGCAGTGCTATATTCTCTACTTGGCTCTTGAAGCCACGCCACCTTAGCTCAGTGGTAGAGCATCCCCCTCGTTCGTGGGAAGGTCGGTAGTTCGATTCTATCGGGTGGCTCTTGTTCATCAAGAAGGCCGACACACTAAGCGCCGGCCTTCTTTCGTATCGCCCTTGCTAGGTCATAGGCGCTTGCTAGACACTCGCCCGATTCGGGGGCTGAGTGCTGAGCCGCGACTCAACTGTGGCTTAGTCGCGGCTCAGTGCAGCTAGACAGCCTAGACGACTTAGTGCAGCAGGGCCTCGATGGCGGGGACCAAGGCTTTCAGCGCCTTGCCTCGGTGGGAAATCGCATTCTTCTCGGCCGGAGTCATCTCGGCGCTGGTCAGCGGCTCGCCTTCATGGTCAGGCTCAGTGCTGACGCGACCGGCAGGCTGATCGTCCGGGACGAACAGCGGATCGTAACCGAAACCGTGTTCGCCACGAGCCTCGCGGATGATGCGACCCGGCATGTCGCCGAGCTCCACTGTCTCCGACTTGATGGCGTATCGAGCATGCACCGGGGCAGGGCTCCCAGCGGCAGCCGTGGTGTGAACGGTGATGCCGTCGGCAGCCACTCCACCGGTCACGTCGGCACCGGTCTCGGTGTCCGGGACCACCAGCGCGGCGGCGCAACGGAAGCGCGCGGTACGCTTGTCATCCGGAATATCTTCGATTTGGGCGAGCAGCAGCGCATTATTGGCCTTGTCGTGGCCGTGAGCACCCGCCCAGCGAGCAGACAGAATGCCCGGAGCGTTACCCATCACATCGACGATGAGACCTGAATCATCCGCGACAGCGGGCAGACCGGTACGGATGGCCACAGCGCGGGCCTTGAGTAGCGCGTTCTCCTGGAAGGTGACGCCGGTTTCCACCGGATCCGGCAGGTGAAGGCTGCCAGCGGACACCAGTTCGATGTTTTCGGCATCCGCGCCAAGATCCTCTTCGAGAATGCGGCGGATTTCCACAAGCTTGCCTTCGTTATGGGTTGCGACGACGATTTGCATGAGGTTCTCCTTTAAGAAGGCTCCCCTTGTCAGGGGAGCTGGCTTAGTCTAGGGACAGAGCGGCACGCTGGGCGGCTTGCAGTTCCTTGTTGCCCTTTTCGGCCAAGTCAAGCAGGGTGCCGAGTTCGGCACGGTTGAACGGACGGTGTTCCGCGGTGCCCTGAATCTCGATGAAGGTGCCGGAACCGGTCATGGCCACGTTCATGTCGGTCATGGCCTGACTGTCTTCAATGTATGGCAGGTCAAGCATAGGAGTGCCGTTGATCACACCCACCGATACGGCGGACACATAGTCCTTAAGCACGCGGCTGGCGGACTTGATATGGCGGTGCTTCTCCGCCCAATTAACTGCGTCGACCAAAGCCACGTACGCACCGGTTACGGAAGCCGTGCGAGTGCCGCCATCGGCCTGAAGCACATCGCAGTCAAGCTGAATCTGATTTTCGCCGAGCGCCTTCATATCGATGACGCCACGCAGGCAGCGGCCAATCAGTCGGCTGATTTCGTGGGTACGGCCACCGATTTTGCCACGTACGGATTCACGGTCGGTGCGTTCGGCGGTGGCACGCGGCAGCATCGAGTATTCGGCGGTGACCCAGCCGAGGCCGGAGTCCTTGCGCCAACGCGGCACACCGGGAGTAAAAGTGGCGGTGCACATCACGCGCGTGTTACCGCATTCGATGAGCACGGAGCCTTCGGGGGCGTCGGTGAAGTGGCGGGTGATGCGCACAGGGCGCAGTTCGTCGACCTTGCGGCCGTCGGCACGAATTATTTGGTGATTGCCAAGCATGTCTTTGATTTCAACCATGCGCCCCAGCATACGCCATCCGCTCTATGCCTGGATAGCAACTCGTCAACCATCATCGAACTACATCGCGCCGCTCTGATACGTCATCGTTGCCCGCCGCGTTATCACCATTGAGAGTTTCACTCATCCAGAGGGAAGAGTAGCCAATGTAGCCAAAGGGATGCGGCCAGTGAGATACGGCCAGAGGACTTTGGTCTCTGTGGTCGAACCGTTAAGCGGACAGCCCGGTGGGCTGTCCGTAGGTAAGGGGAGCAGCTATGCTGCGACGGATTCCTATGGAGACGAAAGTTCTCGTCAGAGAACCTGAGTCTCCGTAGGAATCACTGGCTCGCCCTTCATGAGGCTCTGCGCGGTGATGGGCAGTTCGGACAACGCCTTGGCGTGGTAGTCGTGGGCGGCCATGATGGCGTCATGGCCCTGCCACTGCGCATCGATATGGCCGTGGTCCACGAAATCGACCAGCAGGTTCTTCCACGTCGGTTCGGGCGTGAAACCGGCCAGCTTCTCTTCCGAGCCGGAAATCACGTGTTCGGCTTCGGCTAGCGCGTATTCGTAGGAGCGGAATGCCAACTTGCGACCGGGCACTGTGGCCTTATCCTTGGACTTCTTCATGACCGGAACCATCGTGCCGTCAGCGCCTTCACGCTCGGTGAGCTTGTACACCATCGCACAAGTGGGAGCGCCGGAGCCGGTGACCAGCATGGTGCCCACGCCATAGGAGTCGACCGGCGCGGTCTGCAATGCGGCGAGCGCGTACTCATCCAAATCGTTGGTCACGGTAATGGTGGTGTTCGTGGCACCCAGGGCGTCCAGCTGGTTGCGCACACGCTGGGCCATGGCGGCTAGGTCGCCGGAGTCGATGCGCACGCCACCCAGTTCGGGACCGGCCACTTCGACGGCGGTTTTCACGGCTTCCTCGATGTTGTAGGTGTCCACCAGCAGCGTGGTGTTCTTGCCCAATGCCTCGATCTGCGATTCAAAGGCGTCACGCTCGGAATCATGCACCAACGTGAAGCAATGCGCGGCGGTGCCGATGGCCTTCAGACCATACAGCTGGGCGGCCAGCAGATTGGCGGTACCCTTGAATCCGCCCACTACGGCGGCTCGAGCGGCGGCCACGGCGGCCCACTCGTTAGTGCGGCGTCCGCCCATATCCATGCAAGGACGATCCTTGGCTGCCGACGCCATACGTGAGGCGGCGGAGGCCACTGCGGAATCGTAGTTCAGCACGGATAGAATCAACGTCTCCAGTAGCGTGCATTCGCCGAACGTGCCTTCGACCTGCAAAATCGGGGAGTTCGGGAAGAACATCTCACCTTCGCGGTAACCGCGAATCGTACCGGAGAAGCGGAAGTTCTCCAGCCACTTGATGGTCTCGGGGCTTACCACGTGACGGTCGGCCAGGAACTTCAGGTCCGCTTCATCCAAGTGGAAATGTTCCAGCGCATCCAGAATGCGGCCGGTGCCGGCCACCACGCCATAGCGACGACCTTCGGGCAGGTGACGCGTGAACACCTCGAACACGCACTTGCGGTCGGCGGTACCGTCTTTCAGAGCGGCGTCGAGCATCGTGTATTCATACATGTCGGTCATCAGAGCCGGCGAATAATCGACCATTGCAAGGCCTTTCCTACATAAGTGGTGAAGTTGCACCTAAGTGTAGTCCGGGCAAAGCCGTGCGGGAAGGGCTCGTCTTATTCTCGTATCGCCAGATTCGATATTGCCGGGTTCAGTATCGTCATATTCATCGGCACTATGGCGGTCGGTCACACCGACCATAATCATCACGACCAGCCAATACGCCAGCCGCACCATACGGCCCACTGGCGAAGCGGTAGACTCGATGCATGAGATTCATCGTGGCGTTGTGGCGCTTTGCGATCGCCGGTTTCTGCTTCGTGGGCACATATGAGGCATGGTCCAAACCGCAGTTCTGGGTGTATTTCACGTTCCAGACCGGTTTCGTGCTGGGCATCGTGATGCTGTGGTCCGGCGCGGCCACACTGCTCAAAGGTATTCAGCCGCCTGCATGGCTTAAGGGGTGCCTGACTGTGTACGCCATAGTCACCGCACTGGTGGCGTTCTTCCTGATGCCTCCGGACGACCCGGCATACGTGCCACAGGTTATTGGCATCATGACCAATACGATGCTGCACAAAATCGCCCCGATTATGGCGGTTATCGATTTCGTGCTATTCGACCCGCACCGGCGTTTCCGCTGGCATTACATGTTCTCGTGGCTGGCGTACTTCCCTGCATACTTGGTCTTCGTGCTGGCCCGTGCGGCGATTTGGCCGGGGTCCGGACCGGCGGCCGGCGGCAGTCCGTATCCGTACGACTTCATCAACCTCGACGCACTCGGCTGGCAAGGGTTCGGCATTAGCTGCGGCAAGCTGGCCATAGCGTTCTTCGTGATATCGCTCGTTGTCTGGCTGCTCGACCGCGCACTGCCGAGCAAGGCCTTACTCGGATAGACGCGCCCACGATCGACGCGCATTGGTCTTAGTGCCCAGCCGGCATCCAGCTCAGCACTCGATGGCCTCAACATTCGATGGTCTCAACATTCGATGGTCTCAACATTCAATGGAATAGGCGCGGTTTTTGTACTCGCGCCAATCCGGCCAGTCTTCACCGGCGTCGATGGCACGCTTGATGTCGCCATAGTAATGGAGCTTGCGCTGCACGTGCATGGCCGCCTCGTTGAGGGCTCGGCGCTGCTCGTCCAAGGATTCGCGGCGAGATTCCAGCAGATCAAGGATTTCATCGATATGCTCGGGCTCATTGGACTCATACACGAAGAACTTTTTAAGATCGTCAATGGTCATGCCGGCGTTCTTGAAGCAGCAAATCGCGCGCAGACGGTCGATATGGCAGTCTTCGTATATGCGCTGGCCGGTTTCGGTGCGCTCCACGTTGGTCAGCAATCCCTGATCCTCGTAATAGCGCAGCGTAGAGGGCTGCATATGGAACTGCGTGGCCACCTGACGAATGGTGTAGGACATCATGACTCCTTACTGCGGCAACACGCCGAAGCGTCGCAGCCGTTTGCATTCAAGTTCACTTGAACTGGAACCATAGTATCCAAGAACACTTACGAATACCGCTCAATCGGCGTCGGTTTGCCCATCGCAGGTAAGCATTCGTAAGAACAAGAATGACATTGTAAGGAGACTCAATGTTCGAGCCAACCGCCATCTATGCCCCCAACCCGCACCGTTACGACACGATGACCTACAACCGTGCCGGCACCTCCGGCCTCAAGTTGCCGGCCGTCTCACTTGGCTTCTGGCACAACTTCGGCGACATCACGCCATTCGACCAGATGAAGTCCCTGGTCTTCACCGCCTTCGACAACGGCATCACCCACTTCGACCTAGCCAACAACTACGGCCCCGAACCCGGCCAGGCCGAGAAGAACTGCGGACTGCTGCTCGCCAAGTACTTCAAGCATCACCGCGACGAACTCGTCATCTCCACCAAGGCCGGCTATGAAATGTGGACAGGCCCCTATGGCGACCTCGGCAGCCGCAAGTACCTGCTCGCCAGCCTCGACCAGTCGCTGGAACGCTTGGGCTTGGATTATGTGGACATCTTCTACCACCACCACCCGGATCCGGAAACCCCGCTTGAGGAGACGATGGGCGCGCTGGCTCAGGCCGTGAACTCCGGCAAGGCCCTGTACGTGGGTCTGTCCAACTACGATGGTCCGACGATGGAAAAGGCCGCCGCAATTCTGGCAGAACTGCACGTGCCGTTCATCATCAACCAGAACAAGTACAACATCCTCGACCGCACCGTTGAAAAGAACGGCCTGAAAGAGACCGCCTTCAAGCTGGGCAAAGGCCTTATCACCTTCTGCCCGCTGGCTCAGGGCCTGCTGACCAACCGCTATCTCAACGGCATTCCGGCCGACAGCCGCATGGCTCACGACCCGCGATTCCTCAACGATTCCGCTCTGACCGAGAAACTGCACGAGCAGGTCATGGATCTGAACAATCTGGCCGCCGAACGCGGCCAGACGCTGGCCGAGATGAGCCTGGCATGGCTGCTGCACGACGGCAAGGTGACCTCCGTGCTGACCGGAGCCTCCAAGCCGCAGCAGATTCTCGACAACATCGGCGCGCTGAAGAACACCCACTTCAGCGACGAGGAGCTCAAGCTCATCGACGAGATTTCGGCTCGGTGACCATTTTGGCTCCCCTCGCTGAGGGGAGCCAAGTACCACCTTTAGCGCGTCATTTCCTCATAAATCCGCTTGCAGTCGGGGCAAACCGGGTACTTGGACGGGTCGTGCTTGGGGACCCAAACCTTACCGCACAGGGCGACCACCGGACGACCGGTCGCACGCGATTCAGCGATACGGTCCTTGGATACGTAGTGCGCAAAACGATCGGCGTCGCCACCATCGTCACGAACCGGCGACTCCTTGGTCTCCGGACGCTCCAGCACCGACGTGCCGGCACCTTGGTCCGGGTTGCGCAGCGGTTCGGCATCATCAACGAACATCTCGGCAAAAGTCATGGTGCACTTCTTTCCTCGCATTCAACGATTCGACTGCACTCCATCATAGATTCCCGTCGTTACCCGCGAAACCCAGTGGCGCGTAATCCGCACACCTCCACACACCCATGTCGCGCATCACGCCACCCCGCCGCATACAATGCCACATACAATGCCGCACACGACGCCACACCGACGCCACATACGGCACCGCACGCACTGCCTCATACGCCGACGCGACAACAATGCACGCTCGGCAGCACGAAGCACACCACTAGCGGTAGGCTATAAAGCATGACTATCGCAGTATGCCCCGGCTCGTATGACCCCGTTACCGCCGGACACTTGGATGTAATCGAGCGCTCGGCGCGGTTTTTCGACGAGGTGCATGTGGTGGTGGCCGTCAACGCCGCGAAAACACCGATGTTTTCCGAAGCCACCAGAGTCGACGTGATCCGCCGCGCCCTTGACAAAGCCGGTTGCAAGAACGTCACCGTTTCTTCCACCGACGGCCTGATCACCGACTACTGCAAGAAGGTCGGCGCCACCGTTATCATCAAGGGTCTGCGCCAGAACGGCGACTATGAAGCCGAGCTCGGCATGGCGCTGGTCAATCGCAAGCTCGCTGGCATCGAAACCCTGTTTTTGCCGGCCGATCCGATTCTTGAACACATCTCCAGTTCCATCGTCAAGGACGTGGCCCGCCATGGAGGCGACGTGACCGGCATGGTGCCCGATTGCGTCGTGCCGATGCTGGCCGATGCCCTGGCCGAGGAACGTCAGCGGAAGGACTGATGCACTAATGACTATGAGCGATGACCACCCTACTGGATACGTCGATCTGACCAAACCGAATGCGGACGCCGCATCGTCCACTCCGGAGCCGTCCGCCCCGGAACCGCCCGCGTCTACGCAAGCCGCGCCGGCACCCACCGAAGAGGCCGATGTTCTCGCCGGATCGCCGCCCGCCGCGCCTACCCCTACTCCGGCACAAATGCAGGCCAAAGCGCAGGCCCAAGCAGCTCAGCAGACCCGGGCACAGGCTCAGACCGCTCAGGCCGCCGGCATTCGCCCCTCGTTCATGAACGAAATGCCCGACCTGCGAGAAACCACGGACGACGACCCGGCCACGGTCAAGAGCCGCGAGGAATTCACCACGGTGTATGACATCATCGACCAGCTCGAGGCGGCACTGGGCGAAGCGAAGTCCAGCATATTCGCCCCCGGCATGGTGAAGGTTGACCGCGACGAATTCACCGACCAGCTTTCCGAGTTGAAGAAAATGCTGCCGGTGCAGTTGGAGCGCGCCTCCGCCCTCATGCGCGAGGCCGAGCGCCGTCTGGAATCGGCACAGACCCAGTCCAACGCCATCGTCGCCTCCGCACAAAGCCGCGCAGCCAACATGATCAAGGACGCCAACGAACAGGCACAGTTCCTGGCCGGCCAAGAGAACGTCACCGAGCTTGCACGGCAGAAAGCGCGCGCGATTCTTGACCAGGCACAGACCAAAGCCGACCATCTGACCCAAGGCGCGGACCAGTACTGCACTACGGTGATGGAAGGGCTGTCCCAGCAGCTCGGCAAACTCAGTCAGGATGTGCAGGCCGGTCTTAACGTGCTGGAAGAGCGCCAGCGCGCGGCCCGCGAACAGATGCCGCACCTGACGCTGAACGACTATCCCGAAGCCCAGTAACGCCAGCAACGCCGGCAACATCAGTAACGCGAATAACGCCAGTAACGAATAACTCCAGCCAACATACGAAAGGCACCAAGAACATACCATGGCACGAGTTGAAGATTCCCCGTGGGCCATTCCGGTAGCGCAGATTGCTTCGCGCGCCGGTCAATCCAAGCCGATTGACGCCGATTTCCCGGCACCTTCCGGCATTGGCGACAGCATTGTCGGAATCAAGGAAGGTGAGCCCGTACACGTGAGCGGGCAGTTCGATTCGATTGTGGACGGCCTGATCTTCACCGGCCGCCTGGTCGCGCCATTCGTCAGCGAGTGCACGCGCTGCCTGAAGCCGATTGACGAGGACTGGCCGGTTGATGTGACGGTGTTCTTCCCGTACGAGTCGGGTCAGGACAAGGCCAACGGCAAGGGCGGCAAGAGCAAGAAGGACGACGAAATCGACATCATCGCCGGCGAGGACGAGTCGGAAGACACGTATCCGCTGCTGGAGAACGGCGCATTCGCGGACATCGAGGCGATGATCCGCGACACGCTGGTCGAATCGCTGCCGTTGCAACCACTGTGCCGACCGGATTGCAGGGGTCTGTGCTCGCAGTGCGGTGCCGATCTGAACGAGGATCCCGACCATCATCACGATGTGACGGATATCCGTTTTGCCGGATTGGCGGGGCTCAAAGCCCAGCTCGAGGCCGAGCAGAACGGCGAGCAGGCCGAGTGACGCGCGCCTGAACGAAGTTTGTACGAGCCGTGCGTTAAGATAACGGACGCTTAAGCTCAATTGTTCGAACGAAATAGAGGATACTCAAATGGCACTGCCTAAGTACAAGACCTCGCGCGCCAACACGCATTCGCGTCGCGCGAACTGGAAGGCCACCGCTGCTGCGACCGTGAACTGCCCGAACTGTGGCGCTCCGGCCCTGCCGCACATGGCTTGCCCGAGCTGCGGTAACTACCGCGGCCGCACCTACCGCTCCGCCATCCAGCCGGCTCACACCAAGTGAGTCCTGCGATAACGGCTTGAATGAAGGCCCTGCCATCGACGGGTGGCGGGGTCTTCGCATAAGTGCACCATTGCGTACACCATCGCATCGCAAACAACACAACACAACACAACACAACACATCACCATCGCGTGAAGGACCATACAACAATCATGAGTAATGAAACCCCACAGCAGCCGACGCCGGCCAACGAGCTTCTTGAAGCGTTGGGCACCACTCTCAGCCCGGATCTGCTCGTGCAGGCACTCACCCACCGTTCCTTCTCGCATGAGCACCCCGGCGTGGCCAATTACGAACGCCTCGAATTCCTGGGAGACGCGGTGCTCGAACTGGTCTCCACTGAAACGCTGTTCACCATTCACCCGGATATGACCGAGGGGCAACTGGCCAAGATGCGCGCCAAGGCCGTCTCCGAAGACGCGCTGAGCGCCATCGCCAAAACCAAGCTCAAGGTGGGCCCCTACATTCTGCTGGGTCACGGAGAAGCCGAGCAGGGCGGCGCGGAGAAGAACTCCATCCTATGCGACATCGTGGAATCGCTCATCGGCGCGACCTTCCTGGAACACGGCATCGACGAGGCACGCAAGGTGATTCACCGGCTTATTGACGACACGCTCGCCGAAGTGGCCACCGAGGGCCCGGCACTTGACTGGAAGACCTCGCTGACCGTCAAGGCGCACGGCCTCGGCAAGGAGGAGCCTGTCTACCATATGGAGGTCTCCGGCCCGGAATACGCGCAGATCTTCACCGCGCGCGTCTCATTGGGCGAGAACGGCGACACCATCGGCATCGGTAAGGGCTCCAGCAAGCGTAAGGCGCAGCTGGCGGCCGCCGAAGCGGGCTGGAAGTCACTGGACTCGTTCAAGACGCGGACTAAGTAAGCCCGCTGTCGGATTTGCGAATAGACTAATACCAACATGAGCGACGAGTCGCGCCGGGGCCACAAGTCTCGGGGAAGCGACTGGAATCAGACACGCGGGCACCCGGCCCCATCCCAAGGTCGGGCAGGTTCGCGACAAAACCTATGAGGTGAGAGGAATCATGGCTTTACCCACGCCTTTGCAGGCATTCAGCGGTGTACCGAAAATCAACACGGCCCCCGATAAGCAGACCATCGTCGATGGCGAGAAGATGACTGGCGCCCAGGCGCTGATTCGTTCGCTGGAGGACCTCGGCGTCGAGGACGTCTTCGGCATTCCTGGCGGCGCGATTCTGCCCGTCTACCACGAGATCAAAGACAACACGAAGTTCCGCTTCGTGCTTATGCGCCACGAGCAGGCCGCCGGCCACGCCGCCGAAGGCTACGCACTGGCCACTGGCAAGGTGGGCGTGTGCATCGTGACTTCCGGCCCGGGTGCCACAAACGTGGTCACGGCCATTGCGGACGCGAACATGGACTCCGTGCCCATGGTCGTGATTACCGGTCAGGTGGGCGTGCAAGCCATCGGCACTGATGCCTTCCAGGAGGCGGATATCGTGGGCATCACCTACCCGGTGTCCAAGCACTCCTTCCTCGTGACCCGCGCGCAGGACATTCCTCGCGTGCTTTCCGAGGCGTACTACATCGCCAACACCGGCCGCCCCGGCCCGGTGGTCGTGGATCTGACCAAGACCGCACAGACCGGCGACATGTACTACTCATGGCCGCAGCGCATGATTCTGCCCGGCTACAACCCCACCACCAAGGCGCACGGCCGTGTGCTGTCCGACGCGGCGAAGCTGTTCTCTCAGTCGTACCGCCCGGTGCTGTATGTGGGTGGCGGCGCCGCCCGCTCCAACGCCGGCGCACAGGTCAAGGCTCTGGCCGACCTGACCGGCGCTCCCGTGGTCACGACCCTGCCCGCACGCGGCATCATTCCCGACTCCGACCCGAAGAACCTCGGCATGCTAGGCATGCACGGTACGATTGCCGCAACCGGCGCCGTGCAGCGCGCTGACCTGCTTGTGGCCATCGGTGCACGTTTCGACGACCGCGTGACCGGCAAGCTCGACGCCTTCGCACCGACCGCCCGCGTGATTCACATTGACATCGACCCGGCTGAAATCGGCAAGAACCGTCAGCCCGACGTGCCGATCGTGGGCGATGTGGCTACCGTGCTCGACGACTTGATTCCCGAGATTCAGCGTACGCAGGCCATTCAGGGCAAGCCGAATCTGGCCCCCTGGTGGAAGGCGATCGACGGCTGGCGCGAGGAATACCCGATGACGTGGGATGAGCCGACCGACGGATCGCTGGCCCCGCAGTGGGTCATCAAGAAGCTCTCTGAGATGGCCGATCCGTCCACCATCTGGGTGACCGGTGTGGGCCAGCACCAGATGTGGGCTTCGCAGTTCATCGATTTTGAGAACCAGCACGCTTGGATCTCCTCCGGAGGCCTCGGCACGATGGGCTACGGTCTGCCGGCCGCCATCGGCGCATCCGTGGGCTCGGCCCGTGAATTCGAGGGCAAGAAGCCGGTGTGGCTGATCGATGGTGACGGTTCCTTCCAGATGACCTCTGAGGAGCTGGCCGCCGCGTTCCTGGACCACGCTCCGGTGAAGATCGCGATTCTGAACAACTCCGTATACGGCATGGTCCGTCAGTGGCAGACGCTGTTCTACGAGCACCACTACTCGCAGACCAACCTGCTCGATGGTGAAGCGCACGGTGCCGATGGTGCGGCGGCACTGGCCGACGGCGATGCGCCGCTCGAAGTGCCTGATTTCATCAAGTTGGCCGAGGCATACGGCTGCGTGGGTATCCGCGCGTTCACCGAGGAAGAGGCGATTGCCGCCATCGAAAAGGCGAACCAGATCAACGACCGCCCGGTGCTGATCGACTTCCGCGTGTGGAAGGATGCGATGGTGTGGCCGATGGTAGCCGCCGGCGCCCCCAACGACGAGGTGACGTACAAGCCCGGCATCAAGCCGCTGGCTGGCGGCACCCCGGCTCCGGGAACCGGTCCGGACGAGCATGCGACCGGCGTGTTCGAGCACGAGACCGCCGCTGCCACTGCGAGCGAGCACTGAGGAGAGGAGAACACTCATGGCTAACTATCCTGCATCCCAGCCTGGTTCCCAGCGTCATACGCTGTCCGTGCTGGTGGAGAACCGCCCAGGCGTGCTGGCGCGTATCGCCGGCCTGTTCGCCCGCCGTGCGTTCAACATCAACTCGCTGTCCGTCTCCCCCACCGAGCGTCCGGACATCTCTCGCGTCACGGTGACCGCCGACGTGGAGGCCGTGCCGCTGGAGCAGATCATCAAGCAGCTCAACAAGCTGCTGCATGTGCTCAAAATCGTGGAACTCGACCCGAACTCCACCGTGGAACGCGAACTGGTGCTCATCAAGGTGGCCGCCAACGAATCCAACCGTTCCGACGTGCTGGAGATCGTGCGTCTGTTCCGCGTGCGCGTGGTGGACGTGAATCCGGAATCGCTGACCATTGAGGCCACCGGTGCCGAAGGCAAGATCGACGCCCTGCTGGGGCTTTTGGAGCATTACGGTGTGATTGAGCTGGTGCGCTCCGGTGCCGTAGCCGTGACCCGCGGCCCGCGCGCCCTGAGCGAAAAGGTCGTCGGTTCCGAGGTTACCGGGCGCTGATTCGGCGACTGCGGGAAGACCCAGTCCAAGCTCAAAAGGCGGATGCGCATGATGCATATCCGCCTTTTTTCATGCGTGCATACCTCATCACCCGTACTGCAAGCAAAACGACAGCACCTCATGCTAGCATTATGACAGCAACAAGGAGGTGCATCATGGCAACATTGACCATCCGAAAAATACCCGATGAGCAGATTCAGCAGCTCAAAGAAGTGGCTGAGAAAAACAACCGCTCCATGGAATCTCAGGTGCGATCCATTCTCGAAGAATGGCTGGCTGGCACGGTGGCGCATGAAATCACGCGAAAGACCAATTTCTATGACGAGATCCGCGAATTCATGAAGAACATGGATTTTGAGGGACTCGACAAGGGGGAACTCCCACTATCCGAGCGAAATTCCGCCGATTCCCGACCGCCAGTATCTTTTTGAATAGGAATCGGCCATGATTATTCTGGACACCAACGTCATCAGCGAAATCATCAAGAAACAGCCAGACGAACACGTTGCCAATTGGCTGAGGAACCAAGATACAAGCAATTTGGCAACCACCGCCATCACCGTCGCCGAGTTGTTGGCCGGAATATGTCGCATGCCTGAAGGCAAACGACGAAAGTACACAGATACGACCGTCAAGCTGGCGCTTATGACATTAGAGGACAGAACGTTCGCATTTGACACTCAGGCAGCTGCGGATTATGCCCATATCCTTGTCGAACGCGAACACAGGGGCACACCTACCAGTATTCAAGACGCCATGATTGCGGCAATTGCCTGTTCCTGGGATGCGGCCATAGCCACGCGCAATATCAAGGACTTCGAAGGTACCGACGTGGAATTGATTAATCCGTGGGAGTTTGCATAGCGGGAGGCCCCGGCAAACTGCCGAGGCCTTGTGAACGTTACGGTTTCTCCCGCTACTCCAATTGTTCGGAGAGTTCGAGCCATTCGGCTTCGAGATCATCGCTTTCAGTATTGACGGCGGTGAGTTGTTCATTGAGCTTGTTGAGACCCTCGTAGTCGCTCGGGTCATGGGCGGCCATCTGCGCCTCGAGATCGGCCTTCTGCTCTTCAAGCTTAGCGAGCTTACGTTCGATGGCATTCACGCGCTTGGATGCCTCGTGGAAGGCCTTGCCGGTGAGCTTCGAGGTGGAGTCCTCACCGTTATTGGCTCCCTCTGACGAGGGAGCTATCCGCGAAGCGGACTGAGGGAGAGATGCGGCAGCGTTGACGGCGGCCGCCTTACCCTTACCAGACTTCGCCGAGCTGCTACCGGTGCCCGCGAAGCCAGGCGTGTCAGCCGGCAATCCCTTGCCGTTCTTAATAGCCTCAACCATATCGAGGTAGTCCTGCACGCCGCCGGGCAAGTGACGTACTTTGCCGCCAATCAGCGCGAACTGCTGATCGGTGACGCGCTCCAGCAGGTACCGGTCGTGGGAGACCACAATCAACGTGCCCGGCCAAGTATCGAGCAGGTCTTCCATCACGGCGAGCATATCGGTGTCCAGATCGTTGCCGGGCTCGTCCATGATGAGCACGTTCGGCTCGTCAAGCAGAATCAGCAGCAGTTGCATGCGGCGCTTCTGACCACCGGAGAGATCGCGGATCGGCGTCATCAGCTGGGCGGATTCGAAGCCGAGACGCTCCATCAACTGTCCCGGCGTCACTTCCTTGCCATCCACAATGTAGCTCGGCTTATAGCGGGAAAGCACTTCCTTGATCTTGTACTTGCCGAGCTTCTCCAGCTCATCGAGGCGCTGCGAGAGCACCGCGAACTTCACCGTCTTGCCAATGTTCACATGGCCTGCGGTCGGGGTGAGTGTGCCATCAATCAACTTAAGCAGCGTGGACTTGCCGGCACCATTCGCACCGACGATGCCGAAGCGGTCGCCCGGGCCAATCAGCCAAGTCACATCGTCAAGAATCTCGCGGCCGGAAACCGTCACCTTGCGTGCAGCCGAGGTGACACCGGCTGCAGCAGTGTCATCATCCGAATCCGTTGCAGCAGTGCCACCGCCGATGGTTTCACCACCCGTGTTCATGCGACGAACCTCGCGATCGTCAGCAAGCTGCGGATTGCCGCTCTCAGCCTCGGCCTTCTTACGCGCTTCCTCAGCGGACTCGACGGCTTCCGGCACGCCGGCGTCCACCAGGCGCGGGTCAGTCATGTCGGTGACCGCCACCTCAACGGAACCATGCAGCTGCGGCTCGGCGTACATGGCGTTGACCACATCCACGCGGGAAGCGGACGCGGAGAGCGCCGCCACATCCGGGTCGATATCGGCCATGCCCTGCGGTTTTTCGAAAATCTGCGTCACGTCGACCAAATCGACCACCTGTTTGCCGAGACGGGAGGTGGCCATTTGCTTCAGTTCAAGTGTGTTACGCATCGGCGGCACATCGGCAATCAATTCGCGTGCGGCCTTGACGTGGAACTTCTGCTTGGTGGAGCGGGCACGGGCACCGCGGGAAAGCCATGCGAGCTCCTTGCGAGCCAGATTGCGGCGCTTGGTTTCGCGCACATCGGCTTGGCGATCGCGTTCCACGCGCTGCAGCATATATGCGGAATAGCCGCCCTCGAACGGCTCGATCACGCCATCGTGGACTTCCCACATCGATTCGCAGACCTCGTCCAAGAACCAGCGATCGTGGGTCACGAGCAACAGAGCGCCCTGGCCTTTGGACCAGCGGTTCTTCAAATGTTCGGCAAGCCAGTGGATAGTGACCACGTCGAGATGGTTGGTGGGCTCGTCAAGTGCAAGAATATCCCAATCCTTGAGCAGCAGTCGGGCCAAATCGGCGCGGCGACGCTGGCCGCCGGACAAGGAGCCGACCTTGGCATCCAGGCTCATGCCGCCGAGCAATGCCTCGACGATTTCACGGGAAGTGTTATCGGACGCCCATTCGTAGTCGGCGCGCCCCTCAAGTGCGGCTTCGCGAATGGTGGCGTTGTCATCAAGGGGATCACGCTGGTCAAGCATGCCGAACGTGAGTCCGCCACGCTTTGTCACGCGGCCGGAATCCGGCTCCTGAGCACCGCGGAACAGGTGCAGCAACGTGGATTTGCCGTCGCCGTTCTTGCCGACGATGCCGATGCGGTCGCCTTCAAAAACACCCTGCGTTACATCAGTGAAGATGGTTTTGGTAGCGAAAGCGAGCGAAACGTGTTCCAGTCCAATGTCATAAGTCGGCATGACTCACCAATGTAGCGCCACGCTTGCCCAGCGGCGGCCCGCAAACGTTATTTGTTCAGCGTCTGAGCGTAGGAGTTGCAGCGGGCCGCAAAACCGGAGAACACTTGCTCGGCGAGCGGTTGCAGTAGCTGGTCGTATTGGGCGAACTGCTCGCGCAATTGGGACTTGGAACCACCCGCGGCCTTGAGATCCTTGACCATGCTCGGCTCATCCAGCCATTCGTCCAGCAGCGAGCCGCACACTTCCAGGTGGAACTGCATGCCCAGCGCGGATCCCAGTCGGAATGCCTGCACCTTGGTGGAAGACGAACGCGACAGCAGCTGGCCTTCCGCGGGCAGGCCCACCACGTCGTTATGCCAGTGCAGCACCGTCAGCTGCTTATCCCACATGGAGAAGAAGTCATGCTTGTCCACACGCTTGATCGGCGCGAACCCAATCTCCGGCGCATCGCCCTTGCGCAGCTGCGCACCAAGCGCAGTGGCGATAATCTGATGCCCCAGGCATACACCGAGAATCGGCTTGCCTGAAGCCACGGCGGCACGCGCCAACTTGGCTTCCGCCTTCAGCCCCGGATACTTATCGTAATCAAGCGCGCCCATAGGCCCACCCATGATTACCACGCCAGCCAGTTCGCCGAAATCAGGCAAGTCCGGTTTCTTTTTGTCGACGATATTCATCGTCACCGTCTCAAGACCGATGTCCTCGAGGTTCGACAATATGCGTCCCGGGCGTTCCCATGGGACATGTTGCAAAATGAGCACTTGTGGTGTGGCCATGACTTCTATTGTGGCACGAGCGTTCCCCGTTTGCGTAACGAGCAGGGCAAATCCATGAATCTCGCAGTTTCCGCAGCGGTCAAAGACGTGTTCTCGCGAGACTGTTGTCCCGCTTCTCATCCGTCTGTCACCTCGTTCGGGCCCCACCTGTGAAGCGTTCATCAAACTCTTCGAGTAACGATTCAGCATGTCTGGTTCGGACCCTACGCTTGAGTGTTATGGGAAACAGCCAAGAACCGCAGGATTTCAACATTTCCGTCATGCCTTCAAGCCTGACGCCAGTGCATGTTGCCAAGGCCGCAGAAGGCCTGAATCTGTATGACACCGCCTCGCATCAGGTCAGCCATTTCGTGCCGCTCAAGCCGGGCGAAGTCGGCATTTATGTGTGTGGCGCGACTGTGCAGTCGTCACCGCATATTGGCCATATCCGTGCCGCCGTGGCGTTCGACATCGTGCGCCGCTGGTTTTTGAAGCTCGGCTACAAAGTCACTTTTGTGCGTAATGTGACCGATATCGACGACAAGATTCTCGTTAAGGCCGCGGCCACAGGCCAGCGTTGGTGGGCCCGCGCCTATTACTACGAGCGCGAATTCACCGAGGCATACAACACGCTCGGCGTACTGCCGCCCACCGTGGAACCTCGCGCCACCGGCCACATGTCGGACATGATCGACCTGATTCAGCGCATTCTCGACAACGGTCACGGCTATGTGGTCACGGATGCGGACGGCAAGCCCACCGGCAACGTGTACTTCGATGTGGCATCCTGGCCGCATTACGGCGAACTCACTCACCAGAAGCAGACCTCCGAAGTCGATGAGGCCGCCGCCGTGGCCGACCGCATGGGCCCGTCCGTGGACGCCACCGGTGCCGACAAGTACAATCCGGTCGACCCGGCCGATGCCTCCCCCGACAAGCATGATCCGCGTGATTTCGCCCTGTGGAAGGCTCCGAAGGACACCGATCCCGAGGACGCCCGTTGGTCGACGCCGTTTGGCGTGGGCCGCCCTGGCTGGCACATCGAATGCTCCGCCATGTCCCACCGTTACCTGGGCGATGGCTTCGACATTCACGGCGGCGGCTTGGATCTGCGCTTCCCCCACCACGAAAACGAAATGGCTCAGACCCGTGCGGCCGGCTACCCCTCCGCTGCGCGCTGGATGCATTCGGCATGGGTGACCGCCAAGGGCGAGAAGATGTCGAAGTCGCTGGGCACCGGCCTGTCCGTGCCGAGCGTGTTGGCTGAGCATTCCGCTTGGGTGGTGCGTTACGCCCTGGGCTCCGTGCAGTACCGGTCAATGCTCGAATGGTCCGATCAGGCGCTGGTCGAGGCGCAGGCCGCATACGACCGCGTCTCGAACTTCATCGAGCGTGCCGGTGTGGCGCTGGGTGGACAGCCTTCTCGCGAGGAAGTCACTGCCGTCTCCGCCGACGATTTGCCCGCCGATTTCGTGGCCGCCATGAATGACGATGTCAATGTGTCTGGTGCAACCGCCGCGATCTTCACCGCCATCCGTTCCGGCAATACGTTGCTTTCACAGCTGGCTGACCGCGCCGATTCCGAAACCGCCAAGGCCGAGGTGCGTGAGGCGCTGCTCGCCGTGCGTGCCATGCTCGACACCTTGGGCCTGGACCCGCTGGCCGAACCGTGGGTGTCCGCCGGCGCTGCCGGCGGTGCCGCTGATGGCACGGCCGAGTCGCCCGAGCATGCAGCGCTGGAGGCACTGATCGCCGAACAGCTCAACGCCCGTGCCGAAGCTCGCAAGGCCAAGGATTTCGCCAAGGCCGATCAGATTCGCGACGCCCTGACCGAGGCCGGCATCGCCATCGAAGACGGCCCGCAGGGTTCCACTTGGAGTCTGAAGTAGTCGCTTCAAACCCATCAATCAGTCAAACACGAAGTCCACGTCCACGATGTGCAGGCGCTTGCTGAGCTCCTTTTCCAGCGAGCGCTTGCATTCGATGAGGTCAGCTACATCAATGGTTTCGCCGATGCCGCTCAGATACACGTCAACGGTGTAGTTCATACCGGTCTTGAAGATCAGCGTCTGCTCGTAGTCGGTGTTGGCAGGCAGATGGCGCTGTGCCTCGGCCTCCACGTAGGCGTTGGTTTCATCGTCGTCATGCACGCCGCCGACCAATTCCACGAACGCCTCTTTGAGCACGCTGAACGGCTCCTTGATGGTCAATGCCACCAAAGCCACGGTGATGAAGAAATCGCCGGTGTAGTGCAGGAAGTCAAGCGGACCGCCGGCCGGTAGCAGCATCAGGAAGATGGCAACTACGCCGATGCCGAACGACATCGATCCGTCGACCAACGTGCTCTTGCACTCGGCGGTGAGCATGGTGCTGGAATCGCCGATGGATCGGTTGGAGCGCCGGTAATACGTGTATAGGCTGAAGCACACGATTACGGTCAGGATCTCGTAGATGACCACCGGGCCGGTTTCAATGCGTTCGCCGGACCCGAACACGAAGTAGTCGTACGCTACTCGGCACACGTCAATCAGCGAATACACCAACAACGACATGGTGAAAATGGCCTTGCAGATCGCGTAGATAGGTTCCAGTGCGAACATGCCATTGGGGAAGCGCTCGGTGGTTCGCACCGTGCGCGACGAGAGGTACACCGCCACCATTCCGGACAGGACGGAAATCGCGGTGAAGGAGAAGTCGAGGAACATGGCCTTGAGACCGGTCATGAAGAACACGGCCATGCCGGCTAAGACCTGCAGCACGTTGATGACGATACCAACGATCAGGGCTTTGCGTTCGAGTAGTTTTTGGGTGGGCATCAGTGGGCCTTCCTTATTGCACGGCATGTCTGCGTTGGCCCGAACGTCATGGTTCGGAGCGCACGGCAGTCTGCGTATAAGCGGTGTCCAGCGATTTTCAAAACAGCGTAAGTATTCCAAAAAACACAGGATTCTTTACGGTTTCCATGGTATCGGAAGCACTCGATTGGCTTCGCCACGAGCGGACGGCACGGCATTTGCCGTCTGAATGCCCAACATCCCTGACTACTACGCGGCACATTCCCCGAAAAGCGTCGTCCCCAACACCGCAATTTCCCGCGTGGCGGCTAGACTGTTGCCCATTATGGCAGCTTTTTCATCTTTGACAGACAGACTCTCGAATGCGTTCAAGCATCTGAAGAGCAAGGGCAAGCTTTCCGAGGCGGATATCGACGGCACGATCCGTGAAATCCGCCGCGCGCTGCTCGACGCCGACGTGGCGCTCGACGTGGTGCGTTCCTTCACCGGCAAGGTGCGTGAGCGTGCACTGGGCACCGAGGTGTCCGACGCACTCAACCCCGCCCAGCAGGTGGTGAAAATCGTCAACGAGGAGCTCACCGACGTGCTCGGCCAAGGCGTCGACCGTCCGCTGAACTTCGCGAAGAACCCGCCGACGATCATCATGCTCGCCGGCCTTCAGGGTGCCGGTAAAACCACGCTGGCCGGCAAGCTCGGCTACTGGCTCAAGGATTCCGGCCACACGCCGCTGCTGGTGGCGGCCGATTTGCAGCGTCCGAACGCGGTGACGCAGCTGCAGGTGGTCGGCGAACGCGCCGGCGTGCCCGTCTATGCTCCCGAAAAGGGCGTCCAATCCGATGGCGGCGAGGCCGTCGCAGCTCCGGGCCAGACCTCCGGCGACCCGGTGAAGGTGGCCCGCGATTCCATCGAACTCGCCAAGCAGAAGCTCTACGACACGGTGATCATCGATACCGCCGGTCGTCTGGGCGTGGACGAGGAGCTGATGAAGCAGGCTCGCGACATTCGCGATGCCGTGCGTCCCAACGAAATCCTGTTCGTCATCGACGCGATGATCGGCCAGGACGCCGTCAAGACCGCCAAGGCCTTTGACGAAGGCGTGGACTTCACCGGCGTGGTGCTCTCCAAGCTCGATGGCGACGCCCGCGGTGGTGCCGCGCTGTCCGTGGCGTCCGTGACCGGCAAGCCGATCCTGTTCGCCTCCAACGGTGAGGGCCTGAAGGACTTCGAGGTCTTCCACCCGGACCGCATGGCCTCGCGTATCCTCGACATGGGCGACATCATGACGCTCATCGAGCAGGCGCAGAAGCAGTTCGATGAGGAAGAGGCCCGCAAGGCCGCCGAGAAAATCTCCGAAGGTTCCTTCGGCCTGGACGACTTCCTCGATCAGCTGCAGCAGGTGCGCAAGCTGGGCTCAATGAAGTCGCTGCTCGGCATGATTCCGGGCATGGCCCAGCACCGCAAGGAACTCGAGCAGTTCGATGAGAGGGAAATCGACCGCACCGAGGCGATTATTCGCTCGATGACCCCGGCCGAGCGCCGCGATCCGTCGATTATCAATGGTTCCCGCCGCGCCCGTATCGCCTATGGTTCCGGCGTGACGGTTTCTCAGGTGAACGCTTTGCTGCAGCGTTTCGAGCAGGCCGCAAAGATGATGAAGCGCATGTCCAATCGTGGCGGCATGGGCGGCGGCATCCCCGGCTTCGGCGGCCCGGCTATGGGCGGCGGCAAGAAGAAGGGCAAGAACAAGAAGAAGGGCGGCAAGTCCGGCAATCCGATGAAGCGCGAGGCCGAGGAGAAGGCATTGCGCGATAAGCTGGCCGGCAAGTCCTCCGGTTCGACCGGCGGTTCCGCCTTCGCCAAGAAGCCACAGAACCCGGCCCTGCCCGCTGGCCTTGAGCAGATGATGGGCAACGTCGACGGTGGCACTGAACTGCCGCCGAACCTCGGCGGAGGCCTTGGCGGACTGTTCGGTCGCTGATCTCACAACTTGGCTCCCCTCGCAGAGGGGAGCCAAATTATATCTCGGTTCAATTTATATTTCGAAAGGAACTTCCATGACGACAATCCTCAGCGCGGTGGCAATCATCGCACTGTTATGGACGACCTTAAGCGCGCTGCCCGCCGGTCTCGAGGCCCGTATGCCGCTTCCGTACATGATTGCCCTGACGCCGCTGTTGTGGGTTCCTTTGATGATTCTGGCCGCGGTCGCCGCATGGCAACATGAATGGACTGCGATGTCGTTGCTTATTGTGGTCGCGCTGATTGCCAGCTCACAGCGCATCAACTACTGGGGTACGTCAATCGACCCGGCCGGGAAACGCAAAGAATCCCACCGTGAAACAGCCCGTGAAACAACTTCGCCGACGCTGTCAAAAAGCCATAACAGCAATACATCGGGTACCTCAAACACTCCGAAGGAAGGGCCCGAAACCATCTCCGATGGACACTGTGAAACAACGCGTGAAACACTCTCGCCCCAGTTCTCGGTTATGACGATGAATTGTCGATACGGACGCGCCGACGCCGCTGAAATCATTCGCAATATTCGCGAACGCAATATCAGCGTATTGGCCTTGCAGGAAGTCACCGACGACCTCATCACACGTCTTACCGAAGCCGACATCAACGAACTTCTCCCCTACCATCAGTTCGGAGACGCCAAAGAGACCGATAATGGCGGATTCAACGTGATCTATTCCCGCTACGAGCCGAGCGCAGCGGTGCCCAACGTGGTCTCCATCCCCGCCGCCGACGTTCCCGCCATCACCCTCAAAACCTCCGGTAATCGCACGGTGACGCTTTGTTCGGCTCACCCGAAATCGCCGATGCGCGGCTGCGCGGATTGGTCGGCCGGCATTCTGGGTCTGCGAGAACTCGCCCGTGCAAAATCCGTCAGCAATCGCAATATCGTCGTCGTTATGGGCGATCTCAACTCGAGCACCGACCATCCGAGCTTCCGCGCGTTGCTCAAGTCCGGATTCAAGGACGCAAGTCTGATTCAAGCCGCCGGCCCGAATCTCACCTTCCCGAGCTGGCTCAAGTGGCCGCGCATCGAGCTGGATCACGTGCTGTTCACTCCCGGGCTCAAACCGTCCGGCGTGAAGTCGTTTGAGGTCGAGGGCACTGATCATCTGGCCCTGACCGCAACGCTTGCACTGCGATAGCCGGCATTTTCGCGATACATTCCCCGGAATGTTGCGCAACGGGGAACGCGCACCACACCGCAACCACAGTGCGCCACGCCCAGTCCGGCCCTGTGCGCTATAATAGGCCAGTTATTCGCGCGCGCGTGGCGCCCTCTACACCCCGAGCCGCGAGGACACGTGGATTCCGGACGGCCATGCCCCACATGGCAAACCGAGAACCCGCACACCTAGCATTACAAGGAGAGCCATTTTGGCAACCAAGATTCGTCTGAAGCGACAGGGCAAGAAGTTCTACGCCTTCTACCGTGTGGTGGTCGTCGATTCCCGCAAGAAGCGTGACGGCAAGGTCATCGAGGAGATCGGTACCTACAACCCCAACACCCAGCCCTCGACCATCCAGATCAAGTCTGATCGCGCTCAGTACTGGCTCGGCGTCGGCGCTCAGCCGTCCGAGCCCGTCTTCAAGCTGCTGAACATCACCGGCGACTGGCAGAAGTACAAGGGCCTTGAAGGTGCCGAAGGCACCCTGAAGACCGTTGAGGCTGGCCCGGACGCCGAGGCCCGCATCGCGGCCGTTGAGGACCAGGCTCAGAAGCTGAAGGCCGCCAAGTCCGAAGCTGCTGCCAAGGCCAAGGCTGAAGCCGAAGCCGCTGCCGCCGCTGAGGAAGCCCCGGCTGAAGAGGCCGCCGAAGAAGCTCCGGCTGAGGCCTGAGCGGAAACGAAAGGCTAGCTATGCTTGCACAAGCTGTGGAACACCTCATCAAGAACATCGTTGATTTTCCCGACGATGTTTCCGTCAAGTCTCATGAGAACGCGCGCGGCGAACTGCTTCGCGTACGCGTGAACCCGGAAGACATCGGCCGTGTGATCGGCCGTGGCGGCCGCACCGCCAACGCGATTCGCACCGTGATTCAGGCACTGTCTGACCACAAGGTCCGCGTTGACATCATGGACGTCCGTCGATAACCGATAAGGAACGATTCACAGCATGGCACAGCAAGACATGCACGACGACCCTCAGCAGCTCGAGTTGCTGAGGGTCGCTCGTATTGGCCGCGCACAGGGCCTGAAGGGCGAAGTCACCGTGCGCCTGTACACCGATGATCCCGAGTGGCGCTTCGAGCCGGACTCCGTGCTCTACAGCCAGGATGGCGAGACCGAGTACATCGTCGAGGGCTCGCGCACGTTCAAGGATCGTTGGATTCTCAAGCTTGAGGGCGTCGACGACCGCAATGCCGCCGAGGCCCTAAATGGTGTCGAACTCTACGGCGAGGTCGACGATGCGGAGGACATGCTCGAGGCCGACGAGTGGTATCCCAAGGATCTTATTGGCCTTGAGGCCCGTCTAGTCGAGGGCAACGGTCTGGGACTGCCCGCCGGCCAAGTGGTCGGCAAAGTGGTGGATGTGATCGACTCCCCCGCCCAATCCCTGCTCAAGATTCGTTTGACCGAGCCGGTGGTAACCGGCCAGAATTCCAAGGGCGAGGATGTGGTCGAAAAGACCGCGTTGGTCCCGTTCGTGGAGGCCTTGGTCCCCGACATCGATCTGGAGGAGCAATATCTCACGCTCGATCCGCCCGGCGGCCTGATTCCGGGCTGCGGCATGATCTGACACATAGGGGGGGCGCTGCGCATGCAGCGCCCCCCCTATGTTCTGTCGGTTCCCAAAAGGGCGCTCCACGCCATGGGTCATATCCATCCACGGCGTGGAGCGGACCGGACGGCCGCCGTCCGCGTCACCGGGCCGCCGCGGTGACGCGCCCCATGAAACGATCCAGGAATTCCGGCACATCGACGCCCAAGGCGACCTGCGTGTGTTTGTCGGGATCCTGGAGCCGTGAACGATCGCCGATGGTACGGCCTCGGAACGGGCCCTCGAGATTGACTTGCAAGTTGAACCCGAAGGTCGTGACCAGCGATGGGTCGAGCGCGGCGGCCACGGCCAGCGGGTCGTGCAGTCCACATCCGTGAATCTCCGGCTGGTTCTTCAGGTAGAAGTCGATGTAGTAGTCGGTCATGGTGACGAGGAAGTCGCCGGCCGGCGTCCCCAAAGACGCCCATTCATGGGCTTTCTCACGGGTGAGCGCGGTCTGGTGGGTCACGTCGAGGCCGATCATGGTGGTGCTTGCGCCGCACTTGAACAGATAGTCTGCTGCCTCTGGGTCTTGGGAGATGTTCGCTTCGGCAGCCGGGCTCACATTGCCGGGCAGCGTCAACGCACCGCCCATCAACGTCACGTTCACACCGGAATCCTTCAGGTCCGGAGCGTTGCGGAATACGGTGGCCATGGTGGTCATCGCGCCCGTAGGCACGATGGTCAGGTCCGGGCCGTATTCGCGCGCGGCGGTGATGATGAAATCGACCGCCGAGCCTGGTGCTTCCGGAGCGCGCGGGGAGTCGGGGATGATTGCGCCGCCGATGCCGTTGGGATGGTGGACCGCCACCGAGCCGGGAGTTGGTGACCACGAAGCGTCCGTTTGCCAGCCGTCCGCGCCGCCGTTCTGCCAGCGCGCGTAGGCCTGGGCCCGCTCGTCTGGTGTGGTGCCACGCATTTTCGGCAATGTTGCCGGGGCGATGGGATGGTCGACTCCGGGATAGACCGGAACGTCGTCACGGCCGAACAAGTGCAGTACCGCCAGCGCGTTGCGCGCGGCCAGCGGCACCGCGACATTGCCGTAGGTGGCCGTGATACCGATCAAATCGATCTCGTCGGCACTGCCTAGGGCATATGCGATGGCGAGCGCGTCATCGATGCCGGTATCGAGGTCGAGGATGAGTTTTTTGCGCACAATTATCTCCTTGTGGAACTACCCGGGACTACTCCGGCGACTACCCCTCAGTCTCGCTACGCAAGACAGCTCCCCTGACAAGGGGAGCTGAGAAAGTTCAGCCGAGCTTGGCGAGTTCTTCGGGGGTGAGTTCGAGCTGGTCGGCCTTCAGGGAGTCGAGGATGGTTTCGGGACGGTGCGCGCCGGGAATCACGAACATGTGGTCGCCCTTGGCGAGCTCCCATGCCAGCACGACCTGCTGGTAGCTCACGCCGTGGGCCGCCGCGACCTCGCGGAACGGGTCGAACTTGGTCTCATCATAGGGGTGACGGTAGCCGCCGAGCGGACTCCAGCACACGAAGGCCAAGCCAACCTTGGCGCAGTAGTCGAGCGTGTCCTGGGTCTCCAGGTGAATCGGCGAGTACTGGTTTTGCACGGCCACGAGCTTGTCGCCCAGAATACCGCGCGCAATGTCGATTTGCTCGATGGAGGCGTTGGAGATACCGGCCTCCTGCGCCACGCCCTCGTCCACCAGCTGCTTGATGGCTTCGACGGACTCGTTGTACGGCACCTTCGGATCAGGGCGGTGGAAGTACAGCAGGTCAATGGTGTCCACGCCGAGCGCCAGTGCGCTCTCCTTGCCGCGCCGAATCAGGTTCTCCGGGCGACCGTCCACATCCCACGTGGGGCGGCCGTCGGTGAAGTTGCGGAAGTGGCCCACCTTGGTGGCCACCAGCACCTCGTCCTTCGACCCCTTCCAGGTCTCAAGGGCCTCGCGCACCAGCTTTTCACCGGTCTGTTCTTCGCCGCCGGAGCAGTAGTAGGCCCAAGCGGTGTCGATGTGGCGGCAGCCGGCGTCCAGCGAGGCATGCAGGGTTTCGATGCCGACCTCGTGGCCGCGATTGTTTTCGATGGTCAGCGGCATTTCGCCGTGGCCGATGGCGGTGGTGGAGAACGGTCCGAGGTTACGGAACAATGCCATGGTGATTCCCTTCAACAGTAATGAGACGGTCTGTGTCCGATTCCAGCGTAAGCAGAACGCTGGATTTACCGCCCACCGAACGAGCCGCCACCCGAACCGCCGAACGAGCCACCGAAACCGGAGCCGCCACCCGAGCCGAAGCTGGAGAAATCGCCACCGGAATCGGCGGATGGTGCTGCCGCGCTGATGGTCGAGCTGATGTCAGCGAGTCCGGAGTTCAGCTGCGAGCCGAGGTCGGAGAATCCGCCGGCAAACGATGTGCCTCCGTAAGCCGGAGCTGGGCCGCTAATGCCCGGGTCCATCTGCCCGGCAGCATCGTGGTCGAACGGACCATTATGGCGGTGGCTGTACCAGCCATACGGGCGGTAGTTCCAGTAGAACAACGAGTTGGAGGCGTTGGCATCCAGCCAAGCCGGATCGTTGACCTGAGGATAGGCCTTGGCCAGTTCACGCATCACGCGATCGGAAATGCCAAACGCGGCGGCGTAGACCATATACCAATCCCACAAGGCCAAATCGGCGGTACCACGGTCGGTGAAGTTGGAGAAGTCTTCCATATAACGCTTAAGGCCCAGAGTCCGGCCGGCGATATCCTGGCCTTGGTCGGTGAGCACGGTCATCGCGCCGGCCATCGAGCAGAACAGGCCGACCAGGAATATCGGCAGCTCGATAAGACCAGCCACCGGGTATCCGATAAAGCTGTTGGCCAGCAGCGAACCCAATCCCAGCACGGCGGCCAGTACGCCGGGGAGGATCCATTGCCAGCCCACAGAGCGTGTGGCACCCAGCCGCTGGTATTCCATGCTGCATGCACCGGTGAATTTGCCGAGCTCAATATAGCCGTCTTGCCAGTTCTGGCAGGTCGCCTTCATCTGGTTCAGGTCGAATACCGGGCTGCCCACGCGCTGCGAAATGACGATGAGCAGGTTCAGCAGCGCATCTTCCGATTCACTCAATCCCAACTGTTGCGCGTTGGGTGCCTCATCAATGGCGAGCGGCAGAATCACGATGGTGCTGGTGATGCCTGCCGCATACTGCTTGCCTTGGTCGGCGGCAATCATTTGGCTCAAGCCCACCGGCGTGGCCTGGCTCATGTCGATGCCGCGATACATGTCCGACGGCCCCGGATAGACGGCAATGGCCTTCTTGACGGCGAGCGACAGCATGGTGGCTGTCAGCTGGCGGTCTTCATCGGATTGGCGCGTCGACGGATCGACCACGCGAATCAGACGGGCTGCGGAAGCCGGACTGATGCCGGGCTGGTCGCGCCAGTATTCGACGCTGCCACGGTATTGCGCACGCCGGTTGCTGGAGATCACAGCCCAGATACCCCACGCGCACAACGCGATGCCGAGCACGATGCTGACAATCCAGAACACGAGACGAGCTCTGGCAGCGAATCGTTGCTTGTCGAGCCAGCGCTGCTGTTGCTTATATTCGTCCTGTTTCAGGTCCTTGAGATGATTGCCGGTTCCCTTGCGGGCGATGTCCTTGGCTTTGGCGGCATCGAACGCCGCGACCACATCGAGGTAGTCGCCATTGTGGATGTTGTAGGCCGTGAACGTGTAGCTGCCGTCGCTGTTGCGCTTGGTTTCCGAAGTGCGCTCGGTATGCAGCCATGCCCATGAGGTTTTGCCGGTGATGCCGTTGGGGAAGTGGACGGTGCCGGTGACCGTGCCGATAGGCACTTGGTTCTTCTTGCCGAACGGCTCCCATTGGAAGGAGGCCACGTCTTTCCATTTGGTGGCCACATCGTGCATGGTGAAGCTCACGTCGAACTTCATACTGTCGGCCTCGGTGGTGACCGGAATATTCCAGCCGATCTCCACGGTTGTGTTATCTTCGGTGGCGGAGGCGCTGGGCTTGAGGCCATCGGTACCGGGCGTGTATGCCTTTGGATGGTCGCTGCCATCGCTCACATCGGCGATATACCAATGGTTGGCGTAGTCACTGTTCCATTCCTTGTCGGAAGAGACGTCACTGGGCAGCTTGGGCTCGCTCTGTTGGGCATAGTCGATGCCGTCTGTGACGTTGCGCACGCTGATATCGCTGATATCAGTCAAGGTGCCGGAGTTCAGCGTGTATTGCTGAAACAGTTGCTTCCACGGCTTGGTGTTGTCGTCACTGTCGGTACGCTCACGCATCTTGACGTCGATATGCTGCGTGACCTTCAAATCACCGTTCGCGGTGGCGGCCACATCATAGTCCAGCGTGCGGTAGCTGAGGTCGGCCGAATCGCCGAACGCGGAAGTCTCGATTATCGCCAAGGTGATAACTGCCAACACCACCGTGGCAACAATGCTGACGATTCCGGCGCGAATGAATCGTATCCACATATCTTCCCTCTCTTAAGACAATACGGGCCCGGCCGGCGGCTTACCGGACGGGCCTGGAGCGGGTCAGAACTGGACCTGTGGCACCTGACGGGAGGCATCATCGGCCTCGAAGTATTGCGCCTGTTCAAAGTGGAACAAACCGGCGATGATGTTCGTCGGCACGGTTTCGATGGCGGTGTTGAGCTTCAGGACCACGTCGTTGTAGAACTGACGGGCGTAGGCGATCTTGTTCTCCAGTTCCTTGAGCTGGTTCTGCAGATCCATGAAGTTCTGGTTGGCTTGCAGCTGCGGATATGCCTCAGCCGTGGCTTGCAGGTTGAACAGGGCGCGGGACAGCTGGTTTTCAGCGGCGGCGCGCTGAGCAGTGGTCGTGCTCGGGTTGCTGGCCGCAGCCACTACGCCGGCGCGGGCGGCGGTCACCTGAGTGAAGACTTCAGACTCGTGGGATGCGTACCCCTTGACGGTATTCACCAGGTTCGGGATGAGGTCGGCGCGCTGCTTCAACTGCACGTCGATTTGCGCCCAACCGTTCTTCACACGGTTCTTCAGCGTCACCAGGTTGTTATAGGCGCTGACGCCCCAACCAATCAAGACAACGATAATAACGACAACGACAATGCCGACAATCAGACCAGTACTCACCTATGCTCCTTTGCTGGACCTTGCTGTGACCATTCTTCCACACTCGCACCGTAAACAGAAGATTCATCACAGAGTATTCATCGTGCGGACTTGTCTTGTACCGCTTTACCCGCCGTTCTCCCGTCGATCGACCGAAGCGGGAAATCGCCGCCCAGTCTGACGAAGTATTCCAGCTCGCTCCGTTACGAGAACGGTAATACTCGGCAATACTCGCGCTGAATATGCGAAAGCCCGCCTTGCGGCGGGCTTTGCCGTTTCTCCTACGCACAAATCATTACGCTGCGCGCAGGAAACGATCAGCCGAACCTTCCAGAGATGTAGCGCTCGGCTTCTTCGTTTTGCGGGTTGTTGAACATCGTCATGGTGTCCGCGAAGTACTCGAGGTGACCGGGCTGGCCCACGGCCTTCAGGTTGAAGAAGGCGGTGTAGTCGGCGATACGGGCGGCCTGCTGCATGTTGTGGGTCACGATCACGATGGTGTAGTCGCTCTTGAGCTCGTCGATCAGATCCTCGACAGCCAGGGTCGAAATCGGGTCCAAAGCGGAGCAGGGCTCATCCATGAGCAGCACCTGCGGGTGGACGGCCACAGCGCGGGCGATGCACAGACGCTGCTGCTGGCCACCGGACAGGCCGATGCCAGGGTTGTCAAGACGGTCCTTGACCTCTTCCCAGAGGTTGGCACCGCGCAGAGCCCACTCGACCAGATCGTCGGCGTCGGACTTGGCCAGGTGGTGGTTGTTCAGGCGCACACCGGCCAGCACGTTCTCACGGATGGACATGGTCGGGAACGGGTTCGGTCGCTGGAAGACCATGCCGACGTCGCGGCGCACGGCCACCGGATCCACGTCCTTGTCGTACAGGTTCTTGCCTTCGAGCAGCACCTCGCCCTCGACGTGAGCGCCAGGGATGATCTCGTGCATACGGTCCAAGGTGCGCAGCACGGTGGACTTGCCGCAGCCGGACGGGCCGATGAAGGAGGTGACCTTGTTCGGCTCGATGTTGATGTTCACATCTTCCACGGCCAGAAAGTCGCCGTAGTAGATGTTCTCGTGGTTGACGTCAATACGTTGTCCCATGATGTTTCCTTATATTTCCTTGTGTTCTTAAGGCTTAGGCTTAGCGACTGGCTTAGCGTTCGGTCTTGACGGCGAAGACCTTCGCCACGATTCGGCCAATGAGGTTCAGCAGCAGCACGATGACGATCAGCACGAGAGCCGCAGCCCACGCACGTTCCATCGGAATCGTGGTCACGCAGGTGGCGTCGGCGTTGGGCGGGCAGTTCGCGCTGAGCTTCGAGTACTCCTGGTAGACGAACACCGGCAGGGTGGTCATCTGGCCGGAGAACAGGTTCACGTTGGTGCTGGAGATGTAGCCGGCGGTCATCAGCAACGGTGCGGTCTCACCAATCACGCGGGCGATGGCCAGAATGGCACCGGAGACGATGCCCGGCAGAGCGGTGCGCAGCACGATCTTGGTAATCGTGCGCTGCTTGGTAACGCCCAGAGCCAAGGAAGCCTCACGCAAATCGTTCGGCACGATCTTGAGCATTTCCTCGCTGGACTTGACCACGGTGGGCAACATCAGCAGGGAGAGAGCCACGGAGCCTTCGAAACCGTTGATGGTACCGGGGCCCAGCAGAATCGTGAACATCGAGAAGGCGAACAGGCCGGCCACGATGGACGGGATGCCGCTCATCACGTCGATGAGCAGGGAGACCGTGGTGGCGAGCTTGCCGCGGTTCGAGTATTCGACCAGGTACACGGCGCACATCAAACCGATCGGAATGGAGATAACCATAGCGCCAGCGGTGATTTCGAGAGTACCGATGATGGCGTGCAGCACACCGCCGTAACCACCGGACGGGGTCTGGTTACCACCGACCACACCGGTCATGTTGTAGCTCAGGAAGTTCAGGTTCAGGCGCTTGATGCCGTTGACGATAGTGGTCCACAGCAGGGAGATCAGCGGGATGCAGGCGATCACAAACGCCACCGCGATCAGGACCCGCATGAAGTGGTCCATGATATTACGGCGCTGGATGGCGGAACGGGTCGGGCGGAAACGATCGAAGTCGATTTCGGGCGCGCCGTCCATCGGAGTCTTTTCAGTGTTCTCAGCAGCAGTCATCACGCAGTCGCTTTCTCGGTAAGCTTACGGGCGATGAAGTTGACCACGAACGTGATCAGGAACAGAATCAGACCAGTTCCGATCAGCGTGGAGACGCCCAGATCGTTGGCTTCAGGGTACTGTGCGGCAATATTCGCGGCGATGGTCTGGTTCTGCGAGGCCTGCAGCAGCTTGATGGAGTAGTTGAGGCCCGGGGACAGGATCATCAACACGGCCATCGTCTCACCAAGCGCGCGGCCGAGAGCCAGCATGGAGGCGGACACGATACCGGACTTGCCGAAGGGCAGCACGGCCAGACGAATCATCTCCCACTTGGTGGCGCCGAGCGCCAGCGCGGCCTCTTCGTGCAGGCGCGGGGTCTGCATGAAGATATCGCGGGACATGGAGGTGATAATCGGCAAAATCATAACGGCGAGCACCACAGCCACGGTGGCGACGGTGCGCGGCGGGTTGGCGGCCGGGCCCTCGAACAGTGGAATGAAGCCCAGGTGGTTGGCAACCCAGTTCCAGAACGGGTAGATGGCCGGCACCAGAATCAGGCCGCCCCACAAACCGTAGATAACGGACGGGATGGCAGCCAGCAAATCGACCACATAGCTCAGCGCGGTGGCGAGCTTCTTAGGTGCATAATGCGAAATGAACAGCGCAATGCCGATGGACACGAAGAAGGCAATCAGCAGTGCCAGCAAAGACACGAGCACAGTACCGAACAACAGCGGGAGCACGTAGCCCCAGAAGCTGCTGGCCTTGCCGCCGGTAAAGCTGGACACGGTCTGGCTGTTGGCGGCCTGATCGCCACCGATGAGTGGCCAGGCGCGGAAGAACAGGAACAGGAACACAGCGGCAAGTACAACCAGGATCAGGATGCCGCAGGCGTATGCCACACCGCGAAACACCTTGTCGGCGGTCTTGCCACCAACTGGCCGCACAGCCGTTTTGTCTTGCGAACTCACGGATTCTCCTTATATAGGGTGGTTATCAAGTATTCAAGTGGTGCGGTTTTCGTCTGTGACGTTGCCAAACCGTTCGGGTCCTGACCCGCTTTAAGCCGCAGCCGTATGGTTTACGACTGCGGCTTAAAGTTGGCGGCGACTGCTCTTACTACTACAGTCTATCGTTCAGTTGTCAGGTCCAGTCCACACGACCCTTGCGGGCCGACGTCATCACTTGGTCTTGATGGCCTCGATGGACTTGGTGATCTCGGACTTCAGGGAGGAGGGCAGCGGAGCGGTGCCGGCGGCATCCTGAGCGGCCTTCTGGCCCTCGTCGGAGGTCACGTAGGTCAGCCAAGCCTTGGCGAACTCAGCCTGCTTGGTGTCCTTGTAGGCCGGGCAGACGATGTCGTAGGAGACCAGGACGATCGGGTAGGCGCCCTCGGCCTCGGTGGCGTGGTTGATCTTGATGACGATGCGGTTGTCACCCTTAACGGTGTCGTCCTGCTTGGAATCCCCAATGACCTTGGAGCCGGCCTCGGCGGAAATCTCGTTGTACTTGTCGCCGACCTTGACGGCCACGGTGCCCAGGTCGCCGACCTGGGAGAAGTCAGCGTAGCCGATGGTGCCGTCGGCCTGCTTGACGGTGGAGATCACGCCGGAAGTGCCCTTGGCACCCTGGCCAACCTCGTTCGGCCAGTTCTCGGAGAGGTCGTAGGTCCAGTTGTCAGGGGTGACGTCCTTGAAGTAGGAGACGAAGTTCTGGGTGGTGCCGGACTTATCGGAGCGGTGCACCACGGTGATGGCGGTGTCGGGCAGCTTCAGGTCCTTGTTCTGATCGGCGATGGCCGGATCGTTCCACTTGGTGATCTTGCCGTCGAAGATCTTGGCGATGGTGGCAGCGTCCATGTTGATGTGCTTGCCGGCATCGGAAACGCCCTTGAGGTTGAAGACCACGGCGATCGGGGAGATGTAGACCGGGACATCGAAGGCGGTGCCTTCAGTGCACACGGACTTGGACTGCTCAACTTCGTCATCGGCAAGGGCCTTGTCGGAGCCGGCCCAAGCGGTGGCACCGGTCAGGAAGGTCTGCACGCCAGCGCCGGAACCGGACGGGTTGTAGGCGATCTTGGCCTCAGGGTTGGTGCCCTGGAAGCCGGCGATCCAGGCTTCAACGGCGGCCTGCTGAGAGGAGGCGCCGGCGCCCGAGAAGTTGCCGGAGATCGGGGTGGACTTGGAAGTGGAATCGGAGGAGGAGCTGTTGTCGGTCGTGGTGGCGGTGTTATCGCCGCAGGCGGCCACGGAAGCGAGCATCACAATGCCGGACAGAGCGGCAATGGAGCGAACGAGGATGTTCTTCTGCATGATTATTACTTAATCCCTCTATCAACTATTCGCGGGCGGCTCAGCGCTGCCCGGTCAATTCATGACAACTACAAGCGTATTGGTGGTTTCAAGGGCCCAAAACCGAAATCAGTAAACAGAAGATGAACACTTGGATGTTTGTGGGCTACGTTGAGGCTACGTAGTTTTTGGAGCGGGCTCGCCTGCGGCGAGTCCACAGCGAGCCCACAATCCACAACAAAAAAGGCGACCCGAAGGCCGCCTTCCATTTACTCCGCGGGAGTATCGATCTTGTATCCGAGACCGCGCACGGTAGTCAGATACTTGGGGTGCGCCGGATCTTCCTCGATCTTGGAGCGCACGCGCTTGACATGCACGTCGAGCGTCTTGGTGTCGCCCACATAATCCGAACCCCAGATGCGGTCGATCAGCTGGTGACGCGTCATCACACGGCCCTTGTTCTGCATGAGGTATTCGAGCAGTTCGAATTCCTTGAGCGGGAAGAACACGGCTTCGCCGCGTACGGTGACCTGATGCTGGCCAACCTGCATGGCGATATCGCCACACACCAGCGGAATATCGTCATCCACAGTGCCGGAAGCCTGGGCAGTGGCCTGATTGCGACGCATCACGGCACGAATACGTGCCAGCAGCTCACGGAAAGAGTACGGCTTGGTCACATAATCGTCCGCACCAATCTCAAGGCCAACGACCTTATCGATTTCGGCGCTCTTGGCGGTGAGCATAATAATCGGCACACGGCTCTGCTCACGAATGCGGCGGCACAGTGCAGTGCCGTCAATGCCCGGCAGCATCAAATCAAGCAGCACCAAATCGATGCCGCCCTTGGTGAACAGTTCCAGACCTTCCTCGCCAGTGGCGGCGGCGGACACGTCGTACCCCTCGCGTGTGAGCTGGTATACCAGCGGCTCGCGATAGGATTCCTCGTCTTCGACGATAAGAATGCGTGTCATAGTAGCCTTTCTTGGGTATGTTCCCGTGCGCATAGGCGCAAAGTTTTCCGACATTATCGTAACCATTTGTTCTCCGTTAGCCTGCTGTTTCCCGAAAGTACGTAATTGCGTAATTGGGCTACGCGCGGTGTGCGCACCTCGCCCACTGTGTGATTGTGTGGCAATGGAATGGCACCATATCGGGCACCAACCAAGGCCCTACGCTTGTGTCGACTCGTCCGGCCGGACCTCGTCGTCATCCTCATCCGGGGCGGCCGGCAGCTCGATGGTGAACGTCGACCCCTCCCCCGTACGCGACCAGACCGAAATCCGACCGCCGTTCTCCTGCACGCAGTGCTTGGTGATGGCCAAGCCGAGTCCCGAACCGCCGGTCTCGCGCGAACGGGCCGGGTCGACCCGGTAGAATCGCTCGAAAATGCGGTCCAGCGATTTGGCGGGGATGCCGATGCCCTGATCGACCACGCGAATGGTGACTTTGCCATCGCGCTCCCCCACGCCGACCGCCACAGTGGTGTGTTCGGGCGAGTAATGGATGGCGTTCTCTACGAGGTTCTTGACGGCGGTTTGCATGGCCTCTTTGTCGGCCTTGATCATCGGACCGTTCGTGGCTGGGCTGCCTGATTCTTCCAAGGAACCTTCGCCATCGGCCGGCTCCTCGACCTTCGTGGGTACTGACTGTCCGTTGACACTCAGTCGGATATCCACATGGCGGGAGTCGGCTTGGGTCTGATTGGCGGCGATGGCGGCGCGTGCCACATCCAGCGCGGAAATGCGCCGCGCATCGATCACGCTTTGCGGGCTTTGGGCTTTCTGCAAGTCGATAAGATGATGCACCAGTTCGGTCAGGCGCGCGGATTCCTTGGAGATACGGCCGGAAAAATACCGTACGGCGTCCGGATCATCGGCGGCGTCGGTCACGGTTTCGGCCAGTAGCGCGATGGCACCGGCCGGAGTCTTGAGTTCGTGCGAAACGTTGGTCACAAAGTCACGGCGGACGGCCTCGAAACGGCGCTGCTCGGACATGTCGTTGATGAAGATGGCGTACAGGTCATCGCCGATATCGCCAATGCGCACACGCAAATACAGCGTGTTGGACGGGCGTGACTGGCCGGCCTCCAGTCCTCGGCCATTAGAGGACGGATAGGAATTGCGATTGACCGGCAGCTGAACCTCACGCTCACGCATGCCACCGTCGGCGGCGGCCTGAGTGAGGATGTCCTCGACTTCACGCGAGTTGAGTCGGTCGCCGGAGACTAGGCCGAATGGCACTGAGCCGGGGCTTGAATATTGGACCAGACCGTTGCGGTCGGTGACGATCAGGGCTTCGGGCAGGACTTCAATCAGGCGACGCTCGGTGGGGCGCACGGGCGCATCATCACCGAATAGAGAATGCGTATCCTCGTCGCCGGACAGGTCCTGTTCGGCGGCGAGCCGGCCTGAAACGCGGCCTTTGTTGTAGGCGATGACGGCAACCCACACCAGTATCAGCGCGGCGAGCACCACAATCACGACGATCTGCCAGATATCCATGATTTCCAGAGTAAAACGTGCGAGGCGTAGTGAGATGCCTAAACTACGTAAGTTCGTCTATTGTTCATTTTTGGCGGGACGACATAACAAAATGCTCCCGCTGGCGGGAGCATAATATGGGGAGCTCTATTTACAGCTCGTAGTCCTTGTCCTTGCTTTCCTTGATCAGGAACAGAGCGAGCAGAGCGAGGGCAGTCATGATGGCCATGTACCAGCCCACACCGGCAACGCCGAACTTGGAGGTGACCAGTTACAGGCGCTTGACGATGTCGACAGCCAGACGGGCGGCGGTATCGGCGTATTCGGAGATGTCGAACTCCTTGAATACCTCGTAATCGGTGTCGGCGTTGTCGGAAAGGGCACGAATCACCAGTGCCGGCACGTTATTGCGGGCGGCGACCTGTGCCACGGCGGCGCCTTCCATCTCCACGGCGTCAGCCCCGGTGAGTCGGATGACCTCCTCGACCTTTTGGGGCGTGTCCACGAAGTAGTTGCCGGAGGCGATGATGCCGGTGATGTGGGTAATGCCCGCATTGGCAAGCGCCTCGTCGGCGACTTCCAGCAGACGGTCATCAGAGTGGAATTCCTCCACCGGAGCGTCCGCAGTGCCGGGCTTCCACTGGCCTACGAGCCGCATGTCAGTGTCGAGGTAGCGCAGGGTGCCGCCGAGCACCACGTCGTTGATGTGCAGGTGGGTGTTGAGGTTGCCGGCGATGCCGCTGAAAATCACGGCGTCCGGGGCAATCTCGTCAATCAGCAGCTGCGTGGTGGCGGCCGCATTGACCAGTCCCATGCCGCCTACCGTTGCGGCAACCTTGATGACGTCAGAACCGAAGGAGTCGACCGTGCCGGACACGATGTCAAGGCTGCCCTTGGCGGTGTGCGTCACATGCGTGAGCGATTTGGCGATCAGCGCCACTTCCTCATCCAATGCGCCAATAATAGCTACAGTTTTCATACCCATACGTAAGTTCCTTTCACAACACTTTCGGCTCCCCTTGTCAGGGGAGGTGGCCGCCGAATGGCAGGCTGAGGGGTAGAGACGTTTCGTTGCATTGCTCCCGTGAGAGAGCCGATGACGCAACTCAGTGCCAACGCCGTGTGGCTACGGCTTCCGCAAGCTCGCGCAGCAAGGCCTCGGTTTCTTCCCAGCTGATGCACTTGTCAGTAATCGACTTGCCATAGACCAGCTGATCAAGCGGCGCGGCCTTCTGATTGCCTCCTTCAATAAAGCTTTCCATCATGATGCCGGTAATACCCTGTTCGCCAGCTGCAATTCTGCTGGCAATATTGCGCACGACTTCGGCCTGACGATGTTCGTCCTTGCCGGAGTTACCGTGCGAGCAATCAACAATCAGACCATGCGAGGCTGCGGATTCGGCGGGCATTTCGGCGCGTACGTCTTCCATGGCTTTGGCCACGGATTCGGCATCGTAGTTCGGGCCGTGAATCGAGCCGCGCAACACCACATGGCAGTCCGGGTTGCCAAGGGTCTCGACTGCGCAGGCACGCCCCAGATGGTCAATGCCGAAGAACGTGTGCTGCTGAGCAGCGGCGAAGCAACCGTTGACCGCTGCCTTCACCGAGCCGTCAGTGGCATTCTTAAAGCCGACCGGCATGGAAAGCCCGCTGGCCAATTGGCGGTGGATCTGGCTTTCCGTGTTGCGCGCACCAATGGCGCCCCAACTCACCGCGTCCGAGATGAACTGCGGGCTGGTGGGCTCCAGAAATTCCGTGGCGGCCGCCAATCCTTCCTTCAGCACACCAAGCAAGGTTTTGCGAGCAAGCAACAGGCCCTTGCGAATATTGTGGCTGCCATCAATATCCGGGTCGTTGATCAGGCCCTTCCAGCCAATGGTAGTGCGCGGCTTCTCGAAGTACACGCGCATGACGATGAGCAGCTGTTCACCGAGCTCATCTTTCAGCTTGGCCAATCGGCGCGCGTAGTCCAGCGCGGCCTTCGGGTCATGAACCGAACAGGGGCCGACGATGACCAACAGCCTGTCGTCTTGGCCGTACAGGCACGCGCGAATCTCATCACGCGAGTAGGCGACGATTTCCTGAGCCTGATCAGTCAGCGGGAGTTCAGCGAGCACTTGCGCGGGCGTGGGCAGCGGCTCCAACTCCAATACGCGGCGGTTGATGATGCGACTGACACCCACCTGATCTTCCCAACGCGGCACATCAGTGGCAACGAGCGGGTTCTTCCCCTCCCCCATCGCCTGACGAATGGCGCGAAGCTCTTCTGGGGTGTTCAACGGCTGCGGACCGACTTGCAACGGATGCAGCGAATGTGCTGCTTCCTCCTGCTGCTGCATAACATCTCTCCTTGGGTCAGTATCCTTCCCAAGGATAAGGTGTCACGGGAACAAACTGACATGACCACCGTTATTGGCAAAAAATGCTCACTGAGTGGGTCTCAGTGAGCATTTTTACAAAGACAAAGCTATTTAGCCGAGCGGCGAGCGGTGACGGCGTCGGCTAGGGTGTGCAGCAGTTCGTTGGTGCGTTCCCACGGCACGCAAGAGTCGGTGACGGACTGACCGTAGACCAACTGGTCGAGCGGGGCCGGCTTTTGGTGACCGCCGACCAAGAAGCTTTCCATCATTACGCCGGTGATGCCTTGTTCGCCGTGCGCCAGGCGCTCAGCGATCTCTTCGATGACTTCGGCTTCGCGGTTTTCGTCTTTGCCGCAGTTGCCGTGGGCGGCATCGATGACGAGGCCATGCTGGCTCGGGCCGGACGCTTTGGAAACCTTGAGGTCTTCCAGAGCTTGACGCACGGATTCGGCATCGTAGTTCGGGCCGTGGCTGGAGCCGCGCAGAACCAGATGGCAATCCGGGTTGCCTTTGGTTTCGGCGGAAATCACGCGACCGTCCAAGTTAATGGACAGGAAGTGATGCTCGAAGCCGGCCGCGAAACAGGAATCGGCGGCGGCCTTGATGGAGCCGTCGGTGGAGTTCTTGAAGCCCACCGGCATGGACAGGCCACTGGCCAGTTCGCGGTGGACTTGGGATTCGGTGTTACGCGCGCCGATGGCACCCCAGCTGATCGCGTCGCAGATGTACTGCGGGGTGATGGGGTCAAGCCATTCGGTGGCGGCGGGCAGGCCGAGGCTCAGCACGTCGGTGAGCACCTTGCGGGCCAGCCACATGCCCTTACGAATATTGAAGCGACCGTCCAGATCGGGGTCGTTGATGAGGCCTTTCCAGCCGATGGTGGTGCGCGGCTTCTCGAAGTACACGCGCATCACGATCACGAGTCGGTCTTCCAACTCGCGCTTGACGGCAGCCAGCTTTTCTGCGTACTCGTGCGCGGCCTTCGGGTCGTGGATTGAGCAGGGGCCCACGATGACGAGCAGTCGGTCGTCGCGGCCGTTGAGCACATCGCGGATTTCCTGCCGCGAGTGGAGCACGAGCTCGCTCATCTCATCGGTGAGCGGCTGCTCCCTGAGGAAAGCACGCGGCGCGGGAATGGGGTCAAGCTGACGAATGTTGACATCGACGGTCTCAGGAAAGACGGCCTGCTCCCCCAAACGACGTTCATCCTCGGAACTATCCGGACCACGTAGTGCTGCCATTGCTCGACTCCTTTCCTTGTATACGTACTGTCGGTATGTCGCCATAGACGCAAAAGCCCAACTATAGCAGTTTGTTACGGGGACTGCTTGTTGGGCCGGCAGTTATGGACTTTGGGTGGACTCGCCTGTGTGGACTCGCCTGCGGCGATGCTGTGTTGTTGTGCGGCCTGCGACCGCGGTCTCTCCCTCTGTCAGCGGCTTCGCGCTGACAGAGGGAGAGACCCTAGCAGCCGACAGGCTGCGAGAAAACACAGCATTGGCCGTCAGGCCGATTCCGGGAGGCTGACGAAGTCAGGCCAAAGCGCCCATCGGATCCCATGCGGGGAGCATGGTGGCTGGCTCTTCGAGGGCCTTCTGGTATTCCTCGGGCAACAGGGCCTTCGGGACGGCTACCTCGTAGACGTATTCGGTGAACCAGTCGTCGGACATGGTGAAGTAGCCCTTGTCGGCGATCTTGGCGCCCCAAGAGTTCTCCACGCGCCAGCGGCGGGTGGTGCCGTCGTCGGCCACGTCAACGCCGGCGAAAGCCATGGCGTGGTTCATGGCGGAGTCGCCGAAGCGCACGCGGGCTTCCTTGTCCAAATCGAAGTCCACGTCGTACACGCGGCCGTACTCGAACAGGTCGGTGGCCCAAGCGCCGTTCTCACGGTCCATGAACGGGTGGCAGTCGGCACCGAACCATACCGGAATGCCCTGCTCAACGAGAATCTGCTTGACGCAGTCCTTCATGAACTGGTTTGGCACGTTGAGGTACTCGGTGGCGTCGCCGCCAGCCACATTGCCGAGGTGCTCGATGCCGATCTTCTTGCCCTTGGCGTGCTCGGTGCGCGGATCGTCCACCAGGCACACGTAGTCCTCAAGATCAGCCGGACCCACGTACTTCTTCCAGAACTCAACCGGCGTAATCTCGCCGTCGCGGTGGAATTCGCCATCCTTGTCGGTCCATTCCCAGTCGAAGGAAACCGGCGGCTCGCCCAGGTGGATGGTCAGAATACGGTGGCCGGCAGCAGTGGCGTCGGCAATAATCGCCTCGACCTTGGAGGCATCGCCGTCAGCGGCGTACATGTGCGCCACGGCGGTGTGCAGCATGTGGCGCAGCTGGATGTTCATTTCACCGGTGTTCTTGGAGGATTCGGTCTCCGGGAACAGGTCCTTGGGCACAGCGCCGTACTTCTTGTACACGTTCATGGCCATGGTCCACTGGCCGCCATCGCCCATCACGTCGGCGAGCAGGTGCTGCATCAGGCGGGAGTCGGAAGGCTCTCCGGCAGCCACCAGAGCGGCCACATCCTTAAGGAAGTAGTTGACGCGCTCCAGCTTGTCGTAGTACATCGCGTAGTTCTGGGAGAACTCGAACTCCTTCAAGTTCATGTTCTTCTTGGCCACGAAACGGGCCACGTTCAGGGAGCTGAACAGCCAGCAGCGGCCGGAGCGATCCTGATGGGTGGCTTCGCCATTGTCAACGATGGTGGAGAAACGACGCTGCATCAGACGAGCGCGGTCATAATTGCGAGCCACCTTGTCGATGCCGGCGGCGGTCACCGCGTTCATGGCCAGACGGTTGGTGCCGCTCTGTGCGAAATCGCCGCGCAGGGTATTCAACGCTTCGTCGGTCAGAGGCGTCAATTCACTCATGTCATACTCCTTCTGTGATGGTGCGCTTGTGGCGCAGATTCAAACGAATACGGCACCTGGCTCGAAAGCGCAGGTGCCGTAATTCTTACCGCTAGTAGTCTAATCGAAGGCCTGTCATTCGCCGTTCTGCTCAGATACGGCCGGATTCTCCTGAGTCGGGGCCTCCGGTTCGCCCTGTGTCTGGTGCTCGGACGGCTCAGACGATTCGGACTGCTCATTCTGCGCAGCCGAATCAGCCGAATCAGCCGAATCAGCCGGTGCCGCATCTGTCTCATTGTGATCGTCGGCAGCCGACTCGTTTCCGCTCAACTCACCCGGCTGGTCATCGGCCTCGTTGTGTACAGGCTTGACTTCCGGGACGGGCGCAACCACCGGCAATGCCGCCGCGGCAGCGGCTTCCTGATCCTGACCAGAGGCCGCCGCATTACCGCCGAAAGCGAATCCGGAGAACGCCTGCGAGAACATAGAACGCAGTTCCGAAACACGCTGGGTGATGACGGACTCGCGTTCCTGCAGATCGGCGATGCGCTTGGACAGACCGTCAAGCTCGCTTTGGGCGGCGGCGCGACGCTCCTCGATCTGCGCATCGGCTTCCTCGCCCGCCTTATGTACGATTGCGGCGGCCTGGATGTCCGCCTCCTCGCGCTTGGACGCGGCATACGAATCGGCTTGGTCGCGAGTGTTCTTGGCCTGACCGACCAACTCATCGGCTTCCCGCTTGGCCGCCACACGACGCTCTTCGAGGTGCTGCAGCAGTTCGTTGACCTTCTTCGTGGCCTCATCCTGCTGAGCGGCGATGTCGTGACGGATCTGCTCGACCTCGGCGTTGACCTGGCTCATCGTGCTGGTGCGCTTGACCTCGGCCTCATCAGTGATTTCCTGACCCTTGGTTTTGGCCGCATCAATGATTTCGCTGGCCTTGCGCTGGGCTTCGGTCATCATCTTGGACACTTGCTCGCGCACGTCGGCGAGCTTCTTGTTGGCCTCGGCGAGCGCCGCCTCAATCTGATCGTTGGAATCAGACTTAAGCTTGGTGATCTCCTCATTGGCGCTTTTGCGCATTGCGGCAACCTGCTGGGTCGCCTCCGCCTTCATGTCGGCGATTTCGCGCTCTTGAGTGGAGCGTTCGGAAGCCATCTTCTTAGTGTGCTCTTCGCGCGCGTTGCTGAGCTCAAGCTCGACGGTCTGACGCTGTTCGGTGATGGTCTTGGCAGTTTCGGAGCGCAGTTGTGCGGCATCCTCGTTGGCGGAGGTGGTCACTGATTCGGCTTGATTGCTGGCGTTCGTCAGAATCGAGGCGGCCTTGGCATTGGCGTCGTCAACAATATGCTGGGCATCCAGCTTGGCGTTGTTGATCAGTGTTTCGGCCTGAGCCTGAGCCGTGGTACGGATGGAGGACGCGTCCTGCTTGGCGCGTTCCAGCAGTTCGGTACTCGTCTGTTCGGCGGAGGCAAGCATCTGCTGGGCGTTCGCTCCCAAGGAAGCGAAGCTGTTGCCTTCCGGCTTCTTGTTCTTCTCTTCCTGAAGTTGGGCCTGCAGTTGCAGAATACGGTCGTCATCCGCCGCAATCTGCTCACGCATGCTGGCCAACGTCTGCTGCGCACGCTTCATACTCTCCTGAGTAGCGTCGAAGGCAGCATCAACCTTCTCCTTGTCATATCCTCGCAGCACCACCGGGAAACGATCCACCATCGCTGTTTATTCCTTTCGCACACGCATAAAGCTCTTGGCACATCCTTGAAGCACTGTAGCGCATCGCACCAGCGCTGAGCGTTGAGCGACGCGCAATCGTTACAATGCGTGCGAACCATGTTCTATTCCGGCGTGGCGCACAGCGTGCTAGGCGATGAGGATGTCGGAGCTGGAGGGCTTGAGATAGTAGCGCACGGCTTCGCGCACCACATCACGGCCAGCGGCGATCTGCTGGTCGAGTGGTAGACCATGCTGGCTGGAATGCGCCGGAACGACCGGAGGGAAGCTGACGAATCCGCCCAGCACCTGCTCCTGGGTGGCGGTCCAGTTGAGCAAGTTGTAGAACAGCGAATTACATACGAACGTACCTGCGTCCGAACTCAAGGTGGCCGGAATCGAATCGTCCGTGAAATCATTCAGGATCGAGCGCAACGGCAGGCGGGTCCAATAGGCGGCCGGGCCATTGGGATCGATGGGTTCGCGGCGTGGGATCACGTTGTCCGCGTCTGGCTTGATCGCGTCCATCAGGTTGGTGGCGCATCGTTCAAGCATCACGCCTCGGGCTGCGTGCTTGAGCCCGGTGGCGATGACGATATTGGGCTTGGTGGCCTCAATCGTCTCTTTCAGCGTGGGCCAGGCTTTGGCGAAGCTCACCGGGATGCTGACAGCATGAACGGTGACGGCGACCTGCTCCAACGGATCGTCCGGAGCAGAGGAGACGCCCAGTCCCTGCTCGGCGATGGCCTTGGGCACTTCGACGGCGGGATTGACCTCCACGCCGTCATAGTGGTCGAAGCCGGAGATCACAACATTAAGTTCACGCATAATGCCAGTCTAGCGATGCATCTGGCCGGCCGCTTGGGCCAGCAGGGCGTGCATGCGGGCGCGGGCCTCTTCCTTGGGATCACGACCGAGAATCTCCTCGGCGATACGCTCAGCTGTGGGAATATCTTCCAGCGTGGTGATCTTCAGGTTGGTTTCCGCACCGGAGACAATGGCGACGGGTTCATCAGGCAGATAATCGACCACTACGCGCGTGTCGTCGGTGGGATGGAAGTCCGGGTCGGCGGCAGCCAAATCGTAAGCGTGACGAATCGTCGCGAAGCGGAAGGATTGCGGGGTCTGCGCGCGGAAGGTGTTCGGGCGGTCCGGCACCGACTTGACCACTTTCAAATCGCCCAGATCCTCGGTCAACAGCACGGTGTCGGTTGAGGCGTAGGCCACGGTCGCGGCCGTGAACTGGTCGAGCGCATCAATCGAACCGTCGATGGCGGACTGTTCCACGAACGGACGGACGGCGTCATGGATCAGAATCTTGGCATCGTCCGGAATGCCAGCCGTAGCCAGCATGTCGAGCGCGGCGGCGGTACTGTCCACACGTTCGTCACCACCGTCAATGATGACGCGGACTTTGGTGTAGCCCATCTCGCCAACCAACGTTTCCACTTCACCGCGCACCTTGGGATTGACCACCACCACGATGTCGCTGACGCGATCGCAATGTTCAAAGGCATCAATGCTCCAGCACACGATGGGCTTGCCGCCCACGGAGACAAGCTGCTTGGGATTATCGGGGTCGAAGCGCGTACCGAAGCCGGCGGCCAGCACCACGGCCACCACCGGCACGGTTTGCGCCGGTTTGGCACCCTGAGCGGGGGCCGGTTGGACGGTAGGCGTCTCGACGGGGGTATCGAAATCTCTCTCAGTCATAGGCACCACCGTAAGGTGAGGGCTGGCCGTCCGTGAACTGCATCACATCTTCTCCACGGAATGTGCTCGCATTCTCCGTTTAGTCACGCACGATGAGGGCGAGGAGGCGGCCTTCGTGTGTTTTGTTGGCGAGCGCGGCGCGGCGGTGCGAGTACCACAGTGGGTTTTCGAGCGTGCACATGCTGTGGCTGATGTTGTCGATGCGCTCCGCGAGCTCGGCCGGGCCTTCGCCGTCCGTACGGCACAGTTCGGCGAGTTCCGGGTCTTCCTCAAGGTACTGGGTGGCGGCGTGCACGCGCGGCATCGAATCGACCACCTGATGTACACCGGCGAAGGCGAGGTCGATCATCGCGGCTTCGGCGATGTCGATGCCGGCACCGCCGAAACGGGTCTTCGTCTTGGTCAGCGGGAAGCGCTTGATGAACTGGTCGGCGATCTCGTCGCCCACTTCATAGCAGTCGCCGCAGATGCGCGGGCCGAGTGTGGCCACGATGTTCGCCGGGTCGGCACCCTTGCTCTTCATCAGGTCCACCGTGGCGCCGATCACGCCGCGCTCCAGACCACGACGGCCGCAGTGGGCCGCACCGATGATACCGGTGACCGGGTCGCCCAGCAGCACCGGCAGACAGTCGGCCGCGAACATGCCTAGGGCGATGCCGGATTGTGCGGTGACCTGGCCGTCCGCCTCGATGACGTGCGGAGTGTCAGTCTCACCATGTGTGCCGGACACGTCGAAGCCGAAGGGGGTGTTGATGACGAACGAGTCGTCCACGTCCACAGCCACGCCGGAATGTACTTGGGAGACCAGCGATAGGCGGGCTTGCACCGCTTCGGCGAGTGCGATACGGTTCGACAGCACGGCCTCAGGTTCGTCGCCGGACTTGCCGCCGAGGTTCAGGTTGCCGTAATCGCCGGCGCTCAGGCCGCCCAGTCGCGTGGTGTACACCACCTTGATGCCGGGGGCCAGTGCGATGGGGATGGTCACCGGAATAGGGCGACCGGCTTTATCGGTAGAGCTGATGCTGTTGGAATCGAGGATTTCTTCGCTGTATTCAGGCATAAGGCATTCTTTCTTGGGTGCGGGCGGTGTTCATGATTTTCATGACCACCCCCAGTCAGCGGGGGCGGAGTGGTAGGTTATTCGGCTTTGAGGGTGGGCTTTTTGGTGCGCGAGCGGATGGCGGCGTTGATGGGCACCTGGTGCGGGCAGGGCATCGAGAACACGTGCGCCGGATTATTGATGGCGGGTACTGGCGCGCCATCGGCATCGCGCAGGCCGGTTTCCGGCACGGTAAAGACCAATGGTCTCTCGCCAGGCAGCAGGAATTCGACCTGTTGACCGGGCTCAATCTTGTTACGGCTCATCAGCGTGACACGTCCGTCTTCGTCCGCGCTCCAGCTCAGCACTTCGCCCACTACCAGCCATGAGCGGAAGTAGGCGGAGCGGTCGGTGTTCTGTGTGACCTTGTGCTCCGGGTAATAGAAGCCGGTGGAGTAGTCGCGGTGGGCCACCTTGTCGGTTTCCTCGAGCAGCCATTCGGGCAGTTCGACGTGTGGGGCCGGGCGAACGGCCGCATGTTTCCAATCGGTCTCAATCTGTTCGACCGCGGTGTTGGACTTGCGGCGCGTGGAACGGGCGTGAGAGCTCATGCCGTCGGGTTCGACGGCGGTGCCGGCCGGCGTACCAGAGGCAGTTGAGTCGACGGCATCAGCAACCGTCACGCGGTCACGTTCTGCGGCAACCGAGCCGGTGACCGAATCGGCAACCGCAGTATCAGAGCCACGGTCATATCCCTCATCGGCCACACCGGCGAACGCGGCATCAGCATTGAGCATCACTTGATCTTCGGTTCCTTGGCCAAAATCGGGGTCGCCCGGGCGAATCACACGGTCATGGAAAGGCTTCAAAACATTGCCATCAGCGTCTTCAAAACCGCGTTGAATCATGTATTCATTAACCGCGGTTTTGTAGGCGTTGGTCATGGCGGCGATATAGTAGGCGCTTTTCGCGCGGCCTTCGATTTTGAGGCTGGTGGCACCGGAGTCAATCAAATCATCCAAGTGCCCCAGCATATTCATGTCCTGCGAATTGAACAGATAGGCGCCGTTCTCGGTCTGCTCGATCGGGAAGTACTGGCCGGGGCGCTTCTCTTCCACGATCGAATACTTCCAGCGGCATGGCTGGGCGCATTCGCCGTGATTGCCATCGCGGCCGGTCAGATAGTTGGAGAACAGGCAGCGGCCGGAGAAGGCCATGCACATAGCACCGTGGACGAAGCATTCGATGTCGAGGTCATCGGGAATGTTGGCGCGAATATCACGCACGGCCTGCAAGTCCATCTCGCGGGCCAACACCACACGGCGAGCACCAAGCTCGTAGAAGGCGTTCGCAGCCTGATAATTAGTCACGCCGGCCTGGGTGGAGACGTGCAGTTCCAGATTCGGAGCCACCTGACGGGCCATCATCATCACGCCAATATCGGAGACGATCAGCGCGTCCACGCCGGTGTCTTTGAGCTGGCCGACGTACTCGCGCATGGCTTCGATCTCGTTGTTGCGCGGCAGCACGTTGCAGGTCACGTACACGCGAGCGCCGCGTTCATGGGCGTAGCGCGATCCTTCCTCGAAATCCTCAAGGCTGAGGTTTTTGGGGGCCGATCGCATGCCGAAGGCTTTGCCGCCGCAGTAGACGGCGTCGGCACCATAATCGACCGCGGTTTTCAGGCCCCTCAGGTTGCCGGCCGGGGACAACACTTCGGGCTTTTTGCGGGTGGGGAGGTTCATCGTCGTATTCATCACCGCAATAGTGTAGTGGTGGCCGTGTAATGCGGGAGGGGCTACCGTTAGGCTGGATGACATGAAGATCGATATCGTGAGCGTGTTCCCCGAATACTTTGAGGTGATGAACCTCAGCCTGATGGGCAAAGCCCAGGCCAAGGGATTGTTGGAGATCAAGGCGCACAACCTGCGCGACTGGACCCACGATGTGCATCATTCGGTGGATGATACGCCAGTCGGCGGCGGGGCCGGCATGGTGATGAAGCCCGAAGTGTGGAGCGAATGTCTGGACGAACTGCTGGGATTCTCGCAGCCGTCCGGCTCCCCCGCCCCATCCGGCGCACCGGTGCTCATCTTCCCGAACCCATCGGCCCCGTTGTTCACCCAGCGCGACGCCACCGAGCTCAGCCATGCCGACCATCTGCTGTTCGGCTGCGGCCGGTATGAGGGCTACGATGCGCGCATCCCGGACTACTACCGCGCCCAAGGCGTCGACGTACGCGAATATTCGATCGGCGACTATGTGCTGAACGGCGGCGAAGTAGCGGTATCGGTGATGCTTGAGGCCATCACCCGCCTGATGCCCGGATTCATGGGCAACCCAGATTCGATTGTTGAGGAATCCTACACCGGCGAGGGCGCACTGCTTGAACATCGCCAGTACACCAAGCCGGCCGTGTGGCGCGGTATTGCGGTGCCGGATGTGCTGTTGTCCGGCGACCACGGCAAGGTGGACCGTTTTCGCCGCGACGAAGCGCTGGCCCGCACCGCCGAGATTCGGCCAGACCTTATCGCGGCACTGGATTGCAAGGCGCTGGATAAGGCCGATCGCAAGACCCTGATGGCCTTGGGCTGGGAGGTCTCCGCCGCCCATCCGCGCCGGCTCGCCGATTAATTCACCACACGGTGGGAGATTCACTACGCGGCGGAATCGTCGGAACGCTCTATATCCGAGTCGTCATCCGCGGATTCGATGTAGAAGACGGCGGTTTCGCCGTAGTTGCGGCTTTCGGTGATTTGCCAGCCTCCGGGGGCAGTGGGATCATCCGAGCGTACCGAGCGTTCGAGCATGATCACCGTGTTCTCGTTGGTGGCGCTGCCCGCCGCCAGATCGGACAGTAGCTGATTGCATTCAGCGGTCTCATAGGCATAGGGCGGGTCGATGAATATCACGTCGAATGGTTCGCCGAAGCCGCCAGCCACTTGCTCGGCTTTTTTGACCAGCACACGGGCCTTGAGCGAAGCATCCCACGAACGATTCTTCTGTAGCTGCGCCAAGGTCTTGGTAATCAGCGCCGCCGCAGGCCGGGAACTTTCCACGGCCACGAGTTCTCGCGCGCCACGGCTCAGCGCTTCGATGCCCAACGCACCAGTACCGGCGAACAGGTCCAGTACACGGGCATCATCCAGCACTCCCCATGAGTCGAGGTGCGAGAAAATCGCCTCTTTGGTGCGATCCGTGGTAGGCCGGGTACCCGTTTTCGGCGTAGCAAGCGCCACACCCTTGAATCGTCCAGAAATTACACGCATAGCTTTCACTGTACAGGTTCATCTGCGCATACCAATCATGAACAACAATGGGGTGCTCGAAGCGCACCAATGATATATGCACTTCGAGTACCTCATGTACGAATGGTCTTGCCTCCACTGAAGCACATTCGAGGGCTTCCCGACCGTGATTTCCTCACGATCGGCATACGGAAAAACTATATCGTGCGATTACGGGGGCGCAGCCCTAGCCTCAGCTGGAGGTCAGGAAGGTTTCGTTGCCTCGGGTGAAGTCGAGGACGGCACCGGCGAGTTGGACCTCACCTGCCAGTTCGGGGTCGGCGGCCAGAAGCTGCCCGGCACGGGTGCGGGCGTCGGCGATCATGTCGGCGTCCTTGACCACGCGCAGGAGCTTCAGGCTGGACTTGCCGCCGGATTGGGCGTCGCCGAGCACATCGCCGGCACCGCGGAATTCCAAGTCGGCTTGGGCGATTTCGGCACCGTCGAGCGAGTGGTGAATCACTTCGAGCCGTTGCTCGGCCGGGGAGCCGGGTTCCGCACGGGAAATAAGGAACGCCCACGAGTTGGTGCCGCCACGCCCCACGCGGCCGCGCAGCTGATGCAGCTGAGAGAGGCCGTATCGGTCGGCATCAAAGATGACGATGCAGCTGGCCTGCTTGACGTCCACGCCGACTTCGATCACCGTGGTGGACACCAGGATCGGAGTCTCGCCGCCGGCAAAATCGGCCATGACCTGGGTTTTGACGTCATCCTTGTCGCGGCCGGTCAGAGTCGCAAACCGAATGCCTTGGAACTGTGGAAGTTTCTGCAACCGGTCGGCGATTTCGGCCACCGCATGCAATGGCGGGCGAGCCACGGTTTCGCCATTTTCGTCGAAGGTTTCGTAGGGGTCGTCGATGCCGATGGCATCGGCCGCCGCGCGCGTCGCACGGCCGCCCGCAGCTGTGCGGGCACTGGAACCAGATGCTGCGGCGCGTCCGCGGGCAGAACCGGCTGCTGCCGAAACGCCGGAACCGCCTTCGTTCTCCTCATCATCCGCATCAATGCGCGGGCACACGATATAGGCCCGCTCCCCCGCGTCGACTCGCGCGCGAATGTGCGCGAACATACGCCCCATGGTGGCGGCGTCGGCCTCATTGACCACCACGGTACGAATCGGTTTGCGGCCGCCAGGCAATTCGGTGAGCCAGGAAATATCGAGATCGCCAAACCAAGTCATGGCGGCGGTGCGCGGGATGGGCGTGGCGGTCATCACCAATAGATGCGGCGTGGTGCCGTCATCGGTTTTGGCGTTGAGGCTTTCGCGCTGTTCCACACCGAACCGGTGCTGCTCGTCGATTACCACCAAGGCCAAGTGCGGGGCTTGGAAGGTCTTGGAAAACGCCGCGTGCGTGGCCACGATAATGCCCGGCTCACCACTGGCAGCCGCAGCGAGCGCCTTACGCCGGGCGGCAAGCTTCATACCACCGGTCAGCAGGGTGACGGGAATTTCCGCAGGCACCTTGGAAGAAGAGACCGTCGAAGCACCGGACGCGCCCATCGCGCCCTCAACGTCGGCCGCGGCATCGGTCTCCTTGGCACCCGGCTGTGCAAGGGTCAGCCCCGACACCATCTTGCTGATGGTCTCGTAATGCTGTTCGGCAAGCACCTGAGTGGGAGCCACCAGCACCGCCTGATAGCCGGCACCGACCGCCTGCAGCATGGCCGCGAGCGCCACCACGGTTTTGCCGGAGCCGACTTCGCCCTGCAACAGACGTTGCATGGGCCAGTCACGTTCAAGATCGGCCGCGATGTCGTCCACCACCTGACTCTGCCCGGCTGTCAGTGTGAACGGCAACGATGCGATGAAGCGGTCGCGCAAATTGGGCAAATTGGGCAGATCAGGCAGATCGGTCGCAGAACCGCGCTCCGATGCTTCTGGTTGCGTACTTGGCTCCGCAACCGCTTCGCCCACCGACGCTCGAGCTGTTTCCAGCGCCTCGTTCAGCGGGCAAGGATGCGCCGATGACTTGTGCGCGTGCTGTCGAGACTTCAGCAGCGAGGTCTGCGAAACGAAAGCCTCCTCATAGCGCAGGGTCTCGATGGACTCCTTGAACCGGGCCGTGGAGGCCGGATCATGAATGGCCAGGAACGCCTCAGCCCGATGCATGAGGTTCTTGGCCTTGCGCACCGATTCGGGCAGCACATCTGGGATGGATTGGGAGAGCGCCTCAGCACCGGATTCGGCGGTCGTGCCGGACTTCTCTTCCCCGTTTTGGACGGCGATGGTGTCAGTCGTGGGAGCCACAATGCCGGCTGCCCCAGCGCCAGCGAGTTGCCCGTCAGGCGTGGATGACGTGCGGGCCCCCATCATCCACAGCAATCCCAGAATCGTCTCATGAATATGTTCGGACGAGATACGCGAACTGGCGTGATATACCGGGCGGGGCCGGCAGACGCGAGTAAGCGCCTCTTGCACGGTATCGGCGTCGTATTTCAACGCGGCCCCGGAAGGGGCAGTCGCGGCCGGCGGGTACGCGGACTGCGCACTGGCATACGGATCGGTACTTCCCGCAAACGCACCATTGCCGGATGCCGCGCCCCGAGCGTAACCCTCAAGCCCCGCTCCTGCTCCGGCCGGCACGGACGCGACAGTGAGGATTTCGGGATGGGTGAACTGCAGCTGACCCATGTATTCGCCGGGCATACCGGAGACCACTACGGACGTGCCGGCGCGCAGTCGCACGCTGACCCAATCCACATACGATTTACGATACGAGAAGAACGTGAGCCGGGCCGTACTGCCGGGTACGCGACGAGACCGGGCGAAGTCGGCGTCATCGACCGTCGCCTCGAGTCGGTAGCCGCGGCGAGCGTTCATCGGCACCACGCGCATGTCTCGTATCACGGCGGCAAATGCCATCTGCTGGCCGGGTGCGGCCTCGCGGATGGCGCGAAGCGGCACCGGTTCGGTGACGCGGAAAGGATAGTAGGTCAGGGCGTCGCCGACAGTGACGATTCCCAGCGATTTGAGCGCGGACACGCGACGCTTGTTGGTGACCAGCGAAGCGAGAGTGGTGCCCATAGTGATGCTCATATTGGCCTATTCTATTCGCACGGCCTCTTTAGGCCGCAGAAACAACAAAACCCGCCAAGCCGAAGCTCAAACGGGTTTTGCTCCACGTTAGTACGCGATTCACGCGGCCACGCGCTGAACCTTGCCAGCCTTGAGGCACTTGACGCACACGCGCAGGCGAGTGTTCTCGCCATCAATCGTGGTGCGCACAGACTGCAGGTTCGGGCGGAAGCTACGCTTGGTACGACGGTGCGAATGGGAAACGGTGAAACCGGTCTGCGGTCCCTTGCCGCACACTGCGCAACGAGCTGCCATGATGGACTCCCTTAACCTTGATGTGTCAAGTCTTTCACGCATTCGACCGCCGGTTTCACCCGACATGCCGAACACACAACTTCACAAATATATAGCCCAATACCGACAACCGCAACTCTTGCGTGTATCATGGGCGAACCTCGGCGGTTCACGCGCGGTTCGAGCGTAACTTGCGAGTGGGCCATCAGCGGTTCGCGAGCGGTTCGGCATTGGTTCGCCAGCGGTCCGCAAGTAGTTCGCCAGCAGTTCGCCAGCGGCGAATTACGCTGCAAATCGTAGCGTTTACCCGATAAAACACGCCGGCCTTCCTTTTCCGCATCCAGCAAACTCTCATATAATCTCGGTATAAGAGACGGCAAGGGACGAAGGGGTCCTCGTGCAACTTGCGACGTGCAACTTACGACGAAGGAGGCTGTCATGTTGAATCTCAAGCGAGGTATCGGCACTCACGAGCCCAGCGTGATTTCACTGGGGCAAGTCTGGGTGGACATTATGCTCAATGTGGACAAGGTGCCGGCACAGGGCGGATTCGCCGTGGCCGATCATCCGAAGCCCTCCATTGGCGGCAGCTATCGCGTGCTGCAGGCGGCCAGCCGCATGGGCGTGCCGACCGAGCACGCCGGCATTCTGGGCAACGGCCTGTGGGCGCATTTCATCCGCCAGTCATTCCAAGACAACGGCATTACGCATATCGGCCAGGATCGTCTTGATGAGGATTCCGGCTTCCGCGTGGTGCTGAGCTCCGGCGCGCCGAAGAAGACATTCATCGCTTCCTATGGCGCCGAGGCTCATGGCGACTCGGACACGTTCGACACGCTGGAGCCGCAGCCCAAAGACGTGGTGCACATCAGCGGCAACACACTGATGGACCACACGGCCACCGGCGTGGACGGATTCCTGCTCAAGGCCGGTACCGACCCGGCTGCACGCGACTACACGCTGGTGATCAACCCCACCAATACGTTGCGTTTGGTCAACGACCATATGCTTGAGGACCTGGTGCTCGCACGCCCGGTCTGGTCCTGCAACCGTCAGGAGGCCATGACGCTGGCCGAGCGACTTGGTGCGCCAATCGACGACAGCAAAGTCACCATTGGCGGCGGACTTGACGACTTCATGCACCAGTTGTGCGACGGCTTGGGCGCTACACTGCGCGCGCCGCTGGTGGTGCGTGTCGGCGCCCGCGGCGCTTGGATTCGTGAGCCAGGTGGCGAGACGATTCATATCGAGGGATACCCGACCAAGGCCGTACACACCCGTTCGGCGGGCGGTTGCCACACCGGCGCGATGTGCGCGATGCTGGCAAAGGGCCATAGTCTGGCCGAATCGGTAAAGATCGCCAACGCGGCGGCATCCATCGCCATCCAGCACAGCCTCAACGGCGTGCCGCAATGCCCCGATTACGACGAGGCCATCGCGCTGATCGGCGAATAGTTTCCGGACGATTGAGTGGATTTCCTCATCTGGGGGAATCCACGATCGGCTCCCTTCAGTCCGCTTCGCGGCCAGCTCCCCTCAGCGAGGGGAGCTATTTTTTTGCTCTGGCTCCCCTTAGAAAGGGGCCCGGCATTATTCACCCGCCGTTCAACTTTGGCGGTTTTCTACCCTAGTCCGCGCTTCTACGATAGATTGAGTTGAATACCGTCGAGGAGTGCATATGACTGATCCCACGAATGTCCACGAACCGGTGGCGCAAAGCGCCAAACTGACCGCCCGCGAGAAGAAGTGGATCATCTACGACGTCGGCAACTCGGCATTCGTGCTGCTGTCCACCGCCGTCATCCCCATTTACGCCAAATCGCTGATGCCGGCGGACGGCAACATCGTGTCCGCCTGGGGCTACGCGCAAACCATTGCTTCCTTGGTCATCGCGCTGCTCATGCCGTTGCTCGGCTCCATCGCCGACGTGCAAGGCATGAAAATCAAGTTCTTCCTTGGCTTCTTCGGCACTGGCGTGGTCACCTGCTGCGCAATGGCCCTGCCCCTGACCTGGCTACCGTTCCTAGTCGTCTACATTCTGGCGACCATCGGCCTCAACGGCTCGCTAACGTTCTACGATTCGATGCTCATCGACGCCACCTCGAACGAGCGCATGGACAAGGTCTCCTCGCATGGCTACGGCTGGGGCTACATCGGCTCCACCGTGCCGTTCATCTTCTGCATCGCGCTGATCTTCGGCGGCCCGTCGCTCTTCGACTGGTCCACGGTGGCTTGCACGCGCGCCTCGTTCATCATCACCGCCATCTGGTGGGTGGCATTCACCATCCCGCTGCTTACCAGCTACCGCCAAGTGCACTATCGCGCCACCCGTGACCAGCTGGGCTCGGCCGTGCGCGGCACGTTCAGCGAACTGGCGGGCACGTTCGGCAAAATCGTGAAGAACAAGCCGTTGTGGATGTTCATGATCGCGTTCTTCTTCTACATCGATGCCGTGAACACGGTGATTTCGATGAGTACCTCCTACGGTGCCGAGCTTGGCATCGACTCCACCCAGCTGGTGGTGGCACTGCTCGTCACGCAGTTCGTGGCCTTCCCCTGCGCGATTCTCTACGGTCGTTTGGCCGGCCGGTTCGGCTGCAAAGTGATGATCACGGCGGCGGTCGTGGCATACATGTGCATCGTGTTCTTCGCCGCGTTCTTCCTGAAGTCGGCCGTGGAGTTCTGGATTCTGGCGATTCTGGTCGGCATGTTCCAGGGCGGCATCCAGGCGCTCTCCCGCTCGTACTACGGCAAGATCATCCCCAAGGACCACGCCAACGAGTACTACGGCTTCTACGATATCTTCGGCAAAAGTGCATCTATCCTCGGTTCGTTCATGGTCGCGACCGTGACGAGCATCACCGGCAACCCCTCGCTAGGCGTTCTCTCTATTGGCGTTCTGCTGGTTTTGGCATTGGTCTTCCTTGTTCTCCAGAAGGACCCGATGAAGGCTTGAATCTTACACAAAACGAGTGTGTAACGACGGTTTGTGTAAGGTTTTGTGTAACGATCGGCGTTTTTGTGTAAGTCTGTGTAACCTTGCCATATGCGGTGTTGTAGAAGCCTCACAAACGGCGGAATCTCAATGTTTCCCGCATCTTCCGCCATTCCGGGACCATAAAAGTGTGACTTTCGTCATATTTCTTGTTTTCTTGCCGATTTTCATCGATTTTGCCGTGAAGCGCGCTGATATCTAGTTGCCAACGTTGCGAGGATTGCAGGCCACCGAAGGCGGCCGCCTCGGACGGAAGGTTGGTAAGAAACGATGAAGATCAGGATGAATGCCGAGCAGGTCAGTGGCCTTTTCGAGTTCGCGATGCTGCAGGATCTCGACCCGGCGGCGCTGGAGCCACAGAAGGTCTCCCGCGATTCCGACGAGCTGAAGCTCGTGGACGGCAAGCCGGTTTTCAGGGTGAGGGTGGCGGCCCTCGACCGCGAGAGCGGGCGCGAGATGGACGCCGTGAGCCTGAAGGTCAAGAACAAGCCGCAGGCCAAGATCGGACGCACCTTCGACCTGAAACTGGCCGGTCAGGTGACGGTCACGCCCTACGTGACCAGCGCCGATCGTCTGGGATGGAGCATCGTGGCCGACGCCTTGGCGGAGAAGTGACATGGCGTGGGCGGTTCTGGCTGTTTTGATCATCGGGCAGGCGCTCTGCCCCATCGCCCTGATGTGGATGCTGGCCGCCATCGACGGCGGCTGGCCTCCCTTCGGGCCTCGTTACACGGTGGTGAAACTGGATGGACAGGCAGATAGGAAGGCTGAACGCGCGGATCCCACTGGAGGAGCTGACGGCGTTCAGGACGTGGTGCGCGTCGCACGACATGACGGTGAGCCGCGTGCTGACGGGACTTATCCACACGTTCAACGTTCGTCAGCGGAAGATGGACGAAGCGGAAACGGAGAAGCTGCGCCAGAACATCGAGAAGGCGGCGCATCTGAAGGCCGAAGCGTTCAAGGAGCAGGGATGTCAGATGGTGCGGGATTCCGCGTCGAGCTTGAGCGGCGGGCTGCCGCTGCCGGTTTTAGACGATGAGCGCTGATGATTTGAGGCGATGGCGGGCGGTCTTCACTGCGTGGGGACTCCCGCCTTCTTCGTTGGAGGGACTGGTGATAGATGGAGATGAGAACGATGACGATGGCTGCTGCGGCCCGGTGGGCGGGTGTGAGTCCGCGCATGCTGAGCCTGTTCTTGACCGGGCGCGTGGTCGATTCGCTGAGTGAGATAGACGTCGATGTGGAAGGGCTGGCTCCTGAGTTGGTCGATTCGATGCCGGGCCAAAACACCGGCATGATGGGGAGGAGTAGCCGCACCGCAGGTGCCAGACGCGGGGGTCTGGGGGTGCCGGCTGTGCAGCGCCCCCAGTGGGTCGATGAGGAGGCGAAGCGATGAGTTACGAAACTGCCGAGTGGTGGACTGTTGAGCAGGCCACCGAGGTGAGCGGGCTTTCCAAGTGGTGCGTCCGCAAGCTTTGCCGTGAAGGCGTTTTCCGCACGAGACAGCCGGGACGGTGGTGGCAGATCGATTCGTCGAGCTTCGTGGCGTGGCTGTTGGAGAGCTACCGATGACGGAGCGTGGAAGTGCTGTAGCGGCCGGTGGCCCGGCGCGAGAGCAGACGCGGGAGGCCGTGCCTGACGAGGCTGGGTGCGATAGGCGCACTGGACGCCGCGAGGTCCGGCCGCCGACGGAGGAAGGCGGACGGCAGCCGAGCCGGTGTCTGCGTGCCTGCGTGACTGCCGAAGCCGAGGCGCGAGCCGAGGCGGTGCCTGCGAGGCGGTGCCGAAGGTCTAGCTGGCAAGCGGGGCACTTCCATGCGACCCCGCGCAGCGGGACGAAGTTGGGGCTTAGTATTACCCCAACTTCGGTAACTTGTAACAATGGTCGATAAACGTTGAAATCTCGCGATTTACTTCAGTAACTTTTGTTACAGGAGTCGGGAATCTGTAACTTGGCTTCGGTAACTTCGGTAGCAACTTCAGTGACAAGGAGGGCGAAGGATGGGCGTGAAATCCGGGCGGGACTGGATTCTGACCGTTTCGGCGGAGAAGCACTCGCTTGAGGAAGTGCAGGCTGCATTAGCCAGGTATCGGTGGGTCGGACAGTTGGAGGAAGGCAAGGAGCACGGCTTCCGCCATTACCAGATCGCGATTCTGAACGACAATCCGATCAGGTTCGAGACGCTGCGGAAGAAATTCGGCGATGCGCACATCGAACCCCGACAAGGGTCGCGTAGGGATCTTTACGCGTACTGCACGAAGCGCGATACGCGAGTCAATGGACCATGGAACGGTGGAGACTGGGCGGATCCCGATACGGTGCTGAAACGCGGGACCGAACAAGGAAAGCGCAGCGACCTTGCCGCCGTCCGCGACGCCGTTGAGGCGGGACAAGGTTTCAAGCAGATTCTGCTTGATTCCGAACTGAGCGGCTCAAGCGCCCACGCGATGCAGTGGCTTCGCGAGGCCGTGGAAGCCCGAAGGGCGGTCGAGGCATCGGGCAGGATAGCCGAGAAAACGGTGATATATGGTTGCGAGTCGGCGTTGAGCTCGAAGCTGCGCAACGACGTTTACGACCTCTTCGAGCCGGACGAGATTTACGAGGTCGATTCCGTCAGTCGGTTCGACCAGTACGACGGCGAACGGGTGATGGTCTTCCCCGAATTCGATTGGCGGGCATGGCCGGTCGATTTCATCACGCGGCTTTGCGACCGGTATCCGGTGAGGCTCCCTGCGCGATACCAGAACCACCAGCTAATGGCGGACACGGTGGTGTTCCTGAGCCATGAGCCGGCCACGTCGCTCTATCAGGGATTCCTCGGCGAAGGCAGGGTAAAGCTGTTTAGTCTGATTGACCAGATCGTTGAGCTGTTCCGGGACGAGACGTATTTCGACCTTTCCCCGAAACGAATGTTGCGGGAGAAACCCGAAGTTTTCGAGCCGCTTTTCGCGGGACAGCGACCATGGACCATTCGCATGGAAGGCAACAGGCGCGTTCTCGTCCTTGACTCGGCTCCGTTGCCTCAGCTTGAGGGGGAGCCGGACGAGGACGAAGCGGATGGCGCGGATTGCCTGTAGCCGTTTTTTAGCCCGATTTGCGCTTGAGATGATGGGGCGTATCGAGATCGGTTTTCACTGGCATCGACCGGACAGGGTATCGCAGGTTCCCGTGAACCTGCATGCGGTTTCGAGGCATTGGGACTATAGGCAAAACGCGACCGTATACGACAAGGGTGGGCACGCCTTGCGACGCACCCACCCTTTTTCCAGTGGCAGATTCGGAAACCGACCAGCCGGTTTAGCGGCGGGCCTTGCCCGCCACGAGGAGACCGGTGGCCAGCACGACCAGCAGAGCCAGTATGCCGGCGACACCAATCACGGACGCGCCGGTCTTGGCCAGATCGGACTGCTCGTCGTTCTTGGACTCGGACTTCTTGTCATCCGCAGCCGGCTTGTCATTAGCAGGCTTGTTGTTGTTGGACGGCTTGTTGTTGGACGGCTTGTTGTTGCCGCCATTGTCCGGCTTGCTCGGTTCGACCGGCTTCGAGGGAACGGTCTCGGCCTTCTTTAACCCGGCCTGGGCGTCCGCCAGCGCCTTCACGGCGGCGTCCACATCGGCCTGCGAGGCGTCCTGCTTGGCTGCGACGGCCTTCGCGTCGGCCAGCGCCTTGGCGAACGGAGTCCACGAGTCGGCGGTGTAGTCCTTCTCGGCCAGCTTGCCCGCGGCATCGACCGCGGCGGTCAGCTTGGACTTGTCAACCGGGGCCGGGGCGTCGCCAACGGTCACCGGGGTCCACGCCTGCACCGTACCGTTCTCGTCCTGCACGCTGATCTTGTGCTCGCCGGCGGGCAGGCCGGCCGGAATCACCGCGTCGAAGTAGTACTTGCCGGTGGACGCTTCCTTCTGCACCTGCACGAACGGGGAGCCGTTCGGACCGGTCAGCGCCTGCGGCTCGGAGTAGATGTACGCGTACCAGAACAGGCTGTTCGCGTCGGCCTTCGCCTTCGCCTCGGCCTTCAGGTTGTCGACATACACGCGGGCCGTCTGTCCGGGCTCCGCGTGGCCGTTTGCGACATCCAGCTTCGCGTCGGTCTTGGAGGGCAGTGCCTCCGCAGGCTTCGCCACCGGCTCAGCCTTCGTCGTGAAATCGGAAATCGGCTTCGCCGTCCGTCCAAAGTTGATGGCGGAGCCGTCCTTCAGGACGATCCTCATGCCCGCATACAGGGAGCGGACATCCACGGGCTGGTCGTACGCGTTCGAGCAAGCGAGGCTTGCCCCCGTGGGATCGGCAAGCTTGCACACATCTTGAGTCTTAATCATGAGTTTCCACCAGCTGTCGGTGTAATCGTCAACGTGGGGATAACCGGCAGTATTACCGTACGTCGTGTTTGACTGCAGGCCAATCACAGGCATCTGCACGGTGCCCGAGGCGGCATGGTTCCACATGTCAGTGTCATATGATGAGAACATCTGTCCAGTCGCGTAGGACTGGACGTCTTCGTCCAGTTTAACCGGCCGCGTTTTCGTGCCGAATATGCTCTGATACGAACCGGAGGTCAGATCACCATCGGAGGTGCCTCCCGAGCAACTTAACGAGCTGCGACTTGGAACTCCTCCGAATTGCGGATCTTTAATGGGTTTGATGCTCGTGACCCGCATGACCTCGACCGCGAAGCACACGCTCTGCACCTTCGGCAGAATGCTCGGATCGATCTGGTAGTCGAACGACACGTTCGCCGTATGTGCTCCGACGTCGGATACGGCCGGCGTGCCGACCTTGGTACTCCCAAGATCGCCGCCGTAGTAGTTCTCATCCGCGTTCGCGGTGGCCACACCGCCGAACAGTGTGCACGCGGCCACGGCCAACGCGGCCATGGCCTTACCGAAACGTCTCATGGCATTCCCTTCTTCCTAGAGACTCTTCATCGCAAGAGACGAAGCGGGTCTCTTGCTCCTCGAAAACGCTACCCCCCCCCCGCGGACTTAGCGCCCCGACTCTCGTCTTGCTAGTAGTCGAAGCCCGTTTCGGGGATGGCGTCGGCCATCATGTGGCCGTAGCGTTGGAGCGTGAAGGCGGCGTCCTTGTGGCCGAGTTCCCGCGCGACGATGGGCAACGGCACCCCTGCTTGGATTCTGCTCGAGGCCGCGTAGTGTCTGAGCGAGTGATGGGTCCAGCCTTTTCGGGTCTTGCTGTTGACGCGGTTGATGGGCCATTCGCCGTGGATCTGCGCCACGTAGTCGTAGATCAGGGCGGAGTGCTTCATGTAGTTGGATGGATGCTGGTAGCCGCCTGTGCCCTCGGGGATCGATGCGTCATACGGCCAGTTGGGGTCTATGGCGAACTCGCTTTTGGAGGGGATGCCCCTGCTGACCGAGGGGAACAGCAATAGGTTCATGAACGCGTCGATCTCCTCCTGCATGGAAGGCTTGCCGGCACGGGGCATGGTGGTCCAGAGTTCGTCTAGGTGACGCCAGCAGAGCCAGCCGAGTGGTGTGAAGCCCGCTTGCCAGAGGGTGCGGGCCTCCTCGTCCGTGGCGGTCCAGAGACTGGTTTGGGGGTCCGCGAAGCGGGGTATGACCCCGGCGATCTGGGCGCGGTGCGTCCCGAGTCCGAAACCGTTCCAGTTGGGTAGGAAGGCGGGCATGTGGACGATTCTATCGTGGTCGTACTTCGGGGTGGTCAGGCGCATCTGTCCCGCCCCGCCTCGTGTGATCTGCTCGCACACGTGGGTTTCCCCACGCCAGGCGGATTCCTCGCGTGGCTGGCCGAGCTGGTAGCGCAGGGCGACCTGCTCTCTGGTGAGAATGTGTCTGACTCGTAGGGCGAGGACCTCGCCGATGCGCAGTCCGCCGCCGGCACCTAAAGCGGTGATGAGTCCCACGCGGCGGCAGATCATGGCCTTGCGGTTCATGAAGGCCAGTCGGGTGGCGTGGCGATTGGCGTCATCCTTGATTTCCTCCGGTTTTTGATAATCCGGGTAGATGGTCTCGAACGGGACTCCGTTCCTGAAGCAGGTGTCGTCCGGCTGGGTGAGGCCAAGGCCCGGGGCGAAGGACATGCGGCGCGCGGACCGTTTGTGGGTGGCGGATTCGGGATTCCAGACGGTCACGGTCGGGTCGTCCAGCGGATTCTGCTGGAGCGTGCCGTAGGCGGTGATGATGAACGAGGCGACGAGTTTGGAGGACGGGATGTCGCCTCTGGCGACGTGGTCCCTGCGTTTTTCGTTGCGGCTGGATCTGATGACGATGCAGTCGGCGTAATGGTCGGCCGGACGATGGGTCCAGTTTTCGGCCTGTTCGAAGACGCCCTTGATGATGCGCTTGACGAGTATTGGGAACTCGACGCCGCTGACTTGGATGGCGCGGATGGATCTTTGCCCGATGGCGGTGATGGACTGTTCGCCGATTTCCGGCTTGATGAAGCGCTGGTAGACGTAGACGTAGTTGGCGGCCGTCTGCTCGGCGATCTGGGGCTTCTTGGCGTCCATCCACGAATGGAAGCACTCATCGAAAGTCGGGGGGCGCACGCCGGACTCCGAATCCGGAACGTAGTCGCCCAGTATCTCGGCGGCCTTGGCCTTGGCGCTGTCGAGGCTGTCTCCGCCACTGGTCTGCCGACGCTTGCCGGTAACCGGGTCGGTCCATATCACGCGCCATCTCGGGAATTTCTCGGTGGGCGGCAACGCGTTCGCTCTGCCGTTCAGGATTTTGATGCTTTTCCGTGCCATACCAACCGCCATCTGTGTAACATGAATGTGTAACACAGCCAGAATAACACAGCAGAAGCCTTGTATTTCAACGATTCTAGCTATTCTTATGATAGTTTAATCAAGACCGCCTCGATCATCGGCACCTTCCTAGTGGCCACCACCACGTCCCTGACCGGCAACGCCTCGCTCGGCGTGCTGTCCATCGCCGTCCTGCTCGTCGCGGCGCTCGTCTTCCTGCTCCTGCAAAAGGACCCGACGCGGGAGTGATTTGCCGGCCCTCGGCAACTCTGCGCCGCGGGCGACATCTCGCAACCCCTGCAACGGGCCCTAATAGCAATGGACCATCGCCACTTGATCACTTACGCTCGCGATAATCCTTGATCAGCTGAATGGCGACGGCCGCAACGCCGCACAGCACACCGCCAATCGGCCACGGCAGCCAGAACATCGCCCCGTCCGCGGCGCTCGACCCGACGGCCGACCAATCGCCGCGCAATGCCGCAGGGTTCAAAAACAGCAGGCACAAGCCAGTCGCCGTGGCTATCAGCATAATGATGCCGCACACCGCGCCGGTCAGTTTGGCGTAGAAATCCTGCTCGCCCGCATGCTCCTTGCGGTCATCCTCGGCCGCTTTGTTGTATGCGTTGATATTGAGCAGACTGTATCTCATGCCGCAGTAGACAAACCCGAAAACACTGGGCGCACAGAGCAGCAGAAAAATTGCGTTGGGCCAGCCATCGGAGACGCCGAGCATGTCATCGGCATACACCGTCACCGCAATGCCAATCAGAATAGCCGAGATGCCACCGACGATGCCGATTACCAGCAGCCGCAATTCTCGGCTGCGGTCCTCCCCGGTGTAGAAATCTTCTACGTATGGGTGACGCCGTTTGAAGTCAATACGCGACAGACCTCCTGGAATCAGCATCGCCAGCCCCGCAATCACACCCACACAGACGCACAGAAACGTCAGAAAATCGTTGAGCGGCGTCGCTCCGAGAATGGAATTGCTGGAATCGAACAGGTTGCCGATGCCAACCCCGGCGACAATCGCAGCAACACCGCCGGCAATCAGCAGCGCGAATCGGCGGCGATGTTCATCGTAGCCAGTGATATCCTGCGCAAGCTCCGCGATAGGAGCGATTATGCCCGCCGTTTTGGAAGAAGCGGCTAAAGGCGATGCCGTCTCAGCCGAGGAGTCAACATTCGACGAACCGGCCGTAGAAGCCGACGCGGCAGGCCGACTCACATCGCCAAGTACCAGATCATCAAGCGTGCAGCCGAACAGGTCGCAGATCATAAGCAGCTTGTCCATCTCGGGATAGGCCTTTTCGGATTCCCATTTCGAAATGGCCTGACGCGAGACGCCAAGCAACATGGCCAATCGTTCCTGGGTCAGGTTGCGTTGCGCACGTAGGTACTGCAGGTTAGCGCGAAAACTCATTGGAATGTCCCTTCATACGTAATCTTTATCATGTCATGTTCGGCCGATGGGCTCACTATGGCATACCGTCCATGTCACCCGCCACCATCTTTGGGTTGCAATCGCCGGTTATTCGAGCGCAACCACAAGTTGCATCGGCGGAATTCCGCCATTCCGTTGACCTGAGCAGCTTTAACATCGCACTCCACGAGACCGAAGCTTTTCCAGCCATGCGAGGGCAGCTTGTCTCACCTGCCACCACGAATCCGCTTCGACCCACGTACACATCTGTGTACAGCAGCGCTCGCAATCGGTTACCTACGACCCATATGATTTGCTGAGCGACCGCAAAACACGCAATAGCCGAGACAACACCGTCAGCGTTAAAGCTTAAGGCGACTACTTGCCCAATAGTCCGGAAATCTGGCTGATGATGTCAGCGGGCAGTCCTGCTTGTTCGGCAATGGATCCGAGGTCCAGATTGGCACCCTGCTCCTGAATTGCGCCAGCGACCTGACTGATCTGGTCGGCGGAGATGTTTTCCTCCGCCAGCGCCTGCAGCTCGTCAAGTCGGTCGGCGTTCAAATGGTCGCCAACGACCTGTTGATTTCACCCAACTGATCGGCATTGAAATGCTCACCGATTACCGCCGGCAAATCACCAATCGAACCGAGATTGAAATCCCCGCCAAGCACATTGCCTAGATTGTCTGCGGCAAAATTTTTCAGGCTATCGAACAGTCCCACATGTGCCGCTGGTACTGCTTGTTCAGCAACTGCTGCAGAGCATCGCACAGACCCTGCATCAATCGCCGCTCTTCGGCAGACAAGTCCCGCGTGAAACCAATCTCTGCCTTTGCGCTCATCAGCTGGGGAGCTCACGGTCACACTCATGCGTCGCAGACCACGAGCCTCACGCGCCTCCTCATTCCACATCTGTGTTAACAACATGTGTTAATCGCATGCATCGCCACCATGATTCCCCAATGATTTCAAGGGTTCCCCGGTCTCACTATTGTTTCTTCCCTAAAACGGCCTCAATCATCGGCACCTTCCTGGTAGCCACCACCACGTCCCTGACCGGCAACGCCTCGTTCGGCGTGCTCTCCATCGCCGTCCTGCTCGTTGTGGCGCTCGTCTTCCTGCTGCTCCAGAAGGATCCGACGCGCGCAAACGTGCTGAGACATCGCCGGTGAACCAAGTTCTGCCTTTTTACCGACGCCAGCTCGCATAAGCAGGAATCAAACGTCGGCGCTGGGACACAGAACGGGAATCCGCCGACGTTCAGAGTATCTGATGTCGGTGCCGGGCCATGTTTTGGACGCCACCGACACAAGTACCACTCTTGGCGACGGTGGTGGGGCATCCGCTGTCCCACCACCGTCGCCAATCGTTCTCAGCGGCGTTGACAATCCATTATCTGTCCTTTCAACGCCGCCAAACGTCCACAGCGTCGGCGACGGTCCGGATTTTGACGCACCACCGATGCAAAACCATTGCAGGCTCCGTACGGAACATCAGCCGCGACCACCGAACGAGCACCAGATGCGGCATCAGCCGCGACACCAGCCGCACTTATCGACGCGCCCTTACCGCGTCATCACGTCCATCAATACAATGACTCATCGGCATATCCGGCTGCAGCCCAATAATCGTCGGCCGATAGCGAGCGATTGAAACCGGTGGCATGATCGCTTCCGAGGTCGCCCTCGCCACCGAAATCGACATCGAAATCAGTACCAGCATCGGAAGTACCGCCGGACATACCGGCAACGGACCTGACTTCGGTTTTCAGCAGGTATTTCTCCGCGAAATTCAGCGTGGTGCACACCATCGCAAACCCCTTTCCATGCGCGTTGCCCTGGCGGACCAAGACGTCCTTGTGTAAGTAAGTATGGCGGCTCCCCTTCCACACCGCCATATCCACTATGGAAGCGCGCCGCGGCACACGACACAAGCCCCGGGACATATGAAGCAGTTATGGCCGGTTCAAAGCACCCGTATTACAGCCCAAACGGCACCGCGCGCAGCGGGATTGTACGACGGCCGGACGCCACTCATGATCGAAACCGCTCACAGCCAAATGCCACCCGAGGCCGGACGCCATATGAGGAACCGTGGCACGGCAGATATAGAAAACGCCCGCCATCATAGACTGACGAGCGTGATATCGGGTGGGCGATGTAGGAATCGAACCTACGACCCCTTCGGTGTGAACGAAGTGCGCTAGCCGCTGCGCCAATCGCCCGAGCTTGTGATGAAAAAACCGGCAACATTCTGCCGGCGATTCATCGAGTGGGCGATACAAGATTCGAACTTGTGACCCCTTCCGTGTCAGGGAAGTGCGCTACCACTGCGCCAACCGCCCGGGTCATCCTCAGGCTGAATCAATCATCCTGAACCAGCCATCCGAGAGCGGACAACGGGACTCGAACCCGCGGTCTCAACCTTGGCAAGGTTGCGCTTTACCAACTAAGCTATGTCCGCATGTGTTACCTTCACAGGCAACAGGTGACAAAGATACGCCAATCTCAGGAAAAAGCCAAGCCCCCGCGTGTCCCACCGGTTTTCCAACGATTATCGGGTGCCGCCGTGCACATAACTCGCGGTGACCGTATACAGCAGCCAAGCGATGGGCATGGCCAGCATAAACAGCGGGTAGAACCAAGCGACGGGCACATTGCACGGCCATGGCCGTGGAAATCAGGAACGCATGACGATAACCGATCAGCTGGCCGAAGAGGCCAAGGCCTTGATCGGCGACCGTGCCGAAGTGAAGTTCCTGAACTACGCCGACGTGCCGTTCTTCAACCAGGACGAGGAATTCCCGAACCCGACAGCCGCCGTGGCCGCCGCCTTCCTGGCGCTCGTTGCGGAGTAATCCCGCCTGAATCTTGGTTACGTTCCGCCTCAAGGCGGACCAGCTGCATCAGCAATGTGCCGAACCCCTCTGATTGATTCCAATCAGAGGGGTCGCTGCGTTTCAAGGGGCTGATTTGGCCTTCTCCGGAGGTCTACTCCCGTTTCAAGGGGCTGGTGGCTGAGTAGACACGGGCCAAAAACGGCGTAATGACGTTAGCCCGGAGCCGTTTATACTTGTGGTTTCCCGGATGAGGAGCCCCTCGAAACGGAGATAGACCTCCGGAACAGCCCAAATCAGCCCCTCGAAACGGAGTTAGACGGTTGGGATGTCGGAAAGAACACTCATGCCGGCCCAAGAACCCTCACTATGTCAGATATCGCTGCCCAGCACGCAATACTGACTGTTCAGCACGACCCGTCCTTTATGAAATCAGGTACAGTATGGGCTTCATCCCTCAACGCGCGATAATGGCGGTATGACGCAACGACAACTGATGCGGGCCACAGTCGAAACGCCCATCGGCAGGATGATGATGGCCTCGGACGGCGAGGGCCTGACCGAGCTCTGTCTTGAAGACTGGTGGTGGGCCACCGATCACCAAGCCGTTCTCGATTCGAATCGCGAATCCGATCGTGAACCCGATGTGTTCCGTATGACCCGCGTATGGCTGACCGCCTATTTCGCCGGCGAGCGCCCCGGCCTAGATCAGACGCCGCCGTTGCATCCCGCCGGCACGCCATTCCAACATGAAGTGTGGAATCTGGTGGCCGAGATTCCCTATGGCATGACGGTAAGTTACGGCGAACTCGCCGCCGAATTGGCCGAACGACGCGGTGGCGGCCGCATGGCCGCGCAGGCGGTCGGAGGCGCAGTGAAGCGCAATCCGGTTACCATCATCGTGCCCTGTCACCGCGTAGTCGGCTCGGGCCGCGCGTTTGGCGGCTACGGCGGCCGACTCGACATCAAGGCCGAACTGCTCGACCACGAAGGCGTGGATCTGGCCCGCTTCGATCTGCCGAACCTTTGACGGCCCCAGCGGTCCGCCTCGTCAAAAGGATTGAGTGATTAACCCTCCCGCCGGCGGGAGATGGCACGTAACGCCGGAGGGTGGTCGGCTGGCTGGCATCGCAACCCCCGCTACCCGACAATTTTCGACAAGCTGACGGGAATCCTCCCACGAATTGTTCGCCGTCGGTGCAGTCTTGCTCGATCGCGCCGGCCAAAACCGTACAATCCCTACAATGGAATGTATATGGTTAATTGCTGCGCGCAGCCGCACGGCCGCACGCGATCGCAAGACCACATGACCCAAGGGGATATGCAATATCAACGGAAGCAGGAGGTGCGTATGACCGGCATTATCGATTACGCGCACACTGAAACGCGCTCCTTCGCCGACTTGCCGTTCAACGAAATCGACGCCTTGATCATCTCCACGCTCATCTATGAGGATGTGGCCAGTATCTGTCCGACGTTGATGCTGGATGAGACGCAGTCAGGCTCGTTCGCCGCACGCATTCGCGCTTTCGAGCCCAAGCATCCACTGATCTGGCTGAAGGGTATCTGGCATCCCGAGCTTGAATCGGTAAGCCTTGACGAGGCCAACCGCGAGCTGCATCGTTCGCCGGAAACGCATGCCGACGACAAGCCGCACGAAGCCCAAATGGTTTCAGTGGTCAATCCGGACCTGACCCACGACCTGTTCCAGGCCGCAGGCGAGAACCCCCGCTACGCCAACGTTCGCCTGGGCGCGGTGGTCGAGCACATCAATCAGGGTGAGCAAACCCAATTCGCCGCCGCCACCTTCCAACTGCCCGACGGCCACAAGCGCCGAAAGCCGACCTACAAAGGCACGTTGGTTATTTCCTTCCGCGGCACCGATGATTCGCTCATCGGATGGAAGGAAGATTTCAATATGGCTTTCCAGTATCCGGTGCCGGCGCAACGTTCAGCCAGCGCCTATCTGGATATGGTGGCGCGACTGTGGGAGGGTCCGATTATTCTGGTCGGCCATTCCAAGGGAGGCAATCTGGCGATTTACGCGGCCATGAACGCCGATCCCAAGGTGCGCAAGCGCATTCAGCATGTCTATTCACTGGATGGCCCCGGTTTCCCGCCGGAGATTGTGACCAGCCCCGCCTACCGCACCATCCAGCCGAAGGTGACGAAAATCGTGCCGAGTTCGTCGATTGTGGGCATGATTTTCGAGACCCCGGAGCCTTGCCGCGTGGTCTCTTCCGATTCGGATGGCATCATGCAGCATTCCGCCTTCACCTGGCTATTGGATGGTGACCAGTTCATCACCGAGCCGGATTTGAGTTCCAGCTCGCAGTTGTTTAACGAGGAGCTGAACCATTGGATCGCCACGCTTACGCCCGAACAGCGCGAGCGTGCGGTGGATGCGCTGTTCACCGTGCTGCACGCCAACGGCGCCACCAGCTTCAGCGAGGTGATGAGCAACTTCCCCGCTTCGATTCCGGCGATGCTTGGCGCGTACGTTGGGCTGACCCCCGCAGACCGGCGTCATTTGGTTGAGGCCCTGGCGATACTGTTCAAGGCGTCCACGGCCAAACGCAAGCCGACGCCCGCCCCGGCTTCCGCACCAAGTTCTGCGACCTCCAAAGCAACAGCCGAGATCCCAGCAGAAACTGCAGCAGGAGCAGATAGCGCAGCTCCGGCCAGAGCCGATACTGATGCCGATGCCGGCACCACAGCTTCGCCATCAGCGGAGGACGCAACTGAAATCGCCGATTAGCTCATAGACATGTCCACAAATAATAGTTATACTGCCCAATAAGTTATTAGACAGCGTGACCATATCACGCTGGTGCATCAGGAGGAAGAGATGCCACGTCCACGCCATGATTCCGAGGTGCTGCCCGCCAAAGAACGCCTCGAGAACGCTTTCTGGGAATTGCTCGCCGACCGCGACTATCGCAAGATCACCGTTACCGACGTGGTGCGTGAGGCTGGCGTGAACCGTAATTCGTTCTACTATCACTTCTCCAGCCTGCCCGAATTGGCCGATTCAGCCATCCTGCATCAGGTCGAATCGATTCCGATCAACCGCACCCCCGATCCGAACGGCAATCCCGAGGAACAATGGCGAGACCGCGTCACCGCCACGCTCTCCGATCCAGAGCAGCGTCAGCGCCTCGACCACCTGGCCCTGTTGGCAGGCCCGCACAGCACGCTTGAACTGACCGAATCGCTGCGCGACTTCTGCCGTCTGCAAATGCTCAGCACATTGCAACGCGACCCCAAGAACCTTGACCTGAAAACCGATCTCATGGTCGAGTTCACCGTGGGCGGCATGCTCGCCGTGCTGCAACGTTGGCCCGAATTGAGCGACACCATCGAAATCAAAGACCTGCTTAAAGAAGATGTGGCCGTGCTGGCCATGGGCATATACCTGGCCATGAGCCAAAAGGACATGCTTAATTACTGGAATCGCATCTTCGTGCACAATGCGCAGGATTCGACCGCCCCCGGCATGCCGGTCGCCGCCACGCATGCCGCGCCATCCACCATCTCATCGTCGAACGGCCCCGCAGGATTCCCCGGGTACACCGCTTGACCGAAAACCAGCGAGTCTGGATTGTTTCCGCCGCACGAACCTCGCGTGAGGTTTCTCACAAGGCGCAATCAGCCTCTCATGCTGGCGTTTCCAACCCACGCACAGGAAGATGGAAGCATGAGCGAAACATCGAACAAGACCCGTCTGGAACATGACTGCATCGGCCAGATGGAGGTGCCGGCGAACGTCTACTGGGGTATTCACACCCAGCGCGCTATCGGCAACTTCCCGGTCTCCGGCATCACCGATAGCCAACATCCCGAGCTGATTCGCGCCTATGCCACGGTCAAGCGCGCCTGCGCCATCGCCAATGAGGAATTAGGCCTGATCGACCCAGCCAAGGCCGAGGCCATTCGCGCCGCCTGCCTAGAAATTGAGGCCGGCAAACTGGCCGATCAGTTCCCGGTCGATGTGATGCAGGGCGGTGCCGGCACCTCGTCGAACATGAACATGAACGAGGTGATCGCCAACCGTGCGTTGGAAATCGCCGGCCGCCAGCGCGGCGATTACACATACATCCATCCGAACGACGACGTCAACAAGTCGCAGTCCACGAACGACACCTACCCGGCCGCCTGCAAACTCGCGCTTATCGACGCGATCGGGCCGCTCGCCGAGTCCACCAAGAAACTCGCCAAGGCCTTCCACGATCTGGCCGACAAACATATCAATGACGTGACGATTGGCCGCACGCAGCTGCAGGACGCCGTACCAATGACCTATGGTCAGGAATTTCATGCGTTTGCCACGCTGTTGAAGTCTGATTTGGCTGCATTCGATCGCGTGGTGCCGCTGCTGGCCCAGCTCAACCTCGGTGCCACCGCCATCGGTACCGGCATTTGCGCGGATCTGCGATTCCGCAAGTCCGCTATCAAGCATCTGGCGCAAATCACCGGGCTGCCGGTCACCGCCGCGCCCGATCCGGTGGCCGCCATGACGGATATGGGCGCGTACGTGGCCACGTCGGCTGCCATCAAGAGCCTCGCCGTGCACCTGAAGAAGGCCGCCGACGATTTGCGACTGCTCAATTCCGGGCCGCGCTGCGGTTTCAACGATCTCAACGTGCCGGCTCGCCAGGCCGGATCGTCGATCATGCCGGCCAAAGTGAACCCTGTGATCCCCGAATGCGTCAACCAGTGCTGCTTCACGATTTTCGGCATGGACGTGACTGTGAACTGGGCTGTGGCCGAGGGACAGTTGCAGCTGAACGCCTTCGACCCGGTGATGGTGCATGAGCTGCTGACCGGCATGGCGTTGCTGACGCGCGCCATGGAGACGTTCCGCGTCAACTGCGTGGAAGGCATCGAAATCAATGCTGACCTGGGGCGTTCATACGCCCAGTCCTCACCGTCGATTTCCGCCGCGCTCAACCACTACATCGGCTACGAGCACGCGGCCGACATCGCCGCCGAAGCCGTACATACCGGCCGTACCGTGCGCGAGGTGGCCGGCGAACGCACCGACCTGCCCGCCGAGCAGTTGGACGAGATTCTCGATCCGATTCGACTGGCCCGCGGCCTCGGCCAGACCTGCCGCGAGCACCAGGAGTAGCGGAATCGACCGTAGGCCGATTCCGCTTTCTGCCACCCCGTCTCCACGACTTCACCAGAAACGACCGATACAGTAGGCGTATGACTGAATATGCAGAAGACATCGCACGCTGGTTTCAGGTGAACGCCGGCAAACTCATCTGGCTGACCATTGTATTGGCCATCGTATTTGTGGCCGACCGCGTCATCAGCCGCGTGTTGCGCAAGATTCTGGACAATTCTCAGATTCCCAGCGCCTCGATTTTCGTGAACCTCACGCGCGTGACCATCTGGGTCACCGGCGCAGCGATGGTACTGCAGCCCGTATTCGGCATCAATCCGACCACACTTATCACCGCCCTTGGTGTTGGAGGTGTGGCGATCTCGCTGGGTCTGAAGGATACAATCGCCAACATCATCGGCGGCTTCGGCCTGATGCTGGGCCGCGTAATCCAACCCGGCGATCTGGTGACCATTCAAGGCGTCACAGGCACCGTGCACGACATCACCTGGCGTCAGACCGTGGTGCGCACCCGTTCCGGAGACATGATGGTCATCCCCAATTCGGTACTCAATACCGCCGCCCTGACCAAGCTCACGCCGGTCAGCGAAGGCATGGCCACGCTTGAGTTCACGGCCAAGGCCTCCGGTGACCCGTCCGCTATCAGTCAGGATATTCTCGACCGCGTAACCAAAGCCACCGCCGATGTGGCACTGGAGGGCCAGCCACCGCTGGTCAAGTTCACCGGCTTCTCCCCTTACGGCATGACCGGCCAAGTGCTTGTGTTCGCGCGCGAGGGTGTGCTGCCTTCCACCATCAAAGATATGGCGGCGCGAGCCATCGCCGGTTCGGGCACCGAATACCTTGTTGAAGATGGCAGCTCGTCAGGCAATCTGTGATATCTCCCGGCTCGCCTCTCTGGGTCCGGCTATGACAGTCATGCGAACAGCATCCAACCGGTAAGCATCACAGTCAACAGTAGGTACGCGATAACGCCGGGATTGGCATAGGCGGTGCGTATTTTAAGCCCCGCAGGCAACTCCTCTGGCGCAAGATAGAACTCCCAGCTCTTGCGCTTGGTGATAAGCAGCACGATACCGGCAATGCAGAGGCCCAACATCACTGTGCCGTACAACATCATGATGCCCATGCCGCCCATGTTGCCGGTTTCAGCCATACGCATGATTTCGGCCTCGCTGACCGTGCCGTCGAGGATGCGGGGATCGATCTGTTGTATCACCAATGGGGCGAGTACTGACCCGTTCAGGTTGATCAGCATGTGCATAGCCACCGAATACCGCAGTCGGGAGGTGCGTGTGTATACATATCCGAACATCAGTCCTAGGCCAAAGGCGTAGAAGAACTGGAACACGTTCATATGGAATAGCGCGAATGCCAATGCGGAGAACATGATTGCGGTCTTCTCTCCGTACCGGCGCAGGCGGGAGATAATCTCCTTGCGAAAAATCCATTCTTCGCAAACCGGTGCCAACAGGCCTATGAACAATGCGTCCACCCGCCAGTCGCTGCCAAGAATCACGTCGTTGATGCGATTGGTGGCCTGACCATCAGTGGCTCCGGCAGACAATATATTGCCAATCATATTGCCCAAGAACATTACCGGAATGCACATGACGAAAATCTGAATGAACTCCCCCGCCTTCATGGGGTACTGCTGAGTGCGAATAACCGGTACGCGAGTGAAGGCCAACATACTCAGCGGCATGGCCACCACATACAGCGGTCCGGAGGAGGCGAGCAGCACAGCCCAAGCGGGCACATCGGCGCCAAGCAGCGTTCGTAGTGCTTCAGTGGCCAGAATATTCAGTCCGATCCAGAACACCATCATAATGGCGAGCGCCGAGCCGATTGTCGAAAACCGGCGATGGGCCGTGAACCACCAATCGCGTGGGGTTTGTTGCGGCTGCTGTGGTTGCTGAGGTTGCTGCGCCGGCGGCATTGGTTCGCTCATACTTATCCCCCATAGTTACTGGCCGCAAACGGACCGATCACACGTGCAATACTCTTCAAGAATACGGCACGGCGTTTCGATTGCATTGGGAATGGGGGAGGAAATCATCAATGGGCAAGGAATGATCAACGTCAATCATTCCCAATGCCGAGAAAGTCCCCTACTCTGCAAGATTGCTGTGGGACGGCACGCGATAATCGCCCAAAAATCGCCGCCATCCCACACACATCATTGCCGATAAGCCATTCGACGATCGTACAGTCACAAAAACAGAACAGAACCGCACGATCATCGCAACGCCATTCAGCAGGCGAGCGCGGCGACCGGACGCGGGGTGACAATCACGTCATCGCCCACCGCCAGACCGGCCGGCAGCTCGCTGGCGGGCAGCTGCACGGTGGCCTTGAGCTGTTCGCCCTTGTTCCAGCGATGGTATTCGCCGGAGGTGATGACCGTATCCACGCGCACCAAGGAGCCAAGGAAGTGAACGACTTCCACGCGGGCGCGTTCGCCGACGTGCGAATCGCTGCTGCCGGCCAAGGCCAGCGTCAGGTTCTCCGGGCGCACAAGCACGGCCACGGAATCGCCCTTGGCGGAGCCGGCGAGCAGCGGCACGCGCTGGCCGAAGACCACGGCCTCGTCGCCATTGGATGCGCCGGGCAGGCGGTTGGTGAGTCCAATGAACGTGGCCACGTACTCGGTGGCGGGGCGCTGGTACAGGTCCTGCGGGGCGGCGATCTGCTCGATCTTGCCTTTGTTCATCACACCGATGCGGTCGGCCACGGCCAGCGCCTCTTCCTGATCGTGGGTCACGAAGACGGTGGTGGTGCCGGTGGTGAGTTGGATGCGGCGAATCTGGTCGCGCAGCTGGACGCGCACCTTGGCGTCGAGGGCGGAGAGCGGCTCGTCGAGCAGTAGCACGCGCGGCTTGACGGCCAGCGCGCGGGCCAGGGCCACGCGCTGTTGCTGGCCGCCGGACATCTGCTGCGTGTACTTCTTGGCCTGATCGGCAAGTCCCACGAGCTCCAGCTGTTCCATGGCGATCTTGCGGCGTTCTGCCTTGCCCATGCCGCGCACTTCGAGGCCGAATTCCACGTTCTCCAGGGCGGTCATGTGCGGGAAAAGCGAGTAGGCCTGGAACACCATGGCCATCTCGCGCTTGTTGACCGGCACGCCGGTGACGTCTTGGCCGCCGACCATGATGCGGCCGCCCTGGATGTCTTCGAGGCCGGCGAGCGAGCGCAGCGCGGTGGACTTGCCGCAGCCGGAGCCGCCGAGCAGCACGACCATTTCGCCGGGCTTGATGTCCAGGTTGAAGTCGTCGAGCGCGTGCACGGTGGAGCCGGGGTAGATCTTGACGACGTCACGCATCTGGATGGAGCCGCCGCCGCGCTTGGCGCTGTCTTTGAGCAGGGCCTTGGCGGCCTTGGTCACGTCCTTGCCGCGCACGCCTTCCAGGGTGGCGGTGGGGTCGTTCTTGAAGGCGTCCTCGGCGGCATCAGACGTGGGGGCGGGTGCCGAAACAGAAGCCGCGGCATCGGCACCGGCATGGCGACGGGTGAAAATCGAATTGCTGTTCATCAGGTTACTTACCTTCCCTTGACTTGCGCATTGCGTCGGAGATCAGGTCGAGCGTAACGAGGAGCACCACGCCGAAGAGCAGAGCCAGCAGCGACATGGCGGTGGAGATTTGAGAATTGGACTGGCCGAGCTGGTAGAGCGCGACCTGCAGGTTCATACGGCCGAGCAGCGAGGCGACGGTGTATTCGCCCAGCACCACGGCGATGGAGATAAAGGATGCCGAGAGAATCGACTGCCATAGGTTCGGGATGATCACCTTGAAGAACACCTTGGGCCAGGAGGCACCGAGCGAGCGGGATGCCTCGACCAGCGTCTTGACGTCGATGGAGTTAAGCCCCACGGCGATCGCGCGGAAGGCGAACGGCATCACGAGAATCACGTAGGCAAAGCACAGCCAGATTGGGTTGGTGCTCAGCACGTCGGCGGACAGCCAGCGGTAGATCGGGCCCAAACCCACCACCAGCACGATGGCCGGGATGGTCAGCGGCAGCGTGGCCACCCATTCGATCGCGCGCTCCAAAACCTTGGAGCGAATATGCACGATGACCATGGTGGGCACCAGCAGCACCAGCATGATCACCACGGTGACCGCGCTCAGGGCCAGCGAGGTGCCGATGCCCTGCCACAGCACGGTCAGGTCGGCACCCAGCGACTCGCCGTTGCCGGTGAAAATCGCGATCCACGGCGCGGCCGACCAGCGGCCGGACAGCGGGTGACGCAGGGTGAAGATGAGCATGGCCAGCAGCGGCACGAACAGGAACGCCAGGGTGACGAACAGGATCACGAATTTGATGATGCTCTGTTTACGCGCACGAGCGGCGCGCAGCTGCGGCGGCTTGGTTGCGGAAGTTTCGGTCATTGCCAACGTCCGGCCCTCTTTTCCACGGCGTGGCTCAACAGCATGACGATGGCCACGACGATGATCATTGCGAATGCCAGCACCTGGGCAAAGCCCTGCTGGTTGGGGTCCAGTTCGTTGCGCATGGCACCTTGGATCATAAGCGGCACCAGAATCGAACGCTGGGAGAACAGGGCCGCGGCGGTCGCGTATGCGGAGAACGCGGAGGCGAACAGCAGCAGGAACGCGGAGATGAAGCGGGGTGCCAGAATCGGGCAGGCCACGCGCGTCCAGTACTGGAACGTGTTGCCACCGAGGGATTCGCATGCCTCGCGCCACTGTGGACGGATCGAATCGACCGCGGGCAGGAAGATGATGATCATCAGCGGAATCTGGAAGTAGCAGTAGATGGTCACCAGGCCCGGCAACGAACTGAGCCAGTTCGGGTTCACGGTGTAGCCGGTCAGTGTCTTGATAAGCATGGTGCCGATACCGTTGATGCCGATGGTGGCGATGAACGCGAACGCGAGCATCACGCCGCCGAACTGAGCAAGCACGGAGGAGATGGCGGAGACCATACGACGCAGCAGGCCGTTCGGCTTGGCACCAATGACCAGTGCGTAGGAAGCGAGCGCGCCCACCACTGCGCCGATCAGAGAGGATGCTAAAGACACCAGAATCGAGGTGCCGAATGCGGCGATGGTGTTGGCCTCGAACATCTTATTGAAGTTCGCGAGCGTGAAGTTGCCGCTGCGATCCTGGAATGCACCGACAATCACGATGACGGTGGGTGCGAGCAGGAAGCAGGCGGTGTAGGCGAAGAACGGGAGCGTGGTGGCGAGCGTGCCCAGCTCCTGGCGGTGCTTGGCCATCGCCGAGGAGAGAGGAGAAGCGGGAGTAGCGGACGGACCCGCAGCCTTGGCGGCAGCAGGTCCGTTCGATGCAATGGGTGCGATTGCGGCGGTCATCGGTCTGTGCCTCAGTTGCCGATCGTCTTGTCCCAGTTGTTCTGGAGCCACTCGGTGATGCGGGTGGAGTCGTCGTTGGTGTAGGAGACCGGCTCGCCTTCGATGGTGATGGCGTCCTTCAGAGTGGCCTGGTCGACGGTGCCGTCTTCCTTCATGGAATCGAGCAGCACCGGGTTGGCGCCGCCCTTGAACCACAGGTTCTGGGCGTCGGCGGTGTACAGGTACTCCTCCCACAGGCGGGCGGCGGCCGGGTGCGGCGCGTCCTTGTTGATGGCCTGGTTGTAGTAGCTGACGACCTGGGCCTTCGGGAAGGTCTTGTACTTCCAGTTCACGCCCTTGTCCTTGAGCTCCTTCTTGTAGGAGGCCTGGTTGTAGGTCCAGTCGAAGACCACGCCGGTCTGGCCGGAGTCGATGGTGCCGTTGGTCACGTCGACGGTGGTCAGGTTGCCGGCTTCCTTGAGCTTCTTGAAGTAGTCAAGGCCGGGCTGCAGGTTGTTGATGTCGCCACCGGCGAGCTGGTTGGCCATCAGGTAGCCGTTGAAGGCGGCGCCAGCCTCGGCGGGCTTGCCGTTGAGGGCCACGGTGCCGGCGAACTTCGGGTCGAGCAGGTCGTCCAGGGAGCTGATGTCGCCGTACTTGTCGGCGTTCCAGCCCACGGACATGATGCCGGTGTAGTCGGCGTAGTAGGCGCCGTCGGCGTCCTTGGCGGTGTCCGGGATCTTGTCCCAGGCCTGCACCTTGTACGGGGCGAAGTAGTCGGTGGAGGTGGCGGCGATGGCCTGGCCGACATCGAAGACGTCGGGGGCGGCGTCGGTGCCCTTGTTGGTCTTGGCGGCGTCGAGCTCTTCCTTGGATGAGGCGTTCGGGTTGAGCTCGGTGACCTTGATCTCCGGGTACTTCTTCTTGAAGCTCTCGATGACCTCGCCGTAGTTGGACCAGTCGTGCGGAAGGGCGATGACGTTCAGCGCGCCCTCTTCCTTGGCGGCCTTCTCGAGGTCTTCCATGGTGCCGAAGTCGGCGAGGGAGGTGGCTTTGGCGGACTTTTCGTTCACGGTGACGGCCTTGCCGGTGCTTTCGCCGGTGCCATCGGAGGAGGCGTTGCTCGAGCCGCAGGCGGCCATCGAGAACGCGAGCACGGCGGCGAGGGAGCCGGCCGCGATCTTACGCAGGTTGTTCATAATGTTCCTTTTCTCAACATCATCCAGACGACAGTCTGGGGAGTCGGGCTTGGTATGCGCGGCATTCGCGCGGCCCGTGAATCCAAGAAAAGAAACTATGCGCCTAATCTGTCCTGACACTGGCGCGCAAGTGAATTGCGTTCGCCATTTGCTGTACGCCTGTTGAACTTAGGAAAACTTGGCATGAATTACTGACAGGTATGGGCGATGTGTCAATAGCGGAACCGGCCTGCGGCCGATTCCGCACCACACTTACCTCAGCACGCCCTCAATCAATCGCGTGATGAGTTCGGTGTAGCTCACTCCGGTGGCATCCCAAGCCTTGGGATACATGGAAATCGGCGTGAAGCCGGGCATGGTGTTGATTTCGTTGACCATCACCGTGCCATCAGGCGTCACGAAGGTGTCCACACGGCTCAAGCCGGCACCATCCACGGCCTTGAACGCGCGACGGGCCACGTCACGCACGTCCTCAAGCACGCTGACCGGCAGATTGGCAGGCACTTCCACGTGGCTGGCGGAGGCATCCATGTACTTGGAATCGAAATCGTAGAACTGGTCGTCGTTCTGATGATCGAGCACGATTTCGCCGGGCCAGCTGGCCTCAGGCTCGTCACCGGCCTTCGGGCACAGCACGGCACATTCGATTTCGCGGCCATCAATCCCCTGTTCGACGAGCACCTTCCAGTCGTGCTCGCCGGCGGTGGCGATGGCGGCGGCCAGACGATCCTGCTGGGTCTCGCGGTCATCGGCTTTCTCGACCTTGGTCACACCGAAGCTGGAGCCTGCGCGCGAAGGCTTGACAAACAGCGGATAGGCAAGACCGGCGTCCTCGATCTTGGCAAGCACATCGGCGGCGGTGAAGTTGCGCGCATCGACCGTCACACCCGGTGCGGTGGGAATGCCGGCGGCATCCAGCACCACCTTGGTGTAATGCTTATCCATGCAGGCGGCGGAAGCAAACACTCCGCACCCCACGTACGGCACACCCATCATTTCCAGCAGGCCTTGAACCGTACCGTCCTCGCCATAGGGGCCGTGCAGCACCGGCAGTACCGCGTCCACATGTCCAAGCGAGGTCAGCACATGGTGCATTTCCGGGTCGGACATGCTGACGAAGCTGGTGCCGAAGCCGGAATCGGCGGAATTGATGTGGCTGGGCTCGCCGATGAAGAAACCGTCCTGTCCGCGAGAGGGGTCAAGCATCACCGGGCGCGATTCCGGGGTGATCTTTACGGTCGGCAGTTCGCCGCCGTCCAAGTTCCAGCCACGCGGATCCTCGCCATTGATGATCCACTTGCCGTCCTTGGTGATGCCGACCGGAATCGGCTCGAACCGTTCAGTGTCCATGGCCCCCAGCACACCGGCAGTGGAGATGCAGGAAATCGAATGCTCGTCTGCACGCCCACCATAGAGCACCACAACACGCTTCTTGGCCATAACCATCCTTTTGTTGAAACTACAACCGTTTTCAAGCCTATGCTTTGCACCGCCAACCGGACCGAACCGCGCTCGGACCGCCGCGCACAAGAGACGCACACCAGTCTACTCGTGCACGTCAACGACGTATACGCCACGCGGCACGTACAACGTATACGCCACGTATACGTCGCTTCTCTCGTTATTCGCCGGTAACCTCGTGCCCGAACAGTCCGGCAAGCATCTCCGAGCAGGAAATGCCTTCGTTCAGCACGCGGCTCATCTGATACGCCAACGGGGTCGGCACATCAAGCTGATCGCCAAGAGCCACCACCGCATCCGTGGTGGGCACGCCTTCGGCCACACCGTTGCTGACCTTGGTGGCCTCTTCGACCGTCAGTCCCTTGCCGAGATTCGCGCCGAACGTATAGTTACGAGACAGCGAAGAGCCACAGGTGGCGATGAGATCGCCCACACCGGCCAAGCCGAAGAAGGTCTTGGGATCGGCGCCAGCGGCTACGCCCAGCGCGGTCAGTTCGGCCAGTCCACGAGTTTCGATCATGGCTGCGGTGTTCTCACCGTAGCCGGCACCACGGGCCATGCCCACGGCCAGCGCGGTCACGTTCTTCAGGCTGCCGCACATTTCCAGGCCGATGACGTCGGTGGTCACGAACGGCTTGAAATAGGAGGTGGTGCATGCCTCGGCCACCTTCGTGGCATTATCGAGGTTCGTGCAAGCCACCACGGTGGCGGCGGGATGACGATCGGCGATTTCCTTGGACAGGTTCGGTCCGGAAATGGCGGCGAACCGGTCGGCCGGCAAGTCAAGGGATTCGCGGACGACTTCGTCCATACGCTTGTTGGTGCCACGCTCGATGCCCTTCATCAGGCTGACGACGATGGCGTGATCGGGAATCAGTCCCTTGAATTCGACGAGTGCCACTCGCGCGAACTGCGCGGCGATGGCCACGACTACGATGTCCGCGTTCTTGACGGCTTCGGCGCGATCCCCAGTGGCGGTCATGTTGTCCGGCAACTTTTCGACGGACGGCAGGCGCACGGCGTTGTGGTGGTGATCGCGAATGCCCTCGACAATCTGCTGCTCCTTGGCCCACATGGTCACCGTGTTGCCTGCGTCCGCCAGCACTTGGCCGAAAGCAGTACCCCATGCTCCTGCACCGAGAACCGTTATATTTTTACCCATATCAAATTCCTACCTTCGCTTGTCGCGCAACTTCATCGGCACAATCTTGTGCCATGCTACTCGCCTAGGCCCCCCGTACGGGAACCGGTGCGGCTACTTCTCAGCCGGGAACGGGCCGCCGGCTTCAGGCCAAGGCTTACGACTCATGCTGCGGTAGTCCCAGTAGCCTTCAGCGGGGAACTGCTCGCCACGAATTTCCTCCAGTACTGTGTTCATGCGTTTGAGCACGCGCCACATCAGCTCGTTCACGGCCTCGGCAGGCGGCTCTTCACCCCATGAGTCCATGTCGGCAAGCAGATCGGAGTAATCGAGCGCATGGTCATAGCACATCACCACGTTTTTGCGCGGCCATGGCCACCAGTGGTTGATGGAGGCGGCACCCCACGTCACCGCCGGGTACAGCGGCACCTGATGCCCCAGTCTGCGCGAGGATTCAAGGGCGATATATCCCACGCCCTCCTTAATGCTCATCACCCACTTTTTCGGGTCGCGGGTCACGGTGCCTTCCGGCCAGACCGTCAGCGGGCGGCCGGACGTCAGAATATCAATCGAGGTCTCTTCGATCTGCTTGGCCTTGCCCGAATGACGCTGCACCGGCTGCATGCCGACCAACTGGAACCACTTGCCGATCAATGGCCACTTCGCCATCTCGGCCTTGGCCATGTAACGGGGGCGGCGGCCCATGTGGAACAGGCTCATCATTGGCACGAACACATCAAACATGGTGACATGACTGGCGGCGGTGATGAACGGTCCGGTTTCCGGCACCTGTTCCAAGCCCCAGGCCTTGGTCTTGCAGCTGGCGCGGAACACAATGGACACCCCTCCCAGCAGTCGTTTGGTGGCCTTGGGATTCTGGGCGTTGATTTCCGGCTGATTGGGCGTGCGGGGGCCGGTCGGGTAATACTGTGTCGAGTCCACAAGCGTGTGGCGGGCGGCCAGACGCTTGACCTGCTCATCACTCAGCGGGCTTACGGCCGAACGCGGCGACGGTTTTCCTTTGGATGCCATGGTCTCTATTGTGGCACGGACCACCGCCCAACGATTCCAGCGCAACGTTCCCGGGAACGTGCCGCGGAACCACACCTCGCACCCCCGCCCAGCGAAACATTCCCCGGAATGCGTCGCACAATACGCGGCAGCCCGTCTGCACACACCATGCGCGCAGACGGGCCGCCGGGGAAACGTTCGAATCACTCCACCGCGATGGCGTCGATCTCCACGAGCGCACCCTTGGGAATCATGTTGTTGCCAAAGGCCACGCGGGCGGGCTTGACGGAGCCGATGAACGCCTCAGCGTAACGTGCGTCCACTTCCTTGAAGTCCTCGACGTTCTTCAGGTAGATGGTGGCACGGCACACATGCTCAATGCCGGTACCGGCAGTGTCGAGAATGTGCTTAATATTCTTCAGCGCCTGTGCAGCCTGCTCTCCAGCGGTCTCGCCCGCCAGTTCGCCGGTGGCCGGATCAATGCCCAGCTGGCCGGATACGAACACGAAGCCATTGGCCTTCACCGCCTGGCTGTATGCGCCCAGCGCGGCCGGCGCCTCGGAAGTGGCTACGGCTTCCATCTTTTCGCTCATATTGTGCTCCTTCTCATCTTGGGGGCGCCCACCTGCTGCGGCCGGCGCCGGTACACATCGCCACCGGCTACGACCAATCGCACGATCAGCAACGATTGGCAATGCCGATTACGTAGCAGTCTACTGAGCAAAGTCGCGTTTAGCGCGCATGATGCCCGGCATACGGCCATCAACAGACTATTCCTTGCTATTCCAGACGATTCCAGACGATTCCAGACGATTCGGCTACCGTTCTCGCCAAACCGGACGGTTTTTCCACGACCCAAGCGAGCCGGCATCACCGGCCTTGCCATTGCCGACACCAGCACCAGCCTTGCACGCGCCGAATATGCAAAAGGCTTCCGGCGGTTAGCCGAAAGCCATGCTGGTGGGCTTGATGGGGATCGAACCCACGACCTTCTGTTCCGGAGACAGACGCTCTATCCACTGAGCTACAAACCCGAGCAACTTCTTTACTGTACACCACATCACGTTGCATGCGGCACATACGTCGCCAAAATAACGAGAAAATCGCCATTATCGGCTCTACAATGGGGTTATGTCGGAACCTACAGATGACTTCGAATACGAACGCCGCTTCTTCTGCCGCGAACTGCCGGCGGAATACGACGACGGCGACGCCCCGACCCTCATCATTCAGAGCTACTACGTGCATGCCGACAATTACGCCTTGCGCGTGCGGCTGGTCTCGCGCAAGGTTCACGTCGACATGACGCCCGACGTAAATCCGGTGGCCGTGCTGGACGAATACCGCGACCGGTTCTCGGAAGCATATGTCACCGTCAAAGGTCCGTCCGTGGGCGGCACGCGCTACGAAGTCGAGCGCGAAATCGATACGCGTATCGCGGCCGAACTCATCAAGCGCGGCGGCTCGGTAATCATCAAGAACCGGTATTCCGTGTGGATTGAGGAAGACGGCTGGAGCGTGGATGTGTTCGGCGGGCCGAATGCGCCGCTCATCGTAGCCGAGGCCGAACGATCCGGGCCGGTTACCAATCTGACGATTCCGAAATTCTGCATCACCGAAATCACCGATCAGGCGCGATTCAATAACGATGGTCTCGCCAACCGTCCGTTCTGTAAGTGGGCGGATGATTTCGAGGAGGAGCTGGCGCTGGAGGGGCCAAGGTTCCAGCAGTATTTCGGGAAGAATCGGATGGTTTAGGGGGGGGGGAGCAATCGAGTACGCTCGTGAGCTCCCCTCAGTCATCTACGACGACAGCCCCTCTCAAAGAGGGGAGCCAAAACCACTTAGTACATGAGGGTGGCTAGGCGACGACGGGCGCGGGTCAGACGCGGGTCGGTGGGTTCGGGGATGGCGAAGTATTCGAGCAGACGCTTGCGAACCTGCTCGATATCGGCCTTGTGCCCGGCGGCCAAAAAGTCCAGCAAACGGTCGAAAGCGTCTTGAATCTGGCCACCAATCATGTCGATATCAGCCACGGCCAACTGCGCTTCCACATCGTCCGGCGCTGCGGCGGCAGCGGCACGTACGTCACGTACATCAGCGGCCCCGGAGCGGGCCAGCAACAGCGCCTTCGCACGTTCGCGGGCAGCCAGTGCATCGGACGGGTCGGATCCGAGCACGCGCTCGTATTCGGCGGCGGCACCGGCGTAATCGCCCTCCTCGGCCAAACGATGGGCTTCGGCATGCTCCGGCGGCACCTGCTCAGCACCCGCGACGGCACCGGTGGCACCAGCGCTCTTGGCGGCATCGGAATCAGGATCACCCGAGTACGGCGCGGTACCGTTCACACCAGACTGCGCGGCGGCCTCAATAATCTTCGGAATCACCTCGTCAGTAAGTTGCTTGAGCTCGTCGTCACCCGGAAGGCCCTGCAACAGCGGCATCGGACGGCCGGCAATCAACGCGAACAGTGCGGGCACGCCCTGCACCTGCAGCGCTTGGGCAATCGAGGGATTGGACGAGATATCGATACGGGAGAGCTGAATCTGGCCGTTCAGGGCGTTCACCGCGTCGCCCAGTGCACGGGCCATCGGGAACAGGCGGTCATCGGTCGGCACCCACAGAAGCAGCAGGATCGGGAAGGTCGCAGAAGTCTGCACCATTGCCTGGAAGGTGTTTTCGGTGGTGTCGATCACGTACCCACCAGCGGCAGGCGCGCCGCCCGCTTGTCCGGGCTCGGCCTTGACCTGATGCTTCAGCGCCTCCAAATCGACGGCGCCCGCCAATGAGACTCCCGGATTGAACTGCTGCTCTGCCATAATGCCTCCCGATTCCACGCGATTCGCGTACAACAACAATCACATTTGCTGACATTGATTGTAATGCCGATTCCCACCACGTAGGGATTCTTCCACTACGCGGTGGAATTCCCACCACGTAGCAAAACGCCCACCACGATGTGACCCCAAACGGCACCATTATGCGAAAGGTAAAGTTTTATCGACATCGTGGTGGACGAATCACATCGTGGTGGGGGCGTTAACCGCGCGGTGGGTGGCGGCAACAATTACAGCGCTTCGACCTTTACCGGCTGACGGTCGGCGCCCACTGCGGTGATTTGCTCACCGGAACTTGCCAACGGAATGTACAAGGCCACCACGTTCACATACGTGACCTTCATGGTGCTGGTGTACTTGTCGCTATTGAACAGCGCCTTCTCGTCGTCGGAAGCCGGCCGCGATTCGCGGCCATCCCCTGCCTTGCGAGTCCATTCGCCGTTAATACGGCCAACCACCAGATCACCGGCACCGTCTGCAGCACGCATCACCCACATCTGTTCAGGCACAGCGGTGAATTTTTGCTCCTGCGTACCGTTGTTGCGTTGCATACCTTCCTGCACCTTGGCCGTGGTATTGGCCAGTTCCTGGCGCAGCAAATCGTCTGCGAACTTGGAAGCGTATTGGCTCTTGGAGCCGTTCTGCAGCACATCGGCGTATTGGGCCAAGGCATCGGCGGGAGCGGCCACCAGCTTCTCATCCTTTGCGGTGCCCATCTGCGAGCCAATAGTCGGAATCTCGAACTTCGGCAGCTTGGCGCCCTCAAACAGTCGAGCCATAGCCATCAGCTTGTAATTCTGCTGGGCGGATTCCTGATCGAAGACCAGCAAACGCTTGGACTGCTGATCTTCGGTGGTGGTCGTGATGGTGAACACCGAGCGAGGCCATCCGTCGTCCGTAGGAATCACCGTCTGGGCGATGTCCTTGGGAATGGTCGCATATTCGGACATACCGCCGCCACGCTGATTGATCGTGGTCTGGCTGATGCGAATGTCCAGCTGGGGCCCGCCCATAACGGTCGCATACCCATCGGGATTCTTGGCCTGATCGGCTTCATCGATCGTCTTGAGAATCTTCAGACGAATCTTCTTCTCCTGCGCCTCGGTCAAATCCGGCGCAACCTTGGTGGAGGTATCAGCAGCCGGCGTCGGCAGTTGGCCTTCACAGGCGGTCAACGGCACGACCAACGCCATGCAGGCGAGGGCGGACACACACAGTTTGTTCCATCGCTTGTTCATCAGCTTTCCTCCTGTCCGTCATCGGCCGAGTCGTCTCCGGTATTGACCTCTTGGGCCAAGCGGGAGAAGTAGGCCTGCAGTTCGTCAGGGGTGATTACCGAAGTCGATTCGTTATCGCCGGCGCTGAGGCCGGGCTCAGCGCCGCTTTCGGCACCGGTCTGCTGGTCGGCGACCAGGTTACGCGAACTTGGGTCGATGATAACCGGTGTTTCGGTGGCTTCAGATTGCGAGGATTGCGAGGACGCACGGCCCGAACGCCGATGTGTGGCGTGACGGCGACGATTACGTCGACTTGCACCATCCGGCTTCCCGGACACTGCGATGCTGGCGGGTGCCTCTTCCTCGATTACGGCGCTTGCCATGCCTTCCACCATGCGCTTGCGGCGCTTATGCGGCGGCATGGCGAACACGGAGGCGCACAGTACGGCCAGCACGGCCAGCAATCCGCCGGACAGATAGAACGGCATCGCAAAGTCCGGCACTTCGGAGCGCACCCAGTGCAGCTGCACCTTGGCGTTGGTGACATTTTCGCCCAAATCCACAATGGCTACCGTCGAGGCGCCGGTCTTCTTGCTCTTCAGCGAAACGGACCCAGTGCCGCATTTCACGGCAGTCCACATATCGGAATCCTTGAACGACACCGCGTCATCGGCACTGGTAGGCGCTCCCTGACTCGTGCTGCTTCCCTTCTGGGTGCTCAGCTCGCTCCATGATGCCAATCCGGTGATGCGGGTATAGGACTTCTCGGACGCGACCCATCCGGCAACATCCTTGGACGAACCCAACGCCACGCACGCCTCGTCCTGAGAGGATCCCGAGTCCACGGTTATCGTGGCATTCTGATCCAACAAGGTCAGCACATTCGGATCAGTGACGACATACCGGGAGCCGCTCATGGTTGCGGAAGCGGTGATTTCAGTGGAGGGCTTCCACATCGTGGCATTCATGTACCCCAACACCACAGCCGCCACGGCCAATAGTCCGAAGATAGGCGTCACCACTCCACGCATGATTTTGGCATGACGGGATGGACGCTTGGCGCCCTTATCCGGTCTTGTAGTCTGTTCTTCAGCACTCATAACTCAACCATTCTACAATCTTCACCTGTTTATTACCTAGGAGCGCAGAAAATCAAGGTTTACCAGTAGGGTGATGTGTCATGCGTAAGTCTGTTAAGTCTATGTTATCTCCCCTCGGCAAGGCCGTTGCCCTTGCCTGCTCGCTGGCGATGTGCGTGTCGCTGGCTGCCTGCTCCAGTTCGAGCTCGGACTCGAAATCCTCTTCTTCCGATTCCTCTTCATCTTCCGACTCTTCTGACAAGAAGGGCCAAATTGCCGGCGTGACCGCCAAGGGCAAGCTCGGCGAGAAGCCGACCATCTCCTTTAATACGCCGATGACCGTGTCCGACGGCTCTTATGTGGTGCTGCAGAAGGGCGATGGCGACGTGATCGAGGAGGGCGACCGCGTCTGCGCCCAAGGCATCGCGCTCAACGTTAAAGACGGAACCGAGCTCATGGACACCTGGACCAAGAACACGCCGGATTGCTCGCTGAAGGTGGATTCCAAGACCCTCTCCTCGACCTACTACAACCAGATCAAGGGTGCCAAGATCAACACCACGATTGGCTTTGGCGTCAACGCTCAGGATTCGTCCGGGTACTCTTACATTCTGGCGATGACGTTTGTGTCCAAGTCCAAGGACTTGGAGAAGGCCACTGGCGAGGAAGTCAAGGATGTGCCGGCCAATCTGCCGAAGGTGACGCGAGCCAAAAACGGCGAGCCGTCCATCGACATGAACGGTCAGGGTTCGGTTGATTCGCTGATCTCGCAGACGCTGATCAAGGGTAACGGCGCCAAGCTGACCGACAAGAACACCGTGGTGGTCAAGTACACCGGTTGGCTTACGAATGGCAAGCAGTTCGATTCGTCCTGGGATCGCGATTCCACAATCGACGCCGATCTGTTCAGCGATTCCAGCGGCCAGCATCAGGTTATCGAGGGCTGGCAGAAGGGTCTGGTCGGCCAGACCGTCGGCTCTCAGGTTCTGCTGGTGATTCCGCCGGATCAGGCCTATGGAGATAAGGAGCAAGGTCCGATTCCCGCCAACTCCACGTTGGTCTTCGTAATCGATATTCTCGCCGCGTACTAAAAGATATAGCAGGGGCTCCCTCTGATGAGGGAGCCCCTGCTATATCTAGAACAGCCTGAGACTGTCGTCCTCGGTGCCTTTCATATCGTCGTAATCGAGGATGAGGCAGGTGAAGCCGCGGTCTTTGGCCAAGACCTGGGCTTGCGGCGTGATGGTTTGTGCGGCGAAGATGCCGTGCACCGGGGCCAGCAGCGGATCTCGATTGAGCAGTTCGCAGTAGCGAGTCAGCTGCTCGACGCCATCAATGCCGCCGTGACGTTTGATTTCCACAGCCACATGCTCGCCCTCGGCATTCACGGCCATAATATCCACTGGGCCAATGGCGGTCGGGTATTCGCGACGCACCAGCTTGGCTCCCTTGCCGATACGCTCGATTTGCTCGGCCAGATAGCGCTGCAGATGGTCTTCCACGCCATCCTTGATGAGACCCGGATCTTCGCCCAGATCATAGGTTTGGTCGGAATAGATATGCTGCAGCGTCACTTCAAGAATGTCCGAACCCTTGTCGGCGCTGACACGTAGCACCTTTTCCGGCTCACCAGCGGCGACACTTTCCGGGGAATGCGTCGCAGAATCACCATCCACAGCCCCACCAGCGACACTTTCCCGGGAATGTTGCGCGGATTTGGCGGCTGGGTCGATCTCACGAATCGTGCAGGGCGCGGTCATCCAGTTCAGCGGCTTGTAGGAGCCCAATTCGGAGAAAATCAACAGGCTGGAATCGGCCTTGATCAGCAATACGCGCTTGGCCAGGGGCAGTGAGGCGTTGAGGCGGCCCGAATACTCGGCCGAACAGTCGGCAACAATAACTCGCATAGGCCACCACTGTAGCGCAACACATGGCATACATAGCAAAAGGGGCTCTCTGGAAAACCAGAGAGCCCCTTAAGGAGTTGGTTCAGGTCACTCGGCGGTGCCGGAGTACTGGACGTCGTGGCCGCGCTCGACCGCCACGGTGAGTTTGTTCGAGTCGAAGGAAATGAATCCGTCGGTCACCTCGAACATGTGGCGATCGCCATCGGGCTCAACCACGGTGAGCGTACCCTGCTTGATCACCGTGAGCACAGGCTCATGGTCGGGCAGGATGCCCATGCCGCCCTCAGAGGCGGGAATGGTCACGCTCGTCGCCTCGCCGTGCCACACAGGGTGGTCAGCGGCGACGATGTTGACCTTCATCGTGGTTTTTTCCGCAGCCATCACGCACCCAGTTCCTTCTGCATGTTGTGCCACTTCTCTTCGAGGTCGTCGATGCCGCCGATGCCGGAGAACGCCTGCTCCGGGACGTCGTCGTACACGCCGTCGCAGATGCGGGTGAAGGCTTCGATGGTCTCGTCGGCCGGCACGTAGGAGCCGGGGCGACCGGTGAACTTCTCAGCCACATAGAAGTTCTGGCCGAGGAACTGCTCGATCTTACGAGCACGGTTCACGGTGGTCTTGTCCTCTTCGCCGAGCTCGTCGATACCGATCAGGGCGATGATGTCCTGCAGCTCCTTGTTACGCTGCAGAATCGCCTTGACGCGGTTGGCGCAGTCGTAGTGAGCCTGGCCCACGTAACGCGGATCGAGGATTCGCGAGGTGGAGCTCAGCGGGTCCACAGCCGGGTAGATACCCTTGGAGGCAATGTCACGAGAAAGCTCGGTGGTTGCATCCAAGTGGGCGAAGGTCGTGGCCGGGGCCGGGTCGGTGTAATCATCGGCCGGCACGTAAATGGCCTGCAACGAGGTGATCGAGTGACCACGGGTCGAGGTGATGCGCTCCTGGAGGGAACCCATCTCATCGGCCAGGTTCGGCTGGTACCCCACGGCGGAAGGCATACGACCCAGCAGGGTGGACACCTCGGAACCGGCCTGGGTGAAGCGGAAGATGTTGTCGATGAACAGCAGCACGTCCTGGTTCTGCACGTCACGGAAGTACTCTGCCATGGTCAGTGCGGTCAGCGGGACACGCAGACGGGTACCCGGCTGCTCATCCATCTGGCCGAAGACCAGTGCGGTCTTCTCAAGCACGCCGGCCTCGGCCATTTCGCCGATCAGATCGTTACCCTCACGGGTACGCTCGCCGACGCCAGCGAACACGGACACACCACCGTGGTTCTGGGCCACGCGCTGAATCATTTCCTGAATCAGCACGGTCTTGCCCACACCTGCACCACCGAACAGACCGATCTTGCCGCCCTGCACGTACGGGGTCAGCAGATCGATGACCTTGATGCCCGTTTCGAACATCTGGGTCTTGGACTCCAGCTGATCGAAGGCCGGCGGGTTGCGGTGGATAGGCCAACGCTCGGAGACGGTGATGGTCTCATCCGGCTTCTTGTTGAGGATGTTACCGGACACGTCGAAGACGTGGCCCTTGGTCACGTCGCCGACCGGCACGGAGATCGGGGCGCCGGTGTCGGAGACGGAGGCACCACGAACCAGGCCGTCGGTGGGCTTCAGAGCGACGCAACGGACCGTGGAATCACCGAGGTGCTGTTCGACCTCGAGGGTGATCTCGGTCTCCTTCGCCTCGCCTTCTTCCTTGGCGCTGGTGTTGACGATCGTTACTTTCAGGGCGTTGTAGATGTCGGGCAGATGACCCACCGGGAATTCAACGTCGATAACCGAGCCCTGGACGCGGGTGACGCGACCGTTGGTAGGCTCGGCCGCAGTGGTCTGGTTGTCAGCCATATGCGTTCCTACTCTTCCTTCTTGGTCAGCGCGTCAGCGCTGCCGATGATTTCGGTAAGTTCCTGGGTGATCGAGGCCTGGCGGGAAGCGTTGAGCTTGCGCGTAAGGTCGTCGATCAGGTTTCGTGCGTTGTCGGTTGCCGTGTGCATGGCGTTCTGGCGGCTTGCGGTTTCCGACGCGGCCGCAGTCAGCAGGCACTCGTGGATACGGGACTGAATGTACTTCGGCAGAATCGCATCCAGTACCTTTTCGAGGCTGGGCTCGAAAGTGTACAGCGGAGCGACATCCGCAGTAGCCGGTGCCTCTTCATCAGGATCGGGCACCTTGGTCTCGTTTTTCACGATTTCGACCGGCAGCATGCGCAGCACGCGCACCTTCTGCACCACCATGTTGATGAACTCGGTGTAGACGATGTAGAGTTCGGAAACTCCACCCTTCTCAGCCGGCTTCATGTAGGCGTCCATCAAGGTGTTGGAGATCGTTTCAGCAATTTCCACGCCGGGCTGGTCGGTGTCGCCTTCCCACGTCGCCGCGATGTCACGATTACGGTACTTGTAGTACGTCGAACCGCGACGCCCGTACACGAACAGCTCCGGCTGCTTGCCTGCCGCATCGAGGCGGGACAGCAGCGACTCCGTTTCACGGATAATCGAAGAGGTGTACGGGCCGGCCATACCACGATCCGAGGTGAGGGCGAGAACAGCCACGCGCGGGTTCTTCTCGTCCTTCACCGCGATCGGATGCGTGATATGGGTGTGGGCCACCAACGCTTGCACGGCATCGAAAATCGCATCGGTGTACGGCTTCGCGTTCAGGGCCACATCACGGGCCTTGGCGATATGCGAAGACGCGATCATCTCCTGAGCGTTGAAGATCTTCGCCAACGACTCGGTGGAGCGGATGCGTGATTTCAATGCGAGTTGCGAGCCCATGGCTTACTTTTCTCCCGCCACGATCTTTTCCTGATCGACCGGCGCGGCCTTGTCAACGTCCGGCTTCTTCTCGACCAGCGGCTTGCCGGCGGAAGAGACGAACGTCGAACGGAACTCGTCCACGGCCTTATCGAGGGCAGCCTCGGTGTCGGCGGTGAATTCCTCGGTCTCGCGAATGGTCTTGAGGATATCGGTGTTGTGGTCGATGTAGTCCAGCAGTCCCTGCTCGAACGGAAGGACGTCCTTCAGGTCGAGGTCGTCGAGCTTGCCGTGGGTGCCGGTCCATACGGACACGACTTCCTGTTCCGGCGAGTACGGGTGGAACTGCGGCTGCTTCAACAGCTCGGTCAGGTGGGCACCACGGGTCAACTGGGCCTTGGAAGCCGCATCCAGATCGGAGGCGAACATGGCGAAGGATTCCAGCGAACGGTACTGTGCCAGGGAGATCTTCAGCGTACCGGAGACCTTCTTCAGAGCCTTGGTCTGTGCGGCGCCACCGACTCGAGAGACGGAGATACCGACGTCCACGGCGGGGCGCTGGTTGGCGTTGAACAGATCGGACTGCAGGAAGATCTGGCCGTCAGTGATGGAGATCACGTTGGTCGGGATGTAGGCGGACACATCGTTCGCCTTGGTCTCGACGATCGGCAGACCCGTCATCGAACCGCCGCCCAGGTCATCGGAGACCTTGGCGCAACGTTCGAGCAGGCGGGAGTGCAGGTAGAACACATCACCCGGGTAGGCTTCACGCCCCGGCGGGCGGCGCAGCAGCAGGGAAATCGAACGATAGGCCTCTGCCTGCTTGGACAAGTCATCGAAGACGATGAGCACATGCTTGCCGTTGTACATCCAGTGCTGGCCGATGGCCGAGCCGGTGTACGGGGCGATGTACTTGAAGCCAGCGGAATCGGCTGCCGGGGAGGCCACGATGGTGGTGTACTCCATGGCGCCGGCGTCTTCCAGGCTCTGCTTCACCGAGGCGATGGTGGAGCCCTTCTGGCCGATGGCCACGTAGATGCAGCGGACCTGCTTCTTCGGGTCGCCGGATTCCCAGTTGGCCTTCTGGTTGATGATGGTATCGATCGCGATGGCGGTCTTACCGGTCTGGCGGTCGCCGATGATGAGCTGGCGCTGGCCGCGGCCGATCGGGGTCATCGCGTCGATGGCCTTGAGGCCGGTGGACAGCGGCTCGTCGACCGGGTGGCGGTGCATCACGTCGGGGGCCTGGGCTTCGAGGATACGACGACCCTCAATGCCCTGGATCTCGCCGAGGCCGTCGAGCGGCTTGCCCAGCGGGTCCACGACGCGGCCGAGATAGCCGTCGCCGACGGGCACGGAAAGCACTTCGCCGGTGCGTCGCACTTCCTGGCCTTCCTCAATTCCAGCGAAATCGCCGAGGATCACCACGCCGATCTCACGGGCGTCAAGGTTGAACGCCAGGCCGAGCGTGCCGTCTTCGAACGTCAGCAGCTCATTGGCCATGCAACCAGGCAATCCCGTCACGTGTGCAATGCCGTCACCGGCCGTGGCGACATAGCCCACTTCCTGGGTGGGGGTGTCGCTCGGCTTGTACGACGACACGAAGTCGTCGAGGGCCTTGCGAATCGAGGCGGGATCGATGGTCAGTTCTGCCATGATCACTCCTTCTATTGGTTATTGTTCAGTCAAGTCTTTGCTTGTGTGTGGTGTTGGACGGATTGGCTCGGCCGGTCAGGCCGGAGTCGCCTCCGTCTGCACCTTGCGATGCAAGTTCTGCAGCTGTGCGACCACGGTGTTGTCCGTGACTTCGTCGCCCACCTGGATGCGCATGCCACCCAGCACGGTCGGGTCGACCACCGAGTTGATGTGCACCTGACGGCCCACCTTGGCGGAGTAGACCTCGACCAGTCGCTTGATCTGCTCCTTCTTCAGCGGGGTGGCGGTGGTCACGGTGACCATCGACTCGCCCATGTGGCGGGAGAACTTGTTGATCAGCCACTGGATGGTCTCCAAGTAGCGGCGGCGGCGCAGGTTGCAAGTGGCGTGTTCGGCGAGCCTCATGGTGACCTTGTTCAGGGTCTTGCCAGAGAACACCTCGCGGAACAGCTTCACACGGGCCTCGCTGGTGGCCTGGTAGTCGTACAGCTTGGCGCGTACGACCGGCAGGTTCAGCAGTGCGGAATGCAGCTCGGACAGCTCGATGGATACCTGCAGCGTGGCGTCAGTGGCGTCCGCGTAGTACATCATGGCGTCCACGCCGAAGTCTTCCACTGCGTTGGCGATGTCGCGCGCACGGCTCCAACGGCGGGAGACCAAGTCAGTCATGATCTCCATGGTCATCGGATGCGCGTTGTCACCGAGCAGTTCCTTCAGGACGGCCACCTTGTCGGCAACCGGGCGGGACGGGTCGGTCAGTGCGCGCTCCAGCTGAATGCTGTCATCGAGCACCTTGGTGATCGTGAACAGTTCGTTGCCGATCCGCCACGCGTCCTCACGGGTGTCGCGCAGTTTCGGGGCCAGCGAATCACGCGACTCGCGGTCTGCAATACGTGATGCCTCTCCTCGCATGGTCACCTCCCTTTCTGGTTACGGATGGTCACGGTCACTTCTTGGCGCCCAGGTCGTCGATCATCGAATCGATCATCGAGGACTGCACGTCGTTGTCTTCCAGCTTGGCACCGAGGATCTTGCCGGCCAGGGCGGTGGCAAGTGCGCCGACCTCGCCCTTGAGCGAGACGATGGCCTGCTGGTGCTGGGATTCGATCGAGCGCTGTGCGGATGCGGTGATCTGGGCCGCATCGGACTCGGCGCGGGAACGAGCGTCGGCGATGATGTGGGACGCTTCCGCACGGGCGTCGTCGCGAATCTTGGCGGCGTCCACACGGGCGGTGCTCAGCTGGGCCTCATACTTGGCCTTGGCCTCGTCGGCGTCCTTCCTAGCCTGCTCCGCCTTGGCGATGTTGCCCTGAATCTTGGCGGCGCGCTCGTCGAAGATCGCATTGAACTTCGGCATGAAGAACTTGTAGAAGAACACCGCAACGATGACAAGAATGATCAGCGACCATACGATGTCATAAACCTCAGGAATGAACAGGTCAATCCCGCTTGCTGCTTGTGTCATCAAGCCCTCCTTTCAGTGATGGACATAATCGGTTTTCGTCTGTTGATCTGCGCAGATCAGATGATCAGGGCGGCGACGAAGCCGATCAGTGCCAGCACCTCGACCAGAGCCAGGCCGATGAACATGATGGTCTGGATCTTGCCGGACATCTCAGGCTGACGAGCGGTGGATTCCATGGCCTTGCCGAAGAGGATGCCCAGACCAATGCCAGGGCCAAGAGTACCGATACCGTAACCGATGACGGACAGGTTGCCGGCGACCTCTGCGAGGGTGATGATATCCATTGTGTTTCCTTTCTAACGTACTTGGCGACGTTATAAATCTTGGGGTTTGGTCAGTCTGCGATTTTCCCAGACCGGGGACCGGAAGCGGCGGGTTAGTCGCCCGTCACTCTTCCGGGAAGCTCAGGTTGATGTACACGGTGGAAAGAATCGCGAAGACGTAGGCTTGCAGGAAGGCGACGAACGCCTCGAAGCAGGTCATGGCGAAACCACCGGCGAACCACAGCGCACCCACCGGGATGCCCTGCAGCTTGTTGACCGCGTCAACCATCCAGAACTGTGCGAACGCCAGGCAGGTGGCGACCATAAGGTGGCCGGAAACCATGTTGGCGAACAGACGGATGGTCAGGGAGGCCGGGCGGATGATCAACAGCTCAAGCAGGTTGATCGGAGCCAGCAGGAAATAGACCGGCCACGGCACACCGGGGGTGAACAGCTCGTGGCGCAGATAGTGGCCGAGGCCCTGCGAGCGGATGGCGGCGATCCAGTACTGGATCAGTGTCCAGACAGCGAACACGAGCGGCATGACCACCGTGGCGTTGGCCGCCATGTTCATACCTGGAATGATGCCGCACAGGTTGAAAATGAAGATCGTGAAGAACAGGGTGGTGATCATCGGCACGTAGCGCTTGCCACGGGCCTCACCCATCACGTCATACACGACCTTGTCGCGCACGAAGTCGAGACCGTACTCGACTACGCCCTGCCAACGGCCGGGGATGAGCTTGGCGCGCTTTGCGGTCACGCCGAGCACCACCAACAGCACGATGGTTGCCACGATACGAATCAAAATAATGCGGTTGATGGCAAACGGAGTTCCCTGGAACAGAATCTCCGGGGGAAGGAAGTCATCAACCGAGGGCAGATGAGCGCCTGCCTCGTCAGCCAACAGCAATCCTGCGCTGAGCGAACCGACCATATCACGCCTCCTGCTTCTTCAATGTCAGGTGTCAGTTTAAACCCACCGGGCAGGCAAATGTGACGTGCTCGTTACTTTCGTCTTTTTTTGTCTCCTCGGTGTGGAGTCTGCCGGGCATGGACACGGAGTCTGCGCTGGGCATTCGGCTCCGAATGACTGAAGAGTGATTATTTGCCTGCGTCTAGACAATGTCAATATTATACCGGCGAGTCTCCTGAAATCCCTACTGCTGCAAGGTTTTCCCGGGCGTTTCGCGAACGTTGTGCACTATTGGTCGCATTACGCGGATGTGTGGCATTACGTTCATCAAGCCGTCCACATCGTGGACGAACAACCGTCCACGCTACGAACGCAACCTCCAACAGTAGCTCCCTCTGATGGGCCGAGCCGTGAAGGAGAAGCAAAGGAGCTCCCCGTCGAGGGGAGCTGTCGTCGTAGGCGACTGAGGGGAGATCGTAGGCTCAGCCCTGAATCACCCCATACCCGTCATGCACAAACGGCTTGAAATCATCCTGGCGCGGCCCGCCCGGCTCATGCCGAATCGAACGATCAGTACCGAGCTTCTTCTCAGCCCTGAGCTGCGGCACCTCGGTCAGGTCATACGGCGTGGTCTGGTACACCCAGTTGAGCCAGTTGCGCCACAGCAGATTGGCGTGGGCGCGCCAGGCGAACAACGGTTCCAGCTTCGGATCGTCATGCGGGAAGTAGTTCTTCGGGAAGGGCACGTTGGTCATGCCCTTGGCCATATCGCGCTCGTATTCTTCGGCGAGCGTGTACTTGCCGTACTCCCAATGGCCGAGCGCGAACACTTCGGAGAAGTCACGCGTGGCGATCAGGCCCGGGCCGGACTGCGGCCCCCAAGTCAAGATCTGAAGGTCATGGTTGGCACGTACCTCGTTTTCGTTCACGCCGGCGAGGCGGGAGTGCGGCTGCAGATCAATCTCGTCGAAGCCATTGGTCAGGAAGCAGTATTCATCCTGCAGGTACTGCGGGAATACGCCGAAAATCTTCTCGGGGTAATCCACCTTGTGGATGCCGTAGCGGTAGTACAGTGCGCCCATCGCACCCCAGCACAGGTATATGGTGGAGAACACATGGGTGGAGGCCCAGTCGAGAATCGTCTTGAACTCGTCCCAGTAGTCCACATCTTCGAACGGCATATGCTCTACAGGCGCGCCGGTGACCACAAAACCGTCGTAATAGTTGTCTTTGAACGCATCGAGGTTTTCGTAGAACTTGACGAGATGATCGGCGGAAACGTGCGTGGCCTCATGCGTGGAGGTCTTCATGAAGTCGATTTCGACCTGCAGCGGCGACTTGGAAATCAGACGCAGCAGCTGTGTTTCAGTCTCGATTTTCTTAGGCATCAAGTTCAGGATCACCAGTTTGAGCGGGCGGACGCGCTGACGCTCCGCCTCGGGCTTCTCCAGAGCGAAGATGCGCTCCGAATCGAGGATATCTCTGGCCGGCAGGCCACTGGGGATCTTGATAGGCATGTTCCTATTATGTCAATATTCGGGATAACGGTTCAGGGCATTCCTATAACGGCCATTTATGGCGCGTTATTACCCCGACTCCGACTCCGCCCCAAACCCCTCGCTGCGTGAGCCAATTCACGTTTTAAAACCGCGGGACGATGACGCGACACGCCGATGTTGACTTTCTGGAATCTGCACCTATTGTAGATAGAGTTGTCTGAGAGACAAGCCGACGCGGGGTGGAGCAGCTCGGTAGCTCGCTGGGCTCATAACCCAGAGGTCCATGGTTCAAATCCATGCCCCGCTACCAACGAGGATCGATAAAGATCCTTGACGAACAACCTCGGAGTGGTTAATCCGCCCCGAGGTTTTTTGTTGTCCCCACGGAGTTCTGCGGATGATAAATCAGGGTTAAGCAACGTAGCCACATCTGTATTCAAGAAGTCGGCTGCGGCCTGCGTCTCGTTGATTGTCCACGTGATTTCACTGCGCAGCTTACGCGCAATCGTTTGAGGGGCAAGACCCAGCGCATTGGCTAAGTCTTTCTTCTGAAGGTGTCGCGCCGTGATCATCAGATTCACGTTGGCGGCGACAATATCTTGCGCATTTATCTTTGCCTGCGGCATGCTCATTGTTGCTGTCATAGTTACATAATACAACGTCATTTTACTTTTATACGGCGTGTCTTATTTGAGACAACAGTATTTTGGCTGTAGAAAGTAACACATGGTTTTAGTCTGTACGTCTGGTGTCATATCGGACAGATTGAGAGAGCTAATGAGGCAACAGCACATTACCCAACGTTCCCTTGCCTCAGAAATCGGACTGTCGTTCCAGCTTCTTAACGCAAAGCTCCATGGCCGCGCTAATTACACTTCGCGCGACCTTGTTCGTATTGCTGATTTCTTCGATGTGAGTCTCGACTACCTGACTGGCCGTTCTAATTATGCGAAGCCTTTGGAGGTGGCGTGATGGCCGAGCTTAATAATCACGGTGTTGAATCTTTCCGGAGACTTTGGTATGGCGCTGTGCCTGAACTGAAAGCGACGAAAGAGCTCGAAGTCATGTCCCTTGACGAGGTACGGGCTTCTATCAAGATGGTGCAGCAATTCAAGAGCCTGTTACTCAGCCTCGTGAAGTGCGAGGACAGCAGGGCTCTTGTGCAACAGGCTTATAACCGGTTTTCAGATGTGCTCTATGGGAAAGCCATGGAGCTCGCCATGGCCGAGGATAGGAAACGGGCGTCTATTACCAAGGCAGCTGGTATTGGCCGGTTACTACTCCGAGTACGTAGTTTCCTGCTGCCGAGAAGAAGGCGACAGTGAACGGATTGACGGTGTTTTCTCGGAGCTTCTGCCAGATGGTCTTGCCGAGTTCGAGTCCCAGCTGGCCTATCAGTCTCGCATCATGCGCGAGGATCGCATAATGAGGTTCTAAATGACTCCAGCGCAGATTCTAGTCGAAATGACGTTGAATGACCTTCGTAGAGAGGACACCTACGGAGTTTTCCCAATAGATCGTGGCCTCAACGTCCATGTGCGCCATGTGATCGTAAACGCCAGGAACGAAGAGGAAAGTTGCCCTAGCCTGCTCGATTACATCGCGTATTTGCGGCGTATCGACAATGACTTGGCCGCCGGCCGGAACGTCGTCCTGTATCCTCCGAGACTCGTTGAGTCTCCATTTTGCGGACTCGCATCCTTCCTCGGGAACACCCGTAATGACCACAACCACATTATGGGCAGAGTCGGCGCCGATATTGGACAGGGCGAACACTCCTGCGTCGTCAATCTCGAGTGCCCAATCGACGACCTCGTGAGTCGTCTCTCTGAGGTACTGGCTCCTGCTGACTTCGAGCGCCTCCTGTGCGATTTGGTTCGCGCGTTCGCTCAACTCGTTCGCTTTGTCGCTCTTCCCGAGCGCCTGCTCGGCAATGTCATTGGATCCTTGCGCTTTCTTATTGCTTATTACCGCAGCTACGGCGGCGATACCGGCGCCGACGGCGGAAATACCGGCGAAAGCAAGAGAGGCTATCACATCAACTCCCATGATTCTTCCTTCCTTTGTCGTTTCGTCATGTGGCTTGGTTCTTCCTTTTCAAGCCTACGGCGGGGGAAGGAACCTAAACGTAAACCCTCTGCTTGCAAAGCAGAGGCACCAATGGAGGTGGGGCGATGAGTCAGGAGTTGCAGATTGTTGTGGCCGATTCCAGCGACGGCAGGGGTTGCTTGGCTGATTTCCCGGATTATTTCGGTCCGGGTGTCGGTCTGAGCATGCGGGTTTCCCGCGCCGACCTTCTGGCTTGGCGGAAAGTGATCGATGAGGCTTTGGAAAGGGCTGACAATGTCGGTGTTTGACCCGGAATCGAGCAGCAACCGTTTCAATGCGGAGTTTAGGCTGACCGGTGATGCGGGGAGTCCGTATGAGTTCGGTATTCGTTTCAGTGTGGATGGTGATTATTTCGCGGTTGGTGGCATGTCGATGGGTGACATGGTGCGTATCAACCGCGAGTTCGCCAGGGCTATCAGGGAGGCGAAGCATGCACGGGTTGTATAAATGCGTTCTCACGTTCTGTGCGGTGTTCGTGGGCTTGGTGTTCGCGGTGATGGGTTTCTGGGCACTGCTGGGTGTGACGTGCCTGTGTGCGGGCATGGTGCTGGCGGATGTGCCGGAGCGTATCGGCGGGAGGTTTGGCCATGAGTGATATGGGCTACAGGTTTCAGTCGGCCAGGACGGCCAATGGTTGTCTGATGGTGTGCATCACGCCCCATACGCGGCGCAGGGACTTCAGGTCGAAGGTCTATGTGTTCACGCCCGAGGAGGTTCGCGGGCTCATCGGCTGTCTGGCCGTATTGCCGGACGGGCCCGAGTAGTTCTAGGTATCTTTAGACGCCTCTAGGCGTTCGTATGCGTGCCCGACGCTATCGGGTCACTGAGAATGGAATGGCTGTGATGGCGCGTATGGCTACGCCTAGCCCTACCTATGCCCGCTGTGGTGGCGTGGAGGCCGGCCGCATTGCAACTGCGGTACTTGTGAGACTAAGAGGTTGCCACCGACCCTATCCAGCCGCTGGTAAAGGCGGAATCGGGCAGCATCACCACGCATCGCGTGGGGCTGGATTTGGGGACCATTCCCGGCAGGCTTCGGCCTGCTCTTGCAATCGACGGCCGACCGACCGAAAGCGAGACCCACTTGAGGATTCTCGGCCGAGATTTCGCGTTGCGCGTCTCGGCCGAGAATCTTCGGGTCTTGACCTCTCCAGCACTCCCTCCCAAAAGGGACATGAGAAACCAACGTAAGGGGTACGGATTATGAGCAGAGCAACGTTCGAGATGAATCTGAAGGACGCGGGTATCCGGTTGCTTCCGAAGCTCAACGAGTTCATCGAATCACGGAAGACCACGGAATCGTTCGCGGTGACCATCGAGCAGATCGCACGCTGGGCCGGACTAACCAGACGTAACGGGCGCATCGACGACAACCAGGCGTTCCATATGATGCAGTTGGCGCAATGCCCCGTCTCGAAGACCCGCAAGTACGGGATGCGCTGCTGGGATGCGCGCGAGGCCATGCAGGCGTTGGCCCGGTGGACCGGCTCGTGGGCTTGGGTGGTGGACTGATGGCGCGAACGAATCCGAGCCTTGCCGAGGCGTTGAGCCCTTGGTCTGCTCCGCATGACGCGGCCGAACTGCTGGAGGGCTTCAGGCTGTCCATCAACGCCCTTGCCGACGAACAGCATACGGGGTTGCCCGATTCGATGCGCGTGTTGAAGGTCCTGCACCTGCGCAACGACATAGAACTGGCCGCATTGGGCGGCGACTGGCCGGCCATGGGAGTGCGTCGTCTGGGCGGCGCGTGGACGTTGGACGCACGCCAGTTCGATTTGTGGGCGCAGGGGCAGGTAAGCGTATTCAGGCGCAGGGCCGAGGCGGCTCAGCCGACCGTGCAGATGCAGTCTCGCATGAGTTTGCTCTAGGAGGGATGATGGGGTATTTGACGACGGCCGAGGTGGCCGAACTGTTGCATGTGAAGCCGGATACGGTGCGCAAGTGGCGGCAGGAAGTGGGCAAGGGGCCGCGTTGGACGCGCTGGCCGGGCACGAGGCTGGTCCGGTACGAGAGCGCCGAGGTGGAAAGGTGGCGCCATGCCGGGCAGAAGGGATAGGCAACGTGTGCCGCCAGCCGTCTCGGCCGAGGTCATCGAGCGGTGGGGCAACGACTGCTGGCTGGGGATGCCCGGCTGCACGAACCACAGCGACACCACGGACCACATCGTGCCGCATATCGCGGGCGGGCCCACCGTGCCGGCGAACCTTCGCCGCGCGTGCAAGCACTGCAACTCGCTTCGGGGCGACCGGACGCTTAACGGGTATGGCGCGCTTATCCACGCGGTCATCGGCCCTCCGGCTGGCGGTAAGTCAACGTATGTTGACATGCACCGGCAACCGGGGGCCGTGGTGCTGGACTTCGACGCACTGGCCAAGGCCATGATGCCGGGCTCGGACGCCGAGCACGTCACCGTGGAATGGGTGAGGCGTATGGCATCAGGGGCATGGTACGGGGCCTACCGGCACATGGTGCGTGTCACGGAACCGGTGGAGCTGTGGCTGGTGAAGACCCTGCCCTTCACGCCGCGAAGCCCTCGGCTGCTGGACGAGTGGATCGCCCTGGACTATGACATCACGGTCTGCGACCCCGGCAAGCAGGAGGTGATGGACAGGCTCAGGGCGCGAGGCATGGACGTTGGTAAACGGTTGCAGGCCGGCGTGCTCCAGTGGTACCGGCAGGGCATCACTCAGACCGGCATCGATGCGAGGCTCAAGGCTCGCAGGTCAAGGCTCGCGGCCCTCGGGCTCGCCAACGGACCCGATGCCGGCCCGATCGGCTCGCAACCGGCGCGGCCGGCATGGTGACCGTCGTTTTTTTTGAGAAGCGAAGCGAAGGAACACCCCGCGCCCACCGTTTTTGGTTCCCCACAAAACAATAAAAAAAGCCCGAAAATAGGGACGGCACCCCAAAATCAGGCTATGAAAATGCTTCAAACAGGGAATATACACCATTACTGTGATTGGAGCAATTTCTCATGACAGGTTTCGAGGGCTTGGAGAACGCGGGACTGATCGAAGGACCGCAGGAAAAGGCCACACGGGAGTTCATCAAGGAGTACCGGGACGGCAAGGCCGAGAACCCGATGGCCGACTTCATCTATTCATCGATGCTGAGCATCGCCCGCAACATCGACGTGCAGAACGCGCGCGGCCGCGAGATAAGCCGCAACATGACCAGTCTTCTGGGCTATATCCAACAGCTCGAGGGCATGTACGACACGATGGACGACGACCCCGAAATCACCGAACTGCTGGGCAAGGCGGCGCGATGAACCACGACCAGCCGCCATCCTTGCAACCGCGCCACGCGACCGCGCGTAACCAGGAACGCGCCACCGACGGCGCTCTCGTGGCCAGGTTCAGCGAACTGCTGGGCAAGCCACTCATCCCGTGGCAACGCCAGGTCATCGATGTCATCAGCGAGATCGACCCGTCCACCGGCACCTACTGGTACGACGAACTCGTGCTCACCGTCCAACGACAGGCGGGCAAGACCACCATCACCAAAAGCTACGACGTGCGCAACTCGTTGTGGGGGCCGGACCGCAAGACCTGGTATCTCGCCCAGACCGGCAAGGACGCCAACGACCAGTTTCGCGATTTCGTCAAATCATGGCGCAAATCGAGACTGCGGAAACTCGCCAAACCACCCCGCCTGAGCAACGGCAGCATGGCCTTGGAGTTCAAGAACGGCAGCCAGCTGAGGCCGGGCGGCGCGACCGAGGCGGCCGGCCACGGCGTGCAGGGCGACCTGATCAACGTGGACGAGGTATGGAGCCTGTCAAAACAACAGGCGAAGAACCTCAAGGACGGTTTCATCCCCACGACCACCACGCGCCTGAAGCTCACCGGCGTGAGACCGCAGATATGGTGGACGAGCACGGAGGGCAACGCCAGCAGCGAGTATTTCAACGACCGCCTGGACAGGCTGAGGGCCGGCGATATCCCCGACCGTACCGCGTTCTTTGATTTCGGCATACCGTTCGATGCCGACCCGGAGGATCTCGAAACCATATGGCGATATCACCCGGGGGCCGGTTATTTGTTCGATTTCGACCAATTGGCCGGGTTCCGCCGTCAGTTCGACGACGACGCGGAGGGTTGGGCGAGGGCGTTCGGCAACATCCGCGACGCCGGCAGCACAGACAGGGCCATCGACTCCCTGCTGTGGGCCGACACCATGGACGAGCCGGTCACGCCGGAGCATGGGATGCGCGTGTGCTTCGGCGTGGGCGTGCCCCTGGACGCGACCCACACGGTGATAGCCGCCTGCATCGGCGTTGGCGGGGGACTGCCGCCGCTCGTGCAGATCGTTGACGACCTGCCGGGCACCGGCGAATCGCCCGCGAGACTGCTGGCCCTCCAAAACGACTACAGGGCACCGGTATGCATCGACCCGCGCGGCCCCTCCGCCGCCTTGGCCGATGTGCTCGCCAATGCCCATGACCCGCACACGTTCGAGCGCGTCTACCGGCTGTCGGACATGAGGGCGGCAGATGCGGTGACGGCCCCGCAATCGTTCGTAAGCGCGTTGGAGCAACATAATCTCACGCACGCCTCGGACAGGCTGGCCGACGAGCAGGTGTGCAGGGCCACGAAACGCAAGAGCGGCGACGCATGGCTGTGGAACCGTTCGGCCGGCGACGTGAGCGCGTTGGAGGCCATGACGATGGCCTACTGGGGATACATGCACCTGCCCGAATGGGAGGCCGACGATATCCAGGTCTTCTGACGACATGCCGCTGGATGCCGCCCAATGCCGCTGGATGCCGCATCGTCATGGACAGAACCGGCCGCGCCGGTGCATGGTTGGGGCCATGAATCTCGTGGAACGCCTGCTCAACCGGATGGCACCGGCCTACCGCGCGGCCACCGGACCGGAAGGCCCGCTGACGACCCCGCCGGCCCGTACCCCGGCCGACCGCGACGTGCTGCACTACAGCACCGTGTTTCGCGCCGTCCAGATTCTGGAGACCAGCATCGCGGGGCTGCCCCTTCGTCAGTTGCGCGATGGCGTGGAGATCGTGCCCCAACTGCCGATAATCTCCCGCCCCGACCCCAACCGTCATCGCAGCGAGTTCGTCCGTCTGACCGTGGGCGACATGGTGGTGCGGGGCGAGGCGTTCTGGCTGAAATTGAGAGGCCTGGACGGCACCGTGAAAGGTCTGCGCGTGCTGCCCGCCTCGTTGGTGAGCATCACGGACCTGAGCGGCGACCCCGCGAACCCGTGGAAGCAATACGGGTACATGGGCAACGTCTACCGCGATGAAGATATCCTTCACCTGCCGTTCGTGAGCATTCCCGGCAGACTGCATGGACTGGGACCCGTGGAGGCCGGACGTGCGGAAATCAACGGTGCCATGGACGCGAGGGATGCGAAGGCCATGTGGTTCGACGAACCCGCCCAGCCGTCCGGCATCCTCTCCACGGACAAGATGATCAACGACGAAATCGCCACCAACACCAAGCAACGGTTCGAGAAGAACATGAAGGGCGTCAAGGTCATCGGCGGGGGCATGACCTACACGCCGTTGCTGCTCAGCCCGTCCGACATGCAGTATCTGGAAACCCAGAAATTCGACACCACCCTGCTTTCCCGACTGTTCGGCATCCCGCCCAAGCTCATGCTCGCCGAATCCGGTTCGAGCCTGACCTACAGCAACGTGGAACAGGAATGGAGCCAGTTCGCTGACTTCACCCTCAACGCCTACGTGCAGCCGATGAAGGACGCGCTGAGCATGGTGATACCACGCGGCCAGACCATCGATTTCGGCTGGGACTCGTTCCGCCGTTCGGACACGAAAACCCGCATGGAGACCTACAAGATCGCTATCGAGGCCGGCGTGATGACCGTGGACGAAGCCCGCTCAAGGGAGAACATGCCCCCGCTCGGAGGCTCACAGGAAGGAACAAACACCGATGAAGCATGAAATCGGATTCAAGGGGCGAATGCTCGCCCGCTCCGAGGACGACGGTGACGGGCGCACCATCGAGGGCGTGGCCGTGCCGTTCGGCGACGTCATCGACGTGTGGGGCGAACGCGAGACCTTCGACCCCGACACCGTCTTCGAGGGGCTCGACTCCGCGAAGCTCTACTACCAGCACGACACCCTTATCGGCTCCATCACATCCGGCGAGAACCGCGAGGACGGCCTGCACATCACCGCGCGCATCGCGGACACCCAGCAGGGGCGCGACGCCGTGGCCCTGCTGGACGAGGGGGCCCTTGATTCGCTCAGTGTGGGCTTCGTTCCCATCGAGGACCGGAAGGACAAGGACGGCGTGACCCATCGCAGGAAGGTCCGGCTCTTGGAGACCAGCCTCGTGAGCTGGCCGGCCTATGAAAACGCGAAACTCACCAACCATCGCAACAACAATCAGGAGGAAACCCCAATGACCGAACAGGCCGAGAAATGGACCGAAGCCCTGGCCAAGCTCACCAACCGCCAGGACGAACAGGCCGAGATTCTGCGCGGCATCGAGACCACGCTGACCAGCCGTCTCAATCAGCAGCGCGGCACGTCGCCGCTGGGCGAATACCACAGCCAGGGCGAACTGCTCAAGGCGCTGGTGTCCGACGACACCGGCAAGGCCGAAGCGGCTCGGGAAGCCTACAATGCGCTGTTGTCCCGTGACTACACCGGTTCCGTAGTGGCGAACGCCGACCCGCAACCCACCTGGATCGCCGACCGCATCCGCATTCTGGAGCAGAAACGCAAGATCGCCACGCTGCTCACCCATCAGCCCCTGCCGGCGGAGGGAATGAGCATGAGCTATCTCGTGCTCAAATCCGACACGCACACCGTCGCCAAGCAGGCGAAGGAAGGCGACTCGCTGCCCTTCGGCAAGGTCACGTTCGGCGACGAATCCGCCGTCATCGACACATACGGCGGCTACGGCGACCTGAGCCGCCAGCGCATCGAACGCATGCCCGTGGGGGACGTGAGCTTCGAGATGCGTTGCCTGACCGCGGCCTACGCCCGCGCCACCGAGAACGCGGCCCGAACCGCGCTCTACGGTTCCATCGAAGCCATTGGCGACACGGACAAACTGGCCGTGGGAAAGACCGCCGATGCTCTGAAGCCCAACGACTGGATCGATCTCATCATCGACGCATCGGCCAAGTTCGACGACGTGAACGCAACCCTGGACTACATCGGCGTGAGCCCGGACGTGTTCAAGGCCATCGCGCACCTGACCGACGAGGGCAACCGTTTCCTGGACGTCTCCGGCCAAGGCTCGGACACGCTCGGCTCGCTCGACCCGGCATCAATCAGCGGCCGACTGCTCCGCCAGGACGTGCGTATGCTCGATGGCGCGCCGGACGGCACCGTGGTGTTCATGGACAAGAGCGCCGTGACCATGTGGGAGTCCAACGGCTCCCCGTTCCAGCTCCAGGCCGACAACATCATCAACCTGACCCGCCAGTTCAGCGTCTACGGCTACGCCGCGTTCGGCACCACGTTCAAGCAGGGCATCCTGCCCGTCAAGTTCGCCGCCGCCTGACCATGAGCGACACCGAACAGGACCCGCTCACCAGCAGACTGGCCTATCTCGCCGGGACCATGGACGATGACGACAGGCCCACGCTATCGGACATGCTGAAGACCGCGCGCGCATACCTCGCCCCACACATCGCCGGCTACACACTGGCCCAACCACTGCTCGATGACGTGGTGCTTGGCATCTCCCTCGATCTATGGCAGGCGAAGGACGCGCGCAACGGCATCGTCGGCCTGACCGTGGACGGCGTGGAACCGTTCAGAATCAGCACCGACCCGATGCGCAGCGCATGGCCGAAACTGCGCGCCGCCGGCATACCCGCCGGCATGGGGGTGTCATGAGCGACTACGACAACACGGTCGCCGAACTGACCGAAAAGCTCACGGGGCTCGGCGGCATCGTCACACAGGTGACCGACGATCCCACGCTGGTCAAACCCTCACCGGGCAAGGCCAGCATCTGGATAGAACCACCTGATTTCACATGGGAGGGATGGCACCCCTACCCGCCGGAAATCACCATCAAGCTCATGGTCACGGCCGGCACCCCCACCACCCAGCAGAAGGCCATCCCCCTCATCATGCAGGTGCTCGAACTCATGCACCAGGAGAACCTGCCCCTGCGCAGCGCCACCGCCTCAGGCTTCAACCTCGCCGACGCGGGCACGCTCGCCGCATACGAAGTCACTTTGAACGCCATCTAACACGAAAGGAAACAACCATGGCAGACAAGATTCGCACCCTGGGACCGGGAAGCCTGGTCATCGGTGCCGCCGACGACCAGCGCAGGCTCGACGTGGACTGCACGAGCGTGGAGCTCGCCCCCGACAATTCCAGCGAGGACCCCGACACCTACCTTGATGGGCACGAGGAAGGCGGGGAGCTCACCTCCACCTGGAAGCTGTCGGGCAGCATCGGCGAGGACTACAGCATGGAGGGCGCGCAGGTGTGGTGTCTGAACCACGCCGGAGAGCGGAAGACCGCCAAGTTCATACCGAACAACAAGGGCTCCCTCCAACTGGACATGACCGTGACCATCGCGCCCATCGCGTTCGGCGGCGACGTGAAGACCCGCAACAAGAAGGACTTCGAGTTCTCGGCCACCAACGTGAAGGCCAGCGCCTACACGGCCACGGCCAGCGCGTGATGGCCGACAAGGCGTTGTACGTGGTCGGCCAGAAACGGTTCGTGGCCACGATGCGCAAGGCCGGCGCCGACCTCAAACAGCTCAAGGAGGTCAACCGGCAGGCGGCGGGCGTCGCACTGCCGGCGGTCAAGGCACTCGCCCCGCGCGGCAGGACCGGCCGACTGGCCGGCAGCGTGCGAATCGGCGCGACCCAGAAGGCCGGCATCATCCGCGCCGGCCGCAAATCGGTGCCCTACGCAGGAGTCATCAACTACGGCTGGCCCCGACGCCGCATCGTCGGACGCCAGTTCGTCAACAGTGGTGTCGCCTCCACCGAACCACAGTGGACGCGCCTCTACAAGCAGTACGTCGACAAGACATTGGAACAGATCAAGGGAGCATAACCCATGCGCAACATCGCGAAAGTCACCTACACCGACGGCCACACCAGCGAGGCCCCGCTCACCCCGCGCGTCATCACCTCATGCGAGGAACACGCGCAGAAGGAGGGGTGGGCCGCCGGCGACGGCAGCCGAATCCGCCAGTCCTACTACATGGCGTACCTCGCGATGAGGTTCGCCGGCAACACGTCCAAACCATACGACCAGTGGCTCGACGACGTGGACGACATCGACGTGGAGACCCCGGAAAACCCTACCGAATAGGCGAGTGGCCCGACGACTCGCTCGGCAAGCTCAGCGTCATCCTCGCCCACCACTTCGGCGGCACGCCGTGGGCATGGCGCAACGAGGCCAGCGAACTGGACTGGGGCACCGCGATAGGACTGCTCGAACAGGAGATGGAACGCATGGAGGAGGCGGAACATGGCGCGTAGCGCGATCATGTCGGTGAGAATCACCGGCAACAGCGACGACGCCGTGAAGGCGTTCAGCAAGGTCACCGGCAAAGCCGCCGCCTTCGGCAGCTTCATGGGCGGCATGGCCGTCAAGGGCGTGACCGCCCTGTGGGACAAGCTCAAGGGCTTCAGCGCCGCCGTCGTGGACATGAGCGACAGCACCGACAAGTTCAAGCAGACCATGGGCTTCGCCGGACTGGACACCACCGCCATAGACCAGGCCACCAAGGCCACCCGAGATTACGCGGACCGCACGGTCTACGACCTCACGACCGTGCAGAACACCACCGCCCAGCTCGCCGCCAACGGCGTCAAGGACTACGTGGGCCTGACCGAGGCGGCAGGCAACCTGAACGCCGTGGCAGGCGGCAACGCCGACACGTTCAAAAGCGTGGCCATGGTCATGACCCAGACCGCCGGAGCCGGCAAGCTCACGACGGAGAACTGGAACCAGCTGACCGACGCCATCCCCGGCGCGGCCGGCCGGCTCCAGGAATCCATGCTCAAGGCCGGCGCGTACACCGGCAATTTCAGGGACGCCATGGAGAAGGGCGAGATCACGGCGGACGAGTTCTCCGCCGCGATCATGGACCTCGGCATGAGCGACGTCGCCAAAGAGGCCGCGACCAGCACCTCCACCATGGAGGGAGCCATGGGCAACCTCGAGGCCGCCGTGGTCGGCGGCCTGACCGATGCGTTCAACCTGTTCAAACCGACGGTCACCTCCGCCATGAGCGTCGCCGCCGACAAAATCAGCGCGTTCAGCGGCAAGGCGACCACCGGCCTGCAAGGCGTCATCAAACTCGTGCGCGACGGCGACTTCAGCGCGGAACTGCGCGACGCGTTCAACGTAGAGGAGGACAGCCCCGTCGTGGACTTCCTGCTCACCATCCGGGATACCGCCGCCAGCACGTTCGACACCGCGAAACAGAAGGTCTCCGATTTCCTCACCGCGTTCCAGAACACCGGCCCCGCACAGGCCGCCAGCGATATCTTCGCCGCCGTCTGGGAGTCATGCAAAAGCCTCGCCGGAGCCGCCGGCGACCTCATCGGCCAGTTCACGCCCCTGCTCGACTCGATGGGCGGCGCGGCCGGAGCGGGCACCGCGTTGGGCGACGCCTTCAACGGCGCCGCCGGCATCGTGGGCGACGTGGCCGACAAACTCACCGCGTTCAGCGACTGGGTGAGCGCGAACGCCGAACCCATCAGCGCCGCCCTGGTCGGCATCGGCACCGGCTTCGCCGTGTTCAAGGCGGCCAGCGTCATCAGCGCCGTGGTCACCGCATTGCAGGGCTTCAGTGTGGCCAGCACCGCCGCATCCGTGGCCCAGTGGGCACTCAACGTGGCGATGAACGCCAATCCCATCGTGCTCATCATCACTCTCATCGCCGCATTGGTGGCCGGTTTAATCTATTTCTTCACCCAGACCGAGGCCGGCCGGAATATCTGGAGCAAATTCACCAGCTTCGTCGGCTCGTGCGCGAGCAACATCATCGGATTCTTCCAATCATTGCCCGGCAAGATAGGCGCGTTCTTCTCCAGCGCCGCCCAGTTCGCGCAGAACACGTGGAACAACGTGGTCAGCTGGTTCAGCGGACTGCCCGGCCGCATCCTGTCCGCCATCGGCAACGTGGGCAGACTGCTGTACGACGCAGGCTCCAGCATCATCAGCGGCTTCCTCGACGGCCTGAAAAGCATGTGGAACAACGTGACCGGCTGGATAGGCGGCATCGGCGACTGGATCAAGGAACACAAGGGGCCGCCCGCCTACGACGCCATCATGCTCGTCAACAACGGCCGGCTCATCATGAAGGGCTTCGCACGAGGCCTGCGCACCGGCTTCGACACCGACGTGCGCCGCACCATCGGCAGCATCAACGGCCGCCTATCCAACGTCGTGTTCAACGGCGGCACCACCGCCGGCAGTCAGGCGGCCAGTACGACCACCGTTTTCAACGTCACGTTCAACGCGCCCGTGGACCGCGAGGGCGTGGCACGCGAAATCAGGAAGATTCTCCGCGACTACGACCGGAAGCGAGGCAACTAGTGGCGCAGCAGTGTTTCATGTTCCTCGACTGGGGCGACGGCTGGGTTGCCGTCAACGACCACGACAACGACGTGGCCGCGTTGGACGGCTTCAGCATCCAGTGGGGCACCGACGGCATCGACCAGCAGCCCGACCCGTCCGTGATGACGTTCCGGCTACGCGACTCGACCGGCTGGCTCACCGGCCGCGCCCTCACCCTGGCCGGCGCGCGCGTGCTCGTGCAGATCTCGGCGCAACCCACATGGGGCATGCTCCGCGACGACATGGGCGCATGGTCGGCGCAGCGCATGCGTTTGGACGCGATGCACCAGGCATACACGCCCGGCAACCCGTCCGGCAAGTCAAGCGCGGCGACGACGCTGTTCGATGGACTGGTGCAGAACGGCGGCGAAGCCCGGCCCCGCGGCGACGGCTGGCTGTTGGAGCTCAGCGCCTCCAGCCGCATGATCCTGTGGAAAAGACTGCAGAAACAAGGGCCCGTATCATCCGATGCACGCTACACGGGCCTGCATTGGGTCGGCACCATGGCCGAACGATTGACGGAGCTCAACCGACGAGCCAGGGAAGCGGACGCGCCACAGGCCAACGCCAACGGCCTCGACGCCACCGCATCCGTGGCACCCTACCGGACCGACGATTGTCCATCGCAACTCGACCTGCTCCACCGCACCTACGCTCACTCCAGAATGTGGCCGATATGGTACGAATACCCCGACCGTGACGCGAGTCGCATCGACTACATGCCGTTCGGCGCTCCCGCAAGCATCGGCATCGACGACACAGCCCGACTCACCGTGACCGATTGGACCGGAGAGACGCTGGACGGCCTCGACGCCACCGACATCATCACCGACGACGAGCAGACCATCGTCATCCCCGAACCAGTCACCAAATTCACCATCCAGGGCAAAAACGCGAAATCCAACGACGGCGCACTGGAATTCGACGAGCATGAGACCGAGCTCACCGCCCTTGGCCTGCTGCCGGCCAACCTGACCATCACCCAATCCAGCATCACCGTGAAATCGGACGTGGTCTCCGCCGACACGTCCGAGGGCGTATGGGGCAGGGCCTCCGGCACCGTGTGGACGCCATCGTCCGACGAGCGGGAGACATTCGCCCAACTGCTCGTCGCGATGGACCGGCGACTGCGCTCGGACACCATCGTGTTCGACAGCCGGCGGCTCGACCCCGCCATACACGCACGCCTCTACCTCACCGCCAGCAGCGGACCGCTCGTCATCCAAGGAGCCATCACCTCACGGCTCGCCGGAGACGACGCAAAACCGTCGGCGGGCGGCGTGTGGGCCAGCATCGGCGGCACCCTTACCTATCAATGGTCTGCCGGCAAACCCCACCTACGCAACGAGGTCACATTATGGCCTCTACCAGTAGCCGCCGCGACCGCGACCACCTGGGCAAGCATGGGCGCATGGCCCGCCACGTGGAGTCAATGCGCACTCACCCTCGCCGAACTATCCCTCGTCCACACCTATCAGCAACCAACCACCATCACGGAGGAACCATGAAAACCACACCGATCTATGGCCTGCCCTACATCGAGGCCGGCGACCTCGTGTCAAGCGCGCCCGCCCAGTTCAAGACCATGGCCGAGGGCTTCGAGAACGCACTCAACGAGGTGGACAGCCGCAACACCCCGGCCGGCGTGAAACCCGCCATAGCCACCACCTTGGAAACGTTGGCCGGCATCACCGGCGTTACGGGACAGGCCGGCTACGTGACCGCCGACCCCGCCGAAGGCAACAACGGACCGTACTGCTGGACCGGCAGCGCGTGGGCGCGCATCGCGACGATCTCCGACGTGTCCGACATACTCGCCGAAGATTCCTCAACTGTCATGCTTATTAACAGTACCTACGGCACCATCAAGGGATACAGGCGCGGCAAGCTCGCCACACTGCGAATCGACTGGAAAAGTTCGGCCAGCGGCTCGTGGACCAAAGGCGACTTCGGAAAGCTCCCCGAAGGATGGTGGCCGTTGTTCGACCTCAATTTCAGCTTCGGCGGCCGCGACGGAGCCAACCAGAAAACCATCAACGTCCGTGCCGACGGCACCATGGACTACACCAACAATGGTGGCACCCAAGGTACTGCCAATTTCGGCTGCTCGCTGAGCTACGCGATCGCATGACCGAATCGATAATCAGCGCACTCATCGGCACGGGAGGCGTGGCCGTAGGCGCGTGCGTCCAGTTCGTGGCCACATGGGCGAAGACACGCAGCGACAAGGACACCGACGCCAGCCGCCTGCTCATCGAGGCGCAACGCCAACTCGACCAAAGCGCCCGAGACCGACAGCTCCTGTGGTTGTGGAACAGGGAACTTGTGGACGCGATATGGCGGCGCGCGCCTCCACCGCCACCGAGCGCGCCCGACGGGCTCTTCCAGGACAACGACGACGGAAAGGAATAAGCATGCGATGAGCATCACATGGATAGGCAGCCCCAACCACTACGCGGGGCGAAGGGGATACCGCGTCACACGCATCACCCTTCACATCATGGCCGGCTGGCTCGCCGGCACCGACAACATCTTCCAGCGTGCCTCATACCAGGCATCAAGCACCTACGGCATCGGCGGCAACGGGGAGACCCACCAGTACGTCGCCGAGACGGATGCCGCATGGGCGGACGGCAGCTACACAAGCAACTGCCAGACCATCAGCATCGAGCACCAGGGCGGACTCGACTTCATCCCATGCACCCAGGCATGCCTCGACGCCAGCGCCCGCCTATGCGCGGACATCGCCCGCCGGTACGGGTTCGGCAAGCTGGAACGCGGCAGGAACATATTCCTGCACCGGGACGTGCCTCCCTACGCGCACCCGGCCTGCCCGGACCTGTGCCCGAACGGGCTCAACTGGCGGTACATCATCAACAAAGCAAACCAAATCAACGGATACGGAGACATCGACATGGCAACAGCAGCCGAAATATGGGGATACAACTACAACAAGAGCGCGTTGGGCGGCAACATGTACAACGCCATCAACTACGAACTGCCCGGCCGTATCAGCGACGTGAAGAAAGCCGTCACTGCCCTGCAGGCAACCGTCGCGGCCCAGCAGCGGCAGATCGACAAGCTCACCACGGCGCTCGGCAGCAACCCCGAGGACATCGCCGACAGGACCGCCAAGGCCGTCAGCGACAAAATCGACAAACTCGTCATCACCATGACCGCACAGGAGAAGGACACCGCCAAATGAGCGCCGACATGCAACAGCCCACCAGCGAGCAGATGCTCGCCGCCGAGAACAACACCATCACCACGGACACGAACACACCAGGCGTGGCCGACCACAAAGCCGCCGCGCAGATCGACGCAAGCAAGGGATACACCCCCGTGTTCAGCGAGACCATCCGAACGGTGATCTACGTCGTCGGCCTCGCCGCCGTACTCGCGGGTGGAGGCGTCGCCCTCGCGGGCCACGCCGACATCGGCGAATACATCATCTTCGCGGGCGGCGTGCTCACCGGCGGTTTCGGCGTCGCCTACAACCCTCTACGCATGGCCGGCAAATAATCTAGCCGGCCAACGTCACCGCGTCCAGGCCGACGCGCAGCCGGCTATCCGGCATCGCCACGTAGATTTGCGTGGTCTCCACGCTGCTATGTCCCAGCAGCTTCGAGACCAGCAGCAGATCGTGCGTGGTCTCGTACATGCGCGTGGCGTACCGGTGGCGCAGCGAGTGCGGCCCCCAACCGTCCGGCAGCAGCCGTGTGAGGTGGCGGGACACATACGATTTTTCGACGTGTCCCCGCCACCGGCCGGGGAACAGCCAACCGGGCGCGGCCGTTATCCGCTTCGCCAGGTCTTCGCTTATGGGCACTATGCGCTGTTTGTCGCCCTTGCCCCGCACTATCAGCGACGGGCCGGCGTCGCCTTCCAGCACGTCGCGCGAGTGGACGGCCGCGATTTCGGACAGCCTCAACCCGGCTTCGGCACCAAGGCGCAGCATGAGCCGTTCCACATCGTTCGCGGCGCACATGGCGGCGTATATGTGCGCGTCGGGGCACGGGCGGGGATGCGGCCGCGTCTTGCGCACCTTCGGCAGCGCGACCGCCGGATCGTCCGCGCGCCGGCCCGTGGCATGCAGCCACCGGAAAAAACCGACGAGCGTATTCCGATAGCCCTTGCGCGTCTCCGCCTTCCAGGACTGCGAGGCCGTCCAATGCACTAGATCCTCTGACGTCACGTCATAGGGCGATTTATCCAGGCACCGCGCCGCGTGCCCTATCTTGCACCGCCGCGTGTTGATCGTGTCCTGACTGAGACCCGCCGCCGTGAGCGATTCGAGCCATAGGGTGATTTCGTCCCGCCACTGAGCAGGGGGCAGCTTTTTGTGCATACTCACGGCCGGCATCCTTGGCGGCCGGCGGCATTACGCCGCTAGGATAAAATCAAATAATCGGGCTTCATGGATTTGAACCGTGGACCTCTGGGCAACAACGTTACCAGAGGTCCACGGTTCAAATCCATGCCCCGCTACGAACGTGGTTATATGGCCGCTGATTTCGGTACCGAAATCAGCGGCCTTTCCGTTTACCGTGGCGATATGGATGAAAGGCGATCAGGCAGCTACGGTGCCCAGGGAAGTCGGCGATCATAAACGTCTCGTCATTTTCATCGCGGATCTTCAGTTGTCTAATCCACGGGAGGCGACAGGCGTGAAGTTTCTCAACGAAGCGGAAGCCGGGCACAAGTCGTATGTTACGATCGACTTCGTGCCCAGCTCCCGTTCTTCTGCTCAGAAGCGGAGTGTGGTTCATCATCCAGCCGACATCATCGGCATCATGCCGCAGCGGGTCAACGTATCGGCCAGCGCATCGTCCAGTGCTTGAATCGGTCATAGCGACGACGCCACCGAACGACGATGGACAGTATGGCGCCTATCGCCAGAGCTGACACGGCCAGAACCGAGGCAAGCGACACATCGCCACCCGTGACGGGCAGTGACGGGCGAGGGTTGGGCGTGGTTGCCTCCGCCGGCGCCGGCGGCGTCTCGGGTTTCTCCGGTTCGCACGGTTTCTCCGACTCGCATGGGGGCAACACCCGCACACGCTCCCAGGCATCGTCATACCGGCTGGACGCCGGGGAAACACGGTCATCCCCCTCGAACCGCCAGACGAACACGTACCACCCAGGCCGTTCGGCGGTCAGATACATAGGAGCGCCATGCGCGTCCAACGCCCCGGCGCCGATTTTGAACGTGCCGTTCATCGCGGGAATCTCCCAGGTGGCCAGCAACCGGTGGTTGTCGTCTTCCGTGGGAACCTCTCCCCCAGATGGCTTGTACGCCTCATCGTTGGAGGGGTTGTCGGGATCGCCGGACCACCATACGCTCACCGTCGCATACGGCCGATCCGCCGCGAACTCATACTCTTCGTTGCCGGCATACTGGCCATGATCCGCAGGGAATCCCGATACGGTAATGGTGTCGCTGAGCTCGGCACCGATATCCGCCGAATGCTCAGTGACCGTCGACATGACTTCTAGCTTCCTGCGACTTGTATTGCTTTCCGTAGCCTCCATAAACGGACTTATCCAGTCGCCTATAAGGTATTCCTGCGCCTGTTTGCTCTGCTCGGACCGCCGAAACACCCATACCCATGTGCCAAAACCGCTATTCTGCTTGGTCCGGTAAGCGGCACCGTCATCCGGCTTGGTCATGGCCTGCACACGTGCCTGCTGCCCCACCCCGGTGAAAGAGGCCTTGCCATAGGCCACCGGCTCATAACCCAAAGTCGCCAATCGCGCAAGAAAAGCATCGGCGCTCTCTTGTGCATTCGGCGTAATGACATTGCCCACATCGCCCGTATCAAGACCATCGAAATAGTATCCGCGGGCCTGCAATTCCAAATCGGGCACCCAATAACTGTCCGCATCCGCCACGCCACTGGTCACGTCATCGAACACCGGAGAAGCCACATCAAGCACCTTCTCGGAGACCTTGGTGGATACCGCCGGAACAAAATCCTTACGCACCCGAAATGTCGTCGACGCGCCGCCAGTGGAAGCCATCGAGTCAAAGGCCAGCATGTCCTGAGTGCTGTCCATGACGTGCATCCGCCCATACTCGTATGTGGTGTTCGCCGTCACCTCGCCGGCGCCGGTCGCCTCCCACGCGATCGAGGACCCGGCGCTCGTCGACACCCCCGAGAACGTGTTGCCGCCTTGGACGAACCGCGCCGCCCCCTGCAAGGTGACGGTGAACGGCACTCCCGCGATCGCGTCACCGGCGCGGTTCACCACTTTCACCGAGATGGAACCGCTGCGCAAAGCCTCGGCATCGGTGCGTTCCACCGTCGTGCCCGCAGGCGTCTTGCCGGCCGATTGATCCCATATCCGGGCCGCCTTCGCCACGATCTCGGGGTACCGGCCTTGAATGACCGCCATCTGTCTCGCCCACTCGTCCCGATCGCGCCCGAAGTGATCCTGCACGATGATGCCGATCGCCGCATGGGTGGCGGCATCCGTGTCGCGGTACCGGTCAAGGATCCATGCCATACGCCGGGCGTTCTCATCGGAGGCAAGCACCGTGGTGGGGCCTATCACATAGTCGCTCAGTTTCCCCGCTTCGATGCAGTAGTACTTGTTGCCCGAAGCGTCCAGCCCCGCGACACCGACGTAATATTCCATATCGTTGTATGGAAACGCCACGTGATATCTTTCGTCGGCGGGCGTCAACGTCGCGGCATACGCCGTATTCGCCGAGCCGAACACCACTCCCACCATTATTATCAGACCGGTCAGCATCGCTACGATGGCCATGCCCCGTTGCCGCCATGTCGTTATCATCATTCGTCCTTTCCTGGTACGTTTCCCCGCATACTGCACTGTGTGCGGGTAGGCCACGATCATGGCAGATTTTCATTCGCTACAGCCGGTTTTTCGACCTATGTGGTCCGAGCTTGCCGTTTGCCGGCGAGTTGTGGATAACTCTTCCGCCGAGTTATCCACCTCATGCGGTTGACCGAACGTTTACCTGATAGTTATCCACAATGCGCAACATATGTTCAAAAGCCCTTAGAATAGGGCCTTATGGCAGCAGTACAACATCGCGCGACCACGCGCACTAGTAATACCGATAACAGCACCACGAAAACGAAGTCAAAGGCGACTTCTGCCCGAAAGAGCCCCGCAACCAAGCGCAAGAGAGTCAGCGCCGAAACGGCACGCGCCGCAGCAGCGCTGAAAGGCCTGGCTGTCGAAGCCCCCGCACCGTCCATCGAAGCAAACGAGCCCGGCCAGTTCGGCCGCATCAATGTCATGGACATCACTCCCGCCGAGGAGCGCGGCATCTTCCCCGCCCGTGTGGAACTCGGCGAACCGTTTGAGATGACCGCCCAGGTGTTCATCGAAGGCCGTACCAAGGTGGGTGCCACCGCCATCGTGCGCAACCCGCGCGGCAAGGAAACCATGCGCCGGGCCATGACCTGCGTAAATCCCGGCCTCGATCGTTGGACCGTGATGGTCAAGTGCGGCGAGCACAGCGATCTGAAGCCTTGGGAGGATGGCTACGCGGCCGTCAAGCGTCAGCTCGGCGAATGGACCGTGACCATCGAAGGTTGGGAAGACGCGTACGTCTCCTGGCTGCACGACGCCCGCATCAAGGTGCGTGTGATGGACGACGTGGACAACGCACTCAATTCCGGTGCCGAGTTGCTGGCCCGTTGGGCCGAAACCCCGGACACCGGCCTGACCGCACGCGATCGCAAGACCTTGGAGAAGGCCGCTGAGACCATGGCCGATCAGACGCTGAGCGCCGAGGATCGTCTCGCCGCCGGCGACAACCCGACCATCGCCGCCCTGCACGAGACTCACCCGCTGCGCGACGGCATCTCCCCCAGCCAGCCCCAGCGCTTCAAGGTGGAACGCCCGAAGTCCAGCTTCGCGGCTTGGTACCAGTTCTTCCCGCGTTCCGAAGGCGCCACCATCGATCCGAACACCGGCAAGATCATTCAGGGTACGCTGAAGACTTCGATGGCCGGCCTCGAACGCGCCGCTGCCGAGGGCTTCGACATCGTCTACCTGCCGCCGGTCTTCCCGATTGGCGTGACCAACCGCAAGGGCCGCAACAACACGCTGGTCGCCGGCCCCGATGACCCGGGCTCCCCGTTCGGCATCGGCTCCGAGCTAGGTGGCCACGACACCGTGGATCCACTGCTCGGCACCATGGACGATTTCAAGGCCCTGTGCCAGCGTGCACATGAACTGGGTCTGGAAATCGCGCTTGATTTCGCCCTGCAGTGCTCGCCCGATCACCCGTGGGTCAAGGCCCACCCGAACTGGTTCCGCCACAAGCCGGACGGCTCCATCGCCTTCGCCGAGAACCCGCCGAAGAAGTATCAGGACATCTACCCGATCGACTTCAACGCCGACATGCCCGGCATCGAAAAAGAAGTCGAACGCATCATGAATCTGTGGATCGAGGCGGGCGTCACCATCTTCCGCATCGATAACCCGCACACCAAGCCGGTGCGTTTCTGGCAGGACGTGATTGCCGCCGTGACCAAGAAGCACCCGGAGATCCTGTTCCTGGCCGAGGCATTCACCCGCCCGGGCATGATGCGCGCCCTGAGCTACGTGGGCTTCACCCAGTCCCACTGCTACTTCCCGTGGCGCAACACCAAGGACGAACTGGAAGAGTATCTGCCGGTCACCAATGGCGACGACGGCTACTACCAGCACAACACCTTCTGGCCCACCACGCCGGATATTCTCACCGCTTACGTGCGAGACAACGGCGTAGCCGGCCACTGCGTGCGTGCGGTGCTGGCAGCCATGGGCTCGCCGTCCTGGGGTATCTACAACGGTTACGAACTCATCGAGAACAAGCAGCGCCCCGGCTTCGAAGAGCAGATCGACAACGAGAAGTACGAGGTCAAGGTTCGCGATTGGAGCAAGGCCAAGCAGTACGGCGTGGCCGAGATGCTCACCGCACTCAACAAGATTCGTCGCGCCCACCCGGCCGCGTTGAGCTACCACAACCTCACCGTGCTGCCTACGTCCGACCCGAATATTCTGGCTTTCGCACGCCACACGCCGGCCGAACTGACCGGTACCGGCCAAGCGGACACGCTGATTGTGGTCGTGAACCTCGATGGACACAACGCACACCAGTCGATGATTCACCTGGAACTCAGCGAGCTGGGTCTGCCCACCGACCGCCCGCTCAACGTGCGCGACGAGCTGACCGGCCGCGAATTCCAGTGGGGTTGGGACAACTACGTGTCTCTGGCTCCTTGGGCGGATGTGGCCCACATCCTGTCCGTGCAGTGATGCGGTACTGCAACGGTAATGCAACAGTGATGCCGTTGACGTGCATGGGTTTATCGTGCGCGTAAACCGCTAGAAATCCTCCCCTCAAGGGGAGGATTTCGTCTGTTTGGGCATAGTGTCGGCATAATCTCAGCACGGTTTCTTGAGTTCCGCACCTGTTTTGCAGGCGTAAACAGGGTATTGTGGTGAGACGATAACGTAACTGTCGATTTTCAAGGAGAAATGACATGGCAGAAACCTTCAACGTCGTTGTGGAAATTCCGCGCGGCTCCAAGAACAAGTACGAAGTCGATCACGAGACCGGTCGCGTCTTCCTGGACCGTACCCTGTTCACCGCAATGGGTTACCCGGATGACTACGGCTACATCGACGGCACCCTGGGCGAGGACGGCGATCCGCTGGACGCTCTCGTGATGATTCCGAACTCCGTGTTCCCGGGCTGCGTGGTCGAGTGCCGCGCCGTGGGCCTGTACCACATGGTCGACGAGGCCGGCGGCGACGACAAGGTGCTGTGCGTGCCCGCCGACGTTCGTTTCGATGACATCAAGGACATCGACGACGTCAACGAGTACCACAAGGCCGAAATCAAGCACTTCTTCGAGCAGTACAAGGCTCTGGAGCCGGGCAAGGAAGTCCTGCCGGGCGACTACTGGACTGGTGCTGACGCCGCCGAAAAGGAAATCATTGCCGCGCGTCAGCGTCTCGCCGATTCCGAGAAGTGATTCGATTCTGAATCGTTGACAGGAGGCCCCTTCGGGGGCCTTTTGTTGTATTTGTGGCAAAGCCGCTCTACTCTCCCTCAGTCGCAGTTTCACTGCGCCAGCTCCCCAACAGAGGGAGCTTGTATTTTGTGATACAGTAATGTTTTGTCTTTTCAACTAGGCGTAGGCGGCGTGTAGGAACGCTGGTCGAGGCCCATCGCACGGTAATCCGGCGATGAACCTTCTGTCACACCATGATTTCGATAATCATTCAAATCCTGCTTATTTCTGTTTCCGTAGCTATGGATGCATTCGCCGTATCCATTGGCAAAGGCCTGACCGTATCCCGCGTACGAGTACAAGACGCCGTGAAAAGCACCCTCTGGTTCGGCGGATTCCAGATGCTGTTCCCTATTCTCGGCTATTTCGCGGCATCTACATTCAGCAAATACGTAACCCAATTCGACCATTGGATCATCTTCGCCCTGTTGGTGTTCATCGGCGGCAACATGGTTCACGAAGCCTTCGAAGAAGATGAGGAAAACTCCAAGGAGACCGCCCAGTTCGATTGGAAGCATATGCTTCCCCTGGCCGTGGCCTGCAGCATCGATGCGTTCGCCGTGGGCGTGAGCCTGGCCTTCATGTTCACCAAAGCCCATATGGCATTCGCCATCCTCAGCATCGGTGTGGTCACCGGACTGTTCTCCGCTGCGGGCCTGCACATTGGCCGCGCGTTCGGTTCCCGCTGGCAGAAGCCGGCGCAGATCGCCGGCGGCGTGGTGCTGATTCTACTCGGCATCAAAGTGCTATTGGAGCATTTGGGCGTTATCGCGTTCTGATTTAGTGCCATAAGCCCCTTCACCAGAAGGGGCTATTTTGTTTGATTTCACCGTTCCAATGCCCGACGTAGGATTGGGATAGAAATTCGATTATCTGAGAGGCGTATCATGACCGAGATCACCCAGGAGGGTTGGAAGAACAAAGCTCTGAGCATGTTGTTGGCCCAACTGACGTCCTATGTACTGTTCATCGCAGCCACGGTCATTCCCTCCCCTGGCACCGTCCCCATCATCCCTTTGATTATCGCCGCTCTGACGTTGGCCGCATTTGTCGTATTCTGGCCGTTCCGCGGCAGCATACTGGATCGTATCGTCACTTTGGTGTTTGGCGCGATTTCTCTGATTTTCGTCATCGTACCTTTCCCGACCAGCGAGGTTCCGCCGGATCAGACCGCTGCGGATGGCTCGGTACTTCCTTGGTATTCATGGGCACTGGCCATGGGCCTGCTGCTGGTGGTGCTGGTGGTCTTCTCCTTCGGACGCCAGATGGCTCGTGAGAAGCGCGAACATCTTATCCGCGCACTCTCTCACGCCGTGACTTCCGGTGTGGCAGCTCTCGCCGTGGCCGGCTGGTGCTTCCTACCTGATTTGGGCGCGATGCTCGCCAAGGGCACCGTTGCGGGAACCGTTGCCCTGATCATCCTCATCGTTTTGGCACTGGCTTTGGCCGTGGCTTCCACGTTGTGGGTGCGCGACGCCGATCCGGACCCGGATATCCGTTATCCGTGGATCGGTACCGGCCTGATGCCGGTAATGCTGATGGGCGTGACCATCGCCGCAACCGCACTGGTGCTCGGCCGTATCATCGGTTGATGGACGTCCACCGTTCCATATTCCGCAAACTTGTAACCTATGTGTCCACTACAAGCGCGTAGAATAATGAAAACCGTGCGAAAGCGGCATAACGCCGCTGACGACTCGTACAGCCACACCGAGCAATTGCGTAACACATTGCAGGATAAGGGGGATTAGCGTGACGGATCTTACGTTGATGACTTTCGCCAGCGACCCCGCCACCGTTTTGCCATCACTCGCCCTGCTTTCTCATCGCGTCCGCGTACTGCCGATGGATGCAGCCAGCTTGGTGAAGATGCCGGAGAACACCATTCTGTTTCTGGATGCACGCGATGATCTGGCGACCGCCAAAACCTTGTGCCGCCTCATCCACGCTTCCGGCCTGTCCACGCCAATCGTGCTGGTGCTGACCGAAGGCGGCTTCACCGTGGTCAACTCCCAGTGGGGCATTGCGGATGTGGTGGTCGCCACCGCTTCCCCGGCTGAAGTCGAGGGCCGATTGCGATTGGTCTCCGAGCGCGGCAACGCTCCCGCAGCCGCAGCAGCCGGTTCTCCCGCCGAATCCACCACCACGGTGGAAGATGGCCAGATTCGCTCCGGCGACCTCATTGTGGACACCAACGGCTATACCGCCTCCCTGCATGGACGCCCCATCGATCTGGCATACAAGGAGTTCGAACTCCTCAAGTACTTGGTCCAGCACCCCGGCCGCGTGTTCACGCGCGCCCAGTTGCTGCAGGAAGTATGGGGCTACGACTACTACGGTGGCACTCGTACGGTCGACGTGCATATCCGTCGTCTGCGCGCCAAGCTTGGCGGCGAATACGAACACCTCATCGGCACCGTGCGCAACGTGGGCTACCGATTCGACCCGCCGGAGACGGATAAGGAAACTGCCGCCGCACAGCAGGCCGCCAAAGCATCCTCTGCCGCCATCGGCACCGACGACGATACCCCCGATCTCAACACCGCCGCCTGACAGACCAGCGGCGCTACAAACCATCAATCATCGACATTACGCCGCTTAGGTCCATACGATGAGAGAAACCAAATCCGCGCGTCTCACGCGCATGCATGACGAATACGACATTCTGCGCCAGGTGATTCCGGCACCCGCTTGCGCACTGCATTTCTCGAATCCGCTCGAATTGCTGATCGCCACCGTGCTCAGCGCCCAGACCACCGACAAGCGTGTCAACACGGTCACCCCGGAACTGTTCGCCACCTACCCCACCGCCCGTGACTTGGCGGCCGCGAACCCGGCCCAAGTCGAAGACATCATTCATCCGCTGGGGTTCTACCGTTCGAAAACCCAGCATCTCATCGGACTGGCCACGGCACTGGACGAACGGTTCGGCGGCGTGGTGCCGCGCACGATGGATGAACTGACCAGCTTGCCGGGGGTCGGCCGCAAAACCGCGAACGTCGTGCTCGGCAACGCGTTCGATATCCCCGGATTCCCGGTCGATACGCATGTGATGCGCGTAACCGGACGACTGCGTTGGCGGTCGGATTGGCGGTCCGCACACCCTGATCCCGTGAAAATCGAGAAGGAAATCACCTCCTGTTTTCCGCCCGAAGAGTGGACGAATCTCAGCCACCGACTGATTCTGTTCGGCCGGGCCACCTGCCACGCACGTACCCCTGACTGCGCCAACTGCCCGCTGTCCGACACCTGCCCTAGCTATGCGCCGCCCGCCGGCAAGAGCACGTCCAAGCGCTAACTCATACCTCATCATGGTGAATTGCGGATTCTAGGCTGAATCCACCGCTAGACTGAAAACCATGCAGCACAGCAAGCGGGACAATACATGGTCCAAGTGGGGGATTTTTCTCGGAGTCGCCGTGGCACTCGGCGCACTCGTGGTTGTGGGATGGACGTTCATGCAAAACCGGTTCCAGCCGGGATCATCCCTCGATGCCGATGTGACCATTGGCATCGACGATATGCCGCAATCCTTGGATATTCGGTCCGATTCCTCTGCGGCAGCCGAACGCCTGCTCGTCGACAATGTGTATGAGACATTAGTGACCGTCGATCAAGACAACAAGCTTCAGCCGGGACTGGCGACAAGCTGGAAGACTTCCGATGACGGACTGACCGTCACCCTGACACTGCAATCGGGCGTCACCTTCTCGAACGGCCATACGTTGGACGCCTCGGACGCCGTGTGGTCGTTGCAACAGAACGTGACCAACAAGGTGGCGGACGTCGACGAATTGGGCGATCTGGCGTCGGTCGCCAATCCGAACGCCACCACGGTGGTCATTACGCTTGCCAAGCCCAATCCGACGCTGCTGCGAGCGCTGTCCGGCAGACTCGGCATTGTCTACGATTCCGAGTCGTCCAGTGCCGATTATCAACGCAAGGCCATAGGTTCCGGACCATTCACCGTGGCCGATTTCCAGCCTGGCCATTCCCTGAAGCTGGCGCGCAGCGATACCTACCATGGCACCAAAGCGGCCAGCAATGTCGTTGAATTTATGCAATACTCCGACGCCGATGCGCTCAGCAAGGCCCTGACCGACGGCAGTCTCGATATGGCGGCACCGGTTTCGGCTTCGACGGCCACCGGTTTGAACGGCAAGGATGGCCTGACCGTCAAGGAGGGGGCCACTACGGATAAGGTGCTGCTGGCCTACAACAACGGCACCGATTCGCTGCTCTCCGACGAACAGGCGCGTAAAGCCTTCCGCTATCAAATCGACGCAGCCGGCATCGCCTCCGCCCAACCCGACGCAGCCGGAGCATTGGGCGGCCCCATCAGCCTGCTGGAACCCGGATACGAAGATTTGACCGGACTGTACCCGCATGACGAAAACCAAGCTGGGCAGATGTTCTCCTACTTTGGTGCGCAATACCTGACTACGGTGAATCTGGTGGTTCCCGAAGAATACCGGTCGTTGGCCGAAACCATCAAGCAGCAGATCGAGCGGCAGCCGCGCCCCACGGTGAACCTTGAAGTGCTCTCCGATGAGGATTATGCCAAACGAATCAAGGACGGCAAATGGGAACTGACCGTGATGAGCATGGACGGCACGGATGATGCCGGCATATTCGCCGACCCCGATTCCATGTTCCATTACGACCATACCGAAGCGCAACAGGCCTATGCGGATGCTCGCGCCGCCACTAATGACGCCGATTATGAGGCACGAATGAAGGCGTACGCCCGGCTGATCAGCGAGGATGCGGCCAGTGATTGGCTGTATACCCGCAAATGCTTCACTGTGGCGTCCACCAAGGTCTCCGGCTACCCGACCTCGATGATCAATCGCCGCATGCCGCTGGCCGGGTTGACGGTGAAGTAGGCAACCTTCAGTCACGGACGGGCTACGCCCGATAGTCCTTGGCTCACTATCGTTCGATCGTTCGTACCTCGCCTGCGAACAGCCTACTGGGCTGTTTACTGTACAGTTCGGCTTGTCATGCAACGTGCATAAACTTTGGCCTTATGACTGAAGGCAAATCCATCATCAACGCCAACCTCACCCCGCTGCCCGACAAGGTCGGCGTGGACGGACTTGAGGACAAGTGGCGCGCCGTCTGGGATGAAGACGGCACCTACAAATTCCGCAACACCCGCGACCGCAAGGCCGTCTACTCCATCGACACCCCGCCGCCCACCGTCTCCGGTTCGCTGCACGTGGGTCACGTGTTCTCTTACACGCACACCGATGTGATTGCGCGCTACAAGCGCATGCGCGGCTACGACGTGTTCTACCCGATGGGTTGGGATGACAACGGCCTGCCTACCGAGCGCCGCGTGCAGAACTACTATGGCGTGCGCGTGGACGTGTCTCTGCCTTACGACCCGGACTTCAAGCCGCCGTTTGAAGGCACTGATGGCAAGAAGATTGACGCCAAGGATCAGGTGCCGATTTCCCGCAAGAACTTCATCGAGCTGTGCGAGCGTCTGACTGCTCAGGATGAGAAGCTGTTTGAGGCCCTGTGGCGCAAGCTGGGTCTGTCCATCGACTGGTCGCAGACCTACCACACCATCGGTCAGCACCCGCAGCGTGTGGCCCAGAAGGCCTTCCTGCGCAACCTCGCCCGTGGCGAGGCCTACCAGCAGGACGCCCCCGGCCTGTGGGATGTGACCTTCCAGACCGCCGTGGCCCAGGCCGAGCTCGAATCGCGCGAATACCCCGGCTTCTACCACAAGGTGGCCTTCCGCTTTGAGGACGGCACCCCGATCTACATCGAGACCACCCGCCCCGAACTGCTGGCGGCCTGCACCTCGCTGATCGCCAACCCGAACGACGAACGCTACAAGCAGTACTTCGGCCAGTACGTCTACTCCCCTCTGTTCAAGGTCAAGGTGCCGATTCTGGCGCACCCGGCCGCCGAAATGGACAAGGGTGCCGGTATCGCCATGTGCTGTACGTTCGGTGATGTAACCGACGTCGAGTGGTGGCGCGACCTGAAGCTGCCCACCCGCCCGATCATCCAGCGCAACGGCCGTATCGTGATGGATACCCCGGACTGGATCGAGGACCCGGCCGGCCGCGAGGTCTTTGCCGAAACCGCTGGCAAGACCACGTTCTCCGCCCGCAAGATCATCGTCGACAAGCTGCGCGAGTCCGGCGATCTGGACGGCGAGCCGACCCCGACCAAGCGTATGACGAACTTCTACGAGAAGGGCGACAAGCCGCTCGAGATCGTCACCTCCCGCCAGTGGTATTTGAAGAACGGCGGTACCGACGCCAAGCTGAACGCCGAGCTTATCGAGCGTGGCAAGGAACTCGAGTTCCACCCCGACTTCATGCGCGTGCGTTATGAGAACTGGGTGCACGGCCTGAACGGCGACTGGCTGATCTCCCGTCAGCGCTTCTTCGGCGTCCCGTTCCCGCTGTGGTACCCGGTGAACGCTTCCGGCGAGCCGGATTACGATCACCCGATCACTCCGTCCGAGGATCGTCTGCCGATCGACCCGACCATCGACGTGCCGGAGGGCTACGACGAGTCCCAGCGTGATGTGCCCGGTGGTTTCACCGCCGAAAAGGACATCATGGACACCTGGGCCACCTCTTCGCTGACCCCGCAGATCGTGACCCACTGGGCCGAGCCGGACGAGGCCTCCAAGGCCCTGTTCGCTTCCACCTTCCCGATGGACCTGCGCCCGCAGGGTCAGGACATCATCCGCACCTGGCTGTTCTCGACTGTGGACCGCGCGCACTTGGAGAACAAGTGCCTGCCGTGGGCCCATGCCACGCTGTCCGGCTGGATTCTGGACCCCGACCACAAGAAGATGTCGAAGTCCAAGGGCAACGTCGTGGTGCCGAACGAGCCGATCGAGAAGTTCGGCGCGGACGCCGTGCGTTACTGGGCCGCCGCCGCTCGCCTGGGCCTCGATGCCACGTACGACATCGGCCAGATGAAGATTGGCCGTCGACTGGCCATCAAGCTGCTGAACGCCACCAAGTTCGCACTGGCCATCGGCCGTGAGGACGAGAACCATCACGTGGGCGCTGCCGCCGAGGCCGCGTGGAACCCGGCCGATGTGACCGAACCGCTGGATCGCGCCGCTATGGCCAAGCTAGCTTTGGTGGTGCGTCAGGCCACCGAGGCGCTGGAATCCTACGAGCATTCCAAGGCGCTGGAAGTCATCGAGTCCTACTTCTGGCAGTTCTGCGACGACTACATCGAGCTGGTCAAGAACCGCGCCTATGGCACTCCGGACGAGCACGGCAATGTGCCGTCCGAGAAGGCTGTGAAGTCCGCCCGCACCGCTCTGGGTCTGGGCCTGGACGCCTTCGCACGTCTGCTGGCCCCGTACCTGCCGTACGCCACCGAGGAAGTGTGGAGCTGGATGCACGCCGGTTCCGGTTCCGTGCATCGCGCCGCCTGGCCGGTCGTGGACCCGTATGTCGAGGCCGCCACCGGTGCTTCCCCCGAGCTGCTGACTTGGGCCGGCAAGGCCGTGGAGCAGCTGCGTAAGATCAAGTCCGAGGCCAAGGTCTCCATGAAGACCCCAATCCTGTCTGTGGCACTGTCCGCTGCTTCGGAAGGTGTGGAAGCGATTCACGCCGCCTTGGGCGATATCGCGCAGGCCGGTCGCGTGGTCGGCAAGTTCGACTTGGTGGCCAAGCACGCCGAGGAATCCGCCGCCGAAGGCACGCCCGAAACCGAGGTCGCCGTCGAAGCCAGCGAGCTCGGTGAGCCGCCAGCTAAGAAGCCAAAGCACTGAACGTTACGCACAACAACAGTAGGTCTCACGGCAATGCCGCTCGTTCCGAGCCTACGGGAAGCCCACCGGGCTTCCCGCTTAACGGCTCGGCCAGCTAAGAAGCCAAAGCACTGAACGTTACGCACAACAACAAAAGAGGGGAACCTATTGAGGTTCCCCTCTTTTGTTTTTTGACGTTCGGATGACACGACTGTGGGACGGCACGCAAATATCCCGCATACACCATCACACCGTCGGAATCACGATGAGATATCGGGTTTCGGCGGTTTTTTGTTGCGTATTGGGGCTGTCGAGCTGCGCGACGGCCTGCGCCAAGAGCGTGCCAGCATCACTGATTTTCACGGTCTCATTAATCAGCGCGTTCATATCGTGCTTGAACAGCGTGCCGCCAGTGCCAAAGCCGAACAGTACTGGAGCGGTGTCAAGATTGTTGCCGGAATCGCTGGCGTTGGAGGCCTTGCCGTTGCCGGAATCGCCAGTGTCGCTCGACTTGGCTGAGTCGTTCGTTCCCGAACCAGCGCTCTTAGACGAGTCGGACTTATCACCACCACCGATGGCCGAAGTAAGACCACCCGCATAGTTCATCACATCGCCAGCAGACATGGACATGGTGTCATCGACCAGTGAGGCCTTGGAATACTGCGACTGCTGCTGTTGCGCGGCTTTGGCCTGCTTACGGGCGGCATCGGCCTTACGCTTGGCTTGGGCGACCCGGGTCTTGCCGTAGAACGATTGCGATTGCGAATCGACCAGGCCGGTCAGTGCCTGAGCCTCGGTCACCGGATCGGAAGAGACATCACCGGACGAACCATCACCATCACTGCCGGAAGCCGAGGACGCGCCGCCTTCGAACTGATCGGAGAATCGCAATACAATCTGGCGCAAGGCCGTGGCTTTGCCCGTATGCTCGGAGGCGGTGGCAAGCGTGCTCATCGCGGCATCGACCTTGGATTGAGCGTCGGAGAGTTCATCGCTACCGTTGGTTTCGGCGATGGCTTGGCTCTCGTAAGCGGTGGCGCCCGAGGACGTGCCGCCGGTCAGGGCGCTCAAATTGGCCGTGTAAACGTCCGTGTATTTCATCGAATACGGAATCATTGCGGCGGAGAGCTGGCTCTGGCCATCGGCGTATTGCTTGGAGCCTTGAGTGGCTTCCTCCGAAGCCTCGGCGATCAGATCATCCACCAGTCCGGTGGTGCCTTGCTGCTGGATGCGGCGAATCACCTCGTCCAACGCATCGACCGCACCGGCATGCTGATGTGCGGCACTGACGTTGTTCACCGCGTTGGCCAAGTCGAGTACGGCTTGAGCCAAAGGCGTGTCCCCGGACAGTTCGCCGGCCGTGCCCATCAACGCCGGCAACTGGGTGGAGGTGCCAATCGATCCAGACAGGTGCGTGGTATATGAGCCCACATACGCGGCCATATAGTCTTCAAACGTCCGCTTATGGGCGGTTTCGCGTTCGGCCACTACAGACTTGTTCAGCGCACGTTCGTTATCGCGCAGGGTTTGAAGCTGCTCGATGAGCTGTTGCTGTTCACCAGAACCGGCGTCGGTCAGTGAATCGACCAGTGTGGCGGCAGAGGCGGTGAGTTGGGCGACATCCGTATCGGCAGCAGGCTGTGCGGCAGCATTCGCAGCATTCGCGGCATCGGGATTAGCACCAACTGCCGGACTGCTGGAATTGGAAGGCAATACGGCGAGCGCCACGGAACTCATGGAGAAGTCTTTGGCGTTCATATAGCAGCTGAATTCCAAGCCGGTTGCGGCTTTTCCAGCTGCGGCGACTACGGTATTGGAACCTTGCGTGGTCACCGTAATGGAGTTGTCAGCGGAAACATCATCGGCTACCTGCGTAGGCACGGTAAAGGCGACAACCGGGATCGTACGGTTGGCTTCCTTGGTTTGCGGCTTAATATCGATATACACGCCGATCAGTCCAGACGCGCCGGCAACCTCGTTTGCCTCGACGTTCGGACCGTCAAGCGAGTAGGTGACGCTGACTTTCCATGGCAGGGTGGCGGCGGAAGCGGGGATACGAGAAACCTTGGACGTGCCGGAATTACTATTGGCGGAATCGGTATCAGTGGAACCGCTATTGCCGGAATCGGCACTGGCGCCATTGCCGGCGCCGCCCTTCCCTACCACATACCAACGGACCGGCTCCCCTTCGGCATCGGTGACGGCGTACATATCACTTGCCGTAGCGAGCACCGGACCGTAATCAACCGGAGTCGGACGAGACATCCAAGCACCGCCGAGAATCGAAGCCACGCACAATGCGCAACTGACCAGTGCGGCACCACATCTCATCCACGTATCCCATTCATACAGTCGACCACTACGGGCATTCCATTCCCGTATTAATGTAGTCGCTGCAGGCAACTTGCCCTATAGACGAATATCCGAAAGGTGCCCATTCGCTGCGGGCGAATCAGGCGAATACGTCGAGTACGCCCGGGTCACCACCGGCATCGGCTATGCGCTGGTGGCGCTTCTTGGCTTCGGTAACCACGAATTCACGGTACATTTCGGCAATTTCCGGATCAAGCCCGGCATCGATGGCGATGCGGTGGAGGCGTTCGATCTGATAGTCCTCACGCTTGGTGTCTTCGGGCGCGAATCCGGCGTTGGCTTTGAGCACGCCGACCTGCGAGGTGGCCTTGAACCGCTCGGCCAGTAATGCGATGACCGCCGAATCGATGTTATCGATGGTTTGGCGCAGCGCTTTGATGCGCGCCACCGCTTGTGCGGTTTCCGGATGGGCCGCCGCCTGGGCGGAGTCGATGGTGGTCCTTTGCCAGTCGCTGCTCGTTTCGCTCATAGATTCGAGGATACTCCCGATTACGGCTTTGCACGATGCGCAAAGTCAGATATCTCAGATGTCATAGTCGCCGGTGAGGATATGGCTGGCATCCGCATCGCCGAACATGGCCGCACCACTGCCCACTCCCAAAACAATCGAACCCAGTGATGCCTCTTTCATCTCATATATCGTCAGCGTGCATGTGAACGTTGACGGCAATACTACAACTGCAATGTGATAGTTGATGTATTTGCATCAGATACGACAAGGGCTGCACCCCGTATCAATCAGGGTGCAGCCCTTACACTATTGTTCAGCGGTCTGATCAGTTGCCGTTGACCGCGTTGCCGGTGTTGGCCTGCTGCACGATGGCGGCGAGGAAGTCGCGGTTGGTGGCGGTCTTCTTGAGGCGCGGCACCAGCGTCTGGTAGGCCTGCTCGGGCTCCATGCCGCCCAGCAGTCGACGCAGACGGTAGATAATCGGCAGTTCCTGCGGGTTGGTGATGAGCTCCTCGCGGCGGGTGCCGGAAGCGTTGATGTCGATGGCCGGGAACAGTCGCTTGTCCGCCAGCTCGCGGGACAGGCGCAGTTCCATGTTGCCGGTGCCCTTGAACTCCTCGAAAATCACCTCGTCCATCTTGGAGCCGGTTTCCACCAGCGCAGATGAGATGATGGTCAGGGAGCCGCCGTTTTCGATGTTGCGGGCCGCACCGAAGAACTTCTTCGGCGGGTAGAGGGCCTGCGCGTCCACACCACCGGACAGGATGCGGCCGGAGGCAGGGGCTGCGATGTTGTAAGCGCGAGCCAGTCGGGTCATGGAATCGAGCAGTACGACCACGTCCTGGCCGAGCTCCACAAGACGCTTGGCGCGTTCGACGGCCAGTTCGGCAACCGTAGTGTGATCGGAGGCCGGACGGTCGAAGGTGGAGGAAATGACCTCGCCCTGGACCGTGCGCTCCATATCGGTGACCTCTTCGGGTCGCTCGTCCACGAGCACCACCATAAGGTGGACCTCGGGGTTGTTGGCGGCGATGGAGTTGGCGATGTTCTGCAGGGTGATGGTCTTACCGGCCTTCGGCGGGGAGACAATCAGGCCACGCTGGCCCTTGCCGATTGGGGAAACGATGTCCATGATACGGCCGGTGAGCTTGTTCGGGGCGGTCTCCTGCTTCAAACGCTCCTGCGGGTACAGCGGCGTGAGCTTGGAGAACTGCGGACGGTTGAGCGCTTCTTCAACGCTTTGGCCGTTGATGGAATCGATGGCCTGCAGCGGCACGAACTTCTGGCGCTGGTTGCGGCGGTCGCCTTCACGCGGGGCGCGAATCGAACCATGCACGGCATCGCCCTTGCGCAGGCCGTACTTCTTGACCTGGCCCATGGAAACGTACACGTCGTTCGGGCCGGGCAGGTAGCCGGAAGTGCGCACAAAAGCGTAGGAGTCGAGCACGTCGACGATGCCGGCCACCGGCACCAGATCCTCCTGCGGCTCTTCGCGGCGGCTATCACGGTCATTGCGATCGCTACGATTATCGCGATCATCATAGCGACGATCATCATCGGCGTTGTCGCGATCACGGCCACGCATGCGACGGTTACGGCGATCGCTGCGATCATTACGGGTATCGCGATCGTTGCGATCGCTACGGTCGCGGCGGTTACGACGCACGAACTCGTGATCGTCGTTCTGCTCGCCGTCTTCGGACGTTTCCTCGTGCTTCTGCGTGGGCAGCGTGGCCAGGATATCGTCGAGGTCACGCACGGTTTCTTCGCTGTTTTCCGCAGTGCGACGACGGCGGCGAGGCTGCTCGTCCTCATCATCACGGACTCGGCGAATCAGCGGAACTTCCACGTCCTCGTGACGCTCGCGGCGACGCTCGGTAGGCGCTGCATCTCCCAAATCGAGCGTGGCCAGCAGATCGCCGGCCTCATCGGCCTTCTTGCGCGGCTTGCGGCGAGCGAAATCGGGCTGGTCGTCATCGCGACGACGGCGGGCCGCACGCGGTTCGGATGCGGCATCATCGGCGGCCTTACGACGGGTGCGTCGCGGTTCGGTCTCGTCCTTCTTGGCATCGTCGGCCACGGGAAGCGGCAAATCGAGCTGCGGTTCCGTGGCAGCCGGAGCCGGAGCCGGCGACTGGGTGGCCACGTCAGCATTGTCTGTGGTGTTGGCCTCAGCGGCATCGGACTGCGGAGCCTTGACGACCTTGGCGGTTTTGGCGGCCTTGGGGGCGCGCACGGTCACACCGGCCGGCGGCTCTCCACCATTGCGCGCCGCCTGCAGGGTGGCGAGCAGCTCGGGCTTGCGCATGGTCGACGTGCCGCGCAGGCCCATCTGTTTAGCGAGCTCTTTGAGCTCAGGCAGCTTCATATCCTCAAGATTCTGGCTATTTGCCACTGGTTGCCCTTTCCATACCGAACAGACCCATGCCTATCCAGGCGTTAAGAGTGATTATTGCGGTTGCACCGCTCATGAATGTTCGCTGCGTCTCTGAGTCTCTGCGAACTTCGTTCACTGTACAACGCCAACTCGACCAACGCAAAACGGCCCGCCGAAAACCAAAAAAGCTCCCTCTGTGACGAGGGAGCTCAACAAGGTTTATTCACTTTTCTTCGTGGTAGGACTTTTCGGTGTTGACGGACCACACGTTCTTCTTGGACGTCTTGCCGGTCTTGATGTTGCCGACGGCCTCCATGGCGGTGGCCATGGAGTGGTCCATGTTGTTGTAGCGGTGCTGGCCGTTACGGCCCACGCAGTACAGGTTGCCGAAGCCGTCGAGGTACTCGATGAGCTCGTCCATGTGCTCATAGGTGTCGAAGTAGGCGGGGTACGCCTTCCTGACGCGCTCACGATGGGAGTCGATGACCTCGTCCGGACCGTTGATCACACGCATGCGGGTGAGCTCGGAAATCGCGAACTTGGTGACATCCTCCTCGCTCATGTTCCAGAACGAGTCGCCCTCCTCGCAGAAGTACTCGAGACCGATCCACACGGTGTCGTCCACGTCCTTGACCAGGTACGGGCTCCAGTTGTTGAAGATCTGCAGACGGCCGACCTTGTAGCCCGGGTCCTGCACGTAGATCCAGCAGTCCGGCACGATCGGCGGATTGCCGAGGGTGGGGATGCTGGTGGTGTTCTTGAGCTTCAGGTGCTTGACCAGCAGGCCCACGGTCACGAAATCGCGGTACGGCAGGCCGTTGGCCACCTCGGTCATATCGGCCGGGGCGGGCTTGGAATCAACGGCCTCAGGATCGGCGCCGGCCGCGTCGATGGCGTTGACCAGGTCCTTGACCGGCATCGAGGAGATGAACTGGTCGCCGGAAAGCTCGGTGCGGTTGCCCTCGGAATCCTCGTACACCACGGAAGACACGGCACCATCGGTCTGGCGGACCTCGACCACCCTGGCGTCGGTCAGCACCTTGACGCCGGCGGCCTCGCAATTGGACTCGACGGTCTCCCACAGCTGGCCGGGACCGTACTTCGGATACCAGAACTCCTCGATCAGCGAGGTCTCGACCTCCGCGTTGGAGCGCTTCTTGGGCAGCAGCTTCTGGAAGGCGTTCTTGAGCACGCCCATGATGGACAGGCCCTTGACGCGCTGGGCGCCCCAGTCGGCGGAGATCTGGGAGGGGTGGCGGCCCCACAGCTTCTCCGTGTAGCCCTCGAAGAACATCGAATACAGCTTGCGGCCGAAACGGTTGATGTAGAAGTTCTCCAGATTGTCTTCCGGCAGCTTGTGGAACATGGACTTCAGGTAGCTGAAGCCGGCCACCATGGTGAGCTTGAAGCCCATGGCCTTCAACGTGTTGGGGCTCAGCGAAATCGGGTAATCGAAGAAGTGGCGGTTCCAGAAGATACGGGACACTCGGTGGCGCTTGAGCATCACCTTGTCCTCCGTCTCCGGATCGGGGCCGCCCGGCTCCATGTCGTGGTCGCGGCCGAGCTTCTTGTCATCATAGGAGGGTGCGCCCTGCAACGGCAGAACGGTCTTCCACCAATCCATGATGCGTTCGTCTTTGGAGAAGAAACGGTGGCCGCCGATATCCATGCGGTTGCCGTTGTGCTTCACGGTGCGCGAGATACCGCCGAATTCGCGGGTCCCCTCCAGCACGGTCACGTCGTACTTGTCGGCACCGCCGTCCTTGATGAGTTCCCACGCGGCGGTAAGTCCAGCCGGACCGCCGCCGATAATCACTACGGATTGCTTGTCGGTCATTATGCTCCTTATAAACGCAAAATCAGAGACAGTCTACTAGAAGCCCCGGAATCGCACACCGAAAGATGAGCGAATGCTTACAGAATTCTCCCGATATACGACCGATGCGCCGTCTTTCCATCAGCAGAAAGGCGACGCATCGAATCGTGAGGTAGGGGTATTCGGCAACGTTGCGTCACACACAGCGCGGCGAATCGGTTTGGTCTTAGGCTAATTCGTCAGCGACGAACTTTCCATAGATTCAGCGAGATGCCTGCAAGTGCAAGCAGCATCATAATCCCCGCAACACCAGTAACGGCAACACCAGTACGACTCAACTCGTTTTCCGTACCATTAGCCTGAGTGTTGCTGGGCTGATGAGTTCCCGCACCATTGTTATTCGGAGTGGTACTCGTTCCTTCACCAGTGTTAGGTCCTGTGCCCGGCTGCGTTGTGGAATCATCAGTCAGATGCGCATCGTCGCCTAGGGTTTGGTGGTCGGAGGCCAAGCAACTTTTAAGCTCAGTGAGCTTGTACCACGTGGAACCATCGGCAATCGGCGTGCATTCGGAGCGGAAGGCGATTTCCTGCTCGTTGTAGAGCATACGAACGAGCGGCGTGTAGGCACGGCCGGTCTTCGGGTCGTTGCCGGATTTGACGGCAACATCCCACTGCACATTAGCGGCCATCGGAGTCACCGATTCACCGCGCCATTCATTGTTGGCGTAGGTGTACACGTCGGTGGTGCTGGCGGCCGCCTGCTGGATGGAACCGGGAAGGCCAAGCAGCGCGGCGAACGGCATCATCGTTTCGGCATGGGCAAAGCGGAAAGTAGCAACGGTGGATCCGCCGTTTACGCGCTCATCAATCGACGAGAAGAAATCGTCAAGCAGCGGCTGTGCGATTGTGTAGGTCTCGTCTTGGCCGGCGTAGCTCGGGCCCTTCTCGTAGAAGTCCTCGGCGTCAAGCGCCCAGGCGAACAACTTGGCGTCGTCTGCCTGCTCACCTTGGAAGTACTGGTTGAAGTCGAAGGTATGGCTGCCGGTGTTCTCGTTCTCCATATCAGCGGCGATGATGTACAGGTTGTACAGATCCATCGCGGCATCGTATTCGGAGGCGATCTTCTTCTTGGCTGCGCCGCAGGCGTCGGCATCCTTGCTGGGGTCGGCTCCCGGCGCGCAGTTGGCCTCGCCGCCCTTGGTGCCATCGACAGTGTTGTACCAGGCGTACGTGCCGTCGGCCAGTTTGGCGAGGAAGTCATCGGTGAAGATTTGTGAAAGCAAATCGTGAGAGGCTGTTTTCACGTCCTCGTTTTCGGCGATGGTTTGCTCAGCGCCTGCGATAATCGCATCGTTTTCCACGAAGTTCTGGTAATCGTCGGCACGCTGCTTGGCCTCACCGGTTTTCTCAGTGCCGTCCGGGTTTTCGGACTTGTGGAAGTACAGCGTGTTCGGCGTCTTGTCGAAAGCCGCCGCCTCGCCGGTGCCGGCCGGATCGGCGGGCGTCACAGTGCTGTTCGCCAGTTTATTGTTCGAGGCCGCGTTGAAACCGCGAGCAAAATTCTCGCCTGATTCAGTAGCGCGGGCTTCGCCAGAGGACTGATAGGCAATCTTGCCACCGTCCTTGGCTGCGTTGTCGAACAGCGTCTTGTTGCGCTCGTAGGCACGTGCGCCAATGCCCTGATGTTGGTCAGCACCCTGACCGGTGAGCATACCGTAGCCATTCTCCACATTTGCGGCGGTGATGGCTTTGAGATTCTTCATGAATTCGGACTTGATGGCATCAGACTTAAAACCGTTATCCGCTTCGGCGGCTTCGGCCATCTTCATAAGCAATGCGTCGTATTTGTAGCTGGACAGGCCGCGTGAACCGTGGCGAGCCATCGACTCGGTGTATACCGTTTCGTAGCCTTCCGGCGCCTGGCTATAGCTGGCAGTGGTCGCTTCGCTAGGTGCCACATATGGCTGCTTGCTGCTGTAATACTGGCCATCGGTCTCCAAAGCCATGGCGTGCGGAACGGTCAGGATGCCACCGGCCAGCAATGTGGCGGCAGCAACCACGCCCGCGATGGAGCCCTTAAGGCCCTGCTGCATATGGTGTGTGTTCATGCAGCATTTTCTATCAGCCGCAAGCAAACAAGACACACGATGGCAAGGTTACGAGTCTGAACTTTTGCTATGCGTTGTATGAACAATGCGCGACGCCCCGCCGTAAGATGACGGAATGCCGCGCATTGTCAATACAGGCTGTATCAGACGATTGCCTGTCAGTGAATATCGTCGGGAATGTCGATATCGGTTTTCTGGACTTCTTCGACGTTCACGTCCTTGAAGGTCACGATGCGCACGGACTTGACGAAACGGCTGGAACGGTAGACATCCCATACCCATGCGTCAGTCAGCTGCACATCGAAATACACGTCCTGACCAGCGGAACGCACGTTGAAATCGACCTTATTCGCCAAGTAGAAGCGACGCTCAGTCTCCACCACATAGGTGAACAGCTTGATGACGTCACGGTATTCCCTATACAGCGCGAGTTCGGCGTCGGTTTCGTAATTGTCGAGATCCTCGGCACTCATGCTTGTTTACTCACTCACTTTCCGTATCGCGTTTGCGGCCGCGGCCCAGCGTACGCCACCATGCTTCCTTTGAGGGCTTGCGTTCTGCCTGACCGTACGGCCAGTTGCTTTCCTCTTCGAGACTGTGGCGCGCGTTCTTCTGCGTATCGTCGTGGTGCTCGGCCTGTGGCTCGACTGGCTGTGCGGCCGCCGGCGTCTGGGCCTGGGACTGCACGTCACTCGTCGTGGCGCCGGCTGCCTCACCACGCTGTGCCGGCTCGGGTTCCGGCTTGTTCTGCTGGATGGCGATGGAATGCTCGCGCGCGGACAGCGCTTCCTTGACACCCGGGTTGTCCTCAATCAAGTGCATGCCAAAAGCGTCAAGCGAACGAATCGGATCGTACTCGTCAGCCAACGTGTCCATGACGATAAGGTCCTGGTATTTGTTGTTTTCGGCATCCCACAACGCGTCGCGCGAGGTGCCGGACGGCACGAAGCCGAGCGACTGGTAGACCGAAATCGAGCGGCTGTTCTTTTCCGGCACGCTCACCCAGATGCGGTGCATGCCCAAGCCGGCCGGTTCAGGCGCGAAACCGTAGGTCATCACACGCGGCATGGCGTCACGGGAGTAGCCGCGGCCACGGTATTCACGGCCCAAGATGATCTGGATGCGGGCGGACTTGGACCAGCCGTCGATGTCGATAAGGAAAATCATGCCGATGACATTATCGGTGCTGGCCGCATCGAGCTGACCGTCATCGTCATGGTCGGCGTCAGTCAATACGGCCCATGCGATGGTGCGGCGGGATTCCGGATCACCCACACCGGATTCGGCGGGTGCCTGACCGGCTTCCCAAGCCTGGGAGCGGCGGACCCACGTGTGTACGATGGCGCGTTCGGTGACCGCATCCTTACCTGTGATCTTGGATGCGCCATAGAAGGCATCAAGTTCATCCAAACGAGGCAGGTCCTCGACGGTGGCGGGGCGCAGGTGCACCATTTCGCCACGGATTGGCGGAATGACGATGCTCTGTGGCAGATCGCGCTTCAGTTGCGCTTCGGTAGCCATGCTCAGCGTCTCGTTGGTTGCGGTCATCGGTATACGTCCCCCGGTTCGGCTTGTTTCGGCTCACGGTCCAGTGCCGAACATATCTTACTCGACTGGGTGAACGCTGGAAATGCTCTGAGTCGACTTTCTTACAGAATCAATAAAGGCTCCCGCTGGCGGGAGCTGTCTAACGGATTTGAACTGGAGAATTTCCCTACAAATAAGTGCTCCCGCTGGCGGGAGCTGTCCGCGAAGCGGACTGAGGGTGGTCATCCGTACATGGCGACCACCCTCAGTCTCACTCCGTTCGACAGCTCCCACCAGCGGGAGCCAGTGAATCTAATCAGCCCTTGATCTTGCCCATGACGACCTTGGTGACGGCCTTGGCGTCGGCCTGACCGCGCGTGGCCTTCATCACGGCACCGATGATTACACCCATCGGCTTCATGTTGCCGCTCTTGAGCTTCTCGACAACGTCCGGGTTGGCTTCGAACGCCGCGTCGACGGCCGCCTCGATGGCACCGTTGTCTTCGACGATCTTGTAGTCGTGCTTCTTGACGACTTCATCCGGAGTGCCTTCGCCCTTAAGCACGCCTTCGACGGTCTGCTTGGCGAGCTTGTCGTTGAGCTTGCCGGAGGCGATGAGCTTCTCGACCTCGGCCACATCGGCCGGGGTGATCGGCAGCTCTTCGAGGGACACACCCTTGGCGTTGGCTTCGCGGGAAAGCTCGCCCAGCCACCACTTGCGGGCACCGGCAGCCTTGGCACCGGCCTTGACGGTTTCCTCAATCAGGTCGAGGGCGTCGGCGTTGAGGATGTCGCGCATCTGCAGATCACTCAGGCCCCACTCGGACTTGAGGCGGTTGCGGCGCTCGCGCGGCATTTCCGGCATCTGGGCCTTCATCTCCTCGATGTGCTCCTTGGTGATGTGGAGCATGACGAGGTCGGGGTCCGGGAAGTAGCGGTAGTCGTCGGCATCGGACTTCAGACGGCCGCCAGCGGTGGTCTGCGTAGCCTCATCCCAGTGGCGGGTCTCCTGCAGAATCTCCTTGCCGTCGTCCAGACGAGCGGCCTGACGGCGAATCTCGTACTGGATGGTCTTCTCGATGCCGCGGAACGAGTTCACATTCTTGGTCTCGGAACGGGTGCCGTACGGAGCGTCCGGGCTCGGGCGCAACGAGACGTTCACGTCAGCGCGCATGTTGCCCTGCTCCATACGAGCGTGGGAGATGTTCAACGCGCGCACGATGTCGCGGATGGCGCGCACATAGGCACCGGCGATTTCGGGAGCGCGGTCGCCCGCCCCCTCGATCGGCTTGGTGACGATCTCAATCAGCGGCACACCGGCACGGTTGTAGTCGACCAGCGAGTGGTCGGCACCTTCGATACGGCCGTCGGCGCCACCCACGTGGGTGTTCTTGCCGGCGTCGTCCTCGATGTGCGCGCGCTCGATCGGCACGCGGAACACGGTGCCGTCTTCCAGCTCGACGTCCAGGTAGCCGTTGCCGTTGGTGGGCTTGTCGTACTGCGAGATCTGGTAGTCGCGCGGCATGTCCGGGTAGAAGTAGTTCTTACGGGCGAACTGGCTCCACTCGGCGATTTCGCAGTGCAGGGCCAGACCCAGCTTGATGGCGTAATCGACGGCGGTCTTGTTGATCACCGGCAGAGAGCCCGGCAGGCCAAGGCTCACCGGGGTCAGCTCGGTGTTCGGCTCGCCACCGAACTCGATGTGGGCCGGGCAGAACAGCTTGGTGTTCGTGGACAGCTCCACGTGGGTTTCCAGACCGAAGACCACATCGTACTTCTTGGTGGCATCGGCGTACTTCATCAGTTTTTCAGCCATGATGTTGTTTCTTTCCTTCCGATGCTCACTTGCCCAGACCGTCAAGCCACGGGGTCTTGAGGTCGTTCCAGATCGGGCCGTTCCAGCTGTCTTCCAGCGCGGCTTCGAGGGCCGCGGCCGGCTTGTACATGACTTCGTCGCGCTGCTGCGGGGCGATGAACTGGAAGCCGACGGGCAGGCCGTCGTCGGACAGGCCGGCCGGGATGGACATGGCAGGCACGCCGGCGAGGTTGGCCGGAATGGTGGCGATGTCGTTCATGTACATGGCCAGCGGGTCGTCCATCTTCTCGCCGAACTTGAAGGCGGTGGACGGGCTGGTGGGGGCCACGAGCACGTCGACCTGTTCGAAGGCCTTCTTGAAGTCTTCGATAATCAGCGTGCGGACCTTCTGGGCCGAGCCGTACCAGGCGTCGTAGTAGCCGGCGGACAGGGCGTAGGTGCCGAGGATGATACGGCGCTTGACCTCGTCGCCGAAGCCGGCTTCACGGGTGTAGGCCATCATGTTGGCGGCGGTCTGCGGCACGCCGGTCGGCGGCATCACGCGCAGGCCGTAGCGCATGCCATCGTAACGGGCCAGGTTGGAGCTGACCTCGGACGGCATGATGATGTAGTAAGCGCCTAGCGAGTAGCCGATGTGCGGGACCGAGACCTCAACGACCTCGGCACCCATCTCCTTGAGCTTGTCGACGGCCTCGTTGAAGCGGGCCTCGACGCCGGGCTGGAAGCCGTCGCCGCCGAGTTCCTTGATGAGGCCGACCTTCATACCCTTCAGATCGCGCTTGGCGCCTTCGCGGGCGGCGGCGACCATCGGGCGCGGGCCTTCGGGGATGGAGGTGGAGTCACGCTTGTCGTGGCCACCGATGATCTCCTGCAGCAGTGCGGAGTCGAGCACGGTGCGGGAGACCGGGCCGATCTGGTCGAGCGAGGAGGCCATGGCGATGGCTCCGAAACGGGAGACGCCGCCGTAGGTGGGTTTGACGCCCACGGTGCCGGTCAGGGCGCCGGGCTGGCGAATCGAGCCACCAGTGTCGGTGCCGAGGGCGATCGGTGCCTCGAATGCGGCGACTGCGGAAGCGGAGCCACCACCGGAACCGCCGGGCACGCGCTCGGTATCCCACGGGTTGTGGGTGGTCTGGTAGGCGGAGTGCTCGGTGGAGGAGCCCTGGGCGAATTCGTCGAGGTTGGTCTTGCCGAGAATCGGCATGCCGGCGGCCTTGAGCTTTTCGATGACGGTGGCGTCGTACGGCGGCACCCAGCCTTCGAGGATCTTGGAGGCGGCGGTGGTTTCGATGCCCTTGGTGACGATCATGTCCTTGATGGCGATCGGCACACCAGCCAGCTCAGGCAGGGCGGCCTTGTCTTCGGCGGACTTGGCGTCGAAGGCGTCGGCCTGCTCGAGAGCCACATCGCCGGAAACCTTCAGGAAGGCCTTGATGGACGGCTCGGCAGCCTCGATCACCTTGAGGTGGGCTTCGACGAGCTCGCGAGAGGTGACGTCGCCCTTCTTGACGGCAGCGGCCTGCTCGGCAGCAGACAGTTTGACGAGAGTTGCGGTTTCGTTGCTCATCGATTACTCCTCGCTTCCCAGGATTCGCGGTGCCACGAACATGCCGGCCTCGGTCTTCGGGCCACCGGCGAGCGCCTCTTCCTGCGTGAGCGGGGTTTCGGCGACGTCCGGGCGCAGGTAGGCTTCCAGCGGAACCGGGTTGGCGGTCGGCGGCACATCGTCGGAGGCGACTTCCTGGACCTTGTTGATGGAGTCTGCGATGACGTTCAGTTCGCCCTGCAGACGGGTGATTTCCTCATCGGTGAGCGCGATTCGGGCCAGATCGCCCAAATGCACGATTTCTTCGCGTGAAAATGTTGGCATGGCCATAACTATATGAGCCGTATGTGACACGCAGTTGTCGGGAAACCGCATTTTCCTACCCTTTGAGACCATTTCAGCAGGGCAGGCACTCGGGTCATTATTTGATATCCGCTTTTCTGGTGACGATGAGACCGCCGATCCATGCGGCAGGATTGTCGGCGCATGGCTACACGCCTGATACGGCGTGTTGGGCAATCCATGCGTGCATGGCCACGGCCGCCGCAGCGCCTGCATTAATGGAGCGCACGGAACCGAATTGAGAGATGTAGACCACATCGTCGGCCAATGCGAGGGCCTTCTCGCTCAATCCGGGGCCTTCTGCACCGAAGAGCAGCAGGCACCGCTTGGGGAAGGCATAGGCTTCCATCGGCACTGCGCCGGGAATAATGTCGAGGGCGATGACGCGGGCGGCTTGAAGCTCCTTGATGCGTGCATCACAAGCATCGATTTCGGCCAGCAGCTCATGAAGGTGCTTGTTGTCTCCATCCACAGCCACATCATGCGCATGGATGGCGGCGGCACCGGCCTTGGCTCGTTCATAGGCGATTTCACCGGCGATGCGATGATGCCAGCTTTCCACCAGTTCGGCGATGGAGGGGTGGTGTTCGACGTGCTGGTACAGTTCGGTCATCAACGCGCCCTTGCGATTCCACTTATGTGGACCGACAATGTGTACGCGCTTGGCCTGGAAGGCATTAGCGGTGCGGACCATGGAACCGATGTTAAAATCGTGGGTCCAGTTTTCCACCGCAACTTCGAAGTCGTGACGCCCTCGAGCGTCAAGATCGGCCTTAATGGCAGCAACGGTCCAGTAGCGGTAACGGTCCAATACGTTGCGGCGGTCTCCGTCGTTCAACAGCACCGAGTCGAAACGACCGTCATAATTCGAAGAAGTCGGATCATCGGGACGAGGCTCACCGGGATGGGTCTCAGACCACGGCCCAAGGCCGATTTCACGGAATTCCGGTTCACCTGAAGCCTTGGCAGCCAAAGAAATCTGGTTGGGTGCGTGCAATCTTTCTCCTCGATAACGCTATTCACCGGTTCCTCTTAGTCAGCTTCGCTGCTCAGCCCGGCTGACTTTATGCGAGGGACGTCAAAGGTGGATTTACCGCAGTTCGGATTCGTCGAAGACCTGGATGAAGGGGAGCGTTTGCTCGTCGCCGGTGGAGGGGTTGACCACATTGATGTCTTTGGCACCGCCACCGACCAGCGAGGCGATGGCCACGACCTTGGCACCCAGCTGCTCCACTATGCCAAAGTCGAGGCTCAGCTCATTGCCGTTGCGCAGGGTGACCAGCGAGCTGGTCTGCACGTACGACTTTTCGGACAGCCAAGCATCCAACAGCACCACACGGCGGCCTTCGATGGAGGGGCCCTTGATGGACGGGTAGACGAAGTCCATCACGAATCCATCTAGGTCCTCGCCACGAGAGGCGGCGGCCTGGATCATGGCAGACACCATGGGCACAGATGCTGCGGTCAAGGCACCAACAGCATCGAAGTCATCAATCGAATAGCCCGCATCTTCCAAAGCGTCAATCAGTACATGGCCCATGACAGTGGCGGCACGGTGGTCGAAAGTCACCGCGGCAAGTTCGGAGAACGGACGGCCCACCACATGCTCCTTCAGCAAGGTGGCTAGCTGTTCACGCGGCTCCAGCATGGCAAAGTCATTATGGCTCTTCGCGACGGCAAGGTCCGGGGTACCAGTGGGGCGGAATCCAGATTCAGTCATGACTCCAGACTATCGCCTGAGGCAGTCAGATGAGTATCACCTTCATCGGCCGGCACCACTTCAGGGGCGGACAGTTCGCTCACATTGCCTTTATCTGATTCGATGATCGGTACTTCCTCGATGATCTTGGTCGGTTCGATTTTTTGCAGCTTGCGAGCGGTGGGCAACACACGGCGTTCCAAACTGGACGCGAACTTGTTGTAGGCGCTGACCGTCTTAGTAATCTGGGTGCCCAATTTGATGGCATAATCACCCAGCGTGGAGAACCGTTCGTACAGTTCTCGGGACAAATCGAACAGCTGCTTGGCGTCATCGGTGAGCGACTGCTGCTGCCAGGCATAGGCCACGGATTTCAGCACGGCCCAGAGCGTGACCGGCGAGGTGAGCGCCACTTTGCGAGAGAACGCATCATCCATCAGTGTGGGATCGGCTTCGAGCGCGGCCTGCAGTAGTGCCTCATTGGGGATGAAGGCCACCACAAAATCAGGTGCTACATCAAAGGCATTCCAATAGGCCTTTTCGCCGAGAGCACGTACATGCTCGCGCAACGCCTTGGCATGGGACCGCAGCAAATCATCGCGGCGGGCAATATCCTCGGGGCTGGCGGTGTCCGGGATTTCGCAGGCACGCTGGTAATCGGCATAAGGCACTTTGGCATCAATCGGAATGGTCTTGCCTCCCGGCAGATGCACGATCATATCCGGGCGCAACGTACGCCCATCGGCATCCGTGACCACCACCTGAATGTCGAAATCGACATGTTCCAGCAATCCGGCGGACTCGACAATGTTCTTGAGCTGGGCCTCGCCCCACGCGCCACGCACCTTGTTGTTGCGCAATGCGGCGGACAGGGAACTGGTTTCCTTGTCCAAACGGGCCTGCTGGTCGTTGAGCCCCTTGAGTTGGGCTCCCAATGCGCCCATTTCCCTCTTGCGACCCTCTTCGATCTGCGTGACCTTGTTCTGCAAGGTATCAAGATTCTTGGCCACTGGCGCAAGCGCCTCGAGTACCTTGCTCTGTTCTTTCAAACGTGCTTCCTGTTCAGCACGCTTGGCCTCGGCGGCCTGAGCATCCGCCTGACGCTTCCGTTCCGCCTCCGCAGCTGCACGCTCACGTTCCTGCTGAATGCGAATCTGCTCAGCCTGCTGCGCCTGGGCAAGTTGTGACTTGGCGAAAGCCAATTGCTGGTTCACGCCTTCAATCTGAGCCTGTGCGGCAGCATTGCGAGCGCTAAGCTCAGCATTCTCGAATCGCGCATTCTCCAGCGAGGTCTTGGTCTCCTCCAGCTCCTCGCTTTTGACGCCTCGAGCCATCTCCTGACCCTTATGGCGCCCCAGCACGAAGCCGGCGAAGAGGCCAAGCCCTGCACCAACCACTAGCACGACGATGACGATAACCACGGTTCCTATTTGCTCAAACATGGTACCTAGTATGTCATCGATGGTGAATGACGGTAAATTTTTACCGAATTCGACGGTTTCAAGCCGTTAAACGGATGCTCAGCAGACCACATTGGACATTTGGACTCATCACAGTCGAGCATCAACCGTTATTGCGCTGTGTCACACCCGAACGCCGGATGTCCTTCCACGATTTGCCAGCGCGCGTCATCATGCGGCAGAACTCGTCACGATTTGACAAGACGTGCGATGGCCGCGGAAGCCTCCGCAAGTTTTTCATCAGCCACCTCGCCGCCCTGAATCGACGCCTGCCGCACGCAATGGTTGAGATGATCGTCCAGCAGCAATAACGCCACGGATTTCAGCGCCGAGTTCGACGCCGAAATCTGTGTCAGAATATCGATGCAGTATTTGTCATCCTCCACCATCTGTGTGATGGCGCGCACCTGCCCTTCGATACGGCGTAATCGTGCGATGACCTTGGCCTTGTCTTCGTCATAACCATGCATCGCAACCCCCCTGATACTTATCCGTCAGCTGAACACACCCCATCATATACCCTCTAGGGGTATAGGGTATACACTGTTGTTCAGTGCATTAGGAATGGGAAGGAACAGTTATGGAGTTCAGCATCTTCTCGACCGCCACGGCGCTGATAGTGGCGGCCGCATTGACATGGCTGGTCCTGCGGTTCTTCTTCGGAACGCAGAAGGCAACGGCCGGGGCCATGGACGCTTCCGGCGAACGCCAATCCGCGACGATCACCGTCAAGGGCGGGTACTCCCCCGCCGTGGTGAGCATGCGTGCGGGTACGCCGATCACACTGACCTTCGACCGGCAGGAGACCGGCGAATGCACCTCGCATGTGGTGTTTGCTGATCTGGGACTTGACGCCATGCTGCCGGGCAACGCCACCACCGACGTGAAACTGCCGGCGTTGCCGGCGGGCGAGTATCCGTTTGCGTGCGGCATGAATATGGTGCATGGGTTGTTGAGGGTTGAGGGAGAGGAGAGTAAGGACGGTGCGGATAAGGACGGGCTTCGCCCGCGTGCTGACGGCTCGGCCGAAGCCGAGGGGGTCTCTCCCTCAGACTTGCGGGTTGGAGCTCCGGTTGTGGATGCGGCGGAGGCCGAGCGGCGAGAGGCGGCTGAACGCGCCAATGAGATCAAGGCGCTGACGAAGCTGGTGATTGTGGGCGCGGTACTGACGTTGCCGGTATTCGCCGTCACCATGCTGCATATGGCCAATCCCGCGCTGGTGCCGCATTGGATGGTGAACCCGTGGCTGCAGGCCATTCTCATCACGCCGGTGATGTTCTACTGCGGGCGTCCGATCCACACGGTCGGCTTCCCCGCGCTGGCGCACCGCTCCCCCGACATGAACTCGCTGGTCTCGCTGGGCACTTCGGCCGCCTACCTGTATTCGCTGGTGACCTGCATCGCCCCGTGGGTGTTCCCGGAGGGCTCGCGCGAGCCGTATTTCGAATCGGTCGGCGTGGTCATCACCCTGGTGCTGGTCGGCCGCCTGCTGGAGGCCAAGGCCCGCGAAGGCACCGGCAAGGCGGTGCAGTCGCTTATCAGACTGCGCCCGCGCACCGCGCACAAGCTCAACGCCACTTCCGCAGACAATGTGGACGGCATCGAATGGCGTAATCCGGCGCATTTCACGGACACCGACATCGACGCCATCGTCACCGGCGACCTGCTGATCGTCAAGAACGGCGAGCGCGTGCCCACGGACGGCGTGATCGTGGCCGGCGAGGCGCGTATCGACGAATCGATGATCACCGGCGAATCCAAGCCGGTCTCCAAAACCGCAGGCGACCCGGTGACCGGGGCCACCGTGCTGCTCAAGGGCGACTGCGTGATGCGCGCCACCCAAGTCGGCGCGGACACGGTACTCTCGCAGATCGCGGCGATGGTGGCCCGCGCCCAGGCGACCAAGGCGCCGGTGCAGCAACTGGCCGATAAGATCGCCCGGTATTTCGTGCCGGCGGTGATGATCATCGCCATCTGGACGTTCGCCATCTGGGCGTCACTGGGCCCGGCGCCGCAACTGGCGCACGCGCTGGTCACCGCGGTCAGTGTGCTGATCATCGCCTGCCCGTGCGCGCTGGGACTGGCCACGCCGCTGTCGGTGACGGTCTCGCTGGGCTTGGGCGCCACCAACGGCGTGCTGGTCACCAGTGCCAAGGCGCTGGAACAGGCGCGTCGCATCGGCACCGTGGTGTTCGACAAGACCGGCACCATCACGCGCGGCGTGGTGGACGCGGCCGCCGACTGGGACAAGCCGAGCTACGAGCAGGACACAGTCAAGGAAGGCTCGCGTGAGGCCATCGCGGCGTTGCGCGCACGCGGCATCCGCACGGTGATGCTGTCGGGCGACAAGGCCGAGGTAGCCGGGCGCATCGCCCGCGAAGTCGGCATCGATACGGTGATCTGCGAGGTCAAGCCGGACGGCAAGGCCTACTGGATCGCCAAACTGCAGCGCGAACGCGACGAGGCCGCCGCCAAGTCCGCGTACGGCACCTCCCGCACGGCCGCACAATCCCGCACTCTGATTGCGATGGTGGGCGACGGCATCAACGACGCCCCCGCGCTGGCCCAGGCGGATCTCGGCATCGCCATCGGCACCGGCACGGACGTGGCGATGCAGTCGGCGGACGTGACCTTGATGAGCGGCGACTTGCGCGGCGTCATCAAGACCATCAACCTGTCCAATGCCACGATGCGCAACATCCGCGAGAATCTGGGGTGGGCGTTCGGCTACAACGTCATCGGCATTCCGGTGGCCGCCGGCGTACTCTACCCGTTCACCGGCTGGCTGTTGAGCCCGATGATCGCGGGTCTGGCGATGGCGTTGAGCTCAGTGTGCCTGGTGCTGAACGCGAACCGGCTGCATGGAGCGAACATCAACGTGGGTGCTGCCGATAGCACCGCTGGCTCGGGCAGCAGCACGGCGGATGTCGAATCAGCCGGATCGGCCGAATCCGCCAACGCCGCCAACATCACCGGCTCCGCCACATCCAACGCGCCTCACGAGCCGACCGTCATCATCGACGATCGCACCACGCTGAATCAAACCAATCACGTATCTGACCAATCCAATAATCCAACCAACAAGGAGAACACTATGGATACGGGAATGCACATGCACCACACCGCCCCCGCGGACGGCGAAACCGCCACCGACCCGGTGTGCGGCATGACCGTGGCTGTGAATGCCGACGCGATCACGCGCGAGTATGAGGGCAAGTCCTATTACTTCTGCGGCGAACACTGTGCCACGAACTTCATGAAGGCCCCGCAGGTGTTCCTGGAGCAGTAGTCTCTGCGTTTACCTGATTCAACGACAATGGCCTCCGCCCAAAACGAGCGGAGGCCATTTGCATATATGAATCAATCAACGAATCAGCTGGCGAAGAAGAACACGAACAGCCAAGCGCCGATAATGGCGCCGACAATCGGGGCCACAACCGGAATCCAGGCCTCGCCCCAGCGGGAGGAGCCCTTGTGCGGGATCGGCAGGATGGCGTGCAGCAGACGCGGCATGAGGTCGCGGGCCGGGTTCAGGCCAGGGCCGGTCGGGCCACCCATGGAGGTCACGAGGCCCCACACAATGAAGCCGACGACGATGGAGGCGGCGGCGTAATCCTGCTTGCCCCAAGCCAGGGACAGGCAGCACAGGGCGCCGAAGACGAGCACCAGGGTGCCGAACATCTCGTTGAGGAAGTAGTTGACCTTCTGGTTGTCCGCGTCAGTGGTGCAGAAGGTGCCCAGAATCGCCTCGGCGTCCTCGGTCTCCTTGTAGTGCGGGTAGTAAGTGATGTAGACGATGAGCTGGCCGAGCAGGGCGCCGAGCAGCTGGGCGACGATGTACGGCAGCACGTCGCTCCACGGGAACAGGCCGTTGACGGCCTGGGCGATGGTCATGGCCGGGTTGATGTGCGCGCCGGAGACGCTACCGAACATGAGCACCGGGAACATGACGCCGAAGCCGTAGCCCATGGCGATGTTCAGCCAGCCGGCGTGGTGGCCCTTGGTGTTCTTGAGCTCAACGTTGGCCACGGAGCCGTTGCCGAAGATCATCAGAATGGCGGTGCCGAAGAACTCGGCGGCCAGCTTGGTAAAGAGAGGATAATCCACTGCTTCTTCTTTTCTCTTCGCCGCGCAACAGGCATGGCTGACTGTTCACGGCATTCTGTGTGACTGGAAATCCGTTCGCGGAGCCGGCGACGCGATTTACGCTGGGCGCGAAAGCAAACGTGGTGATTGTACACTTTGCCCCACGACGAAATGCCGGCAAGATGCGATGTCGAATGTCCAGCCGAATGCAATGCCCAAAAAGCCATCGGAATCAGCCGAAGCGACCTTGAATCTCAGTGGTTGCGAATGACGTTGCGCAGGGGCAGGACGCTGGTGGGCGAGACGGACAGTTCGTCGATTCCTAGGCGCAGGAACGTATCGGTCAGGCTCAAGTCTGCGCCAAGCTCGCCGCAGATGCCGCACCAGATGCCATGACGATGGGCAGCCTCGATAGTCATCTGGATCATGCGCAGCACAGCTGGTGAATGCGGGTCGGCAAAGCGTTCGAGACTCGGGTTCTGACGGTCACAGGCCAGCGTGTACTGGGTCAGGTCGTTGGTGCCGATGGAGAAGAAATCGACTTCGGCGGCCAGCTCGTCGGCCATAATGACCGACGCAGGCGTCTCAATCATAACGCCGATCTGGATACTCTCGTTGAAGTCGATGCGCTCGCCGCGCAGCTCGCTTTTGGCTTCTTCAAGAATCCGCTTGGCGTCGCGTACCTCCTGCACAGAGGTGATCATGGGCAGCATAATGGCGATGTTGCCGTATGCTGAGGCGCGCAATAATGCGCGTAACTGGACTTTGAAAATCTCCGGGCGGGTCAGGCAGATGCGGATTGCCCGGTAACCAAGCGCGGGATTATCCTCGTGGCTCAGATTGAAGTAGTCGACCTGTTTGTCCGCGCCGATGTCGAGCGTACGGATGATGACCGGACGGTCGCCCATCTCCTGTGCGACTTGTCCGTATGTATCGAACTGAAATTCCTCGGTCGGCCAGTCCTCGCGTTCCAGATACAGGAACTCACTGCGGAACAAGCCGATGCCCTCAGCATCGTTGGCCAGCACGGCGGCTGCGTCAGAGGGACGGCTGATGTTGGCGTACAGGTGGACCCGCTGACCGGACTTGGTTTCGGTGGGCTTGCCCTTGAGCTTCCGCAGGAGGCTTAGGTGCTCCTCAGCCTCGGCCTTCCTGCGCCGGTATTCGGTCAGCGTGGCCTCGTCCGGGTCGACGAATACCGCACCGCTGGTGCCGTCGATTACGGCAACGTGACCATCATCGGCCGGGTCAAAGGCGTCGCCGATACCTGTGATGGCGGGCAGGCCCATCGTGCGCGCCAGAATCGCGGTGTGCGAGTTCGCTGAGCCCTTGGCGGTCACGAGGCCCAAAACCTTAGCGCGGTCGAGCTGCGCGGTATCGCTGGGAGCAAGATCTTCGGCGAAGATGATGTGGCTTTCGCCGTTCTGCGCGATCCCGTTCTGCACAATACCGTTCTGCACAGCATCGCCTTGTACACTGCCATCCTGCGCCGTGCTATCGCGTTTGCCTTGCAGCACGTTCATCACGCGGCGAGAAACATCCTTGACATCAGCGGCTCGAGCCTGCATGGTCGAGCTATCCATCGCAGCGAACATGGCGGCGAACTGTTCGGCGGCGCTCTTCACCGCGAATTCGGCGTTCACCTTGTCTTGCGCAATCAAACCTTCGACGCATTCCGCATAGTCCGGGTCCTGGAGCATAAGCCGATGGGCGTCGAACAGTTCGGCCTTGTTTTCGCCGAACTCAGCGGCGACGTTGTCACGCAGTTGCTTGAGCTGAGCGACGGCCGTGTCACGGGCCGCGCGGAATCGATCCATCTCGGCCTGCGGGTCGTCGATTAAGCGGCGTTCTACGGCATAATCTACGGCGGCGAGCACGCGGACCGTGCCGATAGCAATGCCAGCGGATACGCTGACGCCCTGTATCGTTCTCATTACAGGTGCTCCTTGAGGAATCGCTCGAACTCTGCAGCAGCGACAGCTTCATCGTTGCCCTGCACCCGAACCGTAACCTCGTCACCTTGTTGAACATCAAGTCCCATAACACCGAAGATACGCTTGGCATCCACGGATTTTCCACCGTAGGCAACGGTGATGCTCGATTCATATTCCTGCGCTTTGGCAACCAACCGGCCAGCCGGGCGGGCGTGCATGCCTTCGGGGTCGGATACGGTGAACGTGAATATCTGAGGCATGACGTTGCTCCTTACACGTCCGGCCGTCACGCGCGAAGACGGCCTTTCCGCACCAGCTACGGACTGATACTGGAAAAAACAAAAAACCGGAATCTTTCGATTCCGGTTGTCTGTGCCCCCGCAGGGATTCGAACCCTGGACACGCTGATTAAGAGTCAGCTGCTCTAACCAACTGAGCTACAGGGGCTTGGTTAGATGTTGAAGTATTCCTTGCAACAGGTGATAAATATACTCAGATTTGAAGCGAATGCAACTCTCGGCGTGTCGCGCCTATTTCCGGCGTTTTTGCTAATACAAAAATCCCCCATGCGGCGCAAACCGCACGGGGGATGATGCTTAAGCTCAGACTCTTGGTCTGTGTGATTCCAGCACTAGGCCGGAATGACTCACTCGGCCACGACCTTCACGAAGAAGGAAGCGGTGATCTCCGGGTGGAGGGCCACCTTGGCGGGGAAATCGCCGGTGGTCTTGATGGTCTCGACCTCGATGGCCTTCGGGTTCACCGCAGCCTTGTCGGACAGAGCGACGGCGATGGCCTCGTTGGAGATACCACCGAACAGCTTGCCGGACTCGGACACCTTGGCGGCGATCTCGACGGTAGTGCCCTCGATGGCGGCCTTAGCGGCGACGGCGTCCTCGCGGGTAGCGACGGCCTTGGCCAGACGAGCGCGCTTCATAGCGACGATCTGAGCCTCAGCGCCCTTGGTCCACGCGAAAGCGAGGCCCTGCGGGAACAGGTAGTTGCGGGCGTAGCCGGACTTCACGTCGACAACGTCACCGGAATGGCCCAGGTTGGACACGGTCTTGGTGAGAATAACCTTGGTTTCAGCCATTGTTCAAAGCCTCCCTAACTCAGCGACCCGAGGTGGCGTACGGCAGCAGGGCCATCTCGCGGGCGTTCTTGATCGCCTTGGACAGCTCACGCTGCTCCTGCACGGTCACGCCGGTGATACGACGGGAACGGATCTTGCCGCGATCGGAAATGAACTTACGCAGCAGCGCAACGTCCTTGTAATCGATCTCGGTGACCTTGGCGGCCTTCAGCGGGTTCGGCTTCTTCTTGAACGGCTTGACCGGCGGTTGCGGCCTCTTACGTGACATGATGTTCTCCTTATAAATCTTGATATTGATTGCTGCTGGCAGCGGGGAGGCAAGTACTGATCAGAACTCCGGGTCGGAATCGTCGCCGCCGAAATCGGAGGAAGCGCCGAACGTGGAGAAGCTACCGGCATCAGATGCACCGGCATTACTCCACGGGTCGACCGCAGGAGCGGACGGGTTGGCGGGAGCGGCAGACTGCTGGGAGTATCCAGCGCCACCACCCTGATAGCCACCGTTGTAACCGCCCTGGCCACCGGCATAACCACCTTGGCCACCCTGGTTGCCATAGCCCTGATTGGACTGCTGACCACCCTGGAAACCACCGGAACGACCCTGGAAGCCGCCCTGACCGGACGACTGGCGAGTCACCTGTGCGGTGGCGTAGCGCAGGGAGGGCCCGATCTCATCGAGCTGCATCTCCACGACGGTTCGCTGGGAACCATCCTGTGCCTGATAGGAACGCTGCTGGAGGCGACCGGTGGCAATCACGCGCATGCCCTTCTTCAGGGACTGGGCGCAGTGGTCGGCCAGATCACGCCAAGCGGAGCACCTCATGAACAGCGCCTGACCATCCTCGAACTGGTTGGTCTGACGATTCCAGGTTCGCGGGGTGGAAGCAATCGTGAAGCTCGCCACGGTCGCACCGCTGCCAATAGTGCGCAGCTCGGGGTCCGCAGTGAGGTTGCCCACGATGGTGATGACGGTTTCGCCTGCCATAACGGTCCTTCTTACTTACCTTGAATACCAGCTGTTCAGCTGACTAAACGCTTGATTCAGCCCTTACGAAGAATCTTCGTGCGGATCACGGATTCGTTGAGGTTCAGAACACGGTCAAGCTCATCGCTGGTAGCGGGCTCGGCGGTGTACTTCACCACGACGTAGTTGCCTTCGGTCTTACCGGCAATCTCATAGGCGAGCTTGCGACGGCCCCAGTAATCGGGCTCATCGAAAGAGCCGCCTTCCTTGGTGACGAGTTCCAGATACTGCTCGGTCAGCTTCTTCAGACCGCGCTCATCCAGCTCAGGATCGGCGATGAACATCAGTTCGTACTTGTGCGCAGACATCACCCACCTCCTTCGGACTATTCGGCCACGGACGTTCCGTGGCAGGAGTGTGTATGCGTGTTAGCCCATGACGCAGCACCAAACCGGCACCGCCTCTTCGGGCAACTTGGACAGTCTATATATGAGGCGGGACAGGGTATGCCCATATTCTTGCCGGTTTCGCGATGTCCACCGTTTTGGACAAGCCCACGCAGCCCGCGGCTCCCATCACTCCCGGAGCGGCACCGGTAGCCGCACCTGGCGCGACCTCCACCACCATGAATGAGCAGCAGAAGAAAATCTTCATCATCGTTGGTGCCGCGGCCGGCTTCCTCGTGCTGTTCGGTATCGTGTATGGCGTGCTGTCTTCCGCCGTGTTCAGCGCGAAGAGCGTTGCGAACAGCTATGTGGCCGCCATCTCCTCCGGCAACTACGACAAGGCCAACACCATCGCCGATCCTCACGTGGATACGAACCAGCGCGCACTGCTGACCAGCAAGGCATCCTCGGGCGAGAACACGCGCATCACCAACGCGCGCATCTCGCAGAACTCCAATAATGCCGATGGCACCGTGAGCGCCCAGCTAACGTACACGCTTGAAGGCAAGGAGGTCAACGGCAACTTCACTATCAAAGACAATAAGGTCAGTGTCGAGTTCTCCGAGTGATTTCGGCAATCTCAACACTCTTACGAAATAAGCACCCCGCCGTGGCGTTCGCTGCGGCGGGGTGCTTGTACACTGGTTAAGGCGTAAATCACACAGCGACTCAAACAAAGGATGCGAACGCATGTCGGCGATTCTTGAAGGCACTCCGGATAAACGACTCGTATTGGTCACGGGCCGCGCCTACCCCGAGCTAGCTGAGAAGGTGGCCGAATGCTTGGGAACCGAAATCCTCGAAACCACGTCCTATGACTTTGCCAATGGCGAGATGTACGTGCGTTTCACCGAACCGGTGCGCGGTGCGGACGTGTTCGTGCTGCAGTGTCATTCGGGCGATATCAACAAGTGGATCATGGAACAGCTCATCATGATCGATGCTTTGAAGCGCGCCTCCGCCAAGTCGATTACCGTGGTGGCGCCCTTCCTCGGCTACTCGCGCCAGGATAAGAAGCACCGCGGTCGTGAGCCCATCACCGCCCGTCTGATTTTCGATCTGTTCCACGCCGCCGGTGCAGACCGCATTATGACGGTCGATCTGCACGCCGCTCAGGAGCAGGGTTTCTTCGATGGTCCGGTCGATCATCTAACCGCCATGCCGGTGCTGCTCGATTACGTGCGTTCCACCCTTGATCTGGGCAACACCACCATCGTGTCCCCGGATGCCGGCCGTATCAAAGTGTCCGAACAGTGGGCCGCCAAGCTAGGCAATCTGCCGCTGGCATTCATCCACAAACAGCGTGATATTACTCGTCCGAACCACGCCGAGGCACATGGCATTATCGGCGATGTCGACGGCCGCGACTGCGTGGTCATCGACGACATGGTCGATACCGCCGGTACTATCTGCGAAGCCGTGCGCACCCTGAACGAATCCGGCGCCAAGTCGGTGACGCTGGTCGCCACCCATGGCCTGCTCTCCGGCCCGGCCGTGGAGCGCCTGTCTCACTGCGGCGCGCATGAAATCGTGTTTATGGACACCGTGCCGATTCCCGAAGAGAAGCGCCTGCCGAATATGACCGTACTGTCTTGCGCACCGCTGCTGGCCGCGGGTATTCGCTCCGTGTTCGAGGAAGGTTCCGTGGCGATTCTGCTCGACGGCCTGCCCGAGGACATGCGTCCGCGCAATATCTATGCGTGATTGATACGCCGAAAATCCTTACGAAAAAACGCCGCTTGGCTATTGATCAAGCGGTGTTTTTTCGTATAGCTCCAATCAGATGAAGGCGCGCTCGCCGAAGATGGCGGTGCCGACGCGCACGATGGTGGAGCCTTCTTCGATGGCGTAGGCCATGTCATGGGTCATGCCCATTGACAGTTCGGTGCAGTCGGCCGTGCCTTCGGCACCGGAGGCAAGAATCTGGTCACGAGTGCGGCGCAGATGCGCGAAGCCCGCACGAATCGTGCGCTCATCATCCACATGGGCACCAATAGTCATCAATCCCTGCAAGCGCAGTCCGCCCATCGCACCGATGCGCTGGGCCAAGTCGATGGCGTGGCTGGGTGCGCAGCCGGACTTCGATTCCTCGCCGGATTCGTTCACCTCCAGCAACACGCCGACCGTGATGCCGCGCATGGTGGCACGGCGGGCGATCTTTTCCGCCAGTTCGATGGAATCCACGGATTCGATGGTGTCCACTACCGGCAGCACCTTGCCGATTTTATTGGCTTGCAATTGGCCGATGAGATGGAAAGGAATATGCGTTGCAGCTGCGGCATTGGCCGTGTCAGCCTCAGCGGCATCAATCACGCCTAGCGAATAACCACGCTCCCCCAGTCGTTTTGCCAGACCGTCAGCCTTGACAGTAATCTCCTGTGGACGATTCTCACCAATCACGCGAATACCAGCATCGATAGCCGCCAGAATCTCGCCGACATCGCGCGTCTTGGTGGCAGCCAGCAATTGGACCGAACCGGCAGCACGCCCGGCTGCGGACTCCGCTGAGGCAATCCGGTCAAGCACGCGATGCACACCATCAGTAATCTCTTGTGCGCGCGCCTGATCGATAACTTCGTTGGCGAGATCCTTATGGTCCATGTATGCCGTCATTGCTGCCCCTGTTCGTAGATTCCCCACCATCGTAGTCTCATACGCGCACATAATGCTTGTTATTGAACAAAAGTGAAGCCCCCGCTGTTCATGCGCGGGGGCTTGGTGATGCTAGGCCGAGCGAGTGGGACTAGCAGGTACCGGACTTGCGGCGCTTGAGGATGATTACACCCGCAACAGCAAGTACCACGGCGAGGATGCCAACACCAAGCACGGCTGCACCGGTGTCAGGTATCTTCTTGTGCTTGCCGGAGTCTGCATCACCCTTGTTCTGGTTGGAATCGTTGCCTTGGTTGGGCTTGTCCGTGCCGGAACCGGGCTTATCGCCACCCTGGCCAGGCTTCGTGGTGCTCTTCTCAACCAGACCCGCGATGGCATCGCTGATTGCCTCAGTCGCAGCCTGTACGTCAGACTGGGCGGCCTGACCATCACTCGTCAGCGCATTCGCCGTAGCGACTGCCGAATCAAGCACGGCCAGCGATTCATCAGTCCACTTTGTGCGATCCACGGCAGCAGCGGCATCGAGCTGAGCGCTCAGCGCGGCACGATCTTGCACCGTAGCTACAAGCACCAGCTTCTTCGCTGCCTGCTTCAGCTGGGTTGCGGCATCCACCACCGCAGCTTCGGGGGCATCCTCAGCCTTATACACCTGCTGCGCCGAATCCAATACCGCCGCGTACTCCGCCCATGAAGTCTCGGTGTACTTGGAGGCATCGTCAGCCTTAGGCGAGTCAGCGAGCGCCTGCTTGAGCTCGGTCTTGTCGATCGGTGTGGGCTCAGGCGGCTCAGGCGTACTGTCGTCAATGGCATGAACCTGCCATTCGGCAACAGCCGGAGAAGCCGAGCCGGACGTGATAACCATACGCAACTTGGTAGTCTTGACCGGAGTGTTCCACGTGCCATCAGACCACCCCTTGGCATCGCCGGTGGCCCAGCCAGCAGACGGTGAATTGGCGGTCACAGTGTAGGTGGCGTCGGAAATATCCACGAAGTTGCCGGCACCGTTGTTCGCCAAGGCGTCCCAGTACTGCAATTCCCACGATGCCGGAATACCCAATCCGCCATCATCCGAGGTGAATTGCACGCGGCTAGAGTCGATAGTCACTTCACGGTCCCACTCGTAGTCGAGGCGCATCTCACCGGTGTTGGGCCAAGTGCCCCAGACATCCTCGTTGGCAATGGTGATATCGGGAATGATCTTGCCGTCGTTCAACGCGGCGGCACCCTTGACCCAGCCGGATGCCTTGCCGTCCACATCGGTGGCGGTGGCATCGCCCTCAATGTAGCCGGTCAGCGGCACGGAAGTGTCGGATGGAATGTCGGTTTTCGCCGAAGCGGACACGTTGCCGGCCTTATCGGTGGCGCGGTAGTACACGGTGGCGCGCGACGCGCTCGGTGCAGCAATCGGCTTGCTGTACGTGGCCCATTGACCGTCTGTGCCAATGCGGTATTCAATTGATGCGACACCGGAACCGGTGCCGTCATCAGCGGTCAAGGTCAGCGTGCGCTCCTCCTTATCGGCGGCGGCGGTCACGGTTGGCGCGGCGGAGTCCACCTTGCCGCCGGCCTTGGCCACGTCGGAAACGTTGCCGGCCTGATCGGTGGCGCGAGCCCACACTTCGACATCGCCCTGCTGGGAAAGCGTGGCAATGGCCGCGTTTGCATTCGCGGCGATGGTGGTCCAGCTCTTGCCTTGATCAGCGGAAATCTCCAGCTTGGCGATAGGTGCGGTGTCGTCCGTGGCCTGCACGGTGGCGAACGGAGCGGTGGTGAGCCACTCGCTATTGCCTGCGTTAGCAGTAACGGCAACGGTTACAGTCGGCTTCGTGGTATCAGCGGCAGGCTGGTAGCCGTCCTGCACGGTGACATTTACCGACACATTGCCCTGCTCGCTTGCCTCACCGGGCACGCCGGCGACCACGCCGTAGGCCGTAAACGAACCGACCTTGGCATACGAGGAAGCATCAACTGGACGCCAAATTACTGGGGAGGCAACGGTTGGGTTCCCGTACTTCACATCCACTGTGGCCGGCAGAGTAGGCGCAGTACCGGTGGCGGTGGTCACGCTCTTCGGCGCAGTGATTGCCGGCGATTCGCTGGAGTCGGAGCCGACTTCCCATTCAGCAACGGCCACGGAGGCATAGCCGCCATCCACAGCTTGACCGGTCATGTCGAGCTTTAAGGCAGTAGTGGTCACCGCATCGAAGGTGACGGCGTTGGGGTTGGCCTTGCCTGTGGTCGTTGTATAGGCACTCGGGTTGGTGACATCCTTCCATGTGCCGTCCGCGTCCAAGTACTGAATCTTCCACGAGGCGGGCGCGCGCAGAGCGTTGGAATCCACGTCGAACCAAACCTTAGACGAGTTGACGCGCACAGTGCCATCCCATTGGTAGACCAGAGAATCGCCGGACTGCGATTGCGGGATAGAACGGTAGTTGGTCCAGTGATTCGGCGGGACCACAGCGGTTTGCAACACACGGCCGTCGTTCACCGAACCCTTCCAAGCAGGCGTTTCAGTGAACGTGGCGCTCACCTTTGCGTACGGAGCCACGTTGGTGGAGGGCTGCGTTTTCTCGGCCTTGGTTGGATGGGCGGTGGAAACCATCTGGCCGTCGGCGGTCCAATCGACTTCATCAATGCACACGGCACGGCGGAAATCGGTGCCGCCTTCCTTGTCGCCGGTGTGATAGGTCACATACCATTTGTCGCCGAACTGGAGCACCGAGGGGTGCATCGTGGTGGCCGAGCCAGAAGGCACGATTACGCCTTGGTACTTCCATGGGCCGAGCGGGCTGTCGGAAGTGGAGTACTGGATGCAAGCTTGATAGTTCGATTCCACGCAGGTGGCCGTGCCCGAACCGGGCTTACCGCCGTCGTACACGTTGTAATAGGTATCGCCCTTACGGAACACCCACGCCGCCTCGAAGAATCCCTTCGGGCCGTTCGCGTTGCTGTCCGCGTCCTTCATGGTGTGGAGGTTCGGCGTGGTGCCATCAGCCTTGGTTTCCACCTCGGTGTATGAGGTGCGGCCGGTTGTGGCGTCCTTCTTCATCTTGATGGCGAGCTGAGTGCCGAACGTACCAAAGTGCAAATATCCGGTGCCATCCTCGTCCACAAAGAATGCCGGATCGATGGTTTCAATCTGGGTTTGCGATGTGGTGAGCAGCGGCTTGCCGATGGCATCCTTCCACGGGCCGAGCGGACTCTTCGACTTGGCCACGCCGATGGCGAACGGGTCCTGTCCAGCCGCCTCAGAAGCCTTGTCCTTCACCGGCACGTAGTAGTAGAACCAATCATCGGAAGTGTCGCTCGGGGTGCCGTTATCGTCGGCTACGACTTGGCCGGCGTACGCGCCATCGCCGGTGGCCCAGCTGAACAGGTCTGCCTTGGCGATGGTCTTGTAATGTGTCCATTTGCCTTGATTCAGGCCGTCTTCATCGGTGACGTATACGCCCCAGTCCTTCATGTTGAAGGAGCCGTAGTCGGGCGAAGCCTCATCGTGACCGGTGAAGACGAAGAGTTTGCCGTCATAGCTCAGCGCGGATGCATCTGCAGAGTAGTAGTTCTGCGAAAGATCGTTCGGGGTGTCAATACCCTCGTTCTGCCCGATGGGGTTGCGCATGTAGCTGGGCAGTGCGCTATTGTCGATTTGGGTGACGGTGACATCAGGATTGTTATACGGCAGTTCGTTATACGCGTGACCGGCAACGCTGGGCGCGTTGTCAGCGGTGGCTGAATCGGCGGCCATTGCGGTCGGCGCAAGGGCAAGGCCTGACAGCAATGTCGCTGCGGCGACGAGTCCACCGGCCACCGCGCGAACCGATTGCGCGGATACATGGAAACTCATAGTGCTCCTCATTGAGTGAGTGAAAAGAGTAATGATGGGTAGAAGGAAAAGGCTAGAGCCCCCTCTGTGAGGGGGCTCACTCGGCAGAATGACTCCGTTGCGGGTCAGGCCGAGTGGCGAGCCGAACCGTGGTCGCCGGACTGGCGACGCTTCAGGATGGTCACGCCTGCGGCGGTGAGCAGCACGGCAGCCGCAGCAACTACGGAAACCGCGGCACCAGTCGGAGGCACACGATCACCCTTGTTGTCCTTATCATCCTTATCAGTGTCGGTCACACCAGGCTGCTGGGAGCCGGGCTTCTGCTCAACCTTGGTGGCCCAAAATGCCTTGTCAAGGGCATCCTGTGCGGCATCGACATCGGCCTGCTTGGCATCCTTGTCGTCGTACACCTTCTGAGCGGCGGCAATCTGGCTCTGCAGAGCCTGCCATGCCTCCTCGGTGTACTTCGACTTGTCAGCCTTCTTGGCCTGCTCGATGGAAGCCTTGAGAGACTCCTTCTTCACCGTTTCGACGGCGGGCTTCTCTTCCAAGGCCTTGACGGCCTTGTTCAGCGAAGCGGACGCTTCCTGGACGGCGGCCTGAGTGACCTCACCGGACTCATCGCCCTTGAGCACACCTTCCGCAGCCTCGATGGCCTTGTTCAAGGCCTCGACACTCTTATCCGTGTACTTGCCGGAAGCGGCCTCGGCCTTGGCCGTGTCGATGGCCGCCTGCAACGTGGACTTCTCCACGTCGGTGGCGAGCGCAACGAGCACCTTCTGGCCGTCCTCGAGCTTGGTCACCTGCTCGGCGACCTGTTCTTCGGTGGCATTGACATCGTCGTACACAGCCTGGGCAGCGTCAATGCTTTGCTGGAACTCAGCCCATGAAGCGGCGGTGTAGCGGTTTGCATCGAGGCCGTTGGCTGTGTCAAGAGCCGACTTGAGCGCGGTCTTGTCGACCGGGGTAGGTTCAGGCTCGGTGCCGTCAATACCATGCACGCCCCACTCGGCCACGGCGGCCCCGAAGGTGCTGCTGCCGGTGTGCGGAGTGAGCACGAGTCGCAGCGACTTGGTGGTGACCGGCTTGAAGGTCACAGCGCTCCAACCCTTGGCATCGGTATCCGCACGAGAAGCCGGCGAATTACGCACGACGGTGTAATCCTCGGTGGGCTCGACGTCCTTCCAAGAACCATCCTCGGCGAGGTACTGAATCTTCCAAGCGTCCGGGACTTCCAGACCACCCTTCGAATCGTCAGTCTCAGCGAAGTTGGCCCAGAACTGGGCGCGGCTCTGGTCAACGGTCACGGACTGACCGAAGTCGTACTGGGCGTACATGCCGTCCTTTGCCTTGCCCCAAGAACCCCAGACCTTGTCGTTGACGTTCTGATCATCCGTGGTCGGCCAAGTATCATCGACGACTACGCCGTCGTTGAGCTTGCCTTCGGCCGGTGACCAGGTTGCCTCGGAATCAGGCGAAATGGTGGTCTTGGTCGCCTTGCCTTCAATCCAACCGACCAACGGCTCAGGCTCAGGCTCAGGAGTGGAGGAACCGTTCGGGTCGGCAACCACGTGGACAGTGAGCTTGGCAGCTGCGGAAGACGAACCGTCGTCGACGGTACCAGCCACCTCGTAGTCACCAACCTTGGTCAGGTCGATGGCCTTGATGTCGGCATCCTTCCACGTGACCTTGCGGTCGTCGTTGTATCCGTTCGGGAACTTCACCGGAACCGTGGCGGGCAGGTCGATGGACTTGGCGTTCTGGTAGACGGTCTGCTCAACCGGCTGCGCATTACCCACGGTCTGCGATGCGGTATCGGAACGAGCCGCGATGTGTGCAACCGTACCGTTCAGCGCACCGGCGACGGTGCCCTTGACATCGAATACGGCATCGGCGGCCAGCTGAGCGTCGGTCACCTTACCCCACGTGACGGCGAGGTCACGGCGAGAACCGTCGGTGTATACGGCGCTCACGGTGGAGGGCAGCTTCAGATCATCGGCCTTGGAACCGGTCTGCACCAGTCGGTTGACTTCGTCCACGCTCACCGGCTCGATGGCGTACGCCTCGAACTCGGAAGCACCCACGATGGCGCCCTTCGGGAAGACCACGCGCAGCTTGTTGGTTTCGACGGTGTCGGCGAACTTCACTTCGTTGCCTTCGTTCCGGTTGACCGTGTAGGACTGGCCGTCAGCCAGTTTCACATCCTGCCAGTTACCGTCAGCGTCAGCGTACTGAAGCTTCCAAGATGAGACCATCGGCACGCCACCGCCATCGGTCCAGAAGAAGACCTTGGCCTTCTTCAGCGGCACCTTGCCGGCCCACTTCAGTTGCAGCCACGGCTCCACACCGGTGTTGTCGCCCCAGTTGTTCCAGGTCTCGTTCGGCGTGTTGGCGTATACCACCTGACCGTCGATGACCTTCTTGGCGTTGTCCTTCGGCTGGTAGCCGTTGGTGTAGCTGGCAGAGGCGCTCGACTGCGGGGCTACGTTCACGGTACCGTCAGAGGGGATGCCGTGAACGGTGATTTCCTTGGAGCCTTCCTTCTCGCCATCGGAAGCGGTGAGCTTCAGGACGTAGTCACCCTCCTTGTTGAAGGTGACGGTGGTGCTGGCAGCGGAGGCGTCCACGAACTTCGCAGCACCGCCTTCCGGACCGGAGACCTGGGACCATGTGGTGGTGACGTCGCCTTCTGCGGGCAGACCGTCATCCTTCACCGTACCGACGAGCTTGGCACCGGATGAGGTGCTGGAAGACACGTAAGCATCCACCTGCGGAGTCTGGTTCTCGGAAGTGCCGTCAGCCTTGATACCGGTGTTGTAGGCTTCGATCTCCTTGACACCGACGGCCATGCCGGCCTGCGGCGTGAAGGTGACGCGGATGGTCGTGGTCTCCACCGGAGTGAACTGGATACGGTTGTAGTTCGCGCCCGCGTAGTTCGGGGTGCGCACCTGATCCGCAATCGGGGCCCATGTGCCGTCATCCTTCTGGTACTCCAACTTGTAGTTGGCGGGCTCGGCATAGCCGGAGATGGTCTGGCTGGACGAGCTCTGGTAGAAGTACAAGCGGATGTCGTCGATCTTCTGCTTGCCGTCCTTGAACTTGATATTGAGCGTGTCGGTCTTGTTCCCGGAGCCCTTGGTACCCCAGAACGATTCCATCACGGTCTTGCCGTCCACCGCGTTCTTGGCCGGGTAGTTGGTGTCCTTCTCGGCGTAGGTGGTACCGGTCACGTCCGCGTCCTTGGCCACGTTCGTGGTGGACTTGGAGGCGGAGTCGACGTTGGTGCCGGACTTGGCGAACAGGTCGGTCACGCGCTGATCGGCATTGAAGGTAACCTGATTGGCGGCCTTCACGTTCTTGACGGCTTCGGCGCCGACGGTAACCTGGGCACCGGAATCGTCCTTGACCTCGACCGTTCCCGCAGCCGGGTCATAGATGAGGTGCGCCAGCTTGTCGGAGGTGAAGGCGAGCTTGCCGCCCACGTACAGGCTGTAGCCAGCAGGACCACCGTAGTGGCTGCCGTCCTTGTCCCATACGATGGAGACATCCTGATCGTGGTAGCGCAGGTTGTTTACCGTGAAGTAGTTCCAACCGGGGATTTCGATCGGGTTTAGCTCAATCTTGTTGTCCTCGCGCGGCACCATACCGGCTACGTCCTCGACCATCGTCCAGTTCGTGGTGCCGAGCTGGGTGTGGTGGATCCAGGAGCGGTAGGTGATCTTGCCGCCGTTCTGTGCGGCGTCAAGGTTCTTGTCGAGGTTGTTGATCACGCCGTCACCGTTCACATCGCCGACGTTGTTGTTGTCCTCGTTCCAGAACTCGTTCTGATCAGGGTGGTTGTTATCGCCGCCCTGGTAGTGCGCGAACGCCACCCAGTACAGCAGCTTCTTGAACTGCTCATTGGTGATGTAGCCATTCTTGGCTGCATCGTAGTTGCGAATACCGGCCGAGTAGACCTGCAGCAGCGGCTGCGCATTAATGATGGAGAAGTTGTTGGAACCGGGGAAGTTCAACGCGGCCTTGTCCGCCTGGTTGGCGGTGAAGAACGGGAAGATCGGGAACTCGTTGGAATCCTCGAACAGGCGCAGAGCCTTGTTGTAATCTTCGTTGCCGGTAGGCATCAGGCCTTCGGAGTACGGGTAGTAGTTATTGATCTCCTTGTACTTGGCGAAAGCACCGTCGTTCAGCCACCTGTGCTTGAGCAGGTTGTCGGACTTGTCCCACAGTTCAGTGGTGACTTCTTTCTGGATCTTGTCGGCGATGGCCCGCATCTTCTCGGCGTTGGCGGTATCGCCAGCAGCCTTGTATGCCTGAGCAGCCGCGTTAGCGTTGGCCCACATATTGGCGGAACCATCGGCGCGATCCATGCGCTGGCCGGAGCGACCCGGCTCAGAGAAGGAAACGGCGTCGGCATCGTTACCGGTCATCGACCACCAGGACCAGTCAATCAAGCTGTTGTCATTGTTGTTCTGGTTGTCGTTGTTGTCCGGCTCGCTCTTGGAAGCGAGTAGACCTTGCACGTCCTCGGCACCCTGGTCGGCCAGCTTCTCGGCCACGGTGGACGGACCGCCGTGCACCTTGTAGGAGTCCCAGCCGGCGCGCGTGATGTACTGCGTGTAGCTATGGTTCCAGTTGGCCGGGTCGCCCGGATTGTCGTGGTAGTAGTAATAGCCCGCCTTGCTCTTCTTGGCGGTATCGCCGGCGGAAAGCCAGGTGCCGTAGGAGTACTCGGGGTTGCGGAACCACTTGGTGTCCATCATGAACATGCCGGAGGTGAGCACGATCTGGTTGTTGTAGCCGAGCACACCCTCGATGGAGGTCGGGTACTGGAAGGTGTTGCCAGGCATGTTGGCGTCGAGCATGTTGAAACGGCTCAGCCACCAGCGGTAGACCACGGTCTTATCGATGTTGTCTTCCGGAGTGTCCACGTAGGGAGCGTTATCGACCCACCACTTGTTGTAGGTGGTCACGGAATCCTTGTAGGAGGCGGCAGCATCCTTAAGGTCGCCGGTGTAACGGGCCTCATATTCCTTGGTGGAGTCAGGCAGTTCGTTGGCGATCAGGCCGAGCTGAATCTTGACGGTCTGCGGTTCGTTGGCCTTGAGGCTCAACGTGCTGGTGAGTTTGCCACCGCTGACGATCCAGTTGGAACCGTCCTGGTTGTTGGCGGAGAAGCGCGGATAGATGGTCGTCAGGTTGTTCTTGACGTTCACGCGGCCAGTAAGTTCGGTGGCCCCATCAGCACCCTCGGCGGCGAACGGCGAGGCCGTGGTCAGTGTGACATCGCGGTCCTGCGTGCTTTCCACGGTAAGGTTCGCAACCATCACGTTGTTGTAGGTGATGTACTTAACTTCCTTGATCTTGAGGCTCTTGCCACCGGTCTGGAACAAGGAGGTGAAGTAGCTCGGCGTCTGCTTGCGCTGGGAGGCGTCTTCGTTAAGGGTCTGGTTTGCACCGTCAGCGTTTACGGTAACGGTAAAGCCATCCCTGTTGGTCTCATCCCAGTAGGCGGTGTTACCCACAAAACCGAGCCGATTAGGCGTGTGCGTGTACATGTAGGCGGCGCGACCACGGGTGAACAGGTAGTTGTTGCCGTCGGAGCCTTCATACGAGTAAGCACCCTTGTCGTTCGTGCCTTTACCAGTTGGCTGTGCACCAGTACGGGTGAGAATCTTATCGATCCAGAAGTCATGGTCGGTGTCGGTGCCGGCCAGGTTCTTCACGTCGTTATCGAATGTCTCCTGCAGATAGCTGGCGGCAGGGTTATATGTGGTGTTGTTCGCCGCCGTCTTCATCGGATCATCAGACCCCTTGAACGACGGATATGCCACATCCGCATTCTTGATGACGGGCGCATCGGCTGCCTGCGCGGTGACTGCACCGCCGGTGGCCAGTGTGGCGACCGCTGCAACCGCGCCGATTGACGCAAGCCACCGCTTTCGTGTTGATTGATGCATTCCTGCTTGGACCTCTCCGCCCCGGTCTTTCGCGTCTTCGCTCAGGCTACGTCGCGTCTATGCGACCAGGACTTCTTCTGTGGATGCTGGGCCGCAGAGCCCGTTCTCCATCAGTTTCCTTTATTGGTTATTGGGTTCACCGGAATGAGTGTCTTCAGTAAATCTGGTGTGATATCCGCCATGGATATCCCGGTTGGAGCAATTCACCGAAGCTGATTCCACATCATAACCGAGCGAATACGGTTTCACAACTTTCCCTCAGTGATATCAACCATCTTATACAACAAAAACCCGGTAATTTCTCAGCTTTCGCATTTATTTTCGCATTAGGGCATTGCTGTGTTTCGCCGTGTCGCAGTACCTACGGCGCAACGATTCAGCCTCGCTGAATCAGGAACCAACAGGCTCCCGCTGGCGGGAGCTGGCTCGCAAAGCGAGACTGAGGGTGGCTTACACGGTACCGCTTATGACCACCCTCAGTCGACTCCGCCGACAGCTCTCACAGCGGGAGCATATAATTAAAAAATCTCCTGCACGGGTATTACCCCGCACAGGAGACCTCATTCCCCGGATGTGTTTTCGGCTCCAATCGATACTGACATCCGGCCTATGCCGTCATCGACTTATTGCAGACGATGGCGGCATAAGTATTTTTTTGCCGGCCAGTTGCGCGCAGGCCGGCATATCGCCGATCTTTATCGACGCTGGAAGACACGCATCTCGCCTATCTCGCGGTTGGCCCACGAGTAGTACGGCACCAAGCGCAGCGTCGCGGGTTCGCCCGCACGCGGTTCGTCGGCATCCACGTACAGCGGCGCGTCATCCTCGTCGGCGCGCTCGCGCACTGCCGGCAAATCAACGGTATCGACGCCACCCAGCAAGTCGGCCTGGAAAGCCACAGCGGCATCCGCACCGGTGACGCCATCGGCCAGACGATAGTTCCACAGATCACCGGGGTTATCGGTCTGTTCGGCGCAGTAGACCAGCGGGCCGCGCATCACGGCCACCTGACCGGCATCGGAGCGCACGCGGGAGTTGGCGCGCACGAACTTCACGGACATGTCGAGCTCGAGCGCAATCTCCAACGTATCGCCGGCGTTGACCACAAGGTATACGAAGCCGTCTTCCAGCGAGCCCACTGCGGGCTTGCCGTTCACGGTCAGCGTGTAGGAGCCCCGCGACCAGCCGGGGATGCGCAGTCCGAAACGGACCGAGCTGTCAGTGGCGCTGGCGGGCAGGCTCACCGTGTATTCCACATGGCCATCCCACGGGAAGTTCGAACGCTGCTCGACCGTCAGGCCGGAAGCGAATTCGGCTGTGTTGGCGATGAACTGGTGGCTCAGCACGGTCTTGCCGCCGTCGCGCTCGGTGTAGATGTAGCGGTCCACGGAGGCGATGAGTCGGGCGATGTTGGCCGGGCAGCAGGCGCAGCCGAACCAGTCGACGCGGTGGGAGAGCACGTGGTGGCGGTCCGGGTTATCCAGTCCGTCAGGCGTGGTCTCCAGTGCATTGACGTAGTAGTACTGCTTGCCGTCGAGCGAGATGCCGGCAATGGAACCGTTGAACAGTTCCTTCTCCAGCACGTCGGCGTATTCGCCCTTGGGCTCGAGGTCGAGCATCTGCTGGGCGAACATGCTCATGGCCACGGAAGCGCAGGTCTCGCCGTACATCGTGTCGTTCGGCAGGTCGTAATCGTAGGTGAACGATTCGCCCACATGGGTGGAGCCGATCGCGCCGGTGACATACATACGACGGGTGACGATGTTCTTCCAGAAACGCTTGGCAGTGTCGATCAGCCCCTGATCGCCGAGTAGTCGGCCCACGTGAGCCACACCGGTGCACAGGTAACCGACGCGCACGGCGTGGCCGTCCGCGGTCTGCTGGTCGCGTACGGGCTCGGCAGCCTGGAAGTAGGTGGGCTTGTAGAAGCCGAGATCATGGAAGATGTTGTCGCCGTTCATCGCCTTGAGCTGCTTGGCGTAGAACTGCGGATCCTGACCGCGCACGTCGATGAGATACTGGGAAAGCGTCAGATAACGCTTCTCACCGGTCTCTTCATACAGCTTGGCGAGGGCGAGCTCGATCTCAGGATGACCATCGGCGCCGTGGATCTTGCCTTCTTCGGGGCCGAAGTTGGCATCCAGGCAGTCGGCCATCTTTTTGGCGACTTCAAGGGCCTGCTCGTTGCCGGTCACCTGATGGTAGGCGACGGCGGCCTCGATGTAGTGACCCATCACGTACATCTCGTGGCTCTGCTGAATCAGGCTGAAGCGCGGGCGGTCGGCCCATACGCCGGACTTGATCTGGTACGGGGTGTCCAAATAGCCGTCCGACTGCTGGGCGCGGGCGATGAGATCGACCGTGCGGTCGCACAGCGCCTTGAGCTCGGGATCCGGGTGGTATGCCAATGCGTAGGCGGCTTCCTCAAGCCACTTGTAGACGTCGGAGTCTTGGAAGACCATGCCATGGAACTCGTCGTCCAATTCGCCGGCGGCAACCTTCAGGTTGGCAACCGCATGGCTCTTGTTGTCAGCCAGCTGGTTGCCGGCTGGGTCGTCGGGCACCGTGGTGTCGATCTCGTCGTTCATCACGCCCCACTGGTAGGGGATGACGGATTCGACGATCTGGTCGCGACGCCGCTTCCAGAACGGGGAAGTGATTGTAACGTTCATGATTGTCCTTTTTTTAAGGCCCTTGACCACACCGCCTCCGGCCCTGCAATTAAGGACCGGTTTCAGCCGGGCTCAGTATTGGCTTCGACGCTGTCGCGTCTCAGCACGGAGCTTGCTGGGAGCCCACCGGGCTCCCAGCCAAGGGCCGGCGGCACGAGCCGTCAGCCCTTGACAGCTCCGGCCATAAAGCCCTTGACGTAGTACTTCTGGAGTGCGAGGAACAGGATGGCGCAGGGAATCAGCAGGATCACGACGCCGGCCTCGGTGGCACCGTAATCGATGACGCCCATGGTCTGCTGACGCATGTTCACCATCGCCAGCGGCAGCGTGGACTTGGACGAAGAGCTCAAGTACAGCGGAATCATGAAGTTGTTCCATGCCTCGAGGAAGGCGAGCAGGCCAACCGTAACCATCGAAGGCTTGACCACCGGCACCAGGATCTTGAACAAGGCCTGGAGGCTGTTGCAGCCGTCGACCATGGCGGCCTCCTCCATGTCCTTGGGGATCGCGTCAAATGCGTTACGCATGATGAACGTGCTCATAGGCAGCTGGAACAGGGTGATGACCAGGCCCACGCCCAGCAGGCTGTCGTTCAGGCCGATCTGCTTGTACCAGACCATCAGCGGGATCAGCAGCGAGGCGTACGGTACCATCAGGATCGACAGGGTGACCATGAAGCCGAGGTTGCGGCCCGGGTAGTCGAAGCGGGAGAACGAGTAGCCGGCCAGCGTACAGACGACCACGGAGAACACGACCGCGACCAGAGTCACGATTACCGAGTTGAACAGGTACTTGGGCAGACCTTCCTGATAACCGAACAGGGTCAGGTAGTTGGCCACGCCCCAGCCCTTGGACTGGGCCGAACCGGCCTGCGGGCTGAACGAGCAGATGATGACCCAGACCAGCGGGCTGATGAAGATGATGGCCAGCAGGGCCTCGAGGATCCGGGCGATGATACGCTTCCACAATGGGGTAGTCATAATGTGTTACCTCCCCTTTCTCACTTGGTGTTGTCGCGCATGCCGCGCATCTGGATGGAGTTGATGATGACCAGGGCCACCAGCACGATCAGCGAGAGCGCCGCAGCCATACCCAGATCCTTCTTGGAATCGAAGGCGAAGTTGTAGATGAGCTGCACCACGGTCATGGTGGAGTTGTTCGGACCACCCTTGGTCAGAATGAAGAACTGATCGAACGCGAGGATCGAGCCGGTCACGCAGTAGACCAGGCACATCACGATGGTCGGCTTCATCAACGGCAGGGTGATCGAGCGGAAGATACGCCAGGAACCGGCGCCGTCCATGCGGGCCGCCTCGTACAGATCACCGGGGATGGCCTGCAGACCGATCATCATCAGCAGCATGTAGTAGCCCGAGAAACGCCAAACAATCACGATAATCGTGGCCCACAGGGCCGACTGGCCGGTGGCCAGCACCGAACCACCCTCCTGCATCAGGCCCAACGAGCTCAGAATCTTGGTGACAGGGCCCACCTGCGGGGAATACAGGGCGTAGAACAGCAGGGACGCGGACGCCAGGCCCGTCGCGGACGGCAGCAGGAAGCAGGTACGCAGCACGTTGTTCCACTTCGAGCTCTCCTGCACAATCATGGCCATGCCCAGACCAAGGACCAACAGGAAGACCGTGACGATCACGGTGTACTCGAGCGTGAACCAAATCGAGGGCCAGAACAATTTGTTCTCGAACACCTTGACGAAGTTGTCCGGGAAGTTCACGCCGCGGTTGCCACCCAGCAGGCTCCAACGAGAGCAGGCCATGACGACCAGTAGAACAATCGGCACGAAGAACAGGACGATAATCATCAGCCAGTCCGGAAGTGCGTACAGCAGACCTCGCCTGGTCTGCGCCGCCTTCGCCTTGGACTTATGCACGGGCACAGCCCCGGCGCTCTTGGAAACACTCGACATGTTTCTCTCTCCTTTGGGAAATTACTGTGAAATGGTAATCACGGAATCCGAATGCAATCCGATGTCAGGGCTTCGAGGAAGGAGGACTCCGAAGCCCCGCCAACACACCGCATTCATAAGGTATGTAGTGATGAAGGAAGAGAAGGAATGAAGAAGAAGATAGAAGTTCGATTATGTGGTTGAGCCGGCTCCTGCCCTCACAAGGGAGGGACCGGCTCAATCTGTTCAGTTATTATTCAGTTATTGCTGTGATTTGATGAGTGATGGTGAGGAGCATCACCACCGAATCACTGGGCAGACAGGACGTCGGTGACGGCCTTGTTGTCGGCCTTGAGGTCACCGGAACCCCACACGGCGTTCTGCACGAGCAGCTGCCACGGGGAGCCAGCGGCGTTGAAGGCTTCGTTGAAGGCCGGGGACTTCGGGGTCTGGCCGTTGCCGTCGATAATCACGGAGTTGATGGTCTGGATGCGTGGGTCAGCGTCTTTGTAAGCGGTCTTCAGGGTCTGGATGTTGGAGGCAGTGTCGCCTTGGTCAGCGAAGACTTCCTTCTGAGCGTCAGACTGCATCAGCCAGTAGAGGAAGTTCCAGGCCTGAGCAACGTGCTTGGAGTCCTTGGAGATACCCATGGCATCGCCGCCGAGGAACGTGGAGGTCTTGCCTTCCTTGGTGCCCGGGATCGGAGCAACGCCGACCTCGAAGCCGCCGTCCTTCTCAGCATCGAACAGAGCAGTGGTGGAGGTGTTCGGGTAAGGCATAACGCCGATCTTGCCGTTCGCGAACGGAGCGGTCCAGGTGGCGCCGGTCTCTTCCTTGGAGCCTGCACCCAGGCCGTTGGTGGTGTTGGCCAGCTCCTTGTAAGCGTCCAAGACGCCCTTCATGGAGTCGTTGTCCAGGGTGGCCTCGGAGCCATCCTTGTTCATGACGGATTCGCCGTCAGCCCACACGGACGGGAAGAGGTCGAAGACCAGAGCACCACCGGACTGACCGGCGAGGTAGGAGCCTGCGACGCCATCCTTGTTGAGGGCGGCGACCTTCTTGGCCTGCTCGACGAACTGGTCGATGCTCTTCGGACCCTGCTCCGGGTCCAGACCGGCTTCCTTGTACAGGTTCTTGTTCCAGACCATCACGGAAACGTCAGTGATGAACGGCAGGGTGTACTCGGCGCCATCAACAGTACCGGCTTCGATGTGGCCCTGCTGCAGGTCGGCCTTGTTGTCCAGGCCATCGATTTGCTTGGTGATGTCGGTGAAGATGCCCTCGGAAGCCCAGTACGGAATACGGACCACGTCGCCGGCGAGGATGTCAGGCAGGGAGTCGGTCTGCGAAGCGCCGCCGACCTTGCCTTCCATATCGTCGTTCGGGATGATCTCGAGCTTGACCTGGTTCTTGTGGCTCTTGTTGTAAGCCTCGACCACGTTCTTGGCCTGACGCTCCAGAGGGGAACGGGTCCACAGGGTGATCTCGGTACCATCGTCGGTGCCCTTGGCCGGGATACCTTCGGCGGTGGCAGTGCCACCATTGCCGGAGCCACCACAGGCGGCCAGCGGAACGATCAACGCGGCGGCAGCGATGCCAGCAAGAGTACGGGTCAGTTTATTGAAAGACACCATGTTCGCTTCTTTCTCTATATATCCGCTCAACTATGAGAGGCGGTGGCGGACGGTCCGCCTCCTTGGTTTCGCCCTGCTCGCTCCTTTGCCCGGAGCAGGTAACACTGCGAAAGCCTTTTCTCAATATAAACGAACATGGAAGTTTTTGCAAAAGCGCTTTCGCATTTTCGCGTTTTTTCTCACATCAAACGGGTTCGAGACTGTGATTCGACTATGAATAACGTGCTTGAATTGGCTTAATATCAATGATTATTCCGGCGTGTCGAGCAAATCAAACAAAAGCGAACATGGAAGTAACGCTTTCTTTCACTTACCTTGCACTTGAACAATTTCCCTGACTACGCCACGCCGAAAAAAAGATGTTTGCGAAAGTTTTCGCATTGAAGCTACAATTATTCCCAGATGCAATGGCGCGCCACACCGTATGAGGTATTTCATCGCAAAACAATGCGCTATATACTGCTGAAGAACCAAGGAATCGAGGCATGATGACCCAGCCAGCAACCGGACGGGCAGCGCGACTTGAGGATGTGGCGGCATTGGCCGGAGTCTCGACGGCCACTGCATCCAAGGCACTGCACAACAAACCCCGTATCAGCGAAGAAACCAAGCAGCGTGTACTGGATGCCGCCAAGCAACTCAACTACTCTCCCAACAAACTCGCCCAATCCCTAGCCCGCGGCACCACCGGCACCATCGGCCTGGTCACCTCCGATCTGCAGGGTCGTTTCTCCACACCGATTCTTATCGGCGCGGAGAACGAGTTGCGAGCCCAATCGACCTCAGTATTGTTGGCCAACGCTCGTGGCGACGCCGCCTTGGAACGTCAGCATGTCGAGAAACTGCTGTCCCTCAAGGTCGACGGACTGCTCATCGTGCAGTGCGAAACCAACCCCAGGCCCACGCTTGGCCATGACTGGGGCGTGCCACTGGTCTACGTCTACGGCCCCTCCACCGACCCCAAAGACTGCTCGGTCACTTGCGACAACGTGGACGCCGGTCGCATGGCCATCAACCATCTCATCTCGTGTGGCCGCCGGCACATCGCCATTATCGGCGGCGACGAAACCTATACCGCTGCCACCGACCGCACCAAGGGCGCGCTCGAGGCACTGGCTGAGCTAGGCATCGAACCGGCCGGGCCAATCCGGTACGGCAAATGGGACGAAGGCTGGGGCCGCGCCGCCACCCGCCTGCTGCTCGACCAAGGGGTCAAGTTCGATGCAGTGGTCTGCCAAAACGACCAACTGGCCCGAGGCTGCATTGACGTGCTCAAGCAGCAGGGACTGCGCATCCCGGATGACGTCGCCGTCATCGGCCACGATAACTGGTCGGTACTGACCTCCAGCTCGAGGCCCGCACTGACGTCGATCGACAACGAAACCGAAACCATCGGACGGCGTGCGGCACGATACTTGGTCGATGCCATCGACGGCAACCCGCATCACGGTGTCGACTACGTACCCTGCCACCTTATCCAGCGCGAATCCACCCTCCCGCTGGACTGATATCAATCGATACCCTACCGCTTCTTGGTTTTGCGCCCCTTTAAGTAGATGTCGATGACGATCCATACGCCGAGGGCGAAGGCCACGACGTAGCCCATGAAGCCGATGACCGGAATGCCGAAGATAATCGGCTTCATGCCGGCGTAGTAGACAATCGACGAGCCAACGAACAAACCGACCACAATCAGGGCCATCGTCAGACGATTCACCATATCCGAAAGCAGCTGGAACGGCTCTTCGGAGCCGACCAGTTCCATGTTGACGCGCAACTGACCACGGGTCAGCATACGGGCCACGGTCTTGAGTTCGGTCATGGTGCCGAGCGTGGCATGCAAAGCCTGATGTCCCTCAACGCCCAGCGACTTGATCTCGTCTTTGGTGGCGTTCTTCAGCGATTTCGACGTGGCGATATGGTCGGAAATGATTTCGATCATATTCACATCAGGAATGAACTCGTCCAGCAAGCCTTCGAGCGTAACCAACGCGCGGCCGACGGTGGTCACCGTACTGGGCACCTCGATGTTGTGGCGGCCGGCCATCTGCGTCAGTGCGGTCAGGAAGGCGGCAATGTCCAGTTCGGCCAGATCCACGGTGCCGAATTCCTTGACGATCACGTCCAGATCAGCCAGCAGTGCTGGGTAGTCCTCCGGATCGGCCTCGGTGCCGGCAAATCGCAGCAGCCCCTCGGCCAGAGCGGGCGAATCCTGTTTGGCGACGGCGAAAATCATTTCTTTGAGGACTGCACGGGTGCGCTGGTCGAGCCGACCGGTCATACCGAGGTCGATAAGTACGATCTGGCCGCCCCGGATGATGATATTGCCGGGATGTGGGTCAGCGTGGAAGAAGCCGTCGTCGAGAATCTGCGTGGCGTAATTGTCGACGAGCTTGGTGCCGATCTCCTTCAAGTCATAACCAGCATCGACGAGCCGGCCCGGGTGGGAGACGGAGATGCCGTCGATGTACTCCATGACCACCACATGCTCGGTGCACAGTTCGGTGTACGCCGTCGGGCAGTCCATGTATTTGAATCGGGCGGCGAAACGCTTGAATTCGGCGAGGTTGCGGGCCTCGATCAGAAAGTCAGTCTCCGATTCGAAGGTGTCCCACAGCTCCTCGACCACGCCCTTCAGGTCCACGATCTGTGAGGTGCGAATCACCTTAGTGGCGGCCTTGGCTATGGAGCGCATGATGGAGACGTCCTGGGCCATGGTTTCGCGCACACCCGGGCGCTGCACTTTAATGGCCACATCTTCGCCGGTTTTCAGCGTGGCGCGATGCACTTGCGCCAGTGAAGCAGAGCCCAACGGCTTGGGGTCGATATGCGCGAACACCTCGTCGGCGGGATGCCCGTATTCGGCGGCAAGCACATCCAACACCGTGGAATACGGCATCGGGTCGGCGTCGGCGCGCAGTTTGGCGAGTTCGTCGCAGAAGCTTTGCGGCAGAATCTCGGAGCGCATCGACAGAATCTGGCCCACTTTGACGAACGTGGGGCCGAGCGCCTCGAACATGAGGCGCATTTTGACCGGAGTCAGGCCGTGCAGCACGTCGAATTGCTCGACGATTCTGGTGATCTGCCCCAGTCGTTTGATCTTGCCACGGCGCGTCAGATGGTAGCGCGTGGCGAAATCGTTCCTGCGTCCGAACAGTGCCAGCGTTTCGTCGGATACGCTCGGAGTCGCCTTGGTAACGGTCTGCTTGAGCGTGTCCGACGTGTCGACGGACCGGTTCGCCGCCGCCTCACGTTCGGCTTTCGCAGGCGTCAGAATAGGGTCGACCCTGCTGGAAAGCGGGGTCGACCCTGATTCCGGCGTAGCGCGTGTGGGCTTGGTCACTCGGCCTTGCCCTCGTCAGCGGGCTTGTCGGCGGCACTGGTGTCGGCTGCGGCAGCAGCTTTGTCGCCGGCTTCGGCGGCGGCCTTCTTGGCGTCATCCACCGTCTCGCTCACCTTGCGCTTGAGCTCGGTATTCAGCGCCTTGCCCTGCTCGACCGTAATCTCACCCTTCTTGACGAGTTCGTCGACGAGCTCGCTGCTCTTCTCGTATCCGGTGGCAAGGGCTCCGATGCCCGCCAGCAGGACCTTGCGCAGGCCATCACCCAGAAGATCAAAATCAGCCATGATACCCCTCCTTCGAGGTCCGACATGGCCTGGTGCCATGTCTCGTACCACCAAGCCTAGCGCAAACAACAGGGCAATGTACTAGACCCTCAGACTGATTTCGACTGATTTTTCGCTGATTGGTACTTACCGAGGACTCACCGAGAATTCACCGAGGACGTTCGGCGGCAGCCTTGCGCGCGTTGGTGGCTACTTGATCGAGCCGGGCGAGCTCCTTGGCTTGTTCGGGGGTCTGATCGGACGTATCGAACGTACCGTAACGACGAGTCACGGCAGTTTCGATAAGGAAATCGCTGATGGCGGGGTTTTTAGGCAGCAACGAGCCGTGCATGTAGGTGCCGATCACGTTGTGCACGCGCGCGCCCTCGGTATGGTCTTCGCCATTGTTGCCTCGGCCGTCCTGATTGACGGTGCCGAGTGGCTGAACGCCTTCGCGCAGGAAGGTCTGGCCGGAGTGGTTCTCGTAGCCAATCACATCGCCGAACTGGTCGGAATGCTCAACAAGATTGCCGATCATACGCACGTTCTGGCCCACGGTATAAGCACCGATAACGCCGATGCCGTCCAGACGGGTGCCGTCCACGGTTTCAAAGTACTCGCCGAACAGCTGGTACAGGCCGCAGATCATCAGCATCGGCGTACCGTCTGCGGCAAGCGAACGCAACAGGTCGGCGCAATGGTAGAAGTCGTCGATGATTTTCTTCTGGCCGGTGTCTTGGCCGCCGCCTCCCAGAATAAGGTCCACCTGGTCGGGCCAGTCGTCGCCTTGATTGTACTGGTGGACGACCGGTTCATAACCGTACAGTTCCAGACGGCGGCGGATAGTCAGCACGTTGCCGGAATCGCCGTAGATGTTCATGTCTTTGGGATACAGGGACACCACATCAATTGTTCTGGCCATGTCACGTTCTCCTTGTCGATGTCTTCCCGCTGACGGGAAGCGTCTTATTCCTCACCATGTCCTCCCGCAGGCGGGAGGTGGCGCGCGGGCGCTAGAGGATAGTTACTTGCCCACGCCCGCGTCCCGTACTTCGGTGATGCGGCCCAGTACGGCGCGGGTTTTGAGCATGGCGGTGTAGGTGCAGTAGATGTGCTTGCGTGTGCCGGGATTGGCGTTGACGAATGCGGTGACGGCCTGTTCGAGGTCGGTGTTCGTATCGGCGACTGGCACTTGGTCATACCCCAGGCGCAATGCCATGTCCCAGGCACGCACGCCGGAGACCATGGCGACACCGGACGCGCGCAGGGAAGTGAAGTCCACGTCCCACAGCCAGCTCATGTCGCGGCCGTCGGCATATTCGTCGTTGATGGCGATCATGGTGTCCGCGTTGGCCGGGTCGAAGCTGGCGAGCGAGAGGCGGAAGCCCATCGGGTTCTTGACCAGCAGCAGTTCGACCGGGGAACCGTTGACGTCGATGACCTCGCCACGGCCGAAAGCCGGCGTGACGCGGGAAACGGCGGCGATGAGCTCGTCGGCGGACACGGCGCAGGCGTTGGCTGCGGCGGTGGCCTTGGATGCGGCGGCATTGTCTTGCATCACCGCACGTACCACGGCGAGCGCGGCGGCCGCGTTGTACAGGTTGTAGACGCCTTCAAGCTTGACGTCGGTGGCGTAGCCCTGACCGTCCATCTGGAAGGTGGCCTTGTGGTCGCCCACTGCGGTAAGTGTCACGTCGGCGGGAAGTTCTGCCGTGCCTGCGGAAGCTCCTCTCAGTTCGCTTCGCGGACTGAGGGGAGTTCTGGCTGAGGGGAGCGGCCCGGCCACACCTTCCACCGACACGGTCGTGGCCATGTCGTCATCGGACGGGAAATAGCGGCGCAAATCGTCGGCGAGGCCGAAGTATCGCACGGTGGTGCCAGCCGGGGCCTTCGCGGCGAGCGCGGCGATACGCGGGTCCTCGCGGTTCAGTACCACAGTGCCGGTAGTCGCCGCAGCCACATGGCTGAGCAGTTTGGCCGTGGTGTCGATTTCACCGAATCGGTCAAGCTGATCGCGCATCACGTTCAGCAGCAATGCATAACGGGGCTTGACCTGCTTGACGAAGTGGACGGCGTACGCCTCATCGAGCTCGAGCACGGCGATGTCCGCGTCCAATTTGCCGCCGAGCGTGACTTCGGTAAGCAGTGCGGAGACCACGCCGCGCACGAAGTTCGAGCCGGTCGGATTGGTGAACACCTTCAGCCCCAGATCGGAGAGCATCGAGGCGACCATGCGGGTGGTGGTGGTCTTGCCGTTCGTGCCGGACACCAATACCACGCCAAGCGGCAACTGCCCGAGCGTACGGGTCAGGAAGCCGGGGTCAATCTTTTCTACGACTTTGCCGGGCAAAGCCGAACCGCCATGTTTGGTGACGCGGGATGCAAACCGCACGAAGCGGCCTGCGGCCACGGTGGCGAACGCATACCACGGTTTGCAGGTCTGCACCACGGACGATTGGTCTTGCGAAACATCGCGTGAAACGTTGCTTGCCATCATCACACCCCCTGATTGGCGTTGTAGTCCTGCGGCATGTCTTTGAATTTGGACGTGGCACCGAGGAAGGCGAGGTGGAAGGTTTCGGTCGGGCCGTTACGGTGCTTGGCCATGATGATATCGGCCTCGCCAGGGCGGTCTTCCTTGTCGTAGAAGTCAGGGCGGTGGACCAGGAACACCACGTCGGCGTCCTGTTCGATTGAGCCGGATTCACGCAGGTCGGAGAGCTGCGGCTTCTTGTCGTTACGCATTTCCGGGCCACGGTTCAGCTGGGAAAGGGCCACGACCGGCACTTCGAGTTCCTTGGCCAAGAGCTTCAGGGCACGGGAGAATTCGGACACCTCTTGCTGGCGGGATTCCACGGCCTTGCCCGAGGTCATCAGCTGCAGGTAGTCGATGACTACGAGTTTCAGATCGTTGGTCTGCTTCAGACGACGGCATTTCGCACGGATCTCCATGAGGCTCATGTTCGGGCTGTCGTCAATGAACAGTGGCGCGTTCTGCATCTTGGTCCAGAACTGGTTCAGGGTGTTCCAGCGTTCGGGGGTGATGTCGTCGGCGCGGCGCAGGGCGGCCATCGGAATATTGGTTTCGGCGGAGATAATACGCTGAGCGAGCTCCACCTTGCTCATCTCCAAGCTGAAGACCACGGAAGTCATGTTGTGGTGCAACGCGGCGGCGCGGGCGAAGTCGATGCCGAGCGTGGACTTACCCATGGCCGGACGTCCTGCGACGACGACCATCTGTCCGGGCTGCAGGCCCTGGGTCACGTCGTCGATGTCGCGGAAGCCGGTCGGCACGCCCTTGTTGACGAGGCCTTGCTGCAGTTTGTCCAGCTGGTCGAGCGCGTCGTGGACCACCGGGCCGATGGCGGCATAGTCCTGACGCACCTTGCCCATCGACATCTCGTAGATCTCGGACTGGGCGAGGTTAACCACATCCTCAGCCTGCGATCCCTCGGCGGAATAACCGAGCTGGGCGATTTTGGTGCCGGCGGCGATCACATTGCGCAAAATGGCCCGCTGATGGACGATCTCCGCGTAGTACATGGCATTAGCGGCGGTCGGTACGGATGCGACAAGGCTGTGCAGATAGTCCGCGCCGCCGACCTTGTCGAGGTTGCCATCCGCCAACAGCTGGTTGGCCACGAGCACCACGTCCACCGGCTGACTGGCGGAAAACAGATCGATGATCGCGTTATAGATCGTCTGATGCTTGGGCTGGTAGAAATCGGTGACGTCAATGGTCTGCGAGACCTCGCCGATGGCATCCTTACTCATCAGCATGCCGCCGAGCACGGCCATTTCCGCGTCGTCATCATGCGGGGGCACGCGGTCGAAAATCGGGTCGCCGGCCGCCGCCGACGTCTGCGTGCCGCCCCGGCCCGCGCGGTCGCCACGATCGCCACGATCCAGGCCACCGCCGAACCCATTCTGATACGAGTGTTCACTTCCTTCTGGCATAGCCTCCAAGTATAGGATGTGGCGTGGCAGGTGAACGATATCGTATGGAAACGAAACGGTTGCCCGCATCGGTTCATTCCTTATTCACCTATGAGTCAGCGCCACGACACGCAGAAAGCAAAATGTGGATAGAAAAATAAGTTATCCACATTTTGGGGATAATTCTGGGGATAATCCACTAAGTTATCCACATACTGGGGATAACTTGGTGGATAGTCTGGGGATAACATTCCGCGCCCACAACAGGTGCTTGCGCAACGCAGTCAGGCGTGATATGCGTGTGAGCGTGCCCATAGACTCTTCCGACGCCAAAGCCACCAGTTCCGGCGATACTACACGCCGCGATGGCTTCGGCACCCCGCATGCCGGCGCAAACACAAACGTCAGCATCGGCCCGACCGACGCCCGCTCCACCAACCGCCGGATCATGGCGCTGGCCCTGCCGACCTTCGGCCAGCTCATCGCCGAACCGACCTTCATCCTTATCGACACAGCCATCGTCGGCCATATCGGGGATGCGGCGTTGGCCGGCCTGTCAATCGGCTCCACCATCATCCTCACGGCAGTCGGACTATGCATATTCCTGGCCTACTCGACCACTGCGCAGGTGGCACATCTGCTGGGAGCGGGTCGTCGTCGCGCGGGACTGCAGGCAGGCATTGACGGCCTGTGGCTGGCCTTGAGCATCGGCACCGTACTGGGATTGGGATTGTTCGCGGCTGCCGAGCCATTATGCCGGGCACTGGGCGGTCAGGGCGAAGTATTGGAACAAGCCGTGACCTATACGCGCGCAATCGTGCTGGGTGCGCCAGGCATGCTGATGGTATATGCGGCGAACGGCATTTTCCGAGGATTGCAGAAGGTTCGTATCACGCTGATCGCTGCGGTGGGCGGCGCGGTGGTGAACACGGTGCTTGATGTGTTGTTCGTTATTGTGCTGAATTGGGGCATTGCCGGCTCCGGAGTGGCGACGCTGGTAGCTCAGTGGTTCATGGGGCTGTTCCTGGTAATCCCCGCCATTCTGTGGTCCCGGGCGGATGGTGCGAGTCTGCGGCCTCGTTTGGCCGGTATTGCGGCAGCCGGGGGCGACGGACTGCCATTGTTCATTCGCACATTGGCGATTCGTGCGGCCATGGTGACTACGGTCGCCTGTGCCGCACGCATGGGCACTGCCGTGTTGGCCGGGTTTCAGGCCGTGAACTCCTCTTGGAATTTTGCGATGAACATGCTGGATTCCGTGGGCATCGCCGGCCAGACGCTGGTGGCCACAGCGCTGGGCGCTGGCAGCGTGCAGCAGGCGCGGCGGCTGACGCGGGCGACCGGGCGTGCGGGACTGGTCACCGGCGCGGTAATCGGCACGGCTTTTGCGGTAGTCGGCCTGTTCGCCGGGCACTTCTTCTCCCCTACGCCACATATTCAGACGCTGATCGCCGTGGGCATGGTGACGATGGGCATCTTCTTCCCACTGCAAGGCTGGATGATGGCAATCGACGGCATTCTTATCGGCGCGCGCGACTACCGCTATCTGGCCGTCACATGCACGCTGACCGCCGTGGTGTATGTGACGCTCATACTCATACTGGCCAATATGGTGACGCCGGCGCTGACGAGCGACCTGATGCGTACCGCCGTACTCTGGGCCGCGTTCAACGTGGTGCTCATGGGTGGGCGCGGTCTGTCCAACGGGCTGCGCGTGCGCTCGGACGCATGGATGAAGTAGGTATCGGCCGCGCGAAGCGCTGGGCGATTCCGTTTACATCGCGGCGCGGGCGGCGGAATACATGCCGCGGACGATTTGTTCGCGCCACTTGGACCAGCCGTATTGCTTGGTGATGGTCTCACCGGCGGTGGCACCGAGCGAGGAGCCGTCGGCCCGGGTCAGGTCGAACAGCATATCCAGCAGCATCTTGTCGTGGTGCAAGCGGTCGGCCAACTCCTCCGCCACGGCCGGATCATAGGGGTCCTTACCCGTGGCAAATTCGGATAGCGTCAAATGCTCACGCACCAGCACGGTAGCCCAGTCGACGATGTCCGGCGCGTAGCCCATACGCTTGAAAATCACCGGCACATGGCGGGCACCCTCGGCGGCGTGATCGGCCACGAACGCGCGCTTGCCGATGTCGTGGGTGATACCGGCCAACAGCAATGCCTCGAAATGATCGTCATCGTACCGTCCACCGGACGGTGTCTCGCGCCCCAGACGCGACGTGACCTCCACCATATGCCGATCGATGGTGTACCGGTGGGCGGCCGAGGCGGACGGACGGTTGCGGACGCCGAGCCATTCCGGCATCCATCGACCCGGAATGTCCACGAAATCGATGCTCTCCCACACTTCCATAAGATTCGATCCGCACGCAAGCAGACGAATAAACAGCTCGCGCGATTCGTCATCCCACTGGTTGTCGTGAATCGGGCAGCGCTTCAGATTAACCAAGGTAGACGGGTTGATGGGAAGACCGAATTCGCCGGCCGCCACGGCCATACGCAACGCCAGCTTGGCATCCTTGGCAGGCTCGGCACCGGGCGCCAACACCAATTCGCCTTCGTGCTTGGCCACGCCGGGAGCCACCACGTCGAATTGCGGGGCTTCGCGCTTGCCACCAGAGCGCTGAGAGAACATCTGGAAGAACGCGAATCGCGGCTTTTCGTGGGTCAGCGAATGTTCGGCGCGGGAAGCGGTGGAATCAAGCGAGAAGGAGATGCGCCGACCGATACGGGCAAGCAGTGTCTGCAGATCGTCGATCGAGTAGGCGGCACGCTCGTTTTCGGGCCAAGTCGGATCGGCAAGGCCAAGCATGGCAGCCACTTTGGCCTGATAGGGCGTCAGCATCAGGTTGGTATCCTTGCCGGCCACCAGATGGATGCAGTCGCGTACGTCGAGCAGACGTTCCACAGCTTCGTCGTAAATGCCGTGCGGGCGGTCGGCCAGCCATGAGGCGGCGAGCGCGGAGACGAGCACCGAATCGCGCAAACCCCCACGGGCCTCCTTGATATCGGGCTGATTGACGTATTGGAGCCGGCCGAATTCGTCGAGTCGGGCTTTGGCGGAGTCGAGCAGTTCGGGCAGGCGCTTGCGGGCGGCCTTGCGCCAGCGTTCGAGGATGGACGTGGCGGTGGTGGTGATCAGAGCGGTGTCGCCGGCGATGGGCTTCACGTCCAGCCAGCCCATGGCGGCGGGAAGGTCATGGTCGGTGACTTCCTCGCATTGGGCGCGCGTGCGGATGGAGTGGTCGAGGTCCAGACCGCTGTCCCATAGCGGGTACCAGAGTTTGTTGGCCAACTCGTTGAGCTGCTGGTCGTTCAACGTGCGAGGCTCGTAGATGATGACCAGGTCGAGGTCGGAGCTGGGGCCCAGTTGGCCACGTGCCAGCGAGCCTACCGCGGCGAAGCCGATGCCGGAGTCGGGCACGGGGAAAGAGACATCCTTGCAGGCCGCATTCCACAGCTCAGTGAGGCATTGCATGGCCAGTTCTGTGCGGGCTTTGCGCTTGGTCGCACCATTCCGGTAAACGCCGTCGTCATCCGGCTGGCTCATATCCATGAATCGTTGTTTCAAGCCATCTACTGCTGAAGTCATTGCTTCATCTTTCATTGCTAAAAAAAGTCCCCGCACGGCGTCAATTCGCGGCGTGCGGGGACCTTTCCTATGCAGTCCATCCCCTTCTAAGCATGGACGTCTGTGTTATCAGATCGCGGCGGAACCGGTCTCACCGGTACGCACGCGGGCCACGGAGTCCAGCGGAGCGACCCACACCTTGCCGTCACCGATGGTGCCGGTGCCGGCGGACTTGATGATCACACCAACCAGCGTTTCGGCATCCGCGTCATCGGACAGCACTTCAACGCGAATCTTCGGAATCAGGTCCACAGTGTATTCAGCGCCACGGTAGACCTCGGTGTGGCCGCGCTGGCGGCCGTAGCCGTTGGCCTCGGACACGGTCAGACCGTGCACGCCGGCGGCCGCGAGGGCCTCCTTGACATCGTCGAGCTTATGGGGCTGAATGATAGCGGTGATCAGCTTCATTTCACTTCACCTCCTTGAGAACGGAGCTGGCAGTACCAGCAAAATCGTAAGCACGTTCGCCCTGGTCGGCAAGATCGATGCCGCCGACTTCCTGAGCTTCGGTGACGCGCCAACCGATGGTCTTCTCCAGAGCGAAGGCGATGATCGCGGTGATCACTGCGGAGTAGAGGATGGCGACGAGAGCGATGACCAGCTGAACGACGAGCTGCTTCCAGTCGCCACCAGCCAGCAGACCGGTGCCTTCACCGAAGAAGCCGATAAGGATGGTGCCGGTGAAACCACCAACGCCATGCACGCCGACGACGTCGAGGGAGTCATCGTAGCCGAACTTGAACTTGAGACCGCAGGCCAGGCAGGTCAGGACACCAGCGATGGCACCCATCACGATGGCCCACAGCGGGGAGACCACATCGGCGGCCGGGGTGATGGCAACCAGGCCGGCGACCATACCCGAGGCGGCACCCATGGCGGTGTAGTGACCGGAGCGAATCTTCTCGGTGAAGCCCCAAGAGAGCATTGCGGCTGCGGTGGCGGCGGAGGTGGAAACCCAAGCGTAACCAGCAGTACCGTTGGCGGCGAAGGCGGAACCAGCGTTGAAGCCGAACCAGCCGAACCACAGCAGGAAGGCGCCGAGCATCACGAACGGCACGTTGTGCGGGCGGAACGGCTGCGTGCCGAAGCCCTTACGCTTGCCGATGATGAGCACGATGATCAGGGCGGCGACTGCGGCGTTGATGTGGACGACAGTACCACCTGCGAAATCGTGGGCGGCAGCGCCGATGGCCTTGGAGATGGCGCCGTCAGCAGACAGCAGACCACCGTTCCAGACCATGTGGGCCATAGGAGCGTAGTCGAAGGTGACCCACAGCGCCACGAAAATCATCCAGGTGCTGTACTTCACACGCTCGGCAATGGCGCCGCAGATCAGGCCGACGGTAATCATCGCGAAAGCGACCTGGAAGGCAACGTCCACGGAAACCGGGTAGTTGTTGCCGTTCAGACCGGTGGCGGTGAACACGCCGTCCTGGGCGACCATGGAGTCCTTCAGCAGGAAGCCGCTGGCCGGGTCGCCGAAGATGCCTCCGATGTCGGAACCGGCGTAAGCAATCGACCAACCCCACAGGGTCCAGATAATCATGGTGACCGACAGGGCGGCCGCCTCAAGCATCAGCATGTTCAGGACGGCCTTGGCACGAACCATACCGCCGTAGAAGAACGCCACACCAGGCGTCATGAGGAAAACCAAGGACGCGGATGTCAGGATCCATGCGGTGTTACCGGAATCAATCGCTCCCATGTCTACCTCCCTCTCTTTCGTTCAGGGCACCGGGGGCTTTGCGCGGCCGGCGTCGACTTTGTCTCTACAATGCCGTCCCCCTTGTGGGGGCTAACAGTTCGTCAGTAAAAGCCGGTCTCGTTTTGGTTTCGTTACGGCAAGTTACGCGATTGTTAAGCGCACCTGACAGTTAGGTTGGTATCGGATGGGCTGGTTCCGGCATGATTCCAACGGATATGGGAAAGCCCCGAATCATGTTTCGAATATGATTCGGGGCTAGGTTTGGTGCGTTGCGGGCGTTTCCCGCGCCCACAACGTGGACGGACGCAGGGCTCCCCTCGCTGAGGGGAACTGTCGAGCAAAGCGAGACTGAGGAGAGCTCGACCGTCTACGCGAGAATGCCGTCCACGAAACCTTCGGGATCGAAAGGTGCCAAATCGTCCGGACCTTCGCCAAGACCGACGAGCTTGACCGGCACGCCGAGCTCCTTCTGCACGCTGATCACGATGCCGCCCTTGGCGGAACCGTCAAGCTTGGAGAGCACCACACCGGTAATGCCGATGGCTTCGGCGAACACCTTGGCCTGGGCCATGCCGTTTTGGCCGGTGGTGGCGTCGAGCACAAGCAGCACTTCATCCACCGGCAGGTTCTTTTCGGTAACACGGCGAATCTTGCCGAGCTCGTCCATCAGGTTCGACTTGTTCTGCAGTCGGCCGGCAGTATCGATGATGAGCACGTCCGCGTTCGCTTCCTTGGCCTTGGCGGATGCCTCAAAGGCGACGGATGCCGGGTCGGCACCGTCCTTGTCGGAGCGGACGACGGGCACATTGACGCGTGCGCCCCAGGTTTCGAGCTGGTCGGCGGCGGCCGCGCGGAAGGTGTCGGCCGCGCCCATCATGACCTGCTTGTTTTCGGCCACGAACAGTCGAGCCAGTTTGCCGGCAGTGGTGGTCTTGCCGGTGCCGTTGACGCCGACCATGATGATGACGCTGGGCTTGGCGGCACCCGGCTTTTCGGCATTGAGGCGGCGGTCCGTATCTCGACCGACCAGATCGAGCAGCTTCTCCTTGAGCGTGGCGCGTACTTCGGCTGGGTCGGCTTTACCAGTGATGCGGGCGTCGGTTCTCAGGTCATCGACCAGTTGGGCGGAAGCATCCGCACCGACGTCGGCAAGCAGCAGTGTGTCTTCGACGTCTTCCCAATCGGCCTCGGAGAGATTGTCTTTGGCGAGGATGTCGAACAGGGCCTTGCCGAACGGGTTGCCGGACTTGGCAAGTTTTGCCTTGAGTCGGGTCAGTCGAGAGCCGACCGATTCGGGGGTTTCAGGTTTGGCGGGAGTGGGCTTGGAGGCAGGTTGGGACTCGGGCTTGGGCGCAGCTGCCGGTTCGGGTTCGGCCTGCGCGGCTGGCGCAGGCTCGGCTTTGGCCGATTCGGCTGACTTGGCCGGCTCGGCGGCAGTCGCAGCCTTAGCTTCCTCGGCTTCGGCGGCCAGCCGAGCGTCGGCGGCGGCCTTGGCGTCGCGGGTCTTCTTGTTGTCGGGGGCAACCTTGCCCATCGCACGATCCAAATCGCGCTTGCGGGACTTGCCCAACCAGATGCTCAGGGCGATTACGATAACCGCCGCCACAATCACGCCAAGAACGGCGAGCACAGTATTCATATCCATACCTGTCAAGTCTAGCCCGCAGATGGAATCCCCTACGAATTCGGCAGTCTCAGGCCGACAATTCCACCCGACGACTTAAGCTGAACCGCATGGCACATTCTTCACGTATGACGTCGCTGCAGCGCCGCGAGCAGCTGATTGAAGTCGGACGCTCGCTATTCGCCGCCAAAGGCTTCGAAGCGGTAAGCGTGGAGGAAATCGCCGCGCACGCCAAAGTCTCCAAGCCGATTGTGTATGAGCATTTCGGCGGCAAAGAGGGCCTGTATGCCGTCATTGTGGATCGTGAGATGCGCGCGCTGACCGGTACGCTGACCGCCGCGCTTGACGATCCGACCGTGCACCCGCGCCAGATTGTGGAACGCACGGCGCTTGCGCTCCTCACCTATATCGAAGAGAATGCCGAGGGGTTCCAGGTACTGGTACGCGACTCGCCGAGCACCGACCCGTCCGGCTCATTCAGCTCGCTGATGGGAGACATCGCCGTACGCGTTGAAGACATTCTTTCCGAAACATTCAAACGGCAGAAGCTGTCTGCCAAGGGCGTGCCGTACTACGCGCAGATGCTGGTGGGCATGACCGTATTCACCGGGCAGTACTGGGCCGACCGGCCAAAGGTGAGCAAGGAGCAGCTGGCCGCATACATTGTGGATTTGGCCTGGCATGGCCTGAGCCGGCTTGACTCCAAGCCCCAGTTGTTCTTTGAGGGCGCCAAGGCGCGGAAGGAGGCCGAGCGCCGAGCCAAGCGCGAGTCCGATTCCGGCAGCCCGGATTCAGACCAGACGAGTTCTGCCCAATCGGATCCCGAGCACGCCACCGGGGAAGATTCAGGGTTGCAGAACATGAGTTCAGGGGCACAGGTTACGCAACACTCTGCCGAGTCGGGAGACGAAGTGCTACGGTTTGAACAGGAAACTGAACATAACGACTAAATATGTGAGGACGTAAGACTTTCATGGCCAGCACGGCAAAGACGCTCACCTTTGTGATCCCCGCATACAATATGGAGTCCTACCTCGACCGTTGCGTGAACTCGTTGCTTTCGGCAAGCGACATCAGCGACCTCGAGGTGCTGATTGTGGACGACGGTTCGAAAGACGGCACGCTGGAGTACGCGCGCAAGCTGGAACGCACCAATCCGGGCGCCGTACGCGCGATTCATCAGGAGAACAAGGGCCACGGCGGCGCGGTGAACACCGGTATCGCGGCGGCGACCGGCATGTACGTCAAAGTGGTGGATGCGGATGATTGGGTCGACCCGCAGGCCATCGACACGGTTCTGGCCACGTTGCGTGCACAGCATGACACCGACGAACCGATTGACATGCTGGTGACCAATTACGTGTATGACAAGGTGGCCAAGCGTCACAAGACCGTAGTGAACTTCCGCCGTGTGATGGAGGCCGGCCGTGTACTCGGCTGGGATGACCTGGGCAAGTTCGGTCTGGCGCAGTACATCATCATGCATGCGCTCACCTTCCGCACGCAGGTGGTACGCGATTCCGGGCTGAAGCTGCCGGAGCATACGTTCTACGTCGATTTCTATTACTCGTACCAGCCGTTCCCGTGGGTGAAGCGCATCCAGTACCTCGATGTGCCGTTCTACCACTACTTCATCGGGCGCGAGGGTCAGAGCGTGCAGACCGACGTGATGATTAAGCGTGTGGACCAGTTGCGGCTCGTCAATCGGCTGATGACCGAGGCCACGCCCGAACGCGGTACGGTGCCGGAGGGGCTGTACCGGTACATGATTCACTTCCTGGCGATCGAATCGTGCGTTACCTCGGTGTTCCTGATTCTCTCGCGCGATCCGGCCAACTACGTTAAGAAAACCGAGCTGTGGGATGCGATTGACGCCTATTCTCCGGCCATCGGCAAGGATGTGCGCTCGCAGCTGATGTCCCGCGCGCTCAATCTGCCCGGCAAAACCGGCCGCTGGATCGTGCGCAACGGCTATCTCATCGCCGAACGCATCGTCGGCTTTAACTGATTCGGATTGTGGTTTTGCCCTGCTGACGCGTTATCAGCAGGGCATCCCTATTACCTCCCCAGTCGAGGTTTTACTACTCGGCCCAACGGTCGGACATCGCGAAGCTGTTGTGCATCAGGTTGCTGGAGGTGTATAGCACGTCGTTCAGCAGCTTGGTTGTGTGCTCGCGCAGGTAGTCGGCCATCTCGTCGTTGGCCGCTTCGAGCGCATCCGCCACGCCTTGCACATCCTTCTCATCGCCGTGGCCGCCATCGAGCGGCCATGCATTCGTATCCGTCGATTCGGCATCGCTTCGAGCAAGCAACTGCTCATCCGTGCGCTCGATGAGCCGGTGCCCGAACGCGCGCACGCCTTCTGCATAGCCCTCGATGAACCGGTTCGTCTCATACCAATGCGCGTCGGCCACGACGGCGATCAGGCGGTTCGTCCAATACAGGTTGCCGGTGGAGACTTCGGGCGTGGTGTCGCGCAGGTAGGCAGGCGTGTCGTTGACGTTCGCGTAGAACGGCGCGGCGGCGGTGAACGGACCGGAGCCGAACGATACCCACATCACCGTGCGATTGGCCGCCGGCACATACGGGCGGACCTGAATCGCCACCATATGGCCGGTGCGGTTCACGCCGATCGGACGGTAACGGTGGCGCGATTCCGCCGTGCCGGTCGTGCCGTACGGGTCGTACGGCGTGCCTTCGAAGTGCGAGGACAGCAGGAAATCAACGTCTTCGAGGCTCACCTTGTCTTCCGGCACGCGGCACCACGGGATGTCGTCGGATTCGGGCGTGTAGCGGGCGGCCGGCGAATCCCAGTCCTCGCTGGGGTTGAGGCGGCGTTGCATGTACCAGGCACGCGGCGTGTTGTAGATATGGTCCTTCGGCGTCGCGGTGCCGAAGGCCTTGCGCGGGTTGAAACGGGTGGGAAGGGCAACGGTTGTTCCGAATCCGGCGCTATGCGCGTGACGGCCGTTGGAAGAGACCGGCGTTCCCATTGTGCGGTCGAGGTGATGCGTGGCCATGAACTCGCGCAGGTCGGCGCTGCATAGGTATTCGCGCTGCTCGCCGAACGCATCGGCGAGGTCGAAGTCGTCGATGCCGAGCTGGTTGGGGATCGTGGCATAGCAGTCGTCGGGCACTCGGCGGGCGATCCAATGGTGGCCGCCGATGGTCTCGACGTACCAGATCTCGTCCACATCCGAAATAATCACGCCGTTCGATTCGTAGGTGCCGTAGGTTTCGAGCAGTTCGCCCAACCGCGCGACGCCCTCGCGCGCGGTGGTGACATACGGCAGCACAAGGGTGATGATGTCTTCCTCACCGATACCGCCGGGCTGCTCGGCCTGATAATCGGTGCTGTCCGGTTCGCCGACAGCCGGCCGCAACTCGACCATCGGGTCCGCACCGAGCACGCGCTCGTTGACAGCGATGGTTTCGGTGGCGCTCATCGCCACGTTGTGTTCGTTGGCACCGGCTTCGGCCAGAATGCCACGATTATTCAGCACGTTCGGTGCGATGGTGTACCGGCAAGGATTGTCCGGTAGTTCGATTTCGACATGGCTCAGCACGCTGCGGTAGTGGCGCGGCTGGTCGTCGGGGGCGACAGCGACGAAGCGCTTGGGATCGTAACGGCCCGAGCCCGAATCGTCATCGCGGGCGATGATGGTGGAACCGTCGTAACTGGCATTTTTGCCGACAAGAATCGTGGTGCATGACATGGGACACCACTCTAGGAGCCAGGCTGGTCGAAACAAAAAAATCCTTGGAACCATTGCGATTCCGAGGATTTGTTGTGCCCCCTGTGGGATTCGAACCCACAACCCACGACTTAAAAGGACGCTGCTCTAACCGTTGAGCTAAAGGGGCAACTCTTCTAAAATACACACCGTTTTGGGATATTTCAACTACGGCGTTGCGTACACGTTTGCGTACGCGATTGGCCCAACGCACGGCACAGCACACGCAATGTGGCCCAAATCGCAGCCCAAATCGCATATCGCCTCTAGCGATAGATAGCCGCCGGCGACTACCCTTGTACATTATGAGTGAATCCCCCAATTGGAGCAATCCCCTGCGCGACTCGCGCGACCTCAGACTGCCCCGTATCGCCGGCCCATGCAGCCTCGTCATTTTCGGTGTCACGGGCGATCTGGCACAAAAGAAACTACTGCCGGCCGTCTACGACCTGGCGAACCGTGGCCTACTGCCGCCGAGCTTCGGTCTGACCGGTTTCGCCCGCCGCGACTGGACACAGGAACGGTTCATCGAATTCGTCAAGGCCGCCGTCCAGGCGCATTGCCGTACGCCGTTCAAGGAGTCGACTTGGCGCAATCTGGCCGCCGGCATCCGCTTCGTGCAGGGTACGTTCGACGACCCGGAGGCCTTCGAGCGTCTGAGCGCCACCGTGCAGGAGCTTGACCGCGACCGCGGCACGCAGGGTAACCATGCCTTCTACATGTCGGTGCCGCCGCGCGCATTCCCACAGGTCGCCAAGCAGCTGGCCGCCTCCGGCCTGTCGCGCTCGTCCGAGGGCGCATGGCGCCGCGTGATCATCGAGAAGCCGTTCGGCCATGATCTGGCCAGCGCCAAGGAACTCGACAGCGTGGTATCCGAAGTGTTCGACCCGAGCTCCGTGTTCCGCATCGACCACTACCTCGGCAAGGAAACCGTGCAGAACCTGCTGGCCCTGCGTTTCGCCAACGCCATGTACGAGCCGATCTGGAACGCCAACTATGTGGACCACGTGCAGATCACGATGGCCGAGGACATCGGCATCGGCGGCCGCGCCGGCTATTACGACGGCATCGGCGCCGCACGCGACGTCATCCAGAACCACCTGCTTCAGCTCATGGCTCTGACCGCCATGGAGGAGCCGGTGAGCTTCACCGCCAAGGACCTGACCGCCGAAAAGACCAAGGTGCTTTCCGCCGTGCGCCTGCCCAAGGACCTCGCCGCCAACACCGCGCGCGGCCAGTACGCCAAGGGCTGGCAGGGCTCGCACGAAGTGGTCGGCTACTTGGAGGAAAAAGGCATCGACCCCAAGAGCACCACTGAAACGTACGCCGCCATCCGCCTCGATATCGACACCCGCCGCTGGGCTGGCGTGCCGTTCTACCTGCGTTGCGGCAAGCGCCTCGGCAAGCGTGTAACCGAAATCGCCGTGGTGTTCAAGCGCGCCCCGCATCTGCCGTTCGAGCAGACCGCCGTGCGCGAACTCGGCAAGAACGCCATCGTGATTCGCGTGCAGCCCGACGAGGGCGTCACCATGCGCTTCGGAGCCAAGGTGCCGGGCGGCTCCACCATGGAGGTCCGTGACGTGAACATGGACTTCAGCTACGGCCGCTCCTTCACCGAGAACTCGCCGGAAGCCTATGAGCGACTGATTCTGGACGTGCTGCTCGGTGATCCGCCGTTGTTCCCGACCACCGAAGAGGTGAACCTCAGCTGGGAGATCCTCGATCCGATTGAACAATTCTGGTCCACGCTTGGCCAGCCGCAGGCCTACCGCGCCGGTACGTGGGGTCCGGCACAGGCCGACGAAATGCTGGCGCGCGACGGCCGCCACTGGAGGATGCCATGATCATCGATATGCCGAACACCCGCACCCGCGAGATTGCGCACAAAATCGAACAGCTGCACGAGGAGCGCGGCGAATCGGCGACCGGCCGCGTGCTGACGCTGCTCATCGCCACCGAGGACGCGGACCTAGAGCATGCGCTGGAAATCGCGAACTCGGCCAGCCGTGAGCACCCGTGCCGCGTGATTGCCGTAGTACCGGATACCAATCCTGCCGATCAGTCCGGCGAAGGCGAACCGAACGCGGCCGAAGTGGCCGCCGAGGTGAGCGCGAGTCGCGATAATCCGGCCGTCGATTTGACCGACGGCCCGAACGATCCGAACGATTCCAACCTGAACGCCCAAGTGCGATTCGGCGCGGACGCCGGTGCCGGTGAGATCATCATCTTGCGTCCGCGCGGTGGCCTTATCAACCACCCGGATACGCTGGTTATCCCGCTGCTTGTGCCGGATGCGCCTGTAGTGGCGTGGTGGCCGACCACACCGCCGTCGAACCCGGCCAAGGATCTGATGGGTGCGATGGCCCGCAGTCGCATCACCGACGCGTTGCACTCCAATAATCCGGAGGCCACGATTGAGCGTTTGCGCCGCAATTGGACACCGGAAGATATCGACTTGTCCTGGACACGACTGACCGTCTGGCGCGCAATGCTCGCCTCGATGCTCGATCAGCCGCCGCACCTGCCCATCACCGCCGCGAAGGTGACCGGCAAGGCCGACTTCCTGCCTATGGAAATGCTGTGCGCATGGCTGCGTCTGAAACTTGGCGTACCAGTCGAAACTGAGTTCGTGCCCGACGCGCAGGCCGTGACCGGCGTGTACCTGACCCGTGAGGACGGTGTGATCTCGCTGGAACGCCCGTATGAGGACCAAGCGCTGATCTCGCTGCCCGGCCAGACTCCGCAGGAAGTGTCCGTGCCGATGCGCACCATCGAGGACTGCCTGACCGAGGAACTGCGTCGCATCGATCCCGATGAGATCTACGCCGAGGTCATCAACGAAGGCTGGGATCTGATTCGTCACTGAAGTCGGTAGAACCCGTTGCCACAGCGGCGTTGGAATGAGTTCGGCAATTGTGGCCGAGCCATGCCAACGCCGTTGCTCATCGTTTCCTACCTCATGCGATGCCGAAGCTCATGCCCGCGGAGTAATAAAGTGACATATGCGATGTCGCACAATGTGGATTGTGTTGTCAACTGACAACACAATCCACATTGCAAAGTACGACACATACCCCATACAAGGACCATACATGGCAACTCGAAAACTCATTGTGTATCCGAATAAAGATCTGATGATTCAGGCTGGCGCGCAACGTTTTGTCTTGGCGCTACTCGATTTGCTCGCCGAACGATTGCCTGATGGCACGCATCGCACGCGTGTGGATGTGGCGCTGTCTGGCGGTTCGGCCGCGCAGCCGCTGGGCTTGGTGCTGAACGATCCGCTGGCTGACGCGATTGATTGGTCGCGCGTGCATTTCTGGTGGAGCGACGAACGTTTTGTGCCGGCTTACGACACCGATCGCAATGCTTTGGAGGCCCGTCGCCTGCTGCTTGACCAGCTGGTGGCAGATGGCAAGCTGCCTGAGTCGAATATTCATGAGATGGCGGCCGATACCCGTTCAGCCGATGACATCGCCGATGTGATGGATCAGGCCGACAGCGATGATGCTTCCGTTCGCGCCGCCGCCGATGCCGCGAATGATGCGTTGCTGGACGATGTCGCGAGCGACTATGAGCGCGAGTTGGTGAATGAATTGGGGCCGGAACCGGTAATCGATCTGATGATTCTCGGCATGGGACCGGACGGTCACTATGCGTCGCTGTTCCCTGGTCATGATGAGGTCAAGGTTACTGATAGGCTCACCGTGGGTGTGAACCACTCCCCCAAGATGCCGCCGCTGCGTGTTTCATTGACCGCGCCGCTCATCGCGCGTTCACGCCATACGTGGTTCTTCGCCGCCGGTGCCGGCAAAGCCGAATCGCTGGCCCATGTCTTCGAGCAGCCCAACAACCCGGATTACCCGTCCTCCTACGCCAACGGAGTGGACGAGTTCATCTGGTTCTCCACCGAAGAAACCGTCACCGAGTTGTGAGTGAATTAAGCCCCCTCTGATGAGGGGGCTTAATTCGTCTATGGCTACGCCTCGATCTCGGACTTGCTGTTTTCTCAGCTCGGCTATCGCCGAGCCTGAAGAAGGCCGGACAGCCCACAGGGCTGTCCTAAACCTGAAATCACGAGGCTACGCCTCGATTTCGGACTTGCCCTCTTCGGCCCAGAGGGTGTGGAACACGCCGGGCTTGTCGACGCGACCGTAGGTGTGGGCACCGAAGAAGTCACGCTGGGACTGGGTCAGAGCGGTGGGCAGGCGCTTGGAGCGCAGACCATCGTAGTACGCCAGGGAGCTGGAGAACACCGGGGTCGGGATGCCGGCCTCCACCGCGCGAACGATCACGCGACGCCATGCATCCTGCGATTCGCCGATGATCTTCTCGAAGTACGGATCGAACAGCAGGGAAGCCGGCGGGTTATCGCCCCTGAAGGCCTCGGTGATGCGGTCGAGCAGGAACTGGGCGCGAATAATGCAGCCGCCACGCCAAATGCGGGCCACTTCGGACAGGTTGATATCCCAGCCGTATTCCTTGGCACCGTCCTGAATCTCGTTCAGGCCCTGAGCATAGGCCACGACCTTGGAAGCGAACAGAGCCTTGCGCACGTCCTCGACGAACGCGGCCTTGTCTTCTCCGGCCAGATCGATGGTCTTGTTCGGTCCAGCCAGACCTTCCTTCTGAGCGTCTTCACGCAGCTCACCGTGCGAAGACAGTGCACGAGCGAACACGGCTTCACCGATGGCAGCCACAGGAGAACCACATTCCAGACCAGTCTGCACGGTCCACGTACCAGTACCCTTCATGCCGGCATGATCCACGACCACGTCCACGAACGGCTTGCCGGTCTCGGCATCCTTGTGGTGCAGAATCTCAGCGGTGATCTCGATCAGGTAGGAGTCAAGGTCGCCCTTGTTCCATTCAGCGAACACGTCGCCAATCTCCTCGGCATCCATGCCGAGTCCACGGCGCAGAATGTCATACGCCTCACCAATCACCTGCATATCGGCATACTCGATGCCGTTGTGCACCATCTTGACAAAGTGGCCGGCACCATCGGTGCCGATGTGGGTCACGCACGGTTCGCCGTTCACCTTGGCGGCGATGGACTGAAGAATCGGGCCCAAGGTCTTCCAGGATTCCGCAGTGCCACCGGGCATCAGAGACGGGCCGTTGAGCGCGCCTTCCTCACCACCGGACACGCCGCAACCCACGAAGTGGAAGCCCTTGGCACGTACTTCCTTCTCACGCTTGATGGTGTCCTTGAAGAAGGAGTTGCCACCGTCGACGATGATGTCGCCCGGTTCGAACACCTCTTCCAGCTGCGCGATGGTCGCGTCGGTCGGAGCACCGGCCTTGACCATGATGATGGCGGTACGCGGACGCTTCAGGGACGCGGCGAATTCCTCGAGCGTTTCGGCCGGCACGAAGTTGCCTTCGGTGCCATGCTCGTTCATGAGCTTCTCGGTACGCGAGTAGTGGCGGTTGAACAACGCCACCGTGTTGCCATGGTGCGCCAGATTACGCGCCAGATTGGAGCCCATCGTGGCCAGTCCAATCACACCAATGTTTGCTGTAGCTTCGGCCATGTGCCTTGCCTTTCGTTTGATTGTCCCATCGTCATCACGCGCGTCACAAAACAGCGCATCAGCGGAGGGAATCATTCCTTCAACGCTTGAAAGTGTATCCCGCTTACCACCCACACGCGAGGGCTGTCTTAGGTTCTACGCACCTTCTGCCCGCGAAGCGTAATTACTTGCCGGCCATTCACATACGCCCGGCCTTGGAAGGGTCGATATGCATGGTCTGGAAGCGATTGGCCATGTAAGCGTCGCTGTAGCGTTCGCTGAACCACATCGCGACCGGTGAATCCTGCGGCTGGCCGGCCATGCGCCCATACCAGCAATCCAAGGCCATCAGCGTGAAGGCAATGTCGATCACCATCAGCACCGTGCATACCGCAGTCAGCGAATACCGCGCTTTCCATGGAATGCGATTAATCAGAGCCAGCAGTCGCGGCAACAGCCACTTGACCCACACCACACCAATCAGTCCCCAGAAGAACATGAATTGGCCTGAAGTACGTCCGTCGATGGACAGCCAACGGCCGGTGTAATCCCACGCGGTAATACCAAACGCCGCTTCCATGAACCAGCTGGTGCAATATTCGAACGCGCCGCCGATCACCGCCGAAGCGCAGAAAATCAAGAACGGATTCGCCTTCCACAGGCGATTCAGGCACACGGTTACCAATACCGCACCACAGCCGTAAATCGGCGAGAACGGGCCCCACAGCAAACCAGCGCGGTCCTGAAGTTCACCGTTATACAGCGCCATATGGTAGATCGTCTCCACAATCAGGCCACCCACCGAAGCGATGGTAAACAGCCAGAAGATATTGAAAAAGTCCAGCGCAATATAGCCCTTGCCGGACTGGTCGCGGCCTAGCATGCCGGCCGCCACAGCCGATTCATAATCATCGCGATCGTCCATACGCCTGAGCGCGTGCTGCAGACGGCGTTCCTCGCTCAGGGAGGGATCGGCGGTCACCGAAATCACGACGAGAATAATCATCTGAATCAGCGGCAGCAGCAGGTTGAAGCCAAGGCCGGTCAGGGCCAGCGACAGCATGCCGTCGGCCAATGTCAACGGCATCAGCACGTAGGTCCAGCGCGCGGCATACCGGCGATGATTGCGCAGCAGCATCACGCCGAACACAATCAGGCATGCGGCACTGACTACCAGCACCACCGCATGAATCGCGGACAGGATGAAGGTCAGGCTCATCGCATCGACGTGCACATGACCATCCAGAATCTCGCGCACGGCATAGAGGATGGAAATCACCATAATCGGCAATGTGGCGAGTCCGTCCAGCAGCACGACCGCGCCATAGATGCGCGCCAGAATCGGTAATCGCTTGGTGTTCAGGTTCAAGCCGGCGTCGTCCAGTTCGACGGCCACCAGATCGGCCACGACTGCGGACTCGGCGTCACGGTTCTCCCACGGCTTGCCGGGGGTAGTGGCCGTGCCATCGTCCTTGAATTCAACCATGGTTTCCTCCCCACATAGCGTCCCCTCACCCTATCACCCGATTGCGGTTTTGCTGAACTTGATGGGCGGTCGGTACATGTCTGTCTACATTGCCGAGCACCGAGCCTATCCATCGCGTTCAGGAAACGTCCAAAAACCATCCAGAAATCTTGTCAATAAGTTCCAGAACGCCTTTTGCTCTGCCCAGCGACACACGATAAGCCGCTGGGCAGCGGCGTTATTCCGCCAAAAACATCATCAATCACCCCATTAATCTCCGGCAGCCGTATTACGCTACTACAAACGTAGCGCTACGATTAACGTATCGCTACGGAAAACGTAGCAATCAAGCAACACCAAGCTCCGGAGGTATCAGTGGGCAATATCTTCAAGGTCCTCAGACGCGACTTCCTGCGCCTGTTCAAGGTGCCGGCCGCATGGGTGATCCTGTTCGGCATGGTGTTCATCCCGCCACTGTATTCGTGGTACAACATCGTCGGCTTCTGGGACCCGTACGGCAATACCAAAGGCATCACCGTCGCCATCGCCAACAATGACGACGGCACCGACAACGCGCTCATCGGCAAGCAGAACCTCGGCGATCAAATCGTCAAGCAGATGAGAAGCAACGACCAGCTCGGCTGGACCTTCGTCACCGAAGCCGAGGCCATGGACCAAGTGGAATCCGGCAAGGCATACGCAGCCATCATCATTCCCAAAGACTTTTCCGACGATCTCGCCGGCGTGGTGACCGGCGGCAAGAGTCGGCCCACTCTGGAGTATTACGTCAACGAAAAAGCCAGCGCCATCGCCCCCAAAGTCACCGACGTCGGCGCGTCCACTGTGGACCGCACGGTCAATTCCACATTCGTCTCCACCGTATCCGAAGTACTTACCGAAGTCATCAATACGGTTGACGGCAAAGCCATCAGTACCGAAGACACCACCAAAGCCAAGGCCCTCACGGCCCTTGCCAAGGCCTCCGACGATGTGCAGCACACACGCAGCACCATCGCCAAGCTCACCACCAAACTCACCGACACCCCAGAGCAGACACGCACCGCACGTCAGGCGCTGGACGACGCGCGCACACTTGGCATCGACACTGCAGAAGGTCTGGCCGGCGTCTCCACCCTGATCGGCACTACCCAGACCAGTCTGAACGGCTTCGTCACCTCCACGTCCGAAGCGCTTGACCAAGGCTCAAGCCTGCTGAGCCAAGCCGCAGCACAGGCCAACCAAAGCGTGGGCACGGTAACCGGAACCATCAGCGCCGCCAATCAGCAGGTAGGCGGACTGATCAATACGGCGGAAGACATCAACCAAGCGAACGCCGACATCATCGACCAACTCAAAGGGCTGCCGAACGCCAATCGAGAACCGCTGCAATCCGCCATTGCCACACTGGAAAGCCGCAATAGCGAGCTTGCCGGCGCACTGGGCAACCTCGATAGCCTGAACACCACTATCGGCAATGCCTCCACAGACACCGCCGGATTGGCGCAGCATCTCAATACCGCCACCCAAACCACGGTGCGCGAGGCCAATACCGCTCGCGGCACCATCACCTCCGGCGCCATTCCTCAGCTCAACACCGGTCTCAACGCCCTCAGCTCGACCGCCAGCACTCTGTCGACCGGCATCACGTCGCAAGGCTCACTCATCGATCAGTCGAAGCATACCCTCGACCAACTCGACAAAGCAGCCTCCACCACGGTGACCGCGCTGCGCGACACCGATAAGGCGCTGGCCGGCGTACAAACCAAGCTCGATACGCTGGTCACCGACATCAAAGCCCTGAGCATCTCCAGTTCACTCAGTTCCCTGATCGGCACCGACGGCAAACTGGATGCCGCCACAATCGCCGACTTCATGCTCTCCCCCACTGTTATCAGCGAACAGGCCGTCTATCCGGTCGCCTCCTATGGTTCCGGCATGGCACCGCTGTTCACCACCCTGTCTTTGTGGGTGGGCGCGTTCGTGCTCGTGGTCATTCCCAAACTCGAAACCGATGATGAGGGCATCGACGATCTCACGCCAACCCAAGGCTATCTCGGTCGCTTCCTGCTGCTGGCCACGCTGGCTGCCGTCCAAGGCCTGGTCACGGCCATCGGCGATCTTGTCATCGGCATTCAATGCGCGAGCGCCCCAGTGTTTCTGCTCACCTGCGTCATCACCTCACTGGTGTATATGTCGGTGATTTTCGCCCTCTCCACCACGTTCATGCACGTGGGCAAAGGCGTATGCGTGGCGCTGGTCATTCTGCAGGTGCCGGGCGCCTCCGGCCTGTACCCGATTGAAATGATGCCCGCGTTCTTCCGCGCCATCTACCCGCTGCTGCCGTTCACCTATTCGATTGACGCGATGCGTGAAACCATCGGCGGCTTCTACGACGGCCTCTGGTTCGCCTATATCGGCAAATTGCTGATTTTCGTGGTTCTGGCCTTTGCGCTTGGCCTCGGCGCCCGGCCGAAACTGGCCAATCTCAACCGCCTGTTCGCGCGGGAAATCAAGGAAAGCGACATGATTATCGGCGAGCCGGTGCACATGCCCGGCAGCGAATACCGTGTCACTCAGGCCATTGCAGCACTGGCCGACCACGACGAATACCGTCATGCCATCGAACGTCGGGCCGCCAAATTCGCCTACCGTTATCCCCGGCTGCTGCTGGGTGCGCTTATCGCCGGATTCGTGGTGCCGGCCGCGCTCATTATCGTGTTTGCGCTGACCACCAGCGAGAAAATCGTAGTCATGGGCACATGGCTGGCATGGGTGCTCATCATCATGGGCTTCCTGATGGTCGTGGAATTCATGCGCGATTCCATCCGCCGCCAAACCAAGCTCGGCAACCTCTCCGACGAGTCGATCCGCGCCATGCTGTACGGGCATAAGGCCAAGCGTCGCGACACCTCCGCCGAACGCCACGAAGAAGCGGACCCGAGCGCCGCCGTTACCGCAATCATCCCCACTATTCCGCCGACCAAGGAAGGCAGGCACGCACGATGAACACCATGTGGAAACTGTTTACCGGCGACATCAAACGCCTGACCAGCAACGTGGTCTCCATCATCATCGTGATCGGCTTGGTGATGATTCCCGGCCTGTTCACCTGGTTCAACGTGGCCGCATGCTGGGACCCGTTCTCGAATATGAAGAACCTGAAATTCGCGGTGGCGAATGTGGATGAGGGGTATCGTTCCAACCTGATCCCGGTGAAAGTCACGGTCGGCGATCAGGTGGTGAACGCGCTGCGCGCCAACAGTCAGCTCGATTGGACGATCACGTCCAAAGCCGATGCCGTCGAGGGCGCACGATCCGGCAAATACTACGCGGCCATCGTAATTCCGAAGTCGTTCAGCAAAGACATGATGACCTTCTTCTCCGACGACGTGCAGCATGCCGAACTGACCTATTACCGCAACGAGAAGAAGAACGCGCTGGCACCGAATCTGCTCAACGAGGGCACGGATGAGGTTGCGGCGGAAATCAACACCACGTTCGCTAAGACCATCACTTCGGCCGGGCTGGAAATCGCGTCTTCGCTGGCCGATCAGCTGTCCAAGCCCGAGACCAAAGAGCAACTGAATACCTTCAACGCCAACATCGCCAATTTCGCCACACAGCTTGACGATACGGCGGATCTGCTTGGCACATACAGCGCATTGACCGATACGGCCGGCGCCTTGCTCGACACCTCGAACTCACTGATCACTCAGGTTTCCTCTGCCGCCAAACAAGGCGGCAAGGATCTTGCCAGCGCCAAACAGGAAGTCACCGACGTGGCCGGAGCCCTGGGCACCACCGCTGACGCGATGAGCAGCGCACTGGACGCGAGCGCCTCCAGTTTCGGCGCGGTGTCCGACTCCATAGACAAGCTGTATTCCGACGCGAATGCTGGTGCCACCACGGCCGCCGACGAATTGGACCGTCAAGCCACGGCCATTGGCAAGCAGACGGAGAAATACACTGAAATTCGCAACACGTTGGCCGGCATACTGGGCAACGACTCATCCATCATCACGGCGATCGACCGTTCAATCGCACGGCAAAACAGGCTGCGACAAGCGCTGAATACGGCGGCGACCGATATTCGCCAAGGCAATCAGGACGCGCAGGATCAGCATGCGCAGGTCAAGAATCTGGCTGATCAAGCACAGAACAGTATTGCCAATATCAAGTCAGATTTCTCGGCCACGGTGAAACCGCAAATCGACTCCCTGTCGTCCACAGTCTCTGACGCCTCCGGCATACTGAGTTCCGGCGCCACCCAGTTGGACTCCACGCTCGGCGACCTGAAAGGGACTTCCGACGACGCCAGCGATATGCTCAGCGACGCTCGCACTACCTTGGACAAGGTGTCCGGCAAACTGCGTTCCGCCGGCGCCGAACTGGCTTCGTTCAACAGCACACTGAGCGACGCACTAAACAGTGGCGATATGGGCATGGTCAAAGAGGTGCTGGGCAATGATCCCGAAACGCTGGCCAGTACGTTGGCCGCACCGGTGCAGCTCAGGCGCAAGGCCGTATTCCCGGTGGCGAATTTCGGTTCGTCGATGGCACCGTTCTACACGCTGCTGCCGCTGTGGGTGGGCGCGCTGCTGATGGTGGTGACGCTGAAAACCACCGTGTCTCGCCGGACGCGCAAAGCATTGGGCGATCCGCGGCCGCATCGGCTCTTCCTTGGGCATTACGGGGTGTTCGCGCTGATTGCGCTGCTGCAATCCACGGTGTCGCTCGGTGGCGATTTGCTGTTCCTGCGCGTGCAGGCCGTGCATCCGCTGCTGTTTATGTTGTCTGGATGGCTGGCCTCGCTGGTGTTCTCGTTCTTCACCTATACGATGGTGGTAAGTTTCGGCAATGTGGGTAAGGCAATCGGCGTGCTTATGCTCATCGTGCAGATTTCGGGTGCGAACGCTGCCTACCCGGTGCAGATGTTGCCCGACTTCATCGCCAAAGTCAGTCCGCTCTTGCCGCTCACCCATGCGGTGACGATGATGCGTGCGGCCATCGCCGGCATCTACGACATGGATTACTGGCGGGCCGCCGGAATGCTGCTGGCATTCGTGCCGCCGCTACTGTTGCTTGGGCTGTTGCTCAGGAAGCCACTGGTGCGGTTCAACCAGTGGTATGTAGCCCAAGTCGAGAGCACTAAAGTGCTGAGCTAGTAGGTATTATCCGGGAGTTGCCTACAAACGGCATGGACTTACCACCCTCAGTCTGGCTTTGCCAGCCAGCTCTCGCCAGCGGGAGCGTACGGGAGCATATTTCGAAGAGAAGAGATGACGGAGATGACAGATACGACGGCGACACCGCGCGGTGAGCGCACGCGCGAGGCGACGGATCGCAAGCTCATGCGAGCCACGCTGCAGATTGCGGTGGACCGCGGCATCAGCGGCGTGACCATCGAGGAGGTGGCCCGGCGCTCCGGTGTGGCCAAAACCACGATTTACCGCCGATATCATAATGCCGACGAGCTGCTGCACGAGATCAGCGCGATGTATCTGGCCATCCCGGATCCCGACCCAGTGCCCAGCCCCACGCGTGAGCATTTCACGCAACTATTGCAGCGATTGGTCGATTGGGTGCGCGACAACGACATCGACGTCAAGCGCGTGGGCATTGTGTTGTCCAGCGAGGCCGAGTTCTTCCAGCACATCGTCGACCAGGTGGTGACCCCGTGGCTGGAGCATGTGGGGGCGTTCCTCAAGCAGGGAGTCGCGCAGGGCGTGTTTCGCGAGGACGTTGACGAGAAGTTGCTGTTGTCCACGATTATCGGATCTTTGGTGGCGTATGAGGCCATCGAGGGCAAAGCAATGGACGACGACACCGCCTGGGCCTCGCGCATGGCCGATCTGCTGTGGCCAGCATTGCTGAAGTAGCGGTCTTACTCCTGAATCGAAGCCTCCTGGCGGGCGACTTCGAGGGCTTTGTTGAAGGCGTCGGAGGTCCAACTGGCGCCGGCGACCTTGTCCACTTTGAGGCCCTTCAGAGGTTTGCCGTCCACCACGCCGTTAATGGCTTTGGCGAAGTCGTCCTGATGGTTCTTGGAAATCGTGGTGAACGGGTGCCCAATGATATTGACGGTCTCGACGTTGCCGTCCTTGATGGTCAGATGGACGTCGATGGAATCCTCGCCTACCGGGCCGTACTGGCCGTTGATCGAGTAGTTGCCGTCCTTGTAGTTGCCGGTGTCCTTCTTGTCGGACGTGGTGGTGGACGGGTCGTTGTGCGACGAGCTGGAATCGGAGCCGTCGGAGCTATCGGAGCCGTTCGACTGGGATTGCGACTGCTCTTCCTGCGACTTCTCGGTCTCGCCCGAGTTGCCGGCGTACGCATCGTCCATCGGCGTGGCCTCGGATTCGCCGCACCCGGCCAGCAGCGCGCCAGCCACGACCAGTCCGGCCGCCGCCAATGTCGCGGATTTCTTCAACATATTCTTTTCGGTCATATTCACGCTCCTTAAGCCCCCCTCTGACGAGGGGGGCTGTCAGCGAAGCTGACTGGGGGAGAGACCATCAGCTTGCCATGTATTCCTCACATACTGCTCGATACCCCTGACGGCCCTACTCCTCGCCGCCGGTTTTCGCGGCCTTGGTGGGGTCAGCGAAACCAATGGCGGTCTCGCCGTTCTGCGCGCCCTCGACCTGTGCACCCGTGGAGGCGGGCTTGCCGCCGGCCGCCTCGTAGGCCTTGCGCGCATCCTCGTCATTCCACTTCTCACCGACGAGCACGCCATGGTTGAGCATGATCTCGCGCTGCGCGCAGCTGGCGACCAGCGCATCGTGGGTGACCACGATAATCGTGGTGCCCTGCTCGTGCAGCTTGCGGAACAGGTCGAGCACGATCTTCTCGTTCTTCTCGTCGAGGTTGCCGGTGGGCTCATCGGCCAGAATCAGCTTCGGGTCGTTGATCAGCGCGCGGGCCACGCACACGCGCTGCTGCTCGCCGCCGGAGAGCTGGCCGGGCAGGTGGTGGGCGCGGTCCTTCAGGCCGACCTTTTCCAGCGCCTCCATGGCCTGCTTCTCATCGACCACCGAATGGTAGTACTGGGCCACCATCACGTTTTCCACGGCGGTCAGGTGCGGAACCAGATAGAACTTCTGGAACACCAGTCCGATGAGGTTCTTGCGCACGTCGGCCAGCTGCGTGGCGTTCAGGTCCTCCAGCTTGCGGCCTTCCAGCTTCACGGAGCCCTTGGAGGGCGTGTCCATGCAGCCAATCATGTTCATCAGCGTGGTCTTGCCTGAACCGGATGAGCCGACGATGGCGAGCCATTCGCCTTCCGGCACGGTCAGATTGAGGTCGTCCACGGCATGCAGGTCGCCGTAGATCTTCGAGATGTGGTCGAGTTCAAGTAGCATGACGTTTCTCTTTCTTTATTCTTCGCGAAGCACGACGGCGGGGTCGATGCGGGTGGCGCGGTGGACGGGCGGGATGGAGGCGACGATGGCGATCAGCGCGCTGAACAGCACGGAAATCAGCGCCAGCCACCAGTTGAATCCGATGGAGCGTTCGAACACCGCCATGCACAGCCAACCGGCGAGTCCGTAACCGATTGCGGTGCCGATGAGGCCGCCAATCAGGCCGTAGAGCGACGATTCGATGTAGAACTCGGTGCCGATGGCACGCGAGCTGGCACCGAGGGCCTTGCGCAGGCCAATCTCGTTGCGTCGCTGCGAGACGATCGAGCTGATTGTGGTGCCGACGCCGACGAGCGTCAGCACCAGCACCACCAGCGAGACGATCCAGAACAGCGTCTGCAGCATGGTGATGATGCGGGTGTCGGAGGCGGTGATCTTGGTGACCTGCTGTGCCTTGACGTGCATGGAGGTCATGTCGTTGATGCTGGACACCAGACCTGCGAGGTCGCTGGCGCCGGCCGAATACTCGATGACGTCCACGCCGCGCGTGATGCCGGTGAGCTTGTTGACGTCGACGTTGGTGGCGTAGATGATCGAGTCTTCGCTGCCGCCGGTGTCCACAATGCCGGCCACGCGGAATTCGGTACCGGAGGTGTCCATGATGTCACTGGAGACACGGCCGTCTTTGGTTTGCTGGTCGATCGAGGATTTCGACGAAGTGCCGTTGGTGCTGGCGTTATCGGATGCACGGTAGCCGAGGGTGATGGCGGAGCCGATTCTCAGGCCGATGGCGTCGGCGATGTCGCGTCCGACCAGCACCTTGCCGTCGGTCGGCCACGAGCCGTCGACCACCCAGTGATGGTTGAGGTTCTTGACCTGCGCCGCATTCACGCCGGCCATCACGTACGGCGAGGCGTTGACGCGCACGTTCTCGTAGCGGTAGGTGGCGTATTTCGCGGAACCCTTGGCCCTGACCATTTCAGTGGTGTGCTGCACCATCGCCTTGTCGATGCCGGCCTTGCCGTCAGCATTGGTCGATTCGGTGGGCGTGACAATCAGGTTCGCGCCGTACGCACGCATCTCCTCGTTCATCTGCTGCGGCACGGCGAGGCAGATCATCGCCAGACAGAACAGTGTGGCTGCGCCGACCAGCGACGCCACCACAGCCATCACCGCGCGCGAACGCCGACGGAACACGGCGCTGAACAGCATTCTGAAGAACATACCGGTGTTGGTCATCGGTTCCCTCCTTCCACACCTACGTAGATAAACTCAGCGACCATGGAGCACCTCCGCGGGCTTGAGATTCAGAATCGAACGAATCGATGAGGCGGACGCCAGCAGCACGGTGACAGCCAGCAGCACGAACACCAGCACGAACACCATCGGCCGCATCGTAATGCCGGAACCGAACACCACCCGGCCTATCAGCTGGGCCACGCCGGAACCGAGCAGCGCGCCCACAATCGCGCCCAGCAGCGAGATTGCCGCCGTTTCGGCCAGCATCAGGCGGGATACCGCGGCATCGGTGGCACCGAGCGCCTTGAGCAACGCCAGCTCGCCCGACCGTTCGCCGATCGAGGCGACCATCAGGTTGGCCACGGCCACGGCTGCGGCGATCAGGCTCAGCACGGTCATCAGAATCATCACGGCCTGCGTCTTTTGCAGCACATTGCCCTGCAACGCGGCCACCTGACGCACCTGCTTGGCCACCGCGCCCGGAATCACCTCTTCGATCTGATAGGCGATCGAGCTCGGGTAGGCGGTGCAATACCAGGTCTCCCATTCCTCCTGGCTCAGCGCGGCCGGGTTCGCGGCGGCCTTACGGGCCAGGTCGTTCTCCGGCGTGGTCAGGGCCTTGACCTCGATTTTGTCGACCGAATCGGGCAGGTCGGCGAGCACCTGGGCCGTGGAGGAGGCGATGTAGAGCGAGCCGTTGTCCTCGTCGCCGGAATCGTAGACGCCAGTGAGCTTGATTTTCTGCTCGTTCTTCTTGCCTGAGGCGGTGGTTTTGTTGAGGGTGATGGTGTCGCCGGTGGTCGCGCCGAGTTCGGAGGCCAGCGTCTTGCCGATCACGCCCTGGTCGGAATCGTCTTTGGGCCACTTGCCGTCCAGCTGCCACCACGAGCGCATGCCTTCCACGCCCACGACGGTAGTCTCGCCGGTGGAGATCTTGAGGTTCTTGTTGAACCACGTGCCGACGACCGGCACGTTGGTACCGTCCACCGTGGCGTGGATGTTGAGCTGCGGCGCGAAGCTGGTGATGTTGAACGACCAGAAGATCGTCTTGATCTTGGCCGCGTCCGACTCCTTCAGAAAGGCGGTCGGGTCGCTGGTGGACGTCGCGCCGCCCGACTCGGTGTTGTACAGGTCGGAAACGACCGCGTCCGCCTTGGGCTGCACGGTGATGTTCGAACCGTAGGTGGACAGCTCGGCGTTGAGCTTGTCGCCCACGTCGAACACGACGCCCAGCATCGATACGGACACGGTCGCCGACAGGCATACGGTCAGCGCGATAAGCAGGCGCCGGCGCAGCTGTCGGGTGAACGAGCGAGTAATCATGCGCAGAAAGAACATGATTCTTGTCTCCTGCCTGACTCACCGGAAGTGGGCGCTCAGCGCGTCCAGATCCGTAGTTTGAATGGTGATCTTGCCGTGGCCGGTCTTGTACGGGAATGGTATCGGGTTGCAGCCACCCTTGAAGCCGATGGTCGCCAGGTTGATGGCCACCTCGCACTTCTTGCAGATGATCTTGCCGTCCTTCTCGTAGTAGCCAGCGTCGCCGCAGTTCTCGCAGGCGTCCAGGCCGATGCCGTACGCGCCACCGTTCTTTCGGATGATGATGAAGCGCATGACGGTGCCGTCCTTGGCCTTGTATTCGAAGCGGTGCAGGTGGCCGTCCTCGACCTGGCTGAAGGGGATGGTGGCCACGCCGTCCTTGAGCGAGTAGGCTTCCGGCGGCGAAAGGGTGATGGTCTGATGGGTCGCGGCAACGCCCACGGTCAGGGTTGCTGTGACGCCGATGGCTGCGATAAGGCTCCACACGGCAGCGGCGATGGCGTGGCGGCGGAATACCTTATGCCGGCGCAACGTGGCCTCGTTGGCTCCCGGCACATCATGGGTTTTCATACGGAAACCGGCCACGATGGAGGCCACGGCGGGAATCAGGAACACCAGCGCCTGCGCCATAATCATCGTGGAGTTCTGGTTGATGGACCAAGCCAGCGCCACGAACATCGTATGGTTCATCGGGAAGCCTCGCGCCTGCAGAATCTGGGCAAGACCAGTGAAGTGTTGAATCAGCAGAATCACCATCATGGCCGCGACGGCCACGGTGAACGCCCAGCGCACGGCAGTGGTGCGCATCGTGCGGAAGATGGCGGCCACAATAATGGACATGGCCACGCCAAGCAGGAAACCAAGAGCGCGCAGCAGCATGGCCGAAGTGAATGCGGTCTCCCCTGGTTCCACCCAGATGGTGAGCTGCAGAATCACGTCCGGCAGCGCGTAGAACAGGGTGAGTGCGATGTCGATGGCGGCCACGGCGTTAGCGATGTGCATGAACACCTTGTGCTGCTGCCAATTGGTGGTGATGCGGCGTGCGAACACCACCACGACGATGGTCAGGATGTCGGCAATGATCGCGCACCACAACACCGGGTAGTTGACGAACGTGCGCTGATTGATCACGGCCGAGGCGCGCAGGCCGGCGAATACGATGGCGGCGATCAGACCGACGATCAGGCCGATGAGACGCCAATGCGAGCTTATCGGCTTATCTCGCCCCTCGCCGACCGTGAGCATCACGCTCAGGCTCATCACCAGCAATGCGGGGGCCAAAGTGCCCGGCATCACTGCCACGAATTGTTCAAGCATTCGCGTCCTTTCTCTGTTCACCTTAGGCTCCCCTCTCTGAGGGGAGCTGTCCGCGAAGCGGACTGAGGGGAGTTTTAGACCGTCCTAAGAATTATCTCCCTAAAGCGGCGTAAAGCCCCCTCTGACGAGGGGGCTTTCTGCTTAGTCAATCACCACTGGCGAGGAGTGTAATCCCAGTTGTCGAAGGTGACCTCGATCGGCTCGGTCCAGAAGTGGCCCTTGACGCCGGTCTCCGGGTCAACGTGCAGCATCCAACCCTTGGAGGCCGGGGATTCGATGGAGAGCTTCAGCTGGTAGGTGCCAGCCTTGTCGAGCTTGACGTTGGCGCCGTAGTGCGGGCCATCGGAAGCGTTCATCTGCATGAAGGTACCGGAGGTGGCGGTGCCGCCCTCGACTTCCTTGCCGGTGGACTTATCGATGATGGTGTAGTTCACGGTCAGATCCGGCACGAAGTCGCCCTTGCCGTAGCCGAGCTCGGTGCCCTTCTGGTTGGCATGGATGTCGGCCTCGAGGTGGAAGGAAGCGTCAGCAGCCTTCAGGCCCATGGAAGACGGCTCCATATCGATCGGCTGGAAGTACACAGCGCCCACGGTCAGCGGGCCGGCGTCCTGATCCTGCTCTTCAGCAGTACCGGACGGGCCAACCGGAACCTCTTCGAAACCGGCGCCGGAATCGGAGGAAGAATCGGAGGAAGAGGAGTCGGAAGACTGGGAGGAGGAGTCAGCCTTAGTGTCGGATGCGGAGTTGGTGGAACCGCAGGCAGCCATGGACACGGTCATGGAACCGGCGAGCAGCAGGCCGAGCAGAGCGGCCAGTTTCTTGTTCTTCATCATTGTTATTCCTTTTCTCTATCTCTGGTGAATTAGGATTCACGCTTAGATAATTGCAATTATTCAGTTATGAGATAAGTGCGGCGTGGGCTGGAGGAATTGGCATCGATCCGAGGCCGTGCCGCAAGTCTGTCAGTTGTCTGCAGTTATGGGAGGAAACGGACGAGCTAGACGGGCTACGCCTTCACGGCCGGGACCTCGGCAGTAGCCTGCGCCTTCAGCTTGCGCTGCTTGATGAAGCCGACCACGAACAGCGCGATAACCGCAACGGCTGCGATGGCCTGCGCCACTAGGCATTCGACGTACGGGTAGAGGCCAAGCCAATCGTTCGTCGGCACACCGTTCAGGTAGAAGGCGGGCAGCAAGTCGCCCTCGATCAGCGAGTGGACGCCGCCGCCGGCGAACACCACCACCAGCACAGACATCAGAATCGAAGTGACCAGGAAGAACGGACCAATCGGAATCTTCACGGAGGTGAAGCGGAAGAGCAGGAAGATGCCGACAAGCACCACCGCGGCGGTCAGACCACCGATCCACATACCGCGAGTATCGCGGCTCATCGTGTAGATGGACTCGTAGAAGATCACGGTTTCAGCGCCTTCACGGAACACGGCGAGGAAGCTCAGCATAGCCAGCGAGACCACGGTTTTCAACGTCACGTTGTCGGCACTTGCGGCGGCTTCGGCATCAGCCACAGCAGCCTCGGTCTTCTTGCGAATGTAACGGTTCCACGCTTCCACGCTGGACTTGTTCAGCATCCAGTTACTCGTCCACAGCAGCATGCCCATGGCGATCAGTGCGCAGGTGCCTTCCATGATCTCCTGAATCGGGCCGGAGCCGCCGAAGGCGAACACGAAGATCACAGCCACCAAGCCGGCGCCGAGCAGACCGACGAGCACACCCAAGTAAATCCACTTGACGAAGCGCTTGTTATCGGACTTGACCAAGTAGGCGACGATGGCTGCAACCACCAGCAGAGCTTCAAGACCCTCACGGATAAGCACGAGGAACGCCTGGCCGGAGGAGCTGGTGACCAGCTTGGTGAAACCGTCTTCCTTATCGGCGGCACCACCGTCAAGAATGCCGGCGTCCTTGATCAGCATGGCCTTGAGGTCGTCGATCAGCTTCTTGGTGTCTTTCAGGGATGCGCCGGCGTTCATGGACTTGCGGCACATCTTGAACTGGTATTCCACCTGCGAGACGCGGTTGCCGCTGATGGCGTTCATCACGTTCTTTTCGAAGCCGAGCTTCTCGTAATACTGGTAGTACGCGTTGTTCACGAGCGTGGCGCCCTTGGCACCATCACCCTTTTCGTAAGCTTTGTATGCATTGTCGAGAATCGGGGTCATTTCGTTGGCCACGTCGGTCCATGAACGATTGCCCTTGCCCGGGTTCTTCTTTTTCTTGGCGTCGAGCTCCTTGCGCTCTTTGGCCAGCTGCGCCTGCAGCGCTTCGGCGTACGCCTTCGGCTTGGCGAGATCGGCGTTGGCGTCGAGCTGCTGGGCCGTGGCGTCAAGATCGGCGGTCAACGCATCAATCTGCTGAGCCAGTTGATCGTCGTTGCTAGGCGTGTAGGAAAGATTCTGAACGCTTTGGAATGCCTGCTGTTGGGCGAGCTGCTTGTCCGCGCCAATGGTGTCGTGCACGACCGCGGTGAAGTTGGAGGCCACGTAAATCTTGTTGTACGCGCCCATGAAATCGGAGGTGGCGCCAGCGGTGTTGCCATCCTTGTACGTCTTAAGACCGCTGTTCAGCTGCTTGTCCATCGCCTTGGAGACTTCGGCCCAGGTGGCGTAGTCAACGCTGGACGAGCTGGTGCTGCTGTCGGCGAAGGCCATCGGAGCCGTGACTGCAGGAGCCACAGTGGCGATGACCATGGCGAACAGAAATACAATCGCAGCCAGAACTCGCAGCTGCCTCACGCTGGTGTGTTCAACGGACCGAAGAGCAGCCTGGGCGCGACGAACCATGCCTATCCCTCTCTCTGCGCGGCTAAGTAATCAAAAACCAACTACTCAATATAAAGAAAAACTTTTTTGAGGAACAGTCTTGATTTTTTAGGATTTAAGAGGTATTAGGCACTGTTTTTCGATCAATTATTACCGCAGATTGTCTCAATATTCGATATTGTCCCGCTCACAGATGGGAGACTTCCCGAATTATGAACTCCCCGCGACTGGCCACTCCCCATCCCTCATATTGCATGACCAACTGTTTCACCAAGGTTCATAGCCTAAAATCACTATGTTGCATCACGGCAAGAGGCTGGCAATAATTCACGCGATGGCATGCGCATGTTCATTCTGGTTTGCCTCGGGTTTGCTGACTTGCCTTGAGTCGCTTTGATTTGCACTGGTTCATCCCCCGGTGAGATCACCTGTTGCACACGCCGTACGAACGACCTGCACATCAGCGCAGGCACTCATTGGTGGTCCTTGTCCACAAAGCGACACGCCGCAGCCGGCACTGAATGTGCATTTATCCGAAAGCTGTGGTAGCTTATTCGAGTTGCCTACGGAGCTTACTTCTAGCAAGCACTGCAGCGCATGGAGGATTCGCCTAGTGGTCTATGGCGCACGCTTGGAAAGCGTGTTGGTGTAACAGCCTCACGAGTTCGAATCTCGTATCCTCCGCCATCAGGGTTTTGGCTTTTGTCAAAACCCTTTTGTTATCCGCACCCACATGCATATACGCAGCGGTCCAAATATGTGCACAATCGTGCACATTCACTGTTTTTGCAGTGGCGTGGCATGGCACATATTCCGAGACGACCGAATTCCCACAATTTTCGTGCCACAACAGCGCATAAAAACACGAAAATGCGATTACGTGGCACATCCGAATGCCACATGAGCGCAAAATAGCCAATATTGCGCTCATGTGTACAACTTAGAGCACCCGAATACTTCCTCGCACACCCGTCGATTTGCGTAATACGCGATTGCGTGTATTGTTGTGCAAGCCGTTCAACGGCCCTAAGCCGTGCGCACATTATCGCCCCGATAGCTCAGTGGTAGAGCACTTCCTTGGTAAGGAAGAGGTCGTGAGTCCAATTCTCACTCGGGGCTCTCAATCACCACTCGATGCCGTACTCGGCATACATATACATATCGTACTGGTACTCACTGCTGTAGTTCAGGTCGTTCTGATGTGCTTCATGATGGCTGTTATCTGACTGCATAATCATTCCTTTTCCTAGCCTCATCGGTATTACGACCAGATATAGCGAAATCGCGTTACCGAACTATGCGCGTTCAGCGAATCGCAGGTGAACTCATAGCGAACTGTTGCACGCACTCCGCATGCGAGCGCAGACTCATTGACATATACCGTCCGGCACACACTTCATAATGTGCAAGGCCGCGCGCCAGCTATTGAATACCGCCAAACAGCAAAGGAAAGCCTCTCCCACCATGACCTCACACCTTGCCGAAGCAGGACGCACACTGATTCCCCGCAAGGATGATCGGTACGGTCTGCTTTCCCCAGCTCTGGTTATTCTCACGTTTGTCGCCGGACTGGTGGATGCGTTAAGTTACTTGGCACTCGGTCATGTATTTGTGGCCAATGTGACCGGCAACATTGTGTTCCTTGGTTTTGCATTCGCCCACGCGCAGGGCTTCGTCTGGTGGACTTCGGCGCTCACGCTGGCCACGTTCATGATTGGTGCGTTCATCGGCGGACGCATTATTCATTACTTTGGCGCCAACCGCGCGCGCCATCTGCTGGTGTCCACGTCAATCCAGCTGGCTTTTGTGGCAGCTGCGCTCGTCGGCATTTATCTGCTCAATCAGTTTGCGCCTGAACCGTCGATGGGTGGCACTGATGCTTCAGCCATCGCCCGCACGGCACAGCCCAGTCTGAACTTCCCAACTGCTCGGCATATTGATTTGCATATTATTCTGCTGATTGTGCTGCTCGCACCGGCTATGGGCATTCAGAATTCCACTGCTCGTAAGCTTTCGGTGCCAGATTTGCCCACGACTGTGTTGACGATGACGTTAACTGGGATTATCGCTGACACTTCGGCGCATGGTCATGAGCAGTCCAAACTTGGCCGGCGCGCGATTGTAATGCTGGCTTTGGCGCTCGGTGCTTTGACTGGAGCCACGCTGCAGACGCGCGGTCATGAGGACGTTATTTTGATGGTGATGATCGTCTGTCTGATTGCGGTCATTGTGATGATGATCCCCCATGTGCATTCCGATGCCCGCTGGGTGACCGGAAAACACTGATTCATACAAAAACGGCCGGCGCTGGGCATTGCTGACCGGCACCGGCCGAGATAATAAGGAGTGCTCCTTATGTGGTCGCGAACCTTACGGTTTCATGATCACATCTGCTCGCGATTGCGGCGGTAGGCGATTGCGGCGCCGGCACCGGCCAGCAGCAATCCGGCCACAGCAATCGTGACGACATTGGCACCCGTGTTGGAGACGACATTGCCATCACCCTTGGCAGCGGTACGCTTCACCAAGCCGGCAATTGCCTTCTCGAGAGCCTCACGAGCTGCGTCGACCTGCTTCTGCGTGGCGTTGCTGTTGTCGGAGACCTCACGGGCCTTCTTCAGCGCGGCGCGCAGAGCGTTGGCGGAGTCGTCGGTGTAGAGACCCAGGTTGATGGCGGCGGCCTTGTTGATGGTCGCGTTCAGAGCAGCCTTGTCCACCACGCCCGGTTCCGGATTCGGCTTCGGCTCGGTGGCAGCTTCCAGCTTGGAGATGGCGTCCTGAAGAGCGCTCAGTGCGGTATCCACATCCTGCTGGGTGGCGTTCTTGTTGTCGAGCACCTGCTGTGCAGCCTTCAGTGCCTCGGCGAAAGCTTCCCACGAGTTGGTCGTGTAATCGGCCTTCTCGAGCTTGCTTGCCTTGTTCACTGCAGTCTGCAGGTCGGTCTTGTTCACCTCAACCGGGCCTGGGCCAGGCTCCTCACCGGTCTTCTCGAGACCAGCGATAGCGGATTCGAGGTTCGTCAGCGCCAGAGCCACATCGTAAGCGGTGGCCTTATCGTTATCCGCCACGGCCTGTGCAGCTTCGCGGGCCTTGACCAGAGCAGTCCAGCTTTCAGCCGTGTAGTCGGATTCCTTAAGACCGTTAGCCTTGGCGATGGTGTCGTTGAGGTCGGTCTTGTCCGGAGCGACAGTCTCTTCCTCAACCTCGCGGTCCGTGGTCAAACGCAGTTCGGCAGCGGATGCGAACTTGTTGGCCTGGGAGTCGCTCTGGCCTGCGGAAGACAGGACGGTCAAGCGTACGGCGGTCACATTCTCGACGGCGTCGAAGCTGGCCTTCTGCCACATGGTGGTGGTGGAGAACTCAGCATCGGTGACGACATCCTTGGTGGTGCCATCCGCCAGAGTGAGCGTGATCTTGTAGCCCTTGATCTTGCCGTTGGCGTTCATACCTCCGGAGCGCGGCAGGTAGCGCAGGCCGTTGATGGTGGTCGGTTCGTTGAGGTTGAACTGATACCATGCGGTGCCGTTGCCGACTGCGTTCTCGCTCCAGCTGGTGTGCCAGTGGGTGCTGTCGTTGCCATCCTGTGCCAGATCGGCCGGGCCTTCGCTCGGCAGGCCTGCGGTAGGCTCTTCGCTGCCCGTGGCCACGGTGTAGCCACCCAGCTCATCGGAGCCGTCAGCTGCCACGTCGTACTTGTCGCTGCTCTCGTTGCCGGGAGCGGTCTTCATGTACTCGTCGAGGGCCACGAGAATGTCGTATGCCTTGGTGAAGTCCTCAGCGGTTGCGCCATTCTTGTTGATGAGCACGCGAGCCTTGACCAAGGTGTCCTGATACTGCTGCCATGCGGCATCGGAGAGCTCAGCACGCTTGGAATCGTACTTGCCGCGGATTTCCTTGACCTTGTCCTGCGCTTCGGCCTTGGTGCGGGTCTGGGACTCGATGCGCTCGATCTTCAGGTTGTCGAGCACGAAGTCCTTGTATCCGCCGAAGTCCTGTGCATTGCCGGTGGAACCCTGCAGATCAGGTGCGGTTGCGGTCGAGTAAATACCGAACCAGGAATCGCCGTTGACGCCACCGGTCAGCTCGAACTCGGCCTTGCCGGTCTCACCCAGAGCCTTCTTCAGGTTGGTCAGCTTCACGCTGCCGGCAGAGTATTCACCCTGGCCCACAGCGATGGCGTAGATGTCATCGGAACCGGACTGGTAGTCGAAGCTCACCTTGTACTTGGCACCCGCCTCGAACTTCACGTTCTGCGGGATCGTCTGGTAGACCAGCGTGCCCTTCTGGGTCAGGCCGTTAACCTTCACAGACCAAGTGCCATCGAGCACATCGTCCATCTTCTTGACATCCCAACCGGCCTGCGTGAACGGAGCATGCAGCTCGGAGAGGTGGATGCGGTTGTCCTCAACGCCTTCGGAACCGGAGACCACGAACGGCCAGATGCCCTGGGCGTTGTTTTCGAATCCGTTGGTGAGGGACTTCAGCGTGCCGTCCTTCTCATAGGTGATGCCGGAGTACTGGTTCTCCACGATGCGCACATCGTCGAAGTAGGTGTGTGCTCCGTCGGTGCTCTTGTGAGACAGGGTTACCGTGGCATCGCCGTTCTCAGGCGCGGTGAAGAACACGTACATGTTCTGGAAGTAGCTGGAGCCATTTTCCGTATCGCTGTTCGTGTTGTGGCCGTATGCCTTGATGTAGTTCTTGGCGATGGACTTACCGGTGGAGTTGGTGGCCAGCACCTTACCGCCGCTGGTTACGGTGACGGATGCGTCGCCGGTGCTGCGGTTGTCAACGCCGACGTACAGTGCGTACTTCTGGCCGGCCTTAAGGTCGGCCAGGCGCTGGGAGACGTCAACCTTGCCGGTCAGGCGCAGCATGGCGTTGTTATCGCCTTCGACTTCAGCCTTGCCGGAGCCGCTGACGGTCCAGTTGTCGGTGAGGGTGTTGGAGCCGCCGTTGAAGCCAGCATCCACAACGTGCATGCCTTCGCTCCAGTTGACCTGAATCTGCTTGGCCTCGCCCTTGTACACCACGTACGGGGTTTCGGCATCAGCGGTGAGCGTCACCTTGCCGCCGGAGACGGCAACGGTCTGCTCGTTGGTCTTACCCTGATCGGTGAGCTGGTACACCTTCACACTGGAGAGGTTCTTCCAGCTGTCCGGCAGGGTCCAAGTGGTGGTGCCACCCTTGGTATTCCAGTGGTAGAGCTTCTGTTCGGAATCCTTGACCAGCTTGCCGGTGGAGGAATCCCACAGCCACGGCAGCAGGTAGGACTCGTCACCAGTGGAGGAACCATCGCCTGCGGAGACAGCACCGGAAGCCACCATCACGCCGTTGAAGGTGATGGTGCGCTGGCGGTAGGCTGCGCTAGAGGTGTCGTTGGAACCACGGGAGACTACTACAACGTTGCCGTTGGAATCCTTCAGGGTAATCTGCTCGTTGCCGTTGTTCGTGTTCGGGTCGGACACGGCAGCGGCATTGCCATTGTCGGCGGTCAGCAGCGGGTTGTTGACCCAGCGGGTCACCTTGAAGTGCTGGATGAACTTAGTGGACACATCATGGGTGTACAGGTTCTTGATGTAGGCGGCATAGTCGTTGCGGCCCTGCCAGCCTTCGAAGTCCTTCATGTTGTAGCCGCCGAGCAGCGGGGCGTTGGCAGCGCCGCCGTATTGCGGGTAGTCGCCAACCCAGCTGTCCTTCTGGTGGTTGCGCAGGAAGCGCATCACTTCGGAGTTCTCGCCCTTGGAGGTGTAGCCGCCGTAGGTCAGATCAGCTGCCCAGTGCTGGAAGGTGGAGTCGTACTCGTTGCCGGAACCCCATTCGGTGGTCATACGCCAGCCGTTGTCGTTGATCATCTTGCTCATCTTGCGGGTTTCCCAAGAATCTTCCGAACCGGAAGAAGTCAGGTTGCCCCACACATCGAGGTAGATGAAGTCCATGTTGTCGCCGACTTCCTTGCTGAGGTCAGCGAAACGGCTTACACGAGAACCGGATGCCAGATCGTAGATGCCGTCGATGCCGACACCCTGATCAAGCCAGTTCCAGCCGTAGCTCAGGCCGCCTGCAGAGTTGCGGCGCACCATGTCCTCGCTGAAGGCCTTGGCTTCCGGATACATTTCGGAGGCGTTGACGTGCACACCGAAGCGAGCGCCATACTTGGAGCCCTCTTCCATCATGGTGTTCATGTCGTCGGCGCCGCCGAGACGCTGGCCGATATCGCCGTAGTCCGGGTGGCCGGAGTCGTGGCCTTCATTGCCGTAGCCCTTGAGCAGCACGGACTGGCCGAGGCCGTCGGTGTTCAAGGCCACCTTCTTGACGTTGTCAAGCGTGGTGAGGAACGGGTTCTGCGCCTGGGAGCCGAAGTTCATGGCGATACGCCATGCCACCAGTTCGGGAACTTCCTCGGACTTGTACGGGTTGTTCATGATGTCGCGGTAGGCGATTGCGCCATCCTGCCAGTTGACGGCACCGTCTTCGTTCTCGTCGCCGGCGATGGCCACGGCCATCTGCGGCAGAGCGGTTTCGGCCACGGTGTACTTCTTGCCCTTGGAATCGGTGACCGTGCGGTGGTAGTACCACGGAGCGCTGGCCAGGCCCAGGGAGGTGGCGTCACCAGTCTGCTGGGTGGTGGCGTAGACACGCGTGTTCTGGCTGCCGCCGCGCACAGGAGCCGCCACATAGGTGCCATCGTGCTCGGAGTTGCTCCACAGGCCGGCACTCAGGCCAGCACCGGAGATGAAGCCGTAGGTGTAGTCGCTATCGGTGACGTTAGTATCTTCGGTCACTGCGAAGTTGGTATCGCCAGGCTTCTGCGTGTTGGAAGACATACGAGCACCAGTGAATTGGGCATTTTCCTGGCTGGAACGCACGGAAACGAGACTCTGGTTCGGGAAGGACAGCGTCTGGATGGCGTTCTCCTCCACACCGTTGCCCTCAGGAATGCCTTCGGACAGGTTGTTCTTGATCTTGGTGACGTTGAGGTGCAGCTGGTTGGCCTTGACCGTGATCTGAACGGTGATCACCGCGTCAATCTTCTTGGCCTCATCCTTGACCTTCAGCGTGTAGGTGGCCTCGGTGTCGGAAACCTTCTTGAAGGTCACGTCGTCATCGCCCAGTTCGATGTTGGTGCCGTTGATTTCAACGGTGCGCACATCCTTGGACTGGCCGTACATCACCTTGCCGTCGGTCATCGTGTACTGCAGCACAGAGGGGAAGTTCTTCTTAATCTGAACTTCCATCTTCTTGGTCTTCAGCGTTTCGGAGGCGACCTGAACGGTTTTGTTCAGGGTGATGGGATCGATGGCAAGATCCGCGCCGGAGACCGTCACCTGCTGGGAGACGTCCTCATAGCCTTCCTTGGCAATCGAAAGCGTGTGTTCGCCTTCTTCAATGTCGGCGAAGGAGAAGGTGCCATCTGCACCGGTCTTCACCTTGGTCTTATCCAAACGCACTGTTGCGCCTTCAATGGCAGCGCCTCCAGCGTCCACAACCTTGCCGGAAACCGCGTGCTTGGCGGCTTCGACAACCTCCGGGAAGTCCTTGATGTACACGTCGGTGACCTCGTTCAGCTCCTTCCAGGAGCCGGCCTTGATGGCAAGCTTGTTGGAGAGGTTCGTCATTGCGGAGTAATCGACATCGAATGCCTTCTGGCCATCCACGGTCAGTGTGGCGACCTTGGCGTCGGTCCAGGAGACCTGAATGTCGTGCTCTTCGTTGGCGCTCGGAGCAGCGATACGAGCACCGCTGTACCAGCTGCCGCTACCGCCACCGGTGTAGGTCTGCCAGAACCAGCCGCCCGAATCGTAGCCGATGAACAGGCCGCTGCCCGGGTCGTTGTAGCCCAGGTAGAAGCCGAAGCGGTTGGCGGAGCCTTCCTGCGGGGATTTGATGGTGGCGTGGAAGGAGCCGGCCTTGGAGAAGTCGTAATCTGTGCCCCATACGGCTACTGCCGGCCAGTTGTTGCTGGAGCTGGGGTTCGCTGCCGCATTACCGTTAGAGGCAGTGGACTTGAGGTGCAGCCAACCGTTTGCCATCTCCAGGATTTCGCCGCCCTGAGCGATGTTGGAATCAATAGTCCAGCCTTCAACCGCATCGGCTTGTGCGGAAGGAGTCTCGGAAGCAGTTGCAGAATCAGAAGTATCGTTGATTTGCTGAATCTGACTTGCCAAAGTCTGCAAGTCAGCATCAGACAGGGGCACTGCGAACGCAGTACCTCCCCCGCTGCCCATGCAGGTTAAGGCTAACGCTGTTGCCAGCGCAGCCGATATAGTCTTCTTCTTTTTCATTAACTATATTTTCCTTAATCTCTTCTTCGAGGTGAAGCAGATGCCTTCTTCATTGAAGAATACGCATTCGCAATTACGATAAGACACTTTACAAGAAGCTATTCTTAATAGCAATCTCAGCAAATACGGAGAATCGCCACATATTTGACATTGAATTACAACGTGAGTGAAATCACAAAACCCAATAAACGACTACGTTGTTAACCTTCACATCTATATTCGCATCATCGCGACACGCGCAGGGAAAAACTGCGCAAAAAAAGTAAGACGAATTTACCTGCATTCGACGCAATCAATGCAGCAGCATTACAGCAGCAAGCCGATTGAGCAAAATAGCAAAAGCCGCCTTGCGCAACCGCAAGACGGCTTTGACGACAATGGTGAGGCTGTGCTCGCTTACTTCTTGGAAGCGTTCACGGCATCCACAGCCTTCTGCAGCGATTGAGTATAAGCCTTGTACCAATCAGCCTGCTCGTTGAGCTTCGCAGTAGCGGACTTGAAGCCGGCAGTGTCGTCAGCTACGCAGCCTTCGTATACCGGCAGTTCCACGCTCAGTTCCTTGTTGAGGGCGTCCAGCGTGGAGGCATCCTTTACATCCTTCTTGGTGAGCGCAGCAGCTTCGGAAGCATCGCCATTGACCAAGTTGTTGTAGTCATTAGTGGCGTTGCGCACATTTTCGGAAGCGGCGGCGCAAGCGGCGACTGCATTGTTGTACTGAGCATCGGAGTAGGCGCGGAAGCCGAACACACCGGCCACGACGATAATGGCCACGACCACCACGGCGATAATGGCGACGGCCGCCTTAGACATGTGCTTCTTCTGAGCGCCTTCATTGCTTGCATTGTTGGCGTTGTTTGCCGGTACAGCCTGCTGCCCAGCGGACATACTTCGATCTCCTTCGTTCTCGTACTTTCATACACACGTATGCGCTCTTAGCGCTCTCATGTGCTCTCATGTGCAGGGAAGTCGCTTTTCAAGCGGCTACTTCCCTGAAAACAAAAAACCCTCGCAAATCCGCGAGGGTTATTGGCTGGGGTGCCTGGACTCGAACCAAGAATGGCTGAACCAGAATCAGCTGTGTTGCCAATTACACCACACCCCAATTTGGCTTGGCGTAGCAACTCCGAAAAGTTGTTCGTCGTACCCCCAACCGGATTTGAACCGGTGTTGGCGCCGTGAGAGGGCGTAGTCCTAGACCGCTAGACGATGGGGGCATATTCAGTTTTTCAACCGGCTGCGAGGCGAACCGCGCAACGAGTGATAAATATACGCAAGTATTCACCCTTGCGCAACTTACGGCGTGTCGCGCGAAATTTCAACGATTTCACGCCACAGCTCTCGCCAGCACCCGAATGGCCTATACCCGAAGACGTGCTCGACCAAGTCATTACGGAATTCTGGAGGCAAACCCCTCCAGTCGTGCACAAGGCGCCTATCTATTTCTCGATGAAGTACAAGAGGCAGAACATTGGCAAGGATTTTGCCAACGCCTTGCCGAGCACGAACGCGTTACCTTGGTTGTCACTGTCTCCTCTTCCAAACTTTCCAGCGAACAGGCATTCCTATGTTACGAACTCAACGAATACACCACTTCATTGAAACCTGACACCACTGCCGTACCAAAAAGTCTATGCGGAAGATCCGGGACTGGTCTACGCCGTTTTACGTGCCAATCAACAGGATGCAGGCAAACGATTGGAAACCGCAGTCTATCTCGAATTGCGTCGACGTCAATCCGGCAAACGCACCGATTCCATTACCTCGCTGACCTTGCCCACCTCTAAAACTGAGTACAAGAAAAGGTGGGCATCCGCACATGCAGACGCCCACCTTGAGTGTCCTTACAGCTCAGCCGAGCACGGAAGGAACCTTAGCTCACAGGTGCTCGCGCAGGCCCTTCAGGCGAGCGAGGGAAACCGGCTTGCCGACGATCTCCATGGACTCGAACAGCGGCGGGCTCACGCGACGACCAGACATGGCCACACGCACCGGACCGAAAGCGAGGCGCGGCTTGTAGCCGCCCTCCTCAACCAGAGCCTTGTTCAGGGTCTCATGCAGGTTGTCGGTCTTCCAGTCAGCCTCATCCACAGCCTCGAGTGCGGCGATGGCCTTGTCCAGCACCTCGCCGGCAGAATCCTTCAGCTGCTTCTTGGCGTCGTCAGCCGGCTCCAAGTAGCCCTCGGTGGAGAGCAGGGAGCCGACCATGCCGGCAACCTCACCCAGCAGGCGCACGCGCGGCTGAACCAGCGGAGCGGCGGCGGTCAGCACCTCACGCTCACGGTCGGTCAGGGCATCCCAGTTGTCGGCGGAAACCACACCGTCGCGGTGCAGGTACGGCACCGAGCGGCGCAGGAAGTCCTCGGGCTCAAGCATACGGATGTGCTCGGCGTTGATGGAGATGGCCTTGTCGATGTCGAAGCGGGCCGGGTTGGCCTTGACGTCGCGCACGTCGAACTTCTCGGTCATCTCGTCCATGGAGAACACGTCGCGGTCCGGTGCAATGGACCAGCCGAGCAGGGCCAGGTAGTTGAGCAGGCCCTCGCGGATGAAGCCATTGTCGCGGTGGTTGAACAGGTTGGACTCTGGGTCGCGCTTGGAGAGCTTCTTGTTGCCCTGGCCCATCACGTACGGCATGTGGCCGAACAGCGGCATCTCCTTGGCGATGCCGAGTTCCATAAGGTAACGGTAAAGCACGATCTGGCGCGGGGTGGAGCTCAGGAGGTCCTCGCCGCGCAGCACGACGTTGACTTCCATCATCGCGTCGTCGACCGGGTTGGTCAGCGTGTACAGTGGGTCGCCGTTCGGGCGCACGATCACGTAGTCCGGCACGGAGCCGGCCTTGAACTCGATGGTGCCACGAATCAGATCGTCAAAGGCGATGTCTTCATCAGGCATCTTGATACGTAGCGCAGGCTTGCGGCCCTCGGCGCGGAAGGCGGCCTTCTGTTCATCGGTCAGGTTGCGGTCGTAGCCATCGTAGCCGAACTCGGCCGGACGGCCGGCGGCAAGGTTGCGCTCCTTGATTTCCTCAGGAGTGGAGAAGGACTCGTAGGCGTAGCCGGCTTCGAGCAGCTTGGCGGCAACATCCTTGTAGATGGCGGTACGCTCGGACTGGCGGTACGGGCCGTGAGGGCCACCCACATCGATGCCCTCGTCCCAGTCGATACCCAGCCAACGCAGGGATTCGAGGATCTGGTTGTAGCTTTCTTCGGAGTCGCGCACGGCGTCGGTGTCTTCGATACGGAAGATCAGCGTGCCGCCGGTGGCGCGAGCTTCCGCCCAGTTGAACAGGGCGGTACGAATCATGCCGACATGCGGGGTTCCGGTCGGCGACGGGCAGAAGCGAACACGAACGTTCTTGGGCAGTTCGGGTTTGGTGTTTTCAGCATCAGTCATAATCCCCTATTGTGCCGCGCGCGCCGGACGCGGAGAGCAGCGCTCCTCGCTCTTTTGCTTCGTTATTGATGTTTCGGGCCAACACCATCCCAAAACGGCCATTTTCCAACGAAATCTCTTTTGCCTGCCATTTGCTTTTCTTTTAAAAGCAAAATCAAAAGAAAAGAAAACAGCAAACGAGAATCAGCAGGCCAGGCCCACGAACAGCAGATCCCAGTCTTGAGATTCGTCTTCGTGCGATTCGCGCTGCTCAACGGCGGCATCCGTGTATTCGTGGTTCATGGCATTCCCTACATCTCTGTATGTTGCTTTATGCATAGCGCCAAAAGCTTCGTCTGCTTTCCAGTTCCGCCCCGCAACTGTGCGCAATATTCATGCAACAGGTTACACAACCGATCGATAACGTTCACCCTCAACTGATATCGATTTGATAACCATCGATTCTTTCCAGTGCATTCACCACAACTTTGGACATTATTTGGCGCAATTGTTGAGTTTTCCACTCATGCAATGGAAGAATATGATGTGACACATAGGTCTTATGAAAGGGGAATCAATGTCTGATCCCAACAATGTGCCTTTGCCTCAGCAGCCTGAGGCCAACGGTACGCCCACACCTAATCCCGTACCGCAGTATGGCGCACCGGCCCCGGCGCAGCCCTCACAGCCGGCGCAGCCCGCTTACGGACAGCCGGCATACGGTCAGCCTGCTCCGACCGCGAACTCTTATGGCCAGGCCGTACCAACCTACGGTCAGCCCGCGCCCGACGCCAACACCTACGGTCAATCCGCACCGGCGTACGGCACACCGGCCCCCGATGGCAATCCTTACGGCCCGGTTCCGCCGTCTTACGGCCAATACGCCGCGCCCACTGCCACTGTGCCGCTGGATAAGCCTTACTACGGATGCTCCTTCCAAGAAGCCTTCCTGCGCTTCTGGAAGAAGTACACGGTGTTCAAGGGCCGCGCGTCCCGCAGTGAATTCTGGTGGTGGGTGCTGGCCGCTTTCGGCATCAATATAGTGCTGGACATCCTCAACACCGCCACAGATGAAAAGCTTGGCTTCCTCGCCACCATTTGGGGTCTGGTGACCCTAATCCCCACCCTGGCACTTTCCGTCCGCCGTCTGCATGACACGAACAAGCCTGGCTGGTGGGTTGCCATTTTCTATATCGCGATGGTTATCGGCCTTATCATCATGATTATCGGCGGTGGTGCGGCACTGTACGGCGGGTTCAGGAGCCTTGGCAGTTATGACTATGGTTATGGCAGCATGGCCGCCGGCGGTCTTGGCGCGGCGGTCATTGGTGCGTTGATTACGCTGGCCGGCTGCGTTGTCTATATCGTGTTCATGGCTCTTCCCAGCAAGCCGGAGGGCGCACGTTTTGACGATGGCGCGGCGGCAACCCCCATGCCTCAGGGTGCTTACGGCGCACCATACAGCACGCCTGTACCCCCGAATTTCGCCGCTCCGAACGCGCCCGCACCCGGCTTCAACCAGCCGGCCCCGGCTTACGGCCAGCCGCCCATGCCAACCCCCGACTATGGCCAGCCGGCTGCACCCGCACCTGATTACGGTCAGGTGCCGGCCCCGCAGTACGGCCAACCGGAGGCCCCGGCCCCACAGTACGGCCAGGTTCCGCCGATGCCTCAAAACGCCGGCGACGAATCCGCAACACCTTCTGAGCACACGGCTCCCGCCGGCGACAATGCACAGAAACCCTGGCAAGGCCAGTAACCGATATCGGGGAACTTTCGTTGAAGAAGTTCCCCGCAACCAATGATGAAGCCCTACTCAACGCGAGTAGGGCTTCATCATTCTCGGCACTGTATTATCGGCACTGTATTCAGCCAACTACCCCAACGGCATCACGGCAATGGACTGCGAAAGCATATACGATTCACCCGGACTAAGGGCAACGATACGGTCTCGGCACGCCGCTGCCTCCACGGCCACAAAGCCACGCCATTCACCCGTCTTGGCATGGGCAATGGCGTTGCCGCCCTGCTCTCCGGGATTCCACACCACCGTCTGCGGCGAGCCGGTCTTGCCGATGCGAATCACACGACCCAGCACATGGTCCTGCAATTCCAGTGCAGCATCGGAATAATACACACGGTCCACCGGCTGATCGCCGAACATCACCGATGGCTGTTCTTGTAGTTTTGGCGGGAATCCGGCTTCCGTGGCATCCAGATATGTTGCACCCCGCAAACCGACCAGCCGCGCGCCGAGCACATCGCCGACATGCAGATACGAGTGCAGCGCCGCCTCATACGACATCGGCTCACCTCCCGTGTTGGTAACGGTCAGCGTCATCGTCAGCGTATCGCTGGCACACACCTCGTATGCGGCATGGAAACGCACGTTGGGTTCATCCTCGATCCATGGCACTTCGCCAGTCGTCAGTCGTTCGGAATCCAGCACATACCGCACACGGGCACCGGTAAACGCCTCTTCGTCCAGCGCCCACTGGCGCAATCGTGCGAACCCATGAATCGGTCGCTTCGCAGTCTGCCCGCCATGCACAAACCCCGGCCCGAACCAGGGGAAGCACACCGGCACTCCCCCGCCAACCGGCTGACCAGCTTCGAAATGCCATGTGCGGGGCGTCCAGATTACATCCGGCTGCCCCGCCGGGGCCCAGCGCAGCAGATGCGCCCCGTAATCGCTGATTACCGCGCTACCGCCGTCATTGGTGAGCGTGCGCAGATTGACGCCATTGCCCATAAGTGTTTCTTCTTCCGTTGCGTAAGCGATGTTCTTCACCACATAGACGATTTCCTTGGCACGGAGGAATCGCGAGCAGGGGTAAGAGAACCGATCAGGCGGGCTAAGCGGCCTTGATTCTCACAACTCCACGGTTTCTTTGCCAGGGTCATCTTTAATGTGCGCAAACTTGGCGGCCAAGGCCTCCTTGTTGCGCTTTTCGTCTTCTTCCTTGGCTTTCTTCTTGGCTTCGTCCGGGTTCCAGAGCACATCGTCGCGGTGCTTGGTCCATTCGGCACCGGCCAGTGGGGCAATGTATTCGGCGGTGGCGGTCAGGGTGTCACCGGCATTGGCACGCGTATCAATCAGATCAAGAATCTGCTGGTCGGTCAGGCAGATGCGCGGAATCGAGCACTGCTCACGTAATTCGTTGACGTACAGCAGAATCGGCAACGTTACGATGGCGGTGGCCCGGGCCTCGTCAGCAACATCAGCGGCATCAGCAACAGCCGGACCAACCAAGCCAACCGTCTCGGCATGCCCGCTCACCACGTTCAGCAGCGCATCGCATACGGCGAGCGCGGTGGCGAAACGGACGGCCACATCAGCCGGCTCGCCGGAAGCCGCCAAACGTCCGCCAGCCTCGGCATCGGCCTCAACCTGAGCCTCCACGGAGACAACCGTCTCACGGACTGCGGCCTCGACATGCGAATCCCAGTCAACACCTAAAGCTTCGGCGGCATCGAAAATCAGCTGCACATCGCCGGATTCCGAGTAACCGGCCATCGTATCGTAGGCGTCATTGGCAGCAAGCAGCGTGTCTACGATGCTTTGCGGACGGCCAGGAATCTCATCGGCCCCCTCGTAGACGAATTCGGCGTCAGGCATCGTAACATCCTGACCGGTGAGAATGCGTGCGAACGCGTGCGTGACACGCACCTGCAGGTTCTCCGCATACTTGGCGTCATTGTCCATCTGCATGGCTTCGGTCAGCGGCCACAGGCTAATTAGCGCCGAGCCGGCTTCAGCGGCCTCAGCTACCCCCGGCAATGCCGCGATCCGTGCGATTGCCTCACGATTGAGTTCAATGGTCATTCATGCTCCTCTGCGTTCACCACTTGATTGTAGTGCGTCCCATTGGCTCCCTCTGAGGGGAGCCCAGATTGTAGCTCAGCTATTCACCAGTGTGCCGTTACTTGACGTTGGCTGCTGGGTCGACATACGTGATTGACATCACACGGCCGATTTCGTTGTCGTACGTCACCGAGGTCACGGAGGCGAGCGCCGTGTGCCGCAGGAACATCCAGTGCTCGGGGTGGCCGGTCTCCAGATAATGGCGATAACTGAAAATCGGCGATTCGTGGCTGACCACCACAATCTGTTCGCCGGGGTGTTGGGCGACCTTCTCGCGTGCGAAATCATCCATGCGCTGCGCAATGTGCTGATAGGATTCGCCCCAACTCGGCTTGTACAGGTTGGTGACCAGTTTCCAATTGCCGTTCTTCCACAGCGCGCCTTCGCCATGGCCGATACGCTTGCCGCGGAACTCGTTGCCGGCCTCAATCACTCGCTCATCGGCGGTGAGCATGAGCGGGGCTTCGCCTCGGGCCTCGCGCACGGGATTCAACGCGTCAAGAATCGCGTCGGCGGTCTCGCGCGTGCGGTCGAGCGGCGAGGAGTAGACGGCTGCAATCGTATTGGTTTGGGGATTCTTGGCCAAGTACGTGGCGGTGGCTTGAGCCATGCGACGGCCAAGGTCGGAAAGATGGAAGTCGGGCAGTCGCTCATAGAGCAGATGGTCGGGGTTATATACCTTGCCATGCCGGACGAAATGGATGGTAGTAGCGCTCATGAGTCGCCTTTCTGCTTCCCGCCCTGAAGGGCATAAGAACGTTGTCTTAATATCCCCAATCTACCGCGTGTCGCGGAGTGGACACCCGTAGAGTATCCATGACGCAAATATGCGGATGGGGGAAAATCCGACGCAAACTTTGCGCGACCATGGACAACACATCATTCGATGAGGGCTTCGCCGGCAACGCCACGTCAGCGGGGAACATCCAATCGGGAGCGGAAAGGAGCGTAGTGCTGTTATGTCCAACAACCTGTCCAACTCGAACACCATTATGGCTGGCATCAAGGAAGTGGGTCACAAAGTTTTTGGTGGGTATGCGGAGTTGCTGCGCATACCTCATACCGCTCGTTATTCCATCGGTTCGGTGATTGCCTGCATGCCGTTCCCGATGGTGGGCATGACCATCACCATTTCCGTGCAGCATTACTACGGCAACTACTCGCTGGCAGGTATGCTCACCGCCATTCAGGCGATTGCACTGGCCGTGGCCACGCCGCTGCTCGGCAAGCTGACCGACAAGTTCGGCCAGCGGCAGGTTTCGATTCCAACGATTCTGGTGTGGATTGTCGCCGCCGTCGCGCTGACCACATCCATCACCAATCGTGCGCCGGAATGGGTGCTGTACTGTTTGACGCCGTTCCTGGCAGCTATTCCGCCGTGGGGCGCGATGAGCCGCGCGCGCTGGACCAAAATCCTGAAGGGCGATCAGGAGCGTACCAACCGTGCGCTCTCCCTGTGCGGCGTGCTGGACGAATGCATGTGGGTAATCGGCAATCCACTGGCTTCCACACTGGCCGTGATCTCCGGTCTGCTGGCATTCTCGTTCACCGGCATGTGCGTGGTGGTGGGCGCGCTGATGTTCTTGACCGAGCTGACCACTGAGCCACCGTCACAGACTCAGCTGGCCCGCGCTGAGGGCATTTCCCGCAAGGAATACCGTGAGCGCGAGGCGGCTCGAGCCGAAGCGTTGAAGGTGGAGACCGCAGCCGAGGAGACTCGCCGCCGTCTTGAGCGCGAAGGCGTGACCGATGAGGCCACGATTAACGCCGCCATTGAGCAGGCGGTCGCCGATGCGCGTTCCGGCAAGAAGGCGTCCATCTGGGGACCGGGTCTGATTGCGGTATGCGTCACCTGGTTCGGCTTGGGCGCGTTCCAGTCGGCTACAGGCATCTCGATCATCGCATTCGCCACCGAGTCGAATATGAAGCAGTACACGGGCTTTGTATTCGCCTGCTTCTCCATCAGCTCGTTGATGGGCGCCTTGGTGTACGGCGCGAAGAACTGGTCGATTGCCCTGTGGAAGCGCTTCTACTTCTGCCTGGCCGTGGTGAACATCGGCATCAGCACGTTCCTGTTCGCCAAGCATCTGTGGGTGATTATGATCATCTACCTGATCATCGGCGTGTGCCAGGCTCCGACGTGGATTAACGGCAACCAGCTCATGCTGCACTTGGTGCCGCCTTCCCGCCTGACCGAAGGCATGGCGTGGATGGGTGCGATGAATTCTATCGGCTCCTCCGCCGGTTCGGCGATTGCCGGCCAGTTCATCGACCGCATGGGCTCGCATGGCGGCTTCATGGTGGTGACCACTTTGGCACTGGTCTCGCTGGTGATTGCGCTGATTGGCTTCAAGCAGATCAAGGGCTCCACCGAGCAGCCGACCTTGACTGAAGTGAGTGTGTGAGACAAAAGCTAAGCCCCCTCTGACGAGGGGGCTTATACGTCAAAACGCTACTTCAGCCAGCCTTTGGGCGTGTGTTCCAGGGACCAGATGCCGAGCTTGTGGGAGAAGCTGTTCTGCCACTTGGCTTCAAGCTCCTCGGCATTCAGTCGATTTTCAGCGGACTTCAGACGGTTCATCGCATTGGTGTGCGTATCGTCGAGCAGCCACTTGCGAATCAAGAAGTTCCAGATCATTACCACGGCAGTGGCCACCAACTTGCCGATATTGGTGCGCAACAGATATTCGGCATGCTGCGATACATAGGCATCATGGTTCATGCCATAAGTGGAAATCCAGATAATCGCGTCATTCATGAACAGACCGACTACAGCGCCCGCCACGAAGATAAGAATCTCCATCCAGCGCGCCATGTCATCACGATGCTTGAATACGAATTTCATGCTCGCCAGATAGTTGAAAATCAGCGAGATGATGAAAGAGACGGTGGCAGCCAGCACGTTGTGCATGTGGAATATGCCAACCAATAGGTTGAGAATACCCCAGTCGATAACAAAGGCGATGACGCCCACAATGCCGAACTTCATCAGTTGTTCAATCAGTTTTCTCACAAGGGTATTCAACACTATTGGGCTGACTGCGGAACATATATTGGCTGGAAAGGCCAATAATCTCCCCAAATTGGCCTTGCCCCGGTCCGTTCTGCAAGCAGCTTCCTACATCCGCATGCCATGTTCAACAGCAACCGCTGAGGCTAGACTGGAAGCGAACCGAATCAAGGAGGAATTATGCCCGTTATTCACACTCATGTGTCCGTGCCCACCACCCCTGAGCAGCGCGAGGCGTTGAAGGCTGCCTATGGCAAGGCGATTACCGCCGTGCCGGGCAAGTCCGAGGGCTGGCTAATGTGCCCGTTCGAGGACAATATGCCGATTTACTTCGGTGGTAGCGATGACCAGCCCGCCGCCTATGTGGAAGTCAACGTGTTCGGCCGCTCTGTGCCGGGCTCTGCTTGGGAAAAGCTGACCGAGAGCATTATGGCCGCGCTGAACTCCACGCTCGGTATTCCCGAGGACCGCACCTACATCCGTTACACCGCCACCACCGACTGGGGCTGGAATGGTGGCAACTTCTAGTTGCCACCATTCCCCTCGCAGCATAGCTGCTCGCATCGCCTACGGAAAGCCCGGTGGGCTTTCCGTTTAACGGCTCAGGGTAGCAACTTCTAGTTTGCGTATGCTGGCTCCCCTCAGTCAGCTTCGCTCAAAGAGGGAAGCTCAGATGTAGAAAGCCCGCCGGTGGCGGGCTTTCTACATTTCAAGGGGCTGATTTCCAACATTCAGAAGCTCTACTAGCGTTTCAAGGGGCTTTTAAAACAAGAAAACCGGAGTATAAACATTGCAATTTCAATGGTCATACTCCGGATTTCGCAATCGAAGAGCCCCTCGAAACGCAGATAGACCTCCGGAAAACCGAAAATCCGCCCCTCAAAAGCGAGTTACCTCACCTCATGCCTGTCATCACACGATCTTGGGCATGGGGGTGGTGAGGCTGGTGGTCAGGTTGACGTGGACCAGACCGGCACCGGCATGCACCTCAACCTTCTTCAGGGTCACGGTGCGCTCTTCTTCGGGGGCACGGTCGTTGTCGGTCATGGTCGCCGGGGACTTGACCGCCACGAACGCCAGATCGTCCAGCGAGATGCCTGCGCTCTGGCACAGTTCCATGGCCTCGGACACGGACTCGGTGAAGCCCGGCTTGTAAATCACGCGCTCGGCCGGTACGCCGTAGGCGTTCTCGGCCACCCACTTGGCGTTCTCGGTCAGGGCCATGCCCTTGTGCGAGTGCGGTTCGGCCGGCATGGAGCCGTTCTGCAACGCGTCGACGAAACCGTCAAGCTGCGGGGCCAGCGCCTCGCCGCCGTCGCGGAACAGGTTGCCGATGATCGGCGTGCGGAAGCCCAGCTCGTCGGCGGTGGCCTTCAGGGACGGAACCTGATCGTCCTCGCCTTCCCACAGGTTGATGAGCGGGAAGGTCGGAATGTCCAGGTTCTCCAGGCGCTGCACGTGGAACGGGTAGCGCCAGGCCAGCTCGGGATCGTCGCGCCAGGTGGAGGCACGGGTCACCACGATGGCGGCGGACGGCCACTGCGCGCCGTATTCGCGGCAGGCGATGTCCAGCCACTTCTGGGCGCCGGCGTCGGTGCCGTAACCGGCCTCGACGATGACCACGTCATGCAGGGCGCAGGCCATTTCCACGGAGACCAGCGTCGGAATGCCGATGGACACGTTGGCGAACGGGCCACCGTGCACGTAGACCGGGGAGCCGTTTACGGTCTCGGTCTTGGCCGGCTTGACCGCGTCGGCCAGAATGCCAGTGATACGCCACAGGTCCACGAATTCGCCGAAGGTCACGGCCTTGCCGTCCTTGGTGCCGGCGATCATCTTGGACACGCGCTCGGAAATCTCGTCCATCGAGCGGGAGAGCACCACAATCTGCATGAGCTCGCAGGTCGGCGTGAGCACGACCTTCTCCGGCACGTTGCCCTTGCCGTAGTCCACGGCGGTGGAGCGCAGGGAGCGGCTCGGCACCTCGGAGACACGCGGCACGAGAATCGTGTCGAGCTTGCCGTCATCGATGGCCTTCTCGGCGAAGGAGACGAGCAGGTTCTGGGCCGCCTCGATGGCGCCCATTTCGCCGCACAGACCCCAGTCGATGAGCTCGGGGTGGGTCAGGGAAGCCTTGCCGCCGCCGGAGGCACCGCCCTTGGAACCGGCTGCGGTGATGCCCATGCTCGGCTGACGCAGCACGGCGGTCGCATCAATGCCGCGCTTGTTCAGGGCGTCGATCAGGGCGATGGTCGTGGTGGTCTTGCCTTCTCCGCGCGATGCCTTGAGCGGCGTATCGGCGGTGACGAGCACCACCTTGCCGTGCTTGCGCGGGGCGTCAGGGTTCTCGGCCAGGTACTTCATGTAGCCGAATGCGTCGATCTTCTGGACCAGACCGTACTGGCTGGTGAAGTCTTCGATGGTGGTCATATAAAGCCTTTCTGTGTTGATGATGGTGGGGCGGGGTGGTGGGGCGGCTGCCGCCGCCTCTTCGCCTAAAAACAGCCCACTGGGCTGTTTTCTTAACGGCTTAGCCCCCTCAGTCCGCTTCGCAGTCAGCTCCCCTCAGGGAGGGGAGCTCAATACGGACTAAAAGTCGGACATGTGGAAGCCGTTCTTCATTTCCATGCTGCGAGTGTACAGCACGGAGTCAAGCAGCTTTTCGGTTTCCTCCTTGAGCTGGTCGGCCATGGTCTGGTTGGCGGCGGCGAGAATCTCGCGCACCTCGGGGTTACGCAGCGCGGCGATGGTCTCGTCCGGGGTCATCGGCTGCACATCGCCATCCACGTTGTCGGCCTCAAATTCCTCTTCAGCGGCGGACTGCGCGGCTTCCTCGGCGGCCGTCAAGCCCAGACGGGCGATCTGCTCGTCGGTGGCGGCGACCAAGCGGTGGCCCATCGCACCGGTCTTCTCCTGGTAGCGCTCAACGGCGTTGGACGTGGAGCGGAAGGCGCCATCGCACAGGGCGGCGATGATGCGGTTGGCCCAGTAGAAGTTCTCGGACGTCACGCGGGTGGTGGTGTCCTCAAGGTAGGCGGGCGTGGTGTCCACGTTCGGGAAGAACGGTACCAGCGTGTTGAACGGGTTGGAGCCGTATGCCATCCACTGGATGGCGCGGGAGGCCTGCGGGCGGTACGGGCGGATCTGCATCACCGCGAGCTGGCTCTGGCGGTTGATGCCGATCGTGCGGTACATGTGGCGGGTGCGCTCATCGCCCAGCTGGCCGTACGGATCGAACGGGGTGCCCTGGTAGTGGGAGCTCAGCACGTACTTGATATCCTCGATGGTCACCTTGCGCTCAGGCTGACGGGCCCACGGGATGTCGTCGGAGGTGGGCTTGTGGTCGGCGTCCGGGCCGTCCCACACCTCGTCGTACGGGTTGAGGAAGCGCTGCATGTACCAGGCGCGCGGGGTGTTGTACACGTGGTCGGAGTCGGAGTGGGAGCCGAAGGCATCGCGCGGGTTGAACGGGGTAGTGTTCTCCACCGCGAGGTCCAAATGGTTGGTTTCGATGAATTCGGCAAGGTCTTCGGAACACATGTGCGCTTCCTGGTCACCCAGGGCGTCCTCAAGGTCGAATTCGTCGATACCGAGCTGGTTCGGCATGGTCACGTAGGCCTCGTCCGGCACTCGCTTGGCAATCCAGTGATGGCCGCCCACAGTTTCCAGCCACCAGATTTCGTTGGAGTCGGAGAAGGCGACGCCGTTCATCTCGTAGGTGCCGAATTCCTCAAGCAGCGCGCCGAGGCGCTGGACGCCCTCGCGTGCGGTCTTGACATACGGCAGCACGATGGTCAGGAAGTCCTCTTCGCCGATGCCGCCGGGCACCTCGGGCTCATCGCCCTTGGCCGGCGTGTATTCCACGAACGGGTCGGCGCCGAGCACGCGCTCGTTGGTGGTCAGGGTTTCGGTGGCGCTCATCGCCACGTTCGCCTCGTTGACGCCGGCCTCGCCCCAAATACCTTCCTTGAGGTCCGCGTTCGGCACGGCGGTGTACTGCAGCGGGTCGTCCGGCAGGGTGATGGTCAGGTGGGAGATCACCGACTTGTATTCGCGCGGCTGTTCCTCCGGCTTCACGACGATGAAGCGCTTCGGGTTGAACTCGCCGTTCGCGGAATCCTCGTTGCGGGCGATGATGGTCGAGCCGTCATAGCTCGCGTCTTTGCCTACCAGAATCGTGGTGCAGGCCATAGTGTGATGGTGTCCTTTCTTTGTTGTAGTCACGCTCCCACTGGCGGGAGCTGGACGACGAAGTCGGACTGAAGGTGGTTTTGTACTGACCCACCCCCAGTCAGTGATGCTGACAGCCCCCGCCTGCGGGGGCTCATGTGGCTCACGCCTTGCCGGTCAGGAAGATGCCGTCGGTGTCGGGCACTTCACCGCTGTTGCGCAGCGCGTGCAACAGCTCGTTGAGCCAGAAGCCCTGATTCAAGCCGGGCAACGGCTTCTTGGTGGCCCACACCTGCAGGTAGTACTCATGATCCTTGTCCGGCGGCTGCGGACCGTTGTACCGCATGATCACCGCCGGGTCAGTGCTGCGGCCCAAGAACTTGGAGGCCGAGGAGTTGCGCCCCTGCACGGTCTCGGGAATCATGGCCGGCAGCTGACGGGAGAAGTCCGGCGGGATGGCCAACGCATGCGAATCATTGAAGTCGTACATCAGCGCATCAATCGGCAGATTGGCCACGGACCAGTGAATCCACTCGAAGCCGCAGACCGGAATCGAATCCGGGTCCACGAACTCCCAGTGCAGGTAACGGGCCTCGGGGTTCACATCATCGATGTAGAACGGGAAGGAGACCACAGGCACGCCACCATTGAAATATTCAGGGGCCGCGGCCTTGGCGAAATCGTCCGGGATGACGGTGAAATCGGCGGAAATCTTCATACGTCCCAGTATCGCTCATATGTGTGACGTACTGGGGGCTGTGCGTTACGGGGTCTCTCCCCCAGTCTCGCTACGCTCGACAGCCCCCACTCATCAGAGGGGGCTAGTTGCGTCGGGTTATGGGATCAGGGCGCAGAAGAGGGACTCGAATACCAGTAGCGGGTTGCCGTTGCCGGCTAGGCGCTTGCGGGCGTGGGCCACTTCGTCCAGACGGGTCACGGCACCGGCCCGGTTCAACCGCACCGACAATTCGGTGATCGACGAGCGGTTCTCCAGGTTGATGAGGCCCACCGAATCCTCCGCATTGTTCTGCAGCACCGCCACATCTCGGTAGATGGAGGCGATGGAGTTCAGCGCACGATCCAATACGTCGCGCGTACGGCGGGTGACCAAACGCTTCACATCGTCTTTCTTGGCAATCTGGTTGAATGCGCCACGCAGTTTCGGCGGGATGCGGTCGCTCGGTGCCAGTCCGTTGATGCGGCGGAATTCCGCTTCCTGACCGGCGGTGATGCGGTTCGCGTCCGCCTCGGCCTGGGCCTTGGCATTGTCGATAAGATTGCCGGCCAACAACACTGCATCCGAGGCACGGGCCAGATTCAGCACACCGACCACAAGTTCATCGCGGTCGGACATAACCCGTTCGTCGGTGGCGTACAACTTGGCGATGCCGATATGGCCTTCGGCGAGTCGGGCCGCACGCTGCGCCACTTTTGGCTCGACATTGGTGGTGGAGGTCAGGAATCCGGCCGCCGCCTGGGTGGAGGGCACGGCGAGGTTCACGATGCGTGTGCGCGAACGGATGGTGGGCAGCACGTCCTGGGCGCTGGGCGCGCACAGTAGCCAGATGCAATGCTCGGCCGGCTCCTCAATCTCTTTCAAGAGCACGTTGGTGGTGCGGTCAAGCATGCGATCCACGTCTTCGATGATGATGATGCGCCACGGTGCGGTGGCGGGCATCTGCTCGGAGGTAGTGATGATCTCACGCACCTGATCGATACCAATAGTCACCTTGTTCGTGGTCAGCACCGTGACATCCGGATGCGTGCCGGCAAGCACCTGCTGGGTGACGCGCGTGGGCTCAGCGCTCATGCCGTGATCCGGGCTTTCCAGCGCCGCCGCAAACGCACGAGCCATGTTGGAACGACCCGATCCGGGAGGTCCACAGATCAGCCACGACTGGGTGATCTGGCTCGGGTCGCCCTGCGCGATACGGCTCAGCATGTCGATTACCGGCTTTTGGCCGACTAGTGAATCCCATACGCTCATGCGAGCTCCTTGATGTCGGATTCGATGGCAGCCCATACCGCTTCAATGCTCTGGCTCGCATCGATAACGCGGAAACGATTCGGCTCGGCGGCGGCCAAGTCCAAGAAGGCCTGGCGGGTGCGGGACTGGAAGTCATCACCGGCCGATTCCATACGGTCTTCCGCGTGTTCGAGGCGATGGTGGGACAGGGCTGGGTCCATATCCAGCAAATACGTGCGGTCGGGCAGCAGGTTGTTGGTGGCCCACATGCTTAAGGATCGAATCTCTTCTGGCGTGAGTTCGCGGCCACCGGCCTGATAGGCCAAGGAAGAGTCTAAATAGCGGTCGGTGATCACCACTTCACCGCGCTCCAATGCCGGGCGGATGGTTTCGGCAACGTGCTGGGCTCGGTCTGCAGCGAATAGCAGCGCCTCGGCGCGCGGTGCGATGTCGACTGCGCCCCCATCCACACCGTGCAACAGCAGTTGGCGAATGGCCTTGCCTAACGCAGTGCCTCCCGGCTCACGGGTAACGACCACGGTACGCCCCTGAGCCTCAAGATACGCATGCAGCCGCTCGACTTGCGTGGTCTTGCCCACGCCATCGACACCTTCAAACGAAACAAACAGACCGCTCATGCTATTGACCTTAGCGTTAGGCGCAGAGTTGCGCCCAACAGGCAGTTAAACCAGCTCTACCTCCGTTTCAAGGGGCTGATTTGGTCTTTTCTGAAGGTCTACTTCCGTTTCGAGGGGCTGTTGCCCAAGTAGACAACGTTCCAAAACGGCGGAATGACGTTGGCGCGGAGCCGTTCATACTCGTGGTTCAGCAGATGACCAGCCCCTTGAAACGCAAGTAGATATTCTCAAAACGAGAAATCAGCCCCTTGAAACGCAAGTAGAGCAATAATTCCGCTCAGCCACGCTTGGGAATTACGGCGGGGCGCTCGTAGCCCTCGTTGGCGGTCAGCCAGTCGACGTCCTTTTTCACAGTGGCGGGGGTGGAACCGAGTTTTTCGGCGATGCGCTGGTTGGACCAGCCCTTGTTCGCCAACTTCTTGACTTCGGCACGGCGTTCGGCGCGCTTGGCCTCCTGCGCCGAAACCGCAGCCGAGGTACCGCCCTTCTTGCCCTTGCCGGCAACGGCCTTGGCGCCACCAGCACGCCCAGCACCGCGACGGCCACGGGTGGAGGGACCAGCCGCACGCTTTTCGGCGAGCAGTCGGAAGGCGTCATCAGGGGTGATGGATTCAGGCGTGTACTGACGCGGCACCGTACGGTTGGTCTCGCCATCGGTGATGTACGCGCCGAAACGGCCGTCCTTGATGGTCACGTTCTTGCCGGTGTTCGGGTCCTTGCCCAAATCACGCAGCGGCGGCTTGGCGGCACCACGGCCACGCCCGCGGCCGTACTTGGGCTGCGAGAACAGTTCTTTGGCCTTGTCGATATCGACCGTGAAGATCTCGTCTTCCGAGGCCAGCGAGCGGGTCTCCGACTTGCCGTCGGCACCCGTCTTGGTCAGGTAGGGGCCGTAGCGACCGTTGTTGGCGGCCACCGTGCATTCGGATACCTCGCCGGTTTCGGCGTTGGTTTCCTCGTATGTGCCCACTTCGCGCGGCAGGCTCAGCAGCTTTAGCGCGTCTTCCAGCGACAGCGATTCAGGGCTCATCGTCTTGAACAACGAGGCCATCTTCGGGCGCGACGCGGCGGCGGCCGCGGCCTTCTTCGAACCCTTCTTGGCCGCAGAAGCACCAGCAGTATCGCCAGCAGCGCCAGCCGAAGCCTCAGCCGGCGGCACCAACGCCACATACGGGCCGAAACGCCCATTGCGCACCTCGACGGTACCGCCGGATACCGGATCAACGCCCAGCTCGCGCGGTCCACCGGAGTGGTTGTCGATCAAATCGCGGGCCACGGCCACCGTCAGCTCATCCGGCGCGATGGTGTCCGGCAGAGACGCGCGCTTCGGGTTGCCTTCGGCGTCCAGATGCTCCATGTCTTCCAGATACGGGCCGTAACGGCCGACGCGCACGTGCAGGCCGTCGCCGATGTCGATGGTGTTGATGGCGCGCGCGTCGATCTCGCCGAGCTGCGCGACCTGCTGTTGCAGGCCTTCGTGCGCCTCGTCGGCGTTGCGGGCGGCGCCCTCGCCGGAACCGAAGTAGAAGTGGGTGAGCCAGTCGCGGCCGGATTCCTCGCCGTGGGCGATGCGGTCAAGGCCGTTTTCCATCTCGGCGGTGAACTGGTAGTCGACCAGCTTGGGGAAGTTCGTCTCGAGCAACTTGGTCACGGAGAAGGCGAGCCAGCTGGGGATCAGCGCACGGCCACGCTCGTATACGTAACCGCGATCCATGATTGTGGAGATAATGCTCGCGTAAGTGGACGGGCGACCGATCTCCTTGGCTTCCAGCGTCTTGACCAGCGTGGCCTCGGTGTAGCGGGCCGGCGGCTGGGTTTCATGGCCGTCCGGTTCGATGTCGCTTGCCTCGACCTGCTGGCCGACGCTCATCGGCGGCAGGGAGGTGTTGGATTCGGAGGCGTCACCCCTGACGGCCTTGGCGTCCGTCTTGCCGGCGGCAGCAGCCTGGTCCGAGCCAGCCCCAGCGCCGGGAGCGGCGGCCTTGGGCTTGCGCCCCTCCCCCGTGGCCTTCATAAAGCCGGGGAATTCGATGACGGTGCCGGACGCCTGGAACACGGCCTCGCCCTCGGTGGGGCCGGCCGGCGCAGACAGGCGCACGGTGGCGGTGGAACCGGTGGCGTCAGCCATCTGGCAGGCAAGCGTGCGCTGCCAGATCAGCGTGTATAGGCGCAGCTGGTCGCCGGGAAGTTTGGAAGCCAGCTCGTCCGGGTCGTGGAAGCGCGAGCCCGCCGGGCGAATACACTCGTGGGCTTCCTGCGCGCCAGCGGTTTTGGTGGCGTACTGCTTGGGCTCGGCGGAGAGGAACTTGTCTCCGAAATGGTAGGAGACGGCGTTGCGGGCGGCGGTGATGGCCTCCTGCGACAGCGTCACCGAATCGGTTCGCATATAGGTGATGTAGCCGTTCTCGTACAGGCTTTGGGCCGCGCGCATCACGGCGCGAGCACCCATGCCGAGGCGATTGCCGGCGGTCTGCTGCAGGGTCGAGGTGGTGAACGGCGGCTGCGGGCGGCGGCGGTACGGCTTGGTTTCCATCGACATCACAGTGAAATCGGCGGTCTTCAGCGCCGAAGCCACGGCGGTGGCACCAGCCTCATCAAGCTGGCGAACGTTCGCCGCGAACCCGTCCGGGGTCAGCTGGCCGTCGGCACCGAAATCCTTGGAGCCGGCGAGTCGCTTGCCGCCGAGCGCGATCATGCGGGCGGAGAATTCGGCACGCTCCCCCAGCGCGTCAGGCGCGGACAGCGTGGCGACGATATCCCAGTACGGCGCGCGCTTGAACGCCATGCGTTCGCGCTCGCGTTCCACGATCAGGCGGGTGGCCACGGACTGCACGCGGCCGGCGGACAGGCCCGGGCCCACCTTGCGCCACAGCACCGGCGACAGCTCATAGCCGTACAGACGGTCGAGGATGCGGCGGGTCTCCTGTGCGTCGACCATATTGCCATCCACATCGCGCGTGTTGTTCAGGGAGGCGTTGATGGCGTTCTTGGTGATCTCGTGGAACACCATGCGCTTGACCGGCACCTCGGGTTTCAAGGTCTGCACCAAGTGCCACGCGATGGCCTCGCCCTCGCGATCCTCATCAGTCGCCAGATAGAGTTCATCGGCGTTCTTCAGGGCCGATTTGAGTTCGCTGACCGTACGCTTCTTGTCGCCGTCGACAATGTAATACGGCTTGAACCCGTCGTTGACGTCCACGCCGAACTTGCCGAACTTGGCCTTGTCTGCCGCGGGCACCTGGCTGGGCTGCGCGAGGTCTCGGATATGGCCGACCGACGCCATGACGGTGTACCCCTTGCCTAGGTAGTCACCGATCTTGTGGGCCTTGGTCGGAGACTCCACAATCACCAGTTTGGTAGCCATACCCACTCCTTATGTATTGCGCGAAACACACGACGTTTCTGGCGTCATAATACTCATGAATCATGTCCAACTGCCAAATTCCGCCGTTGTGCCGGGCAAATTCGGCCGTTCGCACCCCATGTTTTACCGTTTGGGCGGTGCCGGCGGAGCGCCGATCAGACCCAGCCGGCTTAAGGGCGCTGCAGTAATCTGACGCAGGGCCAGCAACAGTCCGAATGCGAGCATGGCCACACCCGCAATGCCCACAACAGCGCTGACATTCGCCCCCTGAACCGCCCAGCTGGCGCTGACATTGAGCCCCGGCACCACCTGCCAGATCACATAACCGCTGTAGGCGAGCAACAGCAGCCCCCCGGTAATCAGCACGCTGCCGACGATTTGCACGCTCACTGAGGAGACGCGGCGACCCGGCTCGTCCATGCCGGACTTGCGCGTAACTGCCAGAGCGAGCAGGGCCAATCCCGCCACCAGCAGGATGGACATCGCCACATCCGAAGGGCGATGCCATTGTCCGTATATCACGGAGACACCGACGGTCACCGCCCAAACCACGCCGATGACGCCCGCCAAAGCTCGAACCGCACGAGGCACGGTAAGCAGCAGAATCACCGCACAGGCTGCGGCCAGCATCGTGTGACCGGAAGGCGCGGAATTAGCGGCAGGAGATTCAGTGTTGATGATGAACGGACGCGGCAACAGACCCTTGATACGGGTGACGGCCAAGCAGACCACGGCGAACACGGCGATTTGCCCGGCCAACCACCAGCGGCGTCGAATCAGCGCCGTAATAATGCCGATTGCGGCAATTGTGCAGCTGACAGCGATAACCAGCCAGGATTGTGCGACGGCGTTCATCACGCCGGTGGCCCAGGACGGTACATCGTTGTGCAGGTTTTTCCAGACCAGTTCGTCGTACGATTGTCCGTTTTCGGTAAACACGCACCCCCACCACACGCCGAAGCCGATAGCGATCAGGAGCAGACCGAATACCACGCACAGTACGCGGCTGGAGATTCGCGGGCGCACGGTAAGCGGGTCAAGCCGGGCCAAGCCACGGTCGATATCAGATGCCCCATCCGCATCGTCCATGTCCAGCGGCCTGAAATCCCGTAAGGAGCCTGATGTGGATGCCGATGCATCTGAACCGGAGACCGGGCCGAGCGCAGCCAATGGGTCAACAACGTTCGACGACGAGTCAGGCTGCGCTGCGCCTGAGCCGACCAGATTGACCGCCGCATGCGGGTCGCGAATTCTAGGGGTCTGTGCGTCATTCATACGTTCGACTGTACGGCCGCGCCCCGGACAGGGGACCACGCTAGTGCCAGCTCACAGCCAAATCCGCACATAAAGAAAACCTCCACACACCCGTCAGAGGCCACTTACCCTTGCTGCATTCCTGCCCTGGGGGAGTTGGGTGACATAGCGCCGCGTGGAGGCTGGGGATAAGTCTATGGAGACGTATGGACCAGCGCAGCGACACGAAACGTGCGCGCCGGGTCGCACGGCAGACCAACCAGCGCATTCAGGCAATATTCATGCAACATCAAGAAGCGTGCCCAATTGTAAGAATTCCGGAAAAATACCGGCATAAACGCGTGTGGCTACGCTCACGTCAAACGATTGTTCAAGGCCAACAGTTACGGTGGACACCATGGCTTCTTATACTCGTCGTGCACATTCGGGAGGCAATGGCCCCGCTCTGAGGCAACCGCGCACCGCGCAAAGCAGAGCCGGCCACTCCGCACAGGAGGGCCCCCATACGCCCCAGGAGAGCCGTTCCCGCCACGCAAGCCACAAGGCTTCCAATAGCCATCGAGCCCCGAACAGGAAGAAAAAGAACACAGGAAAAGGCAAGCACCGTGTACTGAAATGGGTGCTGGGCATCTTCTTCTCCCTGATTGGACTGGGCTTGCTGGCCGGTATCGCAGTATTCGCATACCTGTACACCACCACCGAGGTCCCGCAACCCGAGAAGTTCGCGTTGGCCGAGAAAACCACCGTGTATTACGCGGACGGCACCACCGCGATCGGCTCCTACGCGGAACAGAATCGTGAAATCATCTCTTGCGAGGGGCTGCCGGACTACATCGGCAACGCGATTGTGGCGTCCGAAAACCGTACGTTCTACACGGATAAAGGCCTTGATCTGAAGGGCATCGCCCGCGCATTCATTAATAATGTGACCAAGGGCACGCGCCAAGGTGGTTCCACCATCACCCAGCAGTATGCCGAGCGGTATTACATGGGCGAAACCACATCCTATGTGGGCAAGGCGCGCGAGGCCATCATGGCCATCAAAATCGCGCAGACCGAATCCAAGGACGAGGTGCTGTGCAATTACATGAACACCATCTATCTGGGCCGCAACTCCTACGGTATCCAGGCAGCGGCCAAGGCATACTTCAATAAGGACGCCAAGGATCTGACGCTGTCTGAGGCGACGATGATCGCCGGCATTATTCCGTCACCGTCCACGTGGGATCCGGCCGATAACGCCGATATGGCCAAATCGCGCTTCAAGCGTGTGCTGAACATCATGCAGGAGGATGGTTACATCACTGCCAAGCAGCACACTGATGCCAAGTTCCCGCAGACCGCCGCGGTGGCGCAGCAGAACGAATACGCGGGGCCGAACGGTTATCTGCTGGATATGGTGCGCCGCGAGCTGGTGCAGTCCAAGGCCTTTACCAAAGAGGATTTGGATACTGGCGGATACAAGATCATCACCACCATCGACAAGAGCAAGCAGGATCTTATGCAGTCCATCGGCGACACCCGTCTGGACGACATGCCTGAATCCCTGCAAATCGGCGGCATAGCGCTGGACCCGAAGACCGGTGAAGTATTGTCCGTATACGCCGGTTCAGATTATCTGTCCAAGCAGCTCAACAATGCCGATCAGGCCGTATTCGAACCGGGTTCGACTATGAAGCCGTTCGCTTTGCTGGGGGCCGCGCAATCCGGCGTCAGCTTCGATACGTTGTTCAACGGCAATTCCCACCAGCACTTCACCGGCTTGGATCAAGAGGTGAACAACGCTCTGGAGAACAACTGGGGCAACATCAATCTGTATCAGGCCACCGCCAACTCGGTGAACACGGTGTTCATGAACGTCAATGAGCATCTGACGCCGAAGCGCACGGCCGCAATCGCCCATGAAGCGGGCATTCAGGGCGATATCGATGAAAACTCCATGTACAACGTGCTGGGCATCAACGCCCTGACCGTGTGGGATTTGGCGCAAGGCCATTCGACCATCGCCAACAATGGCGTGAAGAACACCTTGCACATGGTGTCCAAAGTGCTTGATTCCAACAATAAGGACATGTACAACGCGCCCAGCAACGGCACCAAGGTGTTCGATGCCAACGACTGCGCTTTGGTACAGAAGGCCATGCAGGGCACCACCACGTACGGTACGGCGGCCGGCACATCCAGCATGTTGGGCCGGCCCGTCGCCGGCAAGTCCGGTACCGCCAACGACGAAATGGCTTCGTCGTTCGTGGGGTACACCCCCAGCATGATGAATGTGTGGGCTATCTGGAATCCGGACGATAAGGGCAATCCGCAAGTGGTGCCAGCCTTCTCCGGATACGGCGTCTCTTCCACTGGATACCCCGCCCACCTGTTCCAGGAGTTCATGGCTCAGGCCTTGCAAGGCACCGAGGCGGAGCAGTTCCCGACCGCTAAAGACAACGGCAAGATCGGCGGCTCCGACGGCACTTGGGGCTTGGGCAAGGGACAGAGCAGCGGCCTGTCCAACAACACCAACAAGCAGTCCACCGAAGACGCGCAGAAGCAGGCTGAGCAGGACGCACAGCAGAAGGCGGCCGAAGAGGAAGCCAAGAAGCAACAGCAGGCTCAGGAGTTCGCCCAGCAGTGCCTCGCCAATCCGAGCTATTCCACCGAGTGCCCGAATTATCCCGGCACCACTACCGGCGGAGATGGCAACGCCGGCAACAATACCGGCGGTGACAACGGGAACAATACCGGCAACGATAATGGTAATTCCGGAGGCCCCGGCGGGAACACCGGCACCAACGGCGTCCCCCAGTAGTAAGTAAAACACAGACAACAAGGCTCCCTCTGATGCAATCAGAGGGAGCCTTGTTTTTGCTCTGCTAGCGCTCAGCGCTTGCGCTGGGAACGGTTGATGGCGGAGATAATCGACTTCAGGGCGCTGGTGGTAATCGACGAATCGATGCCGACGCCCCACACGATCTGCGCGTCATCGGCCTCGCCGACCTGGCATTCCACGTACGAGGCGGCCATGGCGTCGGTGCCGACGGACATGGTGTGCTCCGCGTAATCCATAATCGAGGCGTCAACGCCAAAGTTGGAAATGGCGTTGAGGAAAGCGGCGATCGGACCGTTGCCGATGCCGGAGACCTCGCGCTCCACGGGCGCATCGACCCCGACGTTCACGCCGCGGTCGAGCAGACGAGCCTTGAGCACGGTGTCGGAGCCATCCTCACCGGAGCTGACGGCCACCTTGAGCAGCTTCAAGCGGCCCCACGGCACGAGCGAGGCGTCATGAGTATCGCCCACAACCACACCGGCGGCGGTCATGCCGGACTGTTCGACCGGCAGGTACTCGTCCTTGAACAGACGCCAGATATCCTCGTCCTTGACTTCCTTCTTGGTCGTGTCAGCGTAGTTCTGCACGATCTTGTCGAATTCGATCTGCAGACGCTTGGGCAGGTCAAGATTGTGGTTGGTCTTGAGCAGGTAGGCCATGCCGCCCTTGCCGGACTGCGAGTTGACGCGAATGATGGCTTCGTACGTGCGGCCGATGTCCTTCGGGTCGATCGGCAGGTACGGCACAAGCCACACGAAGCTGTCGAGATCGGCGCCAGCACGCTCGGCGGCCACCTGACGAGCCTCGAGACCCTTCTTGATGGCGTCCTGATGCGAGCCGGAGAACGCAGTGAACACGAAGTTGCCGGCGTACGGGTGACGCTCGGAAATCTTGATCTGGTTGCAGTACTCAACCGTCTTGCGAATCTCGGGCACGTTGGACAGGTCAAGCTGCGGGTCGATGCCTTGGGTGAGCCAGTTGAGGCCCAGCGTGACCAAGTCGACGTTGCCGGTACGCTCGCCGTTGCCCAGCAGGCAGCCTTCCACGCGGTCGGCGCCGGCCAGCACGGCCAGCTCGGTGGCGGCCACGCCCATGCCTTCGTCGTTGTGCGGGTGGAGGGAGAGCACCACGGAGTCACGGTCGTCGAGGTGGGTGGAGACGTACTCCACTTCGTCGGCGAACACGTTCGGCGTGGTCATTTCCACGGTGGCGGGCAGGTTGATGATCATCGGGTGCTCGGGAGTCGGCTTGATAACACCGATCACGGCGTTGCACACCTCGACGGCGTACTCCGGCTCGGTGCCGGTGAAGGATTCCGGCGAGTACTCGTAGTACAGGTCGATGCCCTTGGCCTCGTTCTCGAGGTCCTTGCACAGTTCGGCGGCGTCGGTGGCGAGCTTCTTGATCTCCTCCTTGTTCTTGCGGAACACGACCTCGCGCTGCAACACAGACACGGAGTTGTAGAAGTGCACGATGGCGCGCTTGGCACCCTTGAGCGCCTCGTAAGTGCGGCGGATGAGGTGCTCGCGGCACTGGGTGAGTACCACGATGGTCACGTCGTCCGGAATCAGCTCACGCTCGATGAGCATACGGATGAAGTCGAAATCGGTCTCGGAAGCGGACGGGAAGCCCACCTCGATCTCCTTGAATCCCATGGAGACGAGCAGGTTCCAGAAACGCAGCTTGCGCTCGGAATCCATCGGGTTGACGAGGGCCTGATTGCCGTCGCGAAGATCGACGGAGCACCAGCGCGGCGCGCGCTGCAGTCGCTTGCCCGGCCACGTACGCTCCGGGTAATCAAACGGGATCTGCTTGTCGTAGGCGGCGTACTTGTTGTACGGCATACGACTCGGCTTCTGCGGATCGCCAATGAATCGCGCCGGAGGCAGCAGCGGGTCGTTGTTCCCCCCATTGGACGCTGCGGCTACCGCTGCGAGATCAAAAACGGATGATTGATCCTGACCCATTGTTCCTCCTTTACTGTGTGAACCATTCATACAATCGCTTATTGGATATTCGTTTACGCATTGGTAACATGCATAACTTCCTCTATCCTAGCGACGGCCCATTCCAACATCCCGTTCATCTCACAATACGCCAGCACACTTAGCGTTCCGACGCAGCACTACTACTTACAGCTATGCGTGGGGGCGCATGGGCGACGTCCTCGCGTTCTTCGACTGGGAGCACAGCGCGAACGGGCCCACCGAGGCCTTCAACGGAAGGGTCGAGACCCTCAGGGGCATAGCCCTGGGATTCCGCAACCTCGACAACTACATCACCAGAAGCCTGCTGCACGCCGGCGGCTTCAGACACGCCATCCAAACCCACCTCTGACACATGCCCTTACACGCCAAAATCGGAAGAGCCCGATAACCTGCTATACGACGAGGATGCCACCTATTCCGCATTCAGGCCGTATCAGCAGAATTGATGTATTGACCGGTTTTATGGTCGTCACCGCTTCTTCACCAACGAGCGGATGACGGCCATAAAACCGAGGCTCATGGCACCGGACAGCACTGCGAATACCTGCGGGCGGCGCAATTCGTTACGCATGCTGATGGCACCGGTCACGCAGTGGTCCTCGAACCAGACGCGCACCTCGTTGGTGGAGTATCGGCCCACCAGATCACCCCAGGTGAGCATGCGGGTCACGTAGCCGGCCGGGTTGCTTTCATGGAATTCGAACAGGCGGATGCCGCGATAGCGCGACTTGGGACCATAGCATTCGAATCCGCAGGTGGGCGCGTAGCCCAAATCAATGCCATGCGCGTGGCCCACGAAGGCGTTCTTGTGATCGTGACCGCAGAACAGCGCGAAGTAGCCGCCTGCCTCACGCAAGGCGTCCACTTCACCGACGTTCTCGTCCGCACAGCCAATCGCCTCACCCAACCGCGATCCCGGCCGGCAAATCTCATGGTTGAGCACGTAGCAATGGCCGGCGTGGGTACGCGCGCCTTCCACCGCGTTCGGCGTCCATGCGGGAACCTCTTTGAGGCAATCGTAGAATTCTTGCGGCGGAATGTGCTGGAAGGCGATGGCAGGCACCGGCTTACCGTCGCCGTTGCGTTCGCCAAGTTCGGACTGTACGGCTCCCAGCCAATCGATCGCCTCGGGGCTTGGCGTGCCATACCCATCGGAATCAGCCAAATCAAGACCGCGCGGATTGACCACATAGGCCGGGTATTGGGCGTCGTTCTCTTCAGGCTTGCCGGCGTAATCGCCGGAATTCACCATCATGACGGACATAGCTACGCGCCCGGATCCGTCGGAAGCCTCAATGGGCAGGGCAAAAGTGCCTGGCTCGGGGCTGTCGACCGGGTTCAGGCAGCCGGGGAATTCGCGGTAGATGCCGTCCTGCTCGTCGGCCAGGATGCCGCACTGGAAATCGTGATTGCCGTAGGTGGCGGCGAACGGCACTTCCGCTTCAATGACCGGGCCAAGGAAGCCGGCAAACGTGCGGCGGACTTTGTCACGGGTCTCGTCCATGAGCTCGTCCAAAGTCGTCGGCACATCCTGTGAATCGGATGTTGTGGAGTAGACCAGCGTGGACGCGGTGGACGCGGTGGACGCGGTTTGTTGGGCGTCGGGATTGCTGCCGTCAGACTTCATGGCCAGCAGACGATTGTTCACGCGGTCTCTGGCCCGCCGCTTGATTCCGCGCAGCTTGGCCTCGACTTCGGTGACCGCACGCACGCGAGCGCCCGGTTCCTCGCCACGGCGGCGCAGGAAAGTGTCGATGTAGGCAGGATCGTAACCGCGAATCTGGTCGCCGGTGAACACCACCAGATCCGGGTCGGCTTTGCGAATGGCCTCACGGATAAGACGGATGGTATCGGGGAGCACGTTGGGGCCGTCTTGGATGTCGGCCATCTGCAGCACGCGGAAGCTGCCGTCTTCGCGGAATCGCAGGTTCGTCATGCCTCACCAGTCTAGGGACGTAATGCTGTTTCGCACAGCATACGCGCCGGTCCTTCACGTTCCCCGCCGCTCCGCACGGCAGCTGAATCACTACAAGAAATCGTAGAACGTGTATCCCTTATCCGCTCCGCTCGTCACGTTGAGCAATGCTTTGCCGTTCAGCGTATCGACGTCGTTTCCTATGAGATAGCCGTCTCCCGTGGCCCCCATATCCGAGTCATGGTAGGAGCCGGAGAAGGTGCCATCCTTATTGACTTTCATTACGGTTCCCCATGCGCCGACAACGGGCGGTCGCCATCCACCTTGCCGACCTTGTCTTTTGAGGAGAATCGCTTTAACGGAACAGACTCACCCCGCGACGGGCCGTGCAATACGCGTTGCCCAGCCAAGTATGGCGGGAATTGGGCCAGACGGCTCCCAGTCGCGGTGCGTTCTGGCTCATCCAGATGCTCGGCACGCGTCCGTCTGCGGAGCGTGAGCCGAGCAGATTGAAGCCGTTCTTTTCCAGCAGCCACTCCGGGTGCTGGGTGGCGATGGCCAAGCCTTCCTCGAGGGTGAGCGGCAGGCGCTCATCGGAGTCAATAAGTTTGCGGGCCACATCCGGCTCGCGATTGACATAGCACGTGCCGGTGTGCGGATTGACGACCAGATAGAACGGGCCTTCCGGCGGCATGAAGCCGTCTTGAGGCAGGAAGCTGGCGATGTCACGCGGCGGCATGGTGGTGAAGCCTGCCATGCGATTGATGGAGGTTCGTGCAATCAGCGACTCAGGCGAAACCAGTTCACGCGTGGGCACCAGCAGGATGTTCGATCCCAAATCGGAATGCTCGAGCGCCCCGATCAGAGGTCGGGCCAGCGAGCGGAATGCGGCGGCGGAAATATCCGCCACATCCGGGTAGCCGAGAGCCACGATACGGTCGAGCTGTTTTTGGGCCTCTACTGATGCGATAGACATGGCTACCAGTGTAGAACATCGCCTTCGCTTCATTGGGCAGCCACCATCTGGGAAGACCACTTCCGTTGTTCCGCGTGTTTCGTACAATTGCATTGTTTTACGGCCACCCGCATGACGGCCGTCCGACGTAAGTAATCCATCGAAACCCAGAGGTCATAGAGGTCATCATGTCCGAAAAATTGAAGGTCGGCATCCTTGGTGCCACCGGTATGGTCGGTCAGCGTTTTATCACGCTGCTTGAGAATCACCCGTGGTTCGAGGTGGTCACGCTTGCCGCTTCCGCGCACAGCGCCGGCAAGACGTATGCCGAGGCTGTCGGCGACCGTTGGAAGATGGAAACCCCGATGCCCGAATATGTCAAGAACATGGTGGTCGTCGATGGCGACGATGCCGAGTCCGTGGCCTCTGGCGTTGATTTCATGTTCTCTGCGGTAAACATGCCGAAGGACCAGATTCGCGCCATTGAAGAGCGTTATGCCAAGACCGAGACCCCGGTGGTCTCCAACAACAGCGCCCACCGCTGGACCCCGGACGTGCCGATGGTGGTGCCGGAGATCAACCCGGAGCACTTCGAGGTGATCGAGCACCAGCGCAAGCGCCTGGGCACCACTCGTGGTTTTATCGCCGTCAAGCCGAACTGCTCGATTCAGGCCTACACGCCGGCGCTGGCCGCGTGGAAGGAATTCGAGCCGCGCGAGGTGGTTGTGAGCACCTACCAGGCGATTTCCGGCGCGGGCAAGACCTTCAAGGACTGGCCCGAGATGGTGGGCAACATCATCCCGTTCATCTCCGGTGAGGAAGCAAAGTCTGAGAAGGAACCGCTCAAGGTGTTCGGCCATGTGGACGCCGCCAAGGGCGAGATCGTGCCGTTCGACGGCGACCTCAAGATCACTTCCCAGTGCATCCGCGTGCCCGTGCTCAACGGCCACACCGCCACCGTGTTCCTGAACTTCGGCAAGAAGGCCACCAAGGAAGAGCTCATCGACCGTCTGGTGAACTACACGTCCAAGGCTTCCGAGCTGGAGCTGCCGCACGCACCGAAGCACTTCATCCAGTACCTCACCGAGGATGACCGCCCGCAGGTCAAGCTCGACGTGGACTACGAGGGTGGCATGGGCGTTTCCATCGGCCGTCTGCGTGAGGATTCCATCTTCGATTGGAAGTTCGTGGGTCTGGCCCACAACACCCTGCGTGGTGCAGCCGGCGGTGCCCTTGAATGCGCCGAAATGCTCAAGGCTCTCGGCTACATCACCAAGAAGTAGTTGAAACTGAGTCCGAAACTGAGAAAGCCCTCCGCAAGGAGGGCTTTCGTCGTATATACCGCAAAAACGCGGCTCAGTGGCTCAGCGGCCAGTACCGCCGTACACCACGGCTTCGATTTGATCGGCATCGAGACCGTATGCGGTGTGCAGCGCCTTGACGGCGTCGTTGAGCTGATCGAGCGGCACGAGCGCGGCGATACGAATCTCGGAGGTAGAAATCATCAGCACGTTGATGCCCTCATCGCTCAGGGCCTGGAAGAACTTGGCGGCCAGACCGGCATGGGTCTTCATGCCAACGCCCACCACGGCCACCTTGCCTACGTTGGTGTCCACATCGAAGGAGTGGTAGCCCAGCACTTCCTGCTTGTCGAGCAGTGTGTTCTGAACCTGCTTGACGGCCGATTCGGGCACGGTGAAGGAGATGTCCGCAGTGCCGACGGATGCGCCGGCCTGCACGATCATGTCCACGTTCACGCCGGCGGTGGCCAGCTCGGTGAACACCTTGGCGGCCATACCCGGCTCGTTCGGCACGCCACGCACGGTGGCCAGCGCCTCGGAACGATCGTGGGCAATGCCGGAAATCACCGGTGCCTCGGGGCCCAGGTCAGGGAACAGGTCGCCCATGGATTTCGCTTCTTCTTCAGTCATGTCTTGCCTTGTCTTGCTTGAAATTACTTACGATTATCGTTCGCTGTAGCCGCGCTCAGTCGAGGTTCGGCAGCGTACGCGGGTCAATGCCGTCGGGCACCACCAATGTGCCGGGGCGACGGGAGAACGAGGAACGCACGTGCAGCGGCATGTTGAAACGCTGAGCGTATTCCACACAGCGCAGTGCCAGCACCTTGGAGCCGCAGGACGCCATCTCCAGAATGGACTCGTAATCGATGGACGGAATGCGGCGGGCGGAAGGCACGATACGCGGGTCGGCGGTGAAGATGCCGTCCACGTCAGTGTAGATCTCGCAGATATCGGCACCGAGCGCCACGGCAAGCGCCACTGCGGAGGTATCCGAACCACCGCGGCCGAGCGTGGTGGCGTCACCCTTGGCGTTGATGCCCTGGAAGCCGGCAACGATGGCGATGTCTCCCAATGAGAGCGCGTTCTTCACGCGGTCCGGTCTCACGGCCTTGATGTGGGCCGCGCCGTAACGGGCGTCGGTGAAGAAGCCGGCCTGCTGACCGGTGAAGGAGTGGGCACGGCTGCCTTCGGCGTGAATGGCCATGGCCAGCAGGCTCATGGAAATTCGCTCGCCTGCGGTCATCAGCATGTCCATCTCGCGCTCGGGCGGGTTGGAGTCGATGCTCAGCGCCTGATCGATAAGGTCATCGGTGGTGTCGCCCATGGCGGAGACCACCACGGCCACCTTGTTGCCCTTCTTTTCCGTCTCAACAACGCGCTTGGCCACACGTTTGATCGATTCGGTATCGGCGACCGACGAACCGCCGTACTTCTGCACGATGAGAGCCACTGCTGTCCTTTGTTCTTCTCTTAGGGGGAGTTTGCTCAATATTCTACGCAAACGCAACGATTATAAAGGTTGCCGCGTTCACCCCGCGACCCCGCGCCGACATGTGGACACGGGCATGGCCTACGTTGTTCAGCAAATATTCAAGTTTTCACCGGCGATTCTTTGAGGCGGCCGCATCCATCCTTTGAGATTCGAGCGGTTAACTATCAATTACCGGCAAACGAAAGCAAACCGGCGAGGTTTCCGCAGAACCCCATAACTGAATACCTTCTTCTTCCTCTCTCCTTTTCAAGGCCCGGTCCCGCAGCCCGGGCCTTTTCCTTTTGTGTTGGGAACGATGCGTCAAACGCACGATACGAGTTCACGGAGCAAGCGTGGCCAACGGCACTACCAATACCCCATCATCCCGGCGATAAGCGGCAGCCGTAGCGGTCAGCACCATCAAGAATGACGGACGGCCTTCGTGATCTTGATCAATTCTGTCAGCCAACTTTTTCAAATGGGCCGCCGCAATATCAACCTGCTTTTCTCCGAGCTTGACCTCAATGAGAGCCCATCGTCCATCATGCAGGCCAATGACCGCATCAGATTCCAATCCCGTCTTATCCCGATAATGGAACACATCTCCGCCAAGCGCATCAGCATACACACGCAGATCGCGAATACACATGGACTCAAACAGCAAGCCAAAGGTCTCGAAATCATTAAGGAGTTTCTCCGGGGTCGCGTGCAGTACCGCACAAGCTATCGACGGGTCGCTGAAGTGTCTGGTTGGGCTCGTTCTCACTGCAGTCTTAGAACGTAAACGAGGGTCCCAAGCTGGAAGATCTTCAGTCACGCAAGCTCGCGACAATGCATCTAAATAATCAGAGAGTGTACCTTCCGAAGGCGGTTCACCCTGCATATCCGCCGCGATAGTGGATTGCGACGCCTGAGAAGAAATATTGCGCGCATACGAGCGCATAATCAGACGCATCCAAGTTTTATTGCGCTTTATGCCATCCATACGATTGATGTCAGAATCAAGTAGTTCTTCGACATAATCCGCGGCCATGCGCAAGGCAACATTTACTCGAGATTCGACTACTGCTTCAGGCCAGCCACCGCGGCATAGCGCAAACGCGGTGTTTTCAATATCGAAATCGGAGAAACCCGAAACATCATGGTTGCCATCGAACAACTCTCCCAACGAAACAACGCCCGTCGATTCCTGCGATTCAAATAAGGACATGGTACGCATGGTTAATCGGGCAATTCTTCCCACTCCGGAATGAGCTGGTTCCTGTTGAGGAGTCGCCGATCCAGTTAGGATGAATCGGCCACGACCGCGCCCTCGATCAATGGCGAAACGCACCGCGTCCCACAATTGCGGGGCCATCTGCCATTCATCAATGAGTCTCGGCTCCTCACCTCGCAGGATGAGAGAAGGCTTTGTATCAGCCAAGGCCAACAGCGTAGCACTGCGATCCGGGTCCTGCATGAAGACCTGACTCGCCGACTGCCTTTCTGCCGTTGCAGTCTTGCCACACCATTTTGGACCTTTAATCTGAACGGCACCAGAAGACTGCAATGCCCGAGTCAGCAACCCATCAGCCACTCGAGGAAGGTACTCGCCACGTTGAATCTCCGAGCTCTCCCCTGCCATATGTGCCCTCCCGCAAACCGTCGAAACATCAACCTATAAATCACTCTATTGCGGAAGTTGGACCATTCTAATTGTGGAAGTTGGACCATTTTCGTTGCGGAAGTTGGACCATTCCTATTAGGGAAGTTGGACACTAGATTACGAACTAGACTTTTCCTTTTTGCAGCAACAGTGCCACCAACACGATGGGCGTCATCACCGCCTATCGCCAGACCCTTTTCCTTGACCTAAAAAGATGAGATGCCCAGACAGTGCCATCTTTTCTCTGAGCACACTAGCCAATTCGGAACGCAGCGGCGAACCCGTGATCCGCGCATCCTCTGCAACCGCGCCTTTGACGTTCGGCAATCTGGTGAATGAGCTTTTGCTCAGGCGTTCTTCGCGATTCATTTCTTTGGTCGGAAAACAGAATACGCGGGAACGCCCCTCACGCCTACGAAACCAACGGCTCGACGACGAACCGACATCCACGAAAACAGCAATAGCGCCTCTTTTTATCGGGGTAACATATTCCCTCTTTATGCATTCATACCCCCCTATTTGAAAGCTCTGCCAAATATTGCCGACGCCGCGACTTATCATGTTGCCATACTTTGCAATCCTTTGCAGCCCCTTGCATCTCAACGGCTTGTCCGAAGTAAGCCACATCGCTGACGGCCGTAGCAACGTTGTTCGTATCGCATTTTTCAGACTTCTTATGCCCCCCTATATTGCCCCCATATGGCCCCCGTCGGCATGTTGCATGAAAGGCTTGGCACGGAGTAACGTTTCGCAGTGTGGCGCGTGCGGTGTTGCCATTTGCGACAGCACCTATGCCACGCACGACTAAGACAGACCCGGCCGTCTTGTATAAGCAAATCATGAGCAGATCAAACGGAGGAACAGGCGACTATGGCATTGCTGCATCGACGTTCGACGAGTAAGCGTGCCTCACAGAAAATGCGGGAAAACAACGCGGTCATGCCGGATGACACATCTGCAAATGACAACGTTTCCTCAGCGCGCCCCGAGCCCACAGCATTCGTTCCAACTCCATTTGACGAAGTCATCGATATCAGCGATCTCGTGGCCGAGCGCCGACGCCTGCAGCGCAATCTGTGGGCGATGCGCATCATCACCATTGTGTTGCTGATCGCCGCAATCGCCGTGGCCTGCTTCCCGCTAGCGTTGCAATTCGAGTCCGACCGCAACTTGGCCGCCACCACAGCCACCACGGCCAAAGAAGTAGCTGGCTGGCCTTACCCGCAGGCGGAAGACAAGCTCACGGCGGCCCGCGCATACAACAAGAAGCTCGCTGAATCCGGCCAGCCTATCTTGGGTGAAGCCGTCGATCCGTTCGCCGCCGCTCAAGGGGGATCCCAAGCCAGCGGCGAGGATTCCGCCTCAAAGAAAGACAAGGAATACCAGTCACTGCTTAATACCGGCAACGGCGTGATGGGCACAATCAAGGTGCCCAAGCAGTCCATCAATCTGCCGTTTTATCACGGCACTTCCGAGGAAGCACTGGCTTCTGGTGCCGGCCACTTGTACGGCACGTCGCTGCCGGTGGGAGGTAAATCCACCCATTCGGTCATTACCGGGCACCGCGGGTTGGTTGAAGCGCTGATGTTCACCCGTTTGGACGAGGTGAAAGAGGGCGACTTCTTCTACATCGAAGTCATGGGCGAAACTTTGGGCTACAAAGTGGACCGCATTTCGGTGATTTTGCCGGATGACACGTCGAAGCTCAAGATCGTGCCGGGTGAGGATCGCGTCACTTTGATGACCTGTACGCCATACGGCGTGAACACGCACCGACTGCTTATCTCCGGGCAACGCGTGGCGATTCCGATGCCGGCCCCCGAGCCGAATGACGTGCTTGACGCGCGCAATATCGCCCTTGGTGTTGGTCTAGGCATACTGGCGGCAGGACTGTTCATTATCTGGTTGGCACGACGCCACAAGGCCGCGCGCATCATCCGCCACGGCGCATTCTGGCCGTGGATGCGCCGCAAGGGCGAAAGCGCCAATGATACGCTGGCTTAGGCCTCGCGCCGACCGGCCAGTGCCCTGCCCAGCGTGATTTCGTCGGCATACTCCAAGTCGGAGCCCACCGGCAGGCCGCTGGCAAGTCGGGTGACCTTGACACCTACGGGTCGCAATAGCTGGGTCAAGTAGCTGGTGGTGGCCTCGCCTTCAATATTCGGGTCGAGCGCCATAATCACTTCCTTGACCTCATCGCCTTCTAAGCGTTTGAGCAGACCGGGAATACGCAGGTCGGCAGGGCCAACGTTGGCCATTGGGTTGATTGCGCCGCCGAGCACATGGTATAGGCCGTGGTATTCGCGCGTGCGCTCGATGCTCATCACATCCTTGGGCTCTTCGACCACGCAGATCACCGAACGGTCGCGTCTCGGGTCGGCGCATACCGGGCAGGGGCTGGATTCGCACACGTTGCCGCAAATATCACAGAAGCGGATCTTGGCCTTGACCTCTTCGATGGCCTCGGCCAAATCGCGCGCTTCATCTTCGGGCGCGGACAGCATGTAGAAGGCGATACGCTGCGCGCCCTTCGGCCCGATGCCGGGCAGCCGCCCGAAAGCGTCGATCAGTCGTTGTATTGCGCCGTCATAAGCAAGTGCCATGGGTATTCCTCGTTATTCGTCCTCATTATTCATCCGAGTGCTTCTTGGCAGGCTGGATGTTCTTGGGGTTCTTCGGATCATCTGCCGCGAATTGCTCGACTTTTTTGACCTCGAATAGCTTTTTCAGATCGTCGAGATTCATGGCCGTCGCCTCGCCGAGCGACTGGTCGCTCATCGAGTATTCGTCATCCTCGGCCGCGACTTGCGGTTGTGGTTTCGGCTGGGGCTGGGGCTGGCTATTCCACGGGTCGGCATTCGGGGTCGGCTGTGCGGGTTGCGGTTGATTCCACGGGTCATCGCCGGCAGCCGGCTGCGGAACCGATTGGGGCTGGTTCCACGGGTCATCGCCCGACATATTGCCCGACACTGTCTGAGGAACCGAAGAAGCCGGAGTCTGGGACTGAGGCTGATTCCACGGGTCGTCTCCTGGCTGCGGAGCCGCCTGAGCCTGGTTCCCCTGCGGTTGATTCCACGGATCATCGTGAGGAGACTGCTGATATGGCTGGTTCCACGGGTCGGCTTCGGCCGGTTGCGACGCCGGTGAGACCGCGGCCTGAGACTGCGTCTGATTCCATGGATCGTCGCTCGCGCCGGCAACTGCCGTAACGGAAGATGCGGTGGCTGGCTGCCCAGTGGACTGTCCAGTGGGTCCAGCGGACGCAACGGACGCAGTGGGTGCAACAGGAGCAGCCGGAGCGGCCCACGGATCAACACCGTCACTGATGTCCGGAACCGCAACATGCTTCTTGTGATGCTCTTCGGGCGCAGGCGTAGCAGCGGGCTCGTTAGGCGCGAACCCGTCTGCAGATTGCGGCGAAGCGTTGCTTACGGCCGGCTTGGCCCAAGGGTCATCGTCACTCCAGTTCTTCGCTGCCGTGGATGCACTGGATTGTCCGGCTCGATGGCTGTCGTCTGCGTCCTCGGCTTGGCCTGTTGCAGTCGGCTTCGGAGCTTTCGTCTCGCTCCCCATATGAATGTCCAGGCTCGCGCCCAAACTCGACGCGGCCAATCCAGCCTTGGCCATGGCAATCTGCTGCTTGACCTTGGCCAATTGCTCCGGGCTCATACGTTTGACGGATTCGACTCGCTCGCCATTCGCCGCGACCGCAGAAGGTGCAATAACCGCATTGGCGCCGAACTCGTTGCGCACGGCATCCATCACCACGGCCGCCGCCTTCTTACCGCTGTTATCCACGGCCAAGGCGAAAGCGTGCTGGCTCAGCGACTTGTCGAACATCATCGACAAGCAAGGCAGACCCTTACGGTTGGGGCCGAATTTTACGGTCGGCACCTTGTCTCGTGACACATATTCACGAATGGTTTCCGGCAAAGCGGCGACGGCTGCATCCCACTTCTCGTCGATGGACCGATTATCCGATGCCGCAGGCGAGGTCACCGGTTGAGCCGGGACGGCCGGCGACGCGGCGGGCGCGCCCCACCCGGCATTGGCGGCAGGAGCGGCACCGGCAGCAGCAGTTGCTACAGCAGGTTGCACAGACAGAGAGCCCGCGGGTCGGTCGCTGACCGGGCCGTTGACAGGGCCATTGCCTCCAACAGATTCATGGGAAGCGGTGCTCTGAGGCGCGGCTGCTTGCTGGTTGCGTGCAGCACCGGAGAATCCGCCATGTGAGGCTCCGGCAAACCCGCCTCGCGATGCGCCGGCAAAACCACTGGCACCCATACCGGAAGCGGCTGGCGTAGTCGAAGTCGAAGAAGCAGCCGCAGGCGGCATACCAGAAGAAGCTGGCGCGGGAGCGGCTGTTGCAAAGCCTGATTCACTGCCGGCCAACAATCGCGCGGCCAGCAGTTCCAAGCGCATACGCGGAGAAATGGCTCCGGTCATGGCACCCAACGTAGTGTTGATGATGTCTGCCATTGCGGTCAGTGCGCCCAGTCCCAGCGCCTTGGCTTGGCGGTGCAGATCGTCCATATCCTCGGCCTCAGCCGTGTCGGACAGCACGGATTCCGCACGGTCCCCGGCCAACGTAAGCACCAGCAGATCACGCACACGAGCCAGTAGGTCTTCGACGAATCGTCTCGGATCGAATCCGCCGACCACGACTTTCTGGATAACGCCGTACAGGGCTTCGCCGTTGTGATCGATTACCGCATCCACGGCCTCACCGATCAGTGCCTCCGGCGTGAAGCCGAGCAGGGCTACAGCGGCATCATGGGTGATAACGCCTTCGACCGAACCAACCATCAGCTGGTCAAGCACGGACAGGGTATCTCGCATGGAGCCGCCACCGGCGCGCATCGCCAGTTTCAGCACACCGGGCTCGGGCTTGATGCCTTCCTTGTCGCAGATCGTCTCCAGGTAGGGACCCATGACTTCCTGCGGCACCAGACGGAACGGATAGTGGTGGGTGCGCGAACGGATGGTGCCGATCACCTTGTCTGGTTCGGTGGTGGCGAAGATGAACATCACATGTTCAGGCGGCTCTTCAACGATTTTAAGCAGCGCATTGAAGCCCTGCTGCGTGACCATGTGGGCCTCATCGAGAATGAAAATCTTATAGCGGTCGCGCGCAGGGGCGAAACCAGCGCGTTCTCGCAATTCTCGAGCATCATCCACACCGTTGTGCGAGGCCGCATCGATTTCGACCACGTCGATGGAACCCGGACCGCCGGTGGCCAGGTCCTTGCAGCTTTCGCATTCGCCGCAGGGGCGGGAAGTCGGCCCTTTGGCACAGTTGACGCAACGGGCCAGGATACGCGCGGAGCTGGTTTTGCCGCAGCCTCGCGGCCCTGAGAACAGATAGGCATGTGTGAGCTTGCCCTCGTCCAAGGCGCGCATCAGCGGGACCGTGACTTGGTCCTGGCCGATGACCCCTTCGAAGGTGTCCGGACGATAGCGACGATACAGTGCAAGTGCCATAGCTACTAACCTACCTTTGCCCTCAGAATTAACCGATAAAAAGTCAAGATAAACCGGGCTCATAGTTGCCGAATCGGAAAACTCTTTATATTCCAACGACATTCACCTGACAACGGTTACCGCATTTTTATTGTTATTAACCGCTTTCTTTGTATTAACATAGTGTCAATAACGGTTGTGGTCAGGAGGCACCCATGAGCGATACCCTCGACGAGAAACGCCCCACCCGCGGCGATGCCCGGCGCGACGCCATCGTGCAAGCCGCGCGCAAGGTGTGTCTGGAAAAAGGCTTCTCCAAAATCACCGTTTCCGACATCGCAAGCGAAGTCGGTATGACGCGTTCGCTGTTCTACCACTACTTCGAAGACAAGGAAGCCGTAGCTGACGCAGTACTCGATAACGTCATCGACGAAATCCTCACCACGTTGAAGCAGTGGAACCAAGCGCGCGAAACAGGCAACGTGAACAAGGCATTAGACGACATCGTGCATGTGCTCCGCTCCCTGATCGCCGACGAGAGCCCCTTCTCAAACCGTATGATCCAAGACGGCAACGCCGAACTGTATATCAAGTTCATTGACCGCGCGGCGGACCGTATTGCCGACTACATTGCCCAGACCACCGTACGTGATTTCGAGCAGATGCATGGCCTGCCAATCACCAACGTCCATGAGACGTTCTTCACACTGATTGTGGGGCTTATCTCGCTGATTCGCTCGCATCCGAACATCAGCGACCGAACCATCAAAGAGGTCATGGCGCAGACGCTGCATATCGAAAGCTATGTCGTCTGAGGTCTGACGGCCATTGGCTCTGGTACCGCTCTCCCGCACTCCCCTCAGTCCGCTTCGCGGCCAGCTCGTCCGCAATTGCGGACAGCCTACGGCTGACTTTCTTCTGGTTCGACTATCGTCGAACCCTCGCCTACAAACAGCCCACTGGGCTGTTTGCTTTACGGCTCAGCCTAATGAGGGGAGCCAATATAATCGGGTCACGCGAACTGGCCGGTCACGGGATCGCGACCATCTCGGGCAATGGCGTTGAGCACTTCCTGTCGGGAATCCACCTCACGGGCGGCTACGGCCGGCGGCACTAGCACGCGCAACGCGCAGTCCTCGGCCACTACCCTAAATGGCAAATGCCCGATATATTCGCCGTCCGCCATCAGCACCGGCGGCTCGTCTCCTTCCGTTGCCCGCGTGACTTCGATTTCACGGATACGTTTCCAGCCGAACACCTTTGAAGCAAGTAGCTTGCCGTTATAGGCATTCGAAATGGCCACCGCGCATTCGCCGAAGTTCGGCACGTGGTCCATCCACACCAGGTCCAACAATCCATCGGAGAAGCAGGAGTACGGCGAGACCTCAATGCCGCCACCGATATGCCTCGAATTCGCAATCGTCAGCAATGGTGTGATGATGTCTCGTTCATCCGTGGTCCCGTCCGCCAATGTGGCTTTGATGTGGTAACCATAACGCTTCATATGCGTCAGCTCCACCAGCACCGCCGCAAAGTAGCGCATGGTGCCGGTCGGCAGATGCGAATGATTCGCACGGTCGTTGATGCTCGCGTCAAGACCACAGGACAGCATGCCCGCATAGTACCGGTCAATCGGATGCTCGGCGGACTTGCTCTCCTGGTACTCGTACTCCTCGCCAGTGGAGGGATCCACGGCATAGCCGCCGTCCAAAGAGGTCACGCGTCCCATGTCCACATCGATGTGTGATCCGCGCACGATAGCACCGACGATACCTTCCACTGCGGTTTCGATACGGTTGACCGGCAGCTTCAGTCCTCGTGCGAAATCGTTGCCCGACCCCGTGGCCACGATGCCCAACGGCTTGCCACTGCAGCCCACGGCGTTCGCTCCAAGTGCGATCATGCCGTCGCCACCGACCACTACGAGATAGTCGTACTCGTGCGCGCGTTCACGCGCCTGGTTCAGGGAATCGTCGAAACTCGTGCCGGTGATGTCGATGACGTCGAAGTTATGGGCACGGCCGGCTTCCTCCAGCAGACCCAATACCTGCGCGTCCACCTTAGCGCCACGGCCTTTATCGGAAGTGGGGTTGCCCACCATGGCCACCACGCGACGGCGCTCGTTGCGTTCACTCTCGCTCATGCTCTCACCTTAGCCAAAGGCCCAGAAGCCCGCCAGAGTATCGGTGCTTTACGGTCCATTATTGTGATAATTGTCTCCTTCCGTACAACTCACCGGTCCGGCCCGAGCCATCCGCTCCACGGATGATGCCACCAGGACCATGGTTTCCACCTTGATGGTTACCAACACGTCTTCATCCCGCACGGAGCAGGAGCCCAAAACTACACCATTCGCTTCAGCCATGTTGGCGGCGAGCGCACATGGATCACCGATATCCGCATGCCACAGCGCATACGCGGCGTCAAAGGCGATAAGGTCGGCGAGGGAACGCGCTCGGTTCTGGCAGATCATGAGGTTGCCCACACTTGCCGCCACCGCGAGCGCAATGCCCACCACCATAACCAGCATGGCTCCGGCCATCGTGCCCGATCCCTCCTCATAACGCATTCCCTGCACCGCAGTTCCTTTCTGTTGCGGCCGCCCAGCCAGCCGACCAGTTATTGGCTTATCGCCGTAGCGTTGCCGGTAACCCGCGTTGGAGTGACATCCAGCGGACCAGGCAATACCGAACATTCGACCATCACACTCGTCGATTGGCCGTCGTGGGCAATGATGACGCGAGGCTCTCCCCCGGCAACGTCCGCAGCTATGCTGCGCGAGGATGATTCGTCACCGGTAACCACAAACTCGCGTGCAGCCGCTGCCGCGGCACTTTGACAGTCCATGGAAACGATGACCACACGTCCTATTGCCAATATCAGCCCGGCGATGGCGATAACGCTGGGCAATACGATCGCGAATTCGGCGGTGGCCGACCCCGTGCATAGGTCTGGCGGCAGTCTGGCGAGCCGCCACCGGCATGTCATGGTCTTCATGGCTGTCACCCGACTTTCAGAGCCTGTTTGATGATGTTGGTCAGCAACGTCTTGATGGCATCCGACTTCAGGATGGCGACCAGCACCGCCGCAAAGCCTGTAGCCGCAACGAGTACGACTGCGTATTCCGCAGTGGCCGCGCCTTCTTCGGGCTCAGCCATGAGGGTGCGGATGCGTGCGTCCATGAGGCATAGCCGTTCTTTCGCCTTGGCGTTCAGCGTGGCCACACGAGCCTTGCTGTGCGCAAAGATGCCGGCCTGCCCGTCGACGATGACGGGGATAGGGGTATTCATTGGCGTTCCTTTCGGTAAGGAGGGGAAGCTGCGCAGTGGCTTCGCACCTTCCCCATGCGTGTGTGAGTGGTTGGCCCCCGCGCCGGGTTGACGCGGGGTGCATACCACTGTGGACTATCAACGCTTCATGCACCAGGAAAAACGGGGTATGTGGTTCTAGCTTGCCGAGTTATCCACACCCCGACGTGTCGTCCACCACCAATGTGGATAACCAAACGCAGCCAAGTGCAATACCGAGCGATACAACAAGATTCACCCTAAGCGCACTCAGTTCACGCCTATATTCACATCATGAAGGACGCAATCGCCGGAATGACTCCTACCAGCACGAATGCCGGCAGAAAACATAGCCCTGTAGGCATCAGTAGCTTTACCGACAGCTTCGCGGCATTCCGTTCGATGGCGGCACGCTCGTCACGGTCCAGCTGTTCAATGGCGGATTCGAGGCGCACGCCAGGCATATCGCCATGCGTCCATGACGATTCCAAAGCCGATTGCAGCAGGCCAAGATCTCGTTGCGTTCTGCTGGTACGTTTTCCGGATGAACTATCAGCTGGCGTACCCTCATGCTGAACAGCCATAGCGGCATGCCACGCATCAGCCCAGGGAACCCCTCTGGTCAGGGATCTCCCGACCTCGCTCATGCGAGCGCCGCAGTCGCCGCCGACGGCTTTGCCCACCATGTCAAGCGCCCGGGGAATCGAGGAGCCCTGACGCAAGGACACCTGCGACATACGCAATATGAGTATGGTCCATGACGACCCGCAATCATGCGCTACGGCCGGTTCCTCGCCCGGCAAGCGGCTGTCATGACAAGACGGAGCCTTATACAGCCAACTAGCGATCGCCGCACAGCCTGCCGCGGCGTGTACCCACACCGTACTCATAATCCGCTGCCTTTCAACAATGCCCGCATCCATGCCAAGCCGGCAGCATAACAACATCCCCCTAATACCAAGCAGACCACACCGCGTGGCGATCCAAGCAAGAACGCCAATGGTCTAGCTCCCAGAAGCTCGCCCAATGCCACAGTGACGGCCGGAAGCGCGCTCAGCAGCCCCACAGTGGCTTTAGGAACGGCACATGCTTGCGATCGCAGGTTCTGCATCAGCCTCATCTGCCGGTAAGCAGTCAATACCGCTTCCAGACATGGCACTGCTTGGCAACCGAGCTCATCGCTCAAAACCGCTGCGGCGGTGACCCCGCGTGCAGCTTCAAGTACCTGCGCTGGTGATTCGTCGGGCAGACGCCGCTGTTCGAACACCGTTATGAGCCGTTCCACAGTAATGCGCTGAGTGGCGAAGCGTCTGCTGGATTGTTCCTCGAATGCTTCAACCAATGTGCCGCCACCTCGCAATCGCGCGATGGCGGACGTAATCACCTGCGCAACGCCCACGCGAGGTGAGCCGGCATATCGAGGTTCGTTTATGGCTGCGGAATCGACCGCACGCCCGCGGTAAGCCAGCCGATACAGCCTCCCGGACTTGTTCCCCGGCCATATCAGCACGGCGAGCGCCACCAGAACAGCACACCACATCATCACCCACCACCACTCGGCCCGGGAACGATGCCCCATCGTTCAATGAAGTGCCCCCATTCGGCGGCATACCGAGGAGGATGGCAGCCATTCCATACCGCCAGCGGTGTTCCTGCCAGTTCACCATGTGCTACACGCAGTTCGCCGATCTGCGTGATACGCCGCTGTCCGTTCACTCGCTCCAAATGCACCACCGCGTCGAAAGCGCCTGCCGCCAGCATGGCCAACGCCTGTGGACTGACTCCGGCGAGTAATCCAAGCGAAATCAGCCTGGACGGTACTCGGTTCACGCCGTCCGCATGCACAGTGGTCATGCCACCGTGATGACCAGAATTGAACGCGCGCAATAGGTCGACGATTTCCGCGCCACGGCATTCGCCCAGCACCACGCGGTCGGGGCGCATTCGCAACGTCGCTTTGACCAAGTCCGTCAGACTTATGGCTCCGACGCCCTCCACATTCGCCTCGCGCGTTACCAACGACACATGATCGCCACGCCCCAGTTCTCCCAGTTCACGAACTTCCTCTACGGTGACGATGCGCTCGTTCACATCGCATTGCGCCAGCAGCGCCTTGAGCAAGGTGGTCTTGCCCACGCCTGTTCCGCCGGTAATCAGCACTGTGGCATGTCTGCGCACCAGTCCCACGAACATCGGCAGCCAAGCAGCCGGGAATACACCTAATTGGCTCAGATGTCGCAACGATGCCATGGTCCTGTCAGGGAACCGTATGGAGATTGCGGCACCTTGTGGCACCAATGGGGCAATCACCGCATGCACGCGGATGCCGTCTGGACTGGCGGCGTCCGCTATCGGGCAGGCATCATCCAGTCTGCGCCCAAGCTGCGCGCACAGTTGGACGGCGTATTCTCGAACTACTTGCGGCGAGCGAAACGGCACACGCAATACTGTTTCTCGCATGCCGTTGCCGCGGTCCGCCCAAACGCGGCCATCACAGGTCACCGCCAGATCGGTAACCTGCGGGTCGGATGCCACATCATTCAATAGACCGAAGAACACAGTTCTGGGCACTGCGCCGGGCTCATCAGCCCGAGTGATTACGGCAGCCATACCGCATCACCGGTCCTTGCAAGAAGCTCCCGAAACCGGGCGAATGGCCTGCTCGACAAGATCGGCAAGCAAGCTCACGGCTTTGCGGCTGCCTTTGGTCACCGATCTGATGCCGAGGCCTTCCAGTACGTCTCCACACAGATTGACACTTGGTTTGACAGGCCCCAATACCGTGGCAGTCAAATAGTCCTGCGCCTCACCAATACCCACGTGGCCTCTCCCACGTGGAGCGCCACGTGGTTCCACGCCGACGATATGTGGCGCTTCACAGCCCCATGAATCCAGTCTGGACCGGTGCGACTTGGCTCTGGCCAGCCCCATCACCGACAATTCCGCGGCAATCACCTGCATGCCACTGCGCAGATCGGGTACGGTCTCAATGAGTCCACCCTGACCGGCATCTACGATGACAACGTCGTTCGTTTCCGCCAAGGCTCGAATGGCCGCTTGAACTTCCCACCAGTCAGGCTGGCGCGCGCTCCAAGGGTCATAGGGAAGTACTCGCACACCCTCCCACATCATCAGCTCATGGTTCATCGCATCGCCCTCGATGCGGCCGAGGGGTGCGTCGACTTGGCTGAATCGTAAACCCGGCTCTCGTTCTACACCCAGCAGCAGGTCAAGGCATCCGGCCACGAAATCAGCGTCTATGAGAGCGCAGCTGTGTTCACGTCTCGCCAATGTCCATGCAAGCATGGAAGCCATGACACTCAACCCCACGCCTCCATGACCTGACGTCATCGTCACAATGTTATGGAAGCTGGTGTCTGTAGTTAGGGCGAGTGCCGGAGCCTCGCCCGATCTCTGCCGTTCGCATGAGGCCAACGGCCTGGGCGGCGGAGTGTAGTAGCGATGCGCTGGAATCGGCGCATCGTCCGTGGGCAGCGGAATGCCCGGAGGTGCTACCGCTGGCGAGGTGATCCTACGCGCCACGCGGGGTGTGGTGTTGCTATTCATAAGCCGATTGAAACGTGTCCGAGTTCAATGCTCAACACGAATCGACCATTGTGGTTCTAGCTTGCTGAGTTATCCACACCCCGGCATGTCGTCCACGACAAATGTGGATAACCACGCTGTTGTTTCACGCCCATCTCATGCAGAAAAGGCCCTGACCTCATATGCACAGTCAGGGCCTTCATTTTCACGACGATTCCTTATGCGGTAATCTACATTCCTTGCTTACTTATCGAGGTTCTTGATGCCGTCTTCCATGACGTCCAACTGAGCATCGGTCACCTTGGCCGGCTTCTTCTTGCCGAACTTGGCCTTGAGCAGACCGATGATGGTCGGGGCGAGCGAGACCAGCAGAATCAGCACGATCACCAGCTCGAAGTGGTCCTGTACTGCCGGAATGTTACCGAAGAAGTAGCCCAGCAGCGTGAACAACGTGGACCAGCACAGGCCACCGAGCACTGAGAACGGCGTGAAACGGCTCCAACGCATACCGGAAATACCGGAGATGAACGGCATGAACGTACGAATGAACGGGAAGAAACGGCCCAGGAACACGGCCAGCGGGCCCCACTTCTCAATCATGTGCTCGGTTTTGGCCAAACGCTCCGGGGTCAAGGCCTTCACCTTGCCGGACTGGATGATGCGACGGCCGAAGAAATGACCAATGAAGTAATTGCACTGGTCGCCGATAATCGGGGCGCACCAGACCACCGGCAGCAGCCAGAACAGCGGCAGCGCGGCCTTGCCGGTCGCGGCATCGGGAGCGGCGAACACACCGGCGGCGAACAGCAGGGAGTCGCCCGGCAGGAATGGGAAGAACACCACACCCGTTTCGATAAATACGATGAGGAAGATGAAGCCGAGGGTCGGCGCCACGCCCATGGCAATCCAACCGGCAATCGCGGCACGCGGATCCTTCAGCAGTTCGAGGATGAAATTAACGAAGCCCATGTGTTTCCTATGAGTCCTAAATCTTGTATTGAGCTGCCAGCCCAATGAACCAGACAGTTATATGCAAACCGTCAAATACCCTACCAGCCGGCTAACACAACTGCTACACCTGCGGCGAGGAAGCGCGGTAACGCAACGAATACTCCACATCAATACGCCGCCTCGGCGCCCGAGCCCCCGTCTTGACCTGATCAAGAATCGACGTGATGGCAATCTCAGCAATACGCGCGCGCTGCGGATCCACAGTGGTCAGCGAGGGAATCGTGTACTTAGCCTCATCGATATCATCGAAGCCCACCACACGCACGCTTTCCGGCACTCGCACGCGCATTTCCCGCAGCTGACTGATAACACCCATCGCCAGCAAATCATTCAGCGCAAAAATGCCATCCGGTCGAATGCCCTGCGCATACATCTCACGTACCGCCTGAGCGCCCTCGGCACTGGTCCATTCGCCGCACTCGCGGATCAGGTTCAGATCAGGCGTCACTCCACGTTCCGCAAAGGCGCTGAGATACCCCTTGGTTCGCATCGAACGAGAGGACGGCACGGATTCGTCCAACGTTCCGCCCACCACGGCGACGGTGCGGCATCCGGCCTCCAGCAGATGCGTGGTAGCGGCTTGGGCACCCAATTCATTGGGCATCACCACGTGCGGCGCAGGTGCGTTGAAGATACGCTCGCCCAGCACTACCAGCGGGTAGTCGCCCTCGAGCTCGGCCACATCCTCCGCCCGCATGGCCGTGGGGCTCAAAATAAGTCCGTCGGTCATATTGCTGGCCATGGCATGTGCGCTCTCGATCTCGCGCTGGCGGTCGTTTCCGGTCGATTCGATGATGATGCGGTATCCATATTCCCGTGCCCGCGTGATCATCTCTTCGGCCAGTTCGGAAAAGTAAATCTGGTTCAAATCCGGCAGAGACAATGAGATGAGTCCTGTGCGGCCGGAACGCAAATTGCGAGCCTGCTGGTTGGTCACATAGCCCAGCTCGTCAATGGCCTGCTGGATACGTTCGCGCGTGGCCGGCTTCATATAGGGGTAATCGTTGAGGTAATTGGACACTGATGCCACGGACACGTGCGCACGTTTCGCCACATCGTGCAGCGTCGCCTTGCGCGGACTCGCAACCATAGCGCCCCCCTTATATTCAGTCCATCAACCACTCGGCATGGCACCATCCACGTCGCCATATTGGTTGTCGAACGTTTCAGATGTGTGTTTCCAGCATAAACCATGTGGGATATCGCCCCCGCAGGCCGTTTCGCTTAGGCGTCCGCAGAATCACCCCCAGTCGGCCTTGCCGACAGCCCCGCTAGCAGGGACGGGTCCGACACGCCGCCCACGACTCCCGCTGCAACCGTCAACAGACTCCGCCGGCGGTAATAAATCAGGGCCACTTCGGCAAACCAACAAAGAAGGCCCGCCAGACAACGAGAATTCGTACCGGACGGGCCCACTCGAGGAGTAGAAACTATGCGATATTCCTATCTATAGGCTCACCTTTCGATGGATTCGTTGACCTGCTGAATGGCCTTCAGCGCGGAGTCAACGGTGGCGTCGCCGGTGTAGATGTTCTGCATCTGCACACCGATCTCGTCGTTGAGTTCCTGGGAGGTGAGCTTGCGCTCAAGCTTGGAAGAGGCCTGGCCCTTGGTCACCAAATCGATGCTGGCCTTGGCGGATTCCGTGGCGTCAGACGACACTTCGACCTTCATGTCCTTGTCGACCGGAGCACCCTGCAGCGTGTTGATCCACTCCTGCTGGCCTTCGCCGGTGGTCATGAACTCGATGAACTTCATGGCGGCCTCCTTCTTCTTGGAGTCCTTGTTCACGCTCAGGCCGAAGTCCACACCAGTGGTCGGGCCGGTAGCCTTGTCTCCCACCTGCGGGAATTCCATCATGCCTAGCTCGTCCTTCTCAACGGCCGTGCCCTTGGTCTCATCGTTCGGCAGCACGGCGGAAACGTGCCAGGAGCCGGTCGGGAAGAAAGCGGACTTGCGGGCGTAGAAGTAGTTGTCGCGAGCATCCGGGTAGGTCGCAGTACCAACTGCACCATCCTGGAACAGACCATCACCGATCATCTGCTTCCAAGCCTTCATGGTCTTGACGAAGGTCTCATCAGTGAACTTGGCCTTGCCTTCGGCGGCCTTGTACACGTCACCTTCGCCGTACTGGTTGGACAGCCACACGAAGATATCGTCGAGGTGCCAGCCATCCTTGGCGCCGAGGGCCAGCGGCATCAGACCCTTGGCCTTGAGTTCCTTGTTGGCAGCCACGAGCTCGTCGTAGGTGGTGGGCACCTTGATGCCCTGCTCGTCAAGCAGCGTCTTGTTGTACAGGATGTATTCGGAGCCGGAGGTGATGGTCGGCATGGCCACCATCTTGCCATCCTTGTTGGTGGTCTGCGCCACGGCGCCCTCGGCCACCTTGGAATCCCAGCCGGGCATGTACTTGTCGGCCAGCTCCTTCATATCGTCGGCGAAACGGCCGTACTGTTCCACAGTGGAACCGGCCTGCACACCGAACACATCCGGGCCTTCGCCGCCGGCCATCGAGGTCTGCAGCTTCTTCTGGTAGTCGGCCATTTCAGAAGTACGCCACCAGTTGATCTTGATATTCGGGTACTTCTTCTGGAAGGCGGCGTAAATCGACTTCCACTGGGCATCGGTAGGCTGCCAGGTCCAGAAGGTCAGCTCAACCGGGCTGTCCTTGGTACCGACTCCCTCATCGGAGCCGCCGCTGCCCGAACCGCATCCGGCAAGCAGACCTGCAGACATAGCGAGAGCGCCCACTGCGGCGATCGCCTTCTTCATGTTCAACATGATTGTTCTCCTTATTTTCCTTGTTTCTCTTATTGGTTCACTTCGTTGTGGAAGATCATCGGAATTGGATGGCGAAGCCAGCCACACCCGATATGTGCGGCTGATGTTGGCTCAATTGCCGGACGCACTCCTTTCCTCGATGCTGGATTCCAGCGATGTCCTCTCGTATCCGGTCAGGGATGCGCGATCAAGAGTGATACGGGCACGGGCCGCATTGTCCGCAAACGGCACCTGCCAGGTTTTGCCACGTAGGTGCAGTCGCATCGTGCCGTTCAGAGCTTCGATACGGATGGTGAGCACGGCTCGGCCCGAACGGTCATGGCGGACGTTGTCTTCAAAGACACGCAGCCTGGCCGGCTCCGGGGTGGAAGGCAGAGACTTGCCGTTGCGCATGAACTCCACGGATGATGCCGTGCCGGACAAACGGTATTCGCCAAGAGACAACAGCGCCTGCCCACGGCTCGTCTGCCCAGCGAAATCAAGGACGAAACGGTTGCTGACCAGCGGGTATGCCAGTTCGAGTGTTACCGGACACACGCCGCTGGACCTCACGCCGCCGTCGATGACGAGTCGGCGGTCAGCATGCAATTCTCGACCGAGATCCCGCAATCCGGCACCCCACAGATTCACATGTTCAGTGGCCGCATATGCGCTGAACGCGGCCCCCGTTCGCAACGAGAACAATCCCGCCCGACCGGGCTTATCACTGATGGTGCAGGACGCGGCGAAACGGCCATCAATGCGGATCTCCAGCCTGCAGTAGCGGCGCTCAAGCCGGTACTCATGCCAGGCATGGGAATCGAAGTCATGGAGGTCGGCATTGGTCACGCGTTCGGAGGCAACGCCGCCGATCACATCGACCACGCTAATTACCTGACGGCCAGCATCCACCTCGAGTTTGGTGAGGTTGTTGGCATCCTGGTACCGCACCACGATACCGAATCGTGCGCCCAGTGGGGTGACGGGAGCTTTGGCCCAGACGTCAATCACTTGGGTTGCGGACGATTTGCCCGACACAGCGATGAATACACTGGATTCGTCGGCAACAAGCGCGTGACCGTCCACATCGGATTCGGTGTGGGCCGCGCCGGAAATAACCGACCATCCGGCGTTCAGGCCATCCGCAAAATCATCATGCACAGTGCCATACAGCGGTGCGCTTTGAGCGGCGGCGGTAGGTCCTGGGGTGTCGAGCCCTCCTTCGGCGTAGTACAGCGGGTCGATGCGCATTACGCGCTGTTCGGTGCCCACATACAGCTCGTCATCGGCGTTACGGCCGTGGTAGACAATCCAGTCATCAACGGCATTGGGCGCTTTGACTATGGAGTTGTGGCCCGTGCCTTCAACCTTTGGGCTGCGGATAAGCAGCGGATCGAAGCGGTTCTCGTTGAGCTGTTTCGTCCAATCGAGCTGATCGATGTGGGCGTCGGCCTGCTTATTCGGCAGCTGTGCGTACGAGTATCCGACGAAGTAGTCCTCATGCTCGTAGGCGTTGGCCGAGTAGGTGATGAACGCGCGGTCACGGTAGGCGAAGTATGTGGCGCCTTCTACGGTGTGCCAGTCGCGGCCATCGCCGAAACGGTTGCGGGCAAAGATCTCCTCGTCCATGGTGGGCACGATGAGCGGGCGCGGTTTGTTCTCACGCGAATACGGGGTCACAAGGCGATCGATCATCACGGAGGTTCCGGGCCGGTCATCGCTCAGGCCGGTGACCTGATTGTCGGCGTAAAGCAAGTACAACTGGCCGTCATCGCCATAGACCACTTGGGAGTCGATGGCGAAGGTGTTGAACAGCTCCGCTTTCTTTTCGAACGGGCCGAGCGGATCCTCGCTCACGGCCACACGCATGATTTCCGTGTGGGTGTCGGTCTCCTCGGCCGGCATATTCGAGAAGTACATGTGAAAGACGCCGTTGATGAGAATCACCGATGGGGCCCAGAAGTTTCTGCGTCCGGCTTCGGTGTAGCAGAATCCATGTGAGGTCCAGTGCACCATGTCCGGTGAGGTGGAGACCAGAATGCCGTGCTCGTCGGTGGCATAGCAGTAGTAGAGGTCGCGGTATTTGAGCACGAACGGGTCGGGCGCGGTATGGGACTTACCGTCCGCATATGGGACCGGATTCGTATAAGTGCGTTCGGCCAGCGGCTTCAAATCGCCAGATTCGGCAAGCAAGGCGGTGGGGTCAGCTGCGCCGAGCTCGTCTTCCGCAGGGCTGTAGCTGGCGGATGCACCGTTGCTGATGGTTGCGGTCATTTTGGGTCACCTCAGCTCTTGACGGCGCCGGCGGTGATGCCGGACTGCAGCCACTTCTGGCTGATCAGGTAGACGATGATGGACGGAATCGTCATCAGAATCAGGGCGGCGTATTCCTGGGCCACCATCTCCGGCGTCTGGCTGCGGGTCTCCATGAAGTAGGTGGAGGCCAGCGTGACCGGATACTTGGATTCGTCGCGGATGAGCAGCAACGGAATCAGGTATTCGTTCCAGGAGTAGACGAAGGTCAGCACGCCGGTGGTGGCGATCATCGGGGTGGAGATAGGCATCAAGATACGAGCCCAGATGCGCAGGGAACCGCAGCCGTCCACGCGGGCGGCTTCGATGATTTCGTCTGGCACGCCGTTGAAGTAGTTGCGCCAGAGCAACAGCATCTGCAGGGCGTTGAACGCCACCAACGGGATGATCATGCCGAGGTAGGTGTTGGTCAGGCCGAATGTCTTGATGGTGAAGAACAGCGGCATGGTCACGGAGGCAATCGGCACGGCCATGCAGGCGAGCAGCAGCACGTAGATCACCTGGGAACCGGTGAACTTCATCTTGGCAAAGGCGTAGCCGGCGAGCGAGGTGATGACCACCACGATCACGGCGGTGACCACGGAGATGAAAAAGCTGTTGAACACCACGCGGAAGTAGTGCACGTCCTTATTGTTGATCACGGACAGGTAGCTGTTCCAGCCGCCTGCCTGCAGGGACTTGGTGATTGCCGTGTAAATCGGGAAAATCCAGATGACGAAGAAGAATACGAGGACGGTGTACATGATGACCGTCGCACTGGTTTTACGCTTCATGATGACGTCCTCTCGTTAGTTGTTGGCACGCTTGTTGAAGGCAAGTTGAATCAGGGAGAGCATCACGGCGATGATGAGGACCATCACGCCGATGGCCGCGGACAGACCGCCGTTGAACTGCTGCACGCCGGCCTTGTACAGGTAGGTGTTCAGGAATTCGGTGGAACGGCCAGGGCCGCCGCCTGTGGTCTGGATGACGATATCGAAGGTCTTCAGCGAGCCGACGATGCCAAGCAGGATAAGCGTGTTGGTGGTGCCGGACAGGTTCGGAATGGTGATGCGGAAGAGGGTGTTCCAGAATCCGCAGCCGTCGATCTTGGCGGCTTCGTAGATGTCATCGGAGATAGACATCAGACCGGCGTAGTAGATGATCATCGAGAAGCCCATCCATTCAAAGATGTTGATGGCACAGATCGAGTAGAGGGCGATGTGCGGATCGCCAAGCCAGCTTTGGGCCAGGAAGTCCAAGTGCAGGAAGCGCAGGGCCTCGTTGATGGCACCGACGTTCGGATCCATGATGATGCGGAAGATGGCGGCGATGATGACCGGGGCCATGGCGATGGGCATGAAGAAGATCGCCTTGAAGAAGCTGGAACCGCGCAGGCGCTCCTTGAGGATCACCGCGAGCAGCAGTCCGAGCCCGGCCTGGATGACCACGGTGACGACCATGAAGATGATGTTATTCATCAAGGCCGTCCAGAACACGGAGCCGGGAGCGAGCAGCTTGGTGTAGTTCTTCAGGCCGATGAAGTCCATCTCACTGGAGATGCCGTCCCAGTCGGTGAAGGATGTGGCCACGGTGAAGCCGATGCAGTAGTAGATGAAGACGCCGGAGAGAATGACCAGCGGGGCGATGAACAGGTAGGGGCGCAGCTTGCTTTGCCATGAGTTCTGCGATGCGCCGCTGTGCTTGCGGGCACGAACACGTTTGCCGGCTGCCGCAGCCGCGTTGCTCACCTCTCCCCCACGGCTTTGCGCTGCCCCCGCTGCGGCGGGAACGGCTTCCTGAATTGCCGTCATGATGACCTCCCTTGGACCTCATCTTCTTTTTCTGTAACATTTCAGAAACTGGCCATAGAAAATACTCGGGCATGCTTTGCCGGAGCGGAAAACCAGTCAACCGACGCTGCTGTGCGCCGGTTTTTCTAGAACGTTTCAGATTTCTTCGTTGGCAACAATTCTATAACGTTTCAGAAGTTTGTCAAAACAGACATCAAATGGTTGATATAAACATTGCAAATACTTGCGACACACCGGAATGCAATGCCGATACAATCGGCCTATTTCTACTCCCCCAAACGCTGGCGCACGAAACCGTCCAGCGCGGCCGCATCGATACCGTCATACGATTCGATGGACGCGAACTGGCCCAGGCCGGAAGTGTCCGTACGAATCCAGCCAGTCTGCGCGATCAGAGTCGCGCCCGATGCCGCACCGGCCTGAAGTCCAACCGAGGAATCCTCGAGCACCACGCACTTGGCCATGTCTTCACGGGCGATGCCAAGCTTGTCGGCTGCGGCCAGATAGGGCGCAGGGTTCGGCTTGTGTTCGTACGGATCGTCGCCACAGACGTAGCCGGCGAACAGTCCCTCGGACTGCTTCATGATGTTCTCCGCCATACGGCGCGGCGACGTGGTGACCAGCATGGACGGAACGCCGGCCTCCTTGAGCGAGTGCAGCACGTCCAATACGCCGGGAATCCACGGCAGACGTTCGACCTCCGCCTTGAACACATAATCCTTGAGCTGCTTGTCGATTTCGGGAACGCTCAATGTGCAGCCATGCGCAATCATGACCTCTGCCACGTGTGGTACCGGAGTGCCGGAGCACTCCCAACCGAGGTCCTCGTTCCACTCGCCGCCATTGTTGTGCGCGATCTCAATCTCACCGTCATGCCAGAGCGGCTCAGAATCGATGAGAGTACCGTCCAAATCCCAGAACACGGCTTTGAGCAGCATAGTTACCTCCGTCCACATGCCCGCACGCCAATTGGCGCCTTTACTCTTGCTGCATTCCATTGCACCAATCGGATGCGACAACCATAGCGCGTCAGCACACCGCCCCTGCGCCTCAGCGCATGGTCAGCCCACCATCGACGTGCAGACATTGTCCGGTAATGAAGCCGGCCATGTCGGACGCCAACAACGCGACCCCTCCGGCGATGTCATCGGGACGGGCAAGGCGGCCAAGAGGCGTCATGGCAATGATTCGTTCACGAACATCCTCGGTGGTGGCTGCGCTGGATGCGGTTCCGGCCGTCAAACCTGCGGCAATGGCATTAACGGTAATGCCGAAGCCGCCCAGCTCCTGGGCCAGAGAGCGGGTCATGCCGACCAAGCCGCCTTTGGCAGTGATATACGAATGGTAGGGCACGATGGGCGAATCGACCAGATTGCTGGAGATGTTGATGATACGCCCGGAGGTCTGGGCTCGCATCAGCGGCACCACATGTGAGCACATCAGATATGCACCATGCAGGCATCCCTCGATCTGTGCGCTAAACTCATCCCAATCGCCTCCAGCAAAAGTGGAACGGCGACGCGGGTCAAAGGAGAAGCGTCCGAAAGCATTATTCACTAAGATGTCCACGCCGCCGAATGAGTCGACAGCGGTACCCACTAGCTTGGAAGATTGCGATTCATCGCAAACATCCGCCTGTACAGCTATAGCCGAGCCTCCCAGCGAGTGGATGTCTTCAGCAGTGCGCTGCGCGCTGGCGGCGTCATGTACGTAATTGATGACGACAGCGGCTCCGTGCGATGCCAGGCATTTCGCCACAGCCGCTCCTATGCCCTTGCCGGAACCGGTGATGATCGCTGTTCTGCCATCCAGATTCACCATTGGACGCCGTGCCATATCGCTTTGCTCTGTCATTACCCTTGCCTTTCGCCCTGCTACCAGCCTCTGCTGCCCGCAACAGCACAGGCCTATTCCATATCCATATCGAACGAATCGCTGTACGCGTCGCTGCCGCGTTCGACATCCACCGCGCGCAACAGATCGATGAGGTTGAAGCCCCCATCATGATGCCAGCCGGATTTCGCCCGATCCATCTCACCGAGCGGACAGATGCGATTCACACCGACCTCGGCCAATGTATCTGCAAGACCAAACAGTCTGGTTGAATCCACAGCGACACCGCAGCTCTGCAGCCAGCCACGGCAGGAAGTCAGTCTTCTGGCAGCGTCCAACAAATCTGGCACCGCCACCACGTTGACGGTGCGGTTCAACGGCGACATCAGCGAAGCAACATCCTCGTCGGCACCGCTACCGTCAAGTTCTCGATACAGCACCGACCATGCCGTGCTATGGCCACTGGCGAACACCGCGGCCTTCCCGCCCATCAAGGCTCTCATCTCAGCGTCGGTGCGCGCCCGCTGAATGGCCACGTTCTCGGCGTCACTCAATACGGAGCGCGGATATTTGCGCTGCTGATTCTCAAGCTCGCCACCGAGCAGCTGAGCCACTTCACGAGGGGTGAGGGCTCCATCAGTCTCCACGAACACGGTCTGCGGAGCCAGGCAGCTTTGCTGGTCATATGTGGCGATGTCAACAGCCACACGATGCACGGTATCGGCATAGGTATCAGGACGCAAAGCCTCTCGGCCAATGAACGCCAACCCGACTTTTGCTCCGTAACCTAGACAGGGCTTGGACCCGGCGACTTTGCCCGCAATCAATTTGGTAGTCTGCGAAGAACCGTAAACAACCACGGCATCGGCCGCATCGATGGCTGAATCCTCGAGCTGCTGCGAGCCGCCCTTCCATGGAACCACCGCAATGGCATCAGCGAGGTCGGAATTGACCATCGCAATGCTGCGAGCAAAGAACGCAGGCATCACCGGCTCGGAAAATGAAGATTTGCCAAGAATCGCGCCTTTGACCAGCAGGGTCATCGCCATGCTCCACACGGGAATCCCCGGCACATTGCTGGAGAACACCTGATAGGTGAGCGCTGGGCCCACATATTTAGAGTATCCCCCCGCCTTGTTCGGCCGGAATTCGTCGAGCATAGACGGCTGACCGATTTCGGAGTCAAGGAACCGGAGCAGTTCACGACGCCTGAACTGGCGCATATACCGTTTGAGCTCAATCCGCACCATGTCAGGCTCATATCCGGTGATTGCGGGAATCAGCAGTTCAGCCTGACGCCGCAGCTCAAAATCCGGATCGGCCCATAGTTGGGCCGCGTCGGCCACGATGTCGAGAATATCGTTGACACTCATCGCGGCAAGCGTGCGGTTGCGAACATCGACAAGCTGCTTGGCAAGGGAAGTCACCTTTGAGCCATCCAGTCGCGGATAGCGCAAACGCTTCACCCCATCCGATGTGGCGACCTCATAGATTTCGTAATCCGAAACATCCACTCCCGAGGGCAGGTGGAAGACATCAATGGCCTGACTCACGGATTCATCAACGGTTGGCACTGATGACCTCGTCTACCGCGATTGAGCACCCACGAGCCTCGGCTCCCTTCGCCCTGCCCTGCAGCAGGAATCCGTCCGGGGTCCGATGGCCGAGGTCCTCGGTCAGAATACCGATGCATGAATTCCAATTGGCAAGGTCGTAATGGGCTATCACACCGGTCTCACCATCCTTGACGGGAGTCAGCGTTTCCGGATCGAGGAAGACCGTGCGCACCCAGGCGGGGTTCGCCTTGAGATAGTTGCTGGTGCCATCCGTATACCACGACAGAATATTTTGGTCATAGATCTGCGAGCTCAACTCGGTCATGCCATACATGTTGACGCAGTGGTGGCGCGGCACCCCCAGTGTCTGTTCCAGCTCATCAAGCATCTGGTCTTCGGTGATGTCGCGCTTAGTGCTCTTGAAGCCGCCAGTGTCGAACAACCGGCTATCGGGGGCCAGCGCGAACGTCAGATCATGCTCATGCAGGTAATCGAACAGATACAGATAGGACGACGAGACACCCATCAGCATCACCGGTTCACCGTCAGACACCGCACGGTTAAGGAAGGCGATGATTTCATCGAACTTGAGTCCATGCTCGTCGAAGAACACACCGCTGCCTTCGCTGCCGCAGCACTCCACGGCCTTGGTAAGGTAGCGCGACAGGGAGGAGTTCTGGTTCATGTCCCATGCCGGCGAAATCACGGCGATGCGGATACGCTCTCGATCCGGCATGATGAAATGACGGAACGGCACAATCATTGATTCATCCCACACCTCAAGATCGGGATGGAAGTTGCGCCCACGCATCTTGCCGCCATGCGTGGTTCCGCTCGTCATGAATACGGCTTCGCACTGCTCGGTCGGTATGGTCGAAAGGTCAAGGTGCTTGAACCCGTCCACCGGCATCGGCGGAATCTCCCGCCAATCCTTGAGCGTTGCGGGGGTGACGCGTTTAGCCGCGCAGTAACGACGGTACGGCAGATCATACGTGTACTGATAGATGAACACGTCGCGCGCCAACGCACCAAACGCCTCTTCCGGGGCCTGCTCACAGCCATAGGTATGGATAAAATCCAGAATCCCGCGCTTGATACGACGCGCGTCATCCATCACATCAGTCATTGCATCGCTCCTGTCAATATCCAATATCAACCAGCATTATCGTTCATCGTACGCCGCAGCGCCAGTCCCATCCGCCGGATCGGCTGCTGGAACATCCACGGACGCCGGCGCACGATGCTTCGCCACCAAATCCGGAAGAGCGACGAAAAGCGCATTGAGAATGATGGCGCTGAATACACCGACCATGATGTTGTTGCCAAAGAACACGCTTGCGCCGCCGGTCAGGCCGGAGAGCGCCTTGGGCAGGGCGATGCCGAGCAACAGAGACATGCCGATGACCGTTTGACGGCGCTCGTCATCAGCGACCTTGCGCAGGGCGCGCAGGCCGGTCACGATTAGGCTGGCCGCAGCCGGCAGGAAAATGCCTCCGACGACTGCCGAGGGAATGACGGACAGCAACGCGCCCGCCTTTGGTACGAAGCCCAGAATCAGCAACAGCACAGCGGCGATGATCACAGGCGTGCGCGTGCGCAACTTGCCTTCGCCGGTCAGGTTGAGCAGGCCGACATTTTGCGGGTAGGCGGTGGTGGTGAATCCACCAATCAGCGAGGAAATGGCTGAACCGGCCGCCTCGCCGGCAAGACCGTAGCGCACCTGCTTGCGTTCGAGGGGCGTGCCCTGAATCTCAGAAGCCGCCTGATAGACGCCGAGAGCTTCCATGACGGCAACCATGTAGGCGATGAAGAACGGGATGAAGATCTTCCAGTCAAATGTGAACGGACCGTAGGGCAGGAAGGTCGGCAGGCCCAGCCATCCCTTGGATGCCACAGGAGAGAAGTCCACCATGCCAAATGCTGCGGCGACCACGGTGCCGACGACGAGCGCGATGAGGAATGAGAACGACTTGAGCAGGCCCTTGCCGAGCAACGACAGGACAAGCACAATCGCCGTGGTCAGAATCGACACGGTCAGGATGTGCGGATCGGCGAACGTCTTGTCGCCGGGAGCCCCGCCTAGAAACTCGCTCAGCGTGAATCCAGACAGCGAGACACCGACCATAAAGATGACCACGCCCGAAATCATCGGAGAGAACAGGAACCGCATCCGCTCTATCACACCGGTCAGGCACAGCAACAGGAACACAAGCGAAGCGATGAGAATGGACGAACTCGCCGCCCCCAGCATGCCGGCCGTACCTGCCGCGATCATCAACGCGTCAAACGCGGCTGACGGCCCCTGCACCACCGGCAGGCGAACCAGCCGAGTGGCCTGAACCAAAGTAACCAGACCAGAGACGATGAAGATGGCGTTAATCATATTCGACGACAGGGCAATAGGTAAGCCGATTGCTCCGGCCACAAACACCGGATCAAGCCAGACGTTGGAAACAAGCACATGCTGGAAACCCAGCAGTACGTTCTGGGCGGTCAGCTCCTTGCGTATTGACATACGCTTCCTCTCTCTCAACGCGTATATGGGATGCCGAGCCGAACAGAGGAGTTCAACCGTCGCATTCCCTACGCGAGTGTTAGCTCACAGGTTCGAAGGGTTCGGCACATACCGTCTCAGCCTAAAGCACCCCTTACGAATCGGTTTTCGCACGTCACCGTAACAAACCTTGACATCTCCGTCAAGAAGATTCGTGCTTTTCGGCAGCTGCCCGATGTGAGATAACAAACAGTTTTACGAATGGAGAAGGAATCGAAGCAATGCGGCCAGACTCACCAACCCCACAGGACCATGGACTTGGAGTCGGCGGGAGTGTAGTTGGAGTCGCCGGTGGCGCCGGCAGCGATATCGGCGGCAGTATCGCGGCCGGGCAGTTCGCGGGTTTCGCGGCGGATGGCGTTGCGCCAGAGGCGGGCGCGGTTGGAGCGTTGTACCTCCACGATATTGCCGTCACGGCCTGCGGCGAAAACGCTCTCCTGGTCGCCGGTTTGCATGCGTTTGACTTCGCGGCGCAGTTGGCGATTCTCTTCTTCGAGGACCAAAATGCGCGCGATACCGGAAAGGTTGATGCCCTCATCCTGGCTCAGGCGCTGAGCTCGGGTCAGGCGGGCAATGTCGCGCAGGCAGTAGCGGCGTGCGCCGCCATCGGTGCGCTGCGGACGAACCAAACCGAGGCGGTCGTACTGACGGAGAGTCTGGGGGTGAATGTTGGCCAACTCGGCGGTCTGGCCGACGGTGAAGATGGGCAGTTCGATGTCGAAGCCGACGTCATCGGCTCCGTCGAGATCGGCCCTGCCCATCACGAGCGCGGTTGCGCACATCGCGTATAACTGCTTCATCTGGTTGGCTAACCGCGCCATTGTTCACCTCCTGATTACAGGCTGAGATAGTCGCCGGCTTTTTCGTCGAATTCTTTGGCGGCGTGCTTGACGGCCAGACCCGGCTTGGCGGGGACCATGATCTGCACACGGCCGATCAGGTCGCCCGGCTGGTTGCTGCGCTGGACGCCAAGTCCCGCGAGCTTGACTTCCGCGCCGGAGCTGGAGCCTGCCGGCACCTTGAAGGTGACGGGATTGCCGTCGATATCCTTGGCCTCGACCTTGCCACCGGCCACGGCCTGGCCCACAGTTACGGGCAGGTCCATGACGATATCATGGCCGCGCATCGAGAATGTGGCATCGGGCTTGACAGTGACGTGCAGGTACAGGTCACCGGCCTTGCCGCCGTTGATGCCTGGCTTGCCCTTGCCGGCCAGCTTGATTTTCTGTCCGTCCTTGACGCCCGCAGGCACGTGGGCCTTGAACTTCTTGCCGTCCACGGACAGGGACACGGTAGCGCCCTTGACCGCCTGACGCAGGGTCAGGCTGATCTTGGAGTTGCGGTCCTCGCCGTTTTCGGGGCGCGGGGCCTCCTCATAGCCATAGCCGCCGGCATTGCCGTACGGCGATTGGCCGTAGCCGCCATACGGCTGGCCGCCCTGACCTGCAGCACCGCCGAACATCGAGAAGATGTCGTTGATGTTGTTGGGGCCGCCGCCCGAAGTGGAGAAGCGGATGCGCGAGCCATTGCCGCCGGCACCCTGGCCGAACATGGAACCAAAGATGTCGGAGAAACCGGAAGCATCGAAGCCGCCGGTGCCGGAACCGCCGGCGAAGCGGGCACCGCCCATGCCGAACTGACGAATCGCGTCGTACTTCTGGCGATCTTCCTTCTTGCTCAGCACGTCATAGGCTTCGGAGATGTCCTTGAACTTCTCCTCAGCTTCCTTGGTCTTGTTGACGTCAGGATGGTATTTGCGGGCGAGCTTGCGGTACGCCTTCTTGATGTCGTCGTCCGAAGCGTCCTTGGAGACACCAAGGACTTTGTAGAAGTCTTTGCTGAGCCATTCGTTTTCAGCCATTCATGTCTCCTTTCTAGAAAAGTCTTTATGATTGGCTCCCCTCAGAGAGGGGAGCCAAGGTAAATATCAACTCATTGCAGCGAGCTGACCGTCAGTTTTGCGGGGAGGCTACTACTACTCGGGCGGCGCGGATTACGCGATCGCCGATGCGGTAGCCGGCCTCGACCACGGTGTCAACCGTTTCCTTTTCGGCATCCGCGTCCGGCTTGTGCAGGATCGCGTCATGCTTGGTGGGGTCGAAGTCCTCGCCCTTTTCGCCGAACTTCTCGACGCCGAACTTCTCGAAGGCCTTGTCAATCTTGGTGGCGACGGCCTTGAACGAGTCGTCCATCTCGCTGTGTTCGCGAATGCGGTCGATATCGTCGAGGGCGGGCAGCAGCGCGGTCAGCACGTCGATGATGCCGTGCTGGCGGAAGCGCTCCTGCTCCTTCTGCGTGCGATTGCGGTAGTTGATGAACTCCGCACGTTCGCGTTGCAGGGCTTCGAGGTAGTCTGCGGCTTCCTTCTTGGCCTTGCCGAGCGGGGTGAGGGTGTCTGCGGAATCGGACTGGCCTTCGCCAGTCTTCTCTCCCTCAGCTGCGGCAGGAGCCGCGTCGGCTCCTTCATTGGAAGGAGCCTGGGCAGCCGAATCCTGCGCAGAGCCGGACTCGGCGGAGGCGTCAGCCCCTGAAGAGGCCTGAGCGGCAGCCTCAGCATCTGAGGGATCCGGCAGGTCGTTCAGGTAGTCGTCCTTGTTGAACTCGGACATCACTTGTTGTCCTTGTCGTCATCGTCGTCCACGACCTCGGCCTCGACGGTGTCGTCGTCGGAACCGGAGGCGGAGCCAGCGGAAGCGCCGGCACCGTCAGCACCAGCGGCAGCACCCTCGGCACCCTGCTGGGCGTAGAGGACCTGGCCGATCTTCTGGGCGGCGGTCATCAGCTCGGTCTGAGCGGTCTTGACCTTCTCGGTGTCGTCACCCTTCAGGGCTTCCTTCAGAGCGTTGACCTTGTCGGTGACTTCCTTGACGATGTCGTCGGAGAGCTTGTCCTTGTTGTCGTTGACGAGCTTCTCGGTGGAGTAGGCGAAGGCCTCGGCCTGGTTGCGGGTCTCGGCGTCTTCCTTGCGCTTCTTGTCCTCAGCCTCATGAGCTTCGGCTTCCTTGACCATGCGGTCGATCTCGTCCTTCGGCAGGCCGGAACCACCGGTGATGGTCATGGACTGCTCCTTGCCGGTGCCCTTGTCCTTAGCGGACACGTGCACGATGCCGTTGGCGTCGATGTCGAAGGTGACCTCGATCTGCGGGACGCCACGCGGAGCCGGAGCGATGCCGGTCAGCTCGAAGGTGCCCAGCGGCTTGTTGTCGCGAGCGAACTCACGCTCACCCTGGTAGACCTGAATCAGCACGGACGGCTGGTTGTCTTCAGCGGTGGAGAAGACCTCGGAGCGCTTGGTCGGGATGGCGGTGTTGCGATCGATGAGCTTGGTCATGATGCCACCCTTGGTCTCGATACCGAGGGACAGCGGGGTCACGTCGATAAGCAGGACGTCCTTACGGTCGCCCTTGATGACGCCGGACTGCACGGCGGCACCGACAGCCACAACCTCATCCGGGTTCACGGACTGGTTCGCTTCCTTACCACCGGTGAGCTCCTTGACGAGTTCCTTGACGGCGGGCATACGAGTGGAACCACCGACGAGCACCACGTGGTCGATGTCGCTCACGGAGATGCCGGCGTCGTGCAGCACGTTGTTGAACGGCGTGCGGCAGCGACCCAGCAGGTCGGAGGTCATTTCCTCGAAGTGCGCACGGGTCAGAGTCTCATCCAGGTGCACCGGGGTGCCGTCAGGGGTCATGGCCAGGTACTGCATGGAGATGCTGGTGGAGGTGGAGGAGGAGAGCTCCTTCTTCGCCTGCTCAGCGGCTTCCTTCAGACGCTGCAGCGCGATCTTGTCCTTGGACAGGTCGACGCCGTACTTGTTCTTGACTTCGGAAACCAGCCAATCGATGATCTTCTGATCCCAGTCGTCACCACCGAGGTGGTTGTCGCCGTTGGTGGCCTGAACCTGAATGGTGGAGAAGCCGTCGTCATCCTTGCCGATCTCCAGCAGGGAGACATCGAAGGTGCCGCCGCCGAGGTCGAAGACCAGGATGCGCTCGTCTTCCTTGCCCTTCTCAAGGCCGTAGGCCAGAGCGGCTGCGGTCGGCTCGTTGATGATACGCAGGACGTTCAGGCCGGCGATCTTGCCGGCGTCCTTGGTGGCCTGACGCTGGGCATCGTTGAAGTATGCCGGGCAGGTGATGACGGCGTCGGTGACGGGCTCGCCGAGGTAGGCCTCAGCATCCCTCTTCAGCTTCATCAGGATCTGCGCGGAAATCTCCTGCGGGGTCCACTTCTTGCCGTCGATGTCGACAGTCCAGTCGGAGCCCATGTGGCGCTTGACGGAAGAAATAGTGCGGTCAACGTTGGTCACGGCCTGACGCTTGGCCACTTCGCCGACGAGGATCTCGCCGGACTTGGAGAAGGCCACCACAGACGGCGTGGTGCGCGCGCCTTCAGCGTTGACGATAACGGTGGGCTCGCCACCTTCAAGAGTTGCGATGCAGGAATTCGTGGTTCCCAGATCGATACCAACTGCACGTGCCATAATGTGTGCTCCTTAATTACTCGTTTGTTCTTACGTTCTTTGCCCAAGTTCCGATTGGTCGTCTCTTGGACCTTCCAAACTTGAGCCTACATCACTCAACTTCCATTTGGCAAGTTCTATTCCCAATTTCAACACAAAAAGTTGAGTATGTTTGGCTCAAGTTTTTTGTGGGAGTGACTGACGGCGATGACGGAGTGGTGCGTTTGGAGCCAAAATCCACTTATACAGAAAACTGCAAGGGGTGACTGGGGCGCGCCATCAGCCTTGCCATCAGACTTGCCAGCGGCGGCGCGCGATTGCGGCGCATGGGGTGTGTCGGCGACGTTATTGTCGCTGGGGGCATCGATGCGCTGAATAACTCAGACACAGTGTTTGTCGCCGATTTTCTGCGGGAATTGTTTGGCAATATCGCCAGGTATGCCGATTCGACGCAGCGTTACGTGGTGCTGGTTTCCGCCGCTCAGGACCGCGTCACCATTGATGTGACGGACCGTCCGCGTCAAGGTGACGCGACGTTTGAGGGGGCGGCATTCCGGGCTTGCGTACTATCGGGAGCGTGTGCTGCATGCGCACGGGGATTGGGATGTGCGGGAGAAACGCGGGCAGTGGGTACTGCATGCTTCAGTGCCGGTCGATAACGCTGGCTAATCGACAACACCGGCTCATCAATAACGCCGGCTAATTGATACCGCCAATCACTCGATAACGCCAGCCAGTCAATAACGCCGGCCCCCGGCCGCGCCGGCGTGGGTCGCGAGCGAGGCCGCCATCGCGACCGCGCAGACCGCGGCGGCCACCGCGACGCCCTTGTGCTGTTTCACCTTGTGCATGAAAAGTTCCTTTCCACTGACCGCACGATGAGTGCAATCGCGAAGGCCATCCCACGCACTGCACCCGGTATGCCACGCTCTTCGGCAACCATGCCGAACTTATCGCCGCATACCGGGGCGCACCCGGATGTTGCAGAAAGCTGCAACCGGGCTCAGCTGCGCAGCAAAATTTCTTCGAGCGCGCCGGCCACCGCATCGGGCATGTCGGTGATCCAGAAATCGTTGGCGTAGCGCGGACCACGGTTCATGGTGCGCAGGGCGCCGATCGCGCCGATGCCGAGCTTGTGGACCGCCTGCAGCGCGAGCTCCTTGGTGCGGTAGAGCATCTGGGCGTGCAGCAGTAGGTCCATCGCGTCCGATTCGACCGGATTGTCGGCGATGCGCAGACCGCCGGGAATCTCGATGCGCAGACTGGCAGCCGAGCTGATGCCGGTGACGGACACGGTCAGGCTCATGGTCGCCTCGTCGTACGCCACCGTCGCCTCGACCGGAGCCTCGCCGGACCATGCACGCACGCCGCTGGCCGCGTCAACCGGCGCGACGCCGCGGAACACGACCGTCCAGTCGCGCAACTCGGGTACGGCGGACGTATCGCCGGTAACCGGCGCGACGGTGAAGGCGCTGGGCGACGCATCGGCCCCGCCCCACGTGAACGCTATCGCGGTGTCGGCGCTGGGGGCGCCCCACGTGCCGCGATCCTCGCGCATGACGAACGAGCCGTCGGCACCAGGGAACACCAGCACGCGCAGGGCCTGCGGGTTGGCGATAGAGTTGATCGCTTCGCCGGATTCCGCGACGTCCTGCAACGGCACGATCGCGCCGGCCTTGGCGAACACCGGCGTGCGGTCGAGCGAGCGCCAGACCTCCAGTCGGCGGCCAGCGGCGTCGGATGAGACGTATCGGCGGCCGTCGAAGAAGTCGAACCACTCCCCCTGCGGCAGCCAGGCGTCGGCGCGGCCGCGGCAGGCGGCGGCATCGTCCGGGGAGACGATCGGCGCGACCACGAGCTCGGTGCCGAAGCGGAACTCATCCGGCACCTCGTAGGCGTCCGGCGTATCCGGGTTCTGCCAGTACATCGGCTCGACCAGCGGACGGCCGGCTTCGGCGGCACGGTAGTTCATGGTGTACAAGTACGGCATCATCGCGTGGCGCAGACGCAGCGCGTCCACCATCGCGGCGCTCACGTCACGGTTGAAGTTCCACGGCTCCTTGCCGGAGAACGGCGAGTTGGACGAATGCAGTCGGTTGATCGGGCTGAACGCGCCGAGCTGGTACCAGCGGGCCTCCAGCTCTTCGTTGCGGTAGCCGAACATGTGGCCGCCGATGTCGTGGCTCCACCAGCCATACCCGATGTTGGAAGCGGTGGCGGTGAACTGCGGCTGGAAGGCGAGCGATTCCCAGGTCACGATCGTGTCTCCGGAGAAGCCGACCGGGTAGCGGTGGGAGCCGGGGCCGGCGTACCGGGAGAAGGTGAGCGGCCAGTTGCCACCGCGCCCTGAGTCGAGGTAGTGCATGTGGTTGAGCATCCACAGCGGGTCGAGACCCTTCTGGCGGGTCACGCCGCCCTGCTGCCAGTCCAGCCACCAGAAGTCGACGCCTTCGGCCTCCATGCGGTGGTGCATGTCGAAATAGGCGTCCACGAAGTCCGGGTTGGTGAGGTCGAATTCCACGTTCTCCTCGGTGGCCGGGTCGATGCCGACGCGCTTGGCGACTTCGGGGTAGGCGTCCTCGAACGCGCGCACGCCGTCGCGCGGGTGGACGTTCAGTGTGGTGCGCAGGCCGCGCCGGTGCAGGTCGGCGAGGAAGGCCGGCGGGTCGGGGAACAGTTCGCGGTTCCACGAGTAGCCGGTCCAGCCGGAACCGTACTTCGGGTCCACGTCGTCCACGCGATGCCAGTCCATGTCGATCACGGAGGTGGTGAACGGGATGCCCTCGCGCTTGAAGCGGTCCATCAGGGCCAGATAGCCGTCCTGCGTGTACCGGTAGTAGCGGCTCCACCAGTTGCCCATGGCGAAGCGCGGCAGGAGCGGCGTGGGGCCGGTCAGGCGATAGAAGTCGCGTACGGCCTCGATGTAGCGGTGGCCATAGCCGAAGAAGTACAAGTCCGTTTCGGCGGTGGCGCGCGGGGATACCCAGGTGCCGAACGGGTTCGCCTTGCCGTTCACCGTGTCGGCTTCGATGATGATGTTGGCGGCGGAATCGTCGATGACGGCCCAGCCGTCGCGCGAGATCACGCCGTTGTCAAGCTCGATGGCGCCGTCCGCCTCGTCCAGCGTGCGGGCGGTGCCTTTGAGGTTGCCGCGCTGGGCGTCGCCGTAATGCCAGGTGTTGAACTGGGTGTCGGCCACGCCTTTGACGACCACGCTCAGGCCTTCCTTGCTGAACGGCTGCTGGTCGTAGACGATGGTCAGGGCCGCGGTGTCGATGATGACGCGGCCGTCACGCTCGGTGACGCGGCGTTCGACTGGGCTACCGAAATCGCGGTTCAGGACGGTCTGGGTCGGGCGGTTCTCGAATACGCCGGAATCGGACCATTCGAATCGCACGAGCGAATCGGTGATGAGTCCGATGCGCCAGTGCTCGCCGGACACCACATTGTCGGCGCGCATGGCCGGCGTGGCGTCGAGGCGGAAGTCCTGCGGATCGGGCGAGGTCGGAGACGACTGCTTGAGTTGTGGTGACTGTGCCATGGTTACCCCTTCTGTACGGTTATCCACGATGATACGAGTGATGCGGCCGCGGCTCCCCGGGACTGGTGGGAGACTGCGGCGCGGTTCGGATTCGGCCGAAACCGGCCGGGTTTACTTGCCCGAGCCGGTGGCGATGCCGGCGATGAACTGCTTCTGGAACACCAGGTAGGCGATGACCACCGGGATGATGGTCACGGAGGTGGCGGCGAACAGTCCGCCGTAATCGGTGCCGTACTGGCCGGAGAACATCTTGATGCCCACCGACAACAGCTGCTTGTCGTCATCGGCGATCATGAGGAACGGCCAGAGGTAGTCCTCCCAGTTCCACAGGAAGGTGAAGATGGCGAGCGCGGCGATGGAATTGCGGCTCATCGGCAGCACCACCTGGTGGAAGATGCGCCAGTCGCTGGCGCCGTCGAGGCGGGCGGCGTGCGGGCGGAGCAGGGCATCCTCGGAGTTGTGGACGTTGAACAGCACGGGGGCGTTCTTGTTGCCCTTGCGCGAGAGCGGGGTCTTGACCCAGTAGTCGCTCCAAGCCACCTGCGAGATCTTGAAGGTGACGTTCGGGTGGATCTTCTCGTACTCGCGGAGCATGGAGATCACCGGGTCAGTGCTTTCGTCGCCCCAGGACCAGTAGCCCAGTTCGATGGGCTGGCCGTCGTTGACCAAGTGGTTGGGGTCGTAGGTGATGGTGTCGCCCATGACGGCCAGGCCCTTGTCGGCCTGGGTGTCGACGACGCCTGACGAACCGCTCGAACTGCAACCGGTTGCAAGTGCCATAATGCTCACGGTTGCAGTCAGCGCGGCGAGAGATTTCTTGATCTTCATTATCTCCCTTACTTCCTCGCAAGCTCTAAGTGAAAACGGTTCAGTATACGGGTGTCGAACTAGTTCGGCAACCCGGCTTTCTCAGCCATGCAAACCGTTACATTTGCAACCTGTTACATTCCAAAGCTATTGAGACCATATTGGTCTATATTTTCGGCGTGTCGCAATATCGCAACCCATTGCACTATGACTGTCGTAAAACGTACTGCAATGATTTACAATGAAGAGAAGTTTGTCACACCGTCAACTTTGAAAAACCGGGAGGGGCCATGAAAGCCAGCATCGAGGACGTCGCCAGGCAAGCAGGCGTCTCCACCGCCACGGTCTCCCGCGCGTTCTCCCGCCCTGACATGGTCTCCGCCAAAACGCGCGCCAAGGTGATGGAGGCCGCCCAACAACTCGACTTCTCGGTATCCCGCATGGCCGGCATCCTCAAATCGGGCCGCTCCCACCGCGTGGCGCTGCTGGTGGGCAGCAGCAAGCTCGACTGGTTCACCTCGCGCATCATCGAAGGCCTCAACGAAGTGCTGCGATCGGCCGGCTACGATCTGGTCATCCAACCGATCGGCGATGCGGGCGCGCGCGAGGAGTTCTTCGACGAACTGCCGGTGCGCGGCAACGCGGACGCGGTCATCGTCTCGTCGTTCGCCATCACCCCGGCCGAAATCAGGCGACTCAACACCACGCGGATCCCGCTCATCGGCATCAACACGGCCTCGCAGGGGTTCACCGCCTCCGTGGGCATCGACGACAAGGCCGGCATCCGGCTGATCGTGCGCCATCTGACCACGCTCGGCCACCGCAACCTGTTGTATTTGTACGAGACGTTCGATGCCACGATGGGCTTCAGCTCGCACAACCGCGTCACCGGATTCCTGGAGGCGTGCAGCGAACTGGACGGCGTGACCGGCCAGACGATGGACATGCAGGCCGGCGACGATCCGGTCGACGCCGCCCTCACCGCGCTGCTCGCGCGCGACGACGCCCCGACTGCCCTGTGCTTCCATCAGGATTCGCTGGCGATTCCGCTGTTCTTCCGCCTGCGCCAATGCGGCATGGCGATTCCGACCGACCTGTCCGTCACCGGATTCGACAACAGCACGTTCTCGGGCGAGGTGGGGCTGACCACCGTGCGCCAGAAGCCGTACGACATGGCCGTCGCCGCCGCGCGCAAGGCCCTGGACCTTATCGAGGGGCGCACCCTGGACCAGCCGCACGAGATCTTCCCCGTGCAACTGCTGGTACGCGACTCCACCGCCGCGCCGCGGGTGCGCGGCTGAGCGGGGCCGAATCAGTCGTTATTCGGGCCGCTGTTGTCGGACTGGGCTTTGCCGTTCCTGCGAGCTATCGCCATGAACGTGACGCCGACGATGACGGGCAGGAGGATGGCGGCGAGCGTTGCGGCGCGGCGGATGGCATCGGACGTTGCCTTTCCGGACTTGGCGTCGCCTGACTTGGCGGACGCTGCGGAATCGGCGGACTTGGCGGCGGTGTCATCGCCCTTATGCGGTGTTTCGCCGGTGAACCAGGCGGGATCGGACGGATCGTATTTCCGGGTGCCGGCCCAGTTTGCGGGCGTCGCGCCGGCGTATAGGGCGACGGCCGAGCCCTTGGCCACGGTGGCGGTGAAGGTGCCGGCCACGGCGTTGCGGAAGCCGATCATGCCGCGGATGGCGGTCCAGCGTTGCGCGCAGTGCCAGGTGCCGGCGGTTTCGATGCCGTCGGTCGGACAGGTCATGTCCGGCACGGAGGTGCGGGTGGCGCCGGGAGCGCCGTCGTCGACGCCGGCGTAGTAGTAGCCGGAGAAGATGTGCGGCTGGCCGTAATCGTAGGCGAGCATGAAGGCGTTGGCGAGCAGGTAGCTGGTGCCGTCACGGGTGGTGAGCGAGGAGCCGTTGCGCTCGGTGTCCCAGTTGGTCACCCATACGGCCGCCTTATCGGAATCCACCCAGGTCGGTCCGCCGATGGCGTCCAGGCCATCCGAACGAATCGATGCAGGCCGGCTTCGACATGGACCTCTACCTCGACTGGCGCCGGGACGGCCACCCGAACGGCTACAACCTGTTGCTGCGCAATACCGACACGCCTATGGAGCACGAAGGCGATTCCAGTTATTTCAACGCCGATTCAGGTGCCTCAATCGCCTCATTCCTCACGGAATACCTGCCGGACGAGCTCTCTTCCGACGCCGACGTGCTGCTCAGTCTTGGTGAACCGGCCGTGAGCGGCGGGCAGCTGACGCTCTCCCCGCAATCGTTCGTCGTGTTTGGTTAAACCCGTTCGACCTCACCTCCGCCGGCGAGGCTGTCGGCAAAGTCGACTGGGGATAGTCAACGGGCCATCACGACAAACACCAACACCTCTAGCCTCGTCCAACTCACCGAATGTATTGCAATCGTTGTCAATATGAGTTACGGTAGAGGCAGAACAGCTCGAACATTGGTCTGTCAGGTTGCCGGAACCTCAACGCAGAGCGGCCCTCGAACAGCAATGCAAACGACTAGCAGTACCCGATTTGCAAGCAAGGAGTCATCATGACCGACGCATACGGCAACGACGCAGCAACCAGCACCGGCACCATCGCAGACACCACCAACAACGCCGCTTCCGGTGCCCCGCAGCGCGCGGAAAGCACGGAACGACTCGCCCGCCCGCTCATCAAGCTCGCCAAAGCCTGCGGACTTGCCACCTCATTCATCGACCAGCTCGGCACCTACACCGAAATCAGCGACGCGGCCTTGGTCGCCGTGCTCAAGGCCCTCGACGTGGACGCATCCAGCGACGAGGCCATCGTACGCTCCATGACCCAACTTGAGGTGGAAAACAGCAAACGTTTGCTCCCCTCCACCATCGTCGCCACCACCGGCAAACCGACCGGCATCACCCTGAACTGCTCGTCGGACGCGGACATCACCGCCTCCATCGAACTGGAGGACGGCACCGCGTTTGGCCACTTTGCCCTGCTGCCGAACCTCAATTCCGGCAAGCCGGACTTGACCATCGCACCCGACCTGCCGATGGGTTACCACACGCTGACCGTCACGGTTGACGGGCGCGAGGGCAAGGCGGCCATCATCGCCGCCCCCGCGCGCATTCCCGTGCCGGAGGCGGTCGCCGAGCACCAGCGGTGGGGCTGGATGACGCAGATGTATTCCGTGCGGTCCCGCGAATCGTGGGGCATCGGCGATTACGGCGATCTGAAGCGTCTTTTGGCAGATGCCGCCGAGAAGTCCAAGGCCGACTTCATGCTCATCAATCCGATTCACGCCGGCGCGCCGATTCCGCCGCTTGAGCCATCGCCGTATCTACCGGAATCGCGCCGATTCCTCAACGTGACGTACATCCGGCCGCAGGATATCCCCGAATATGCCACACTGCCGGCCGACGTGCGCGCGCAGGTGGATGCGCTGCATGATTCGGTGGCCGCGCGCAACGACGAATCGACCCCGATGGACATCAACGCGGCGTGGGAGGCCAAGCGCCCGGCGCTGCGCCTGATCTTCGAAGCGGGCCGCAACAACAAGCGCGAGCTCGAATTCGAGCATTTCAAGACCACCGCCGGCCCGGACCTCGATTCCTTCGCCACATGGTGCCTGTGCTTCGAGGTATGGGGCGCGCCGTGGGGCGAGAACCGTTGGTTCTTCGAGAAGACCATCGACGACCCGGCCGTGCGCCAGCTCGTCGAGGAGCACCACGACCTGTTCGAGTTCAACCGCTGGCTGCAGTGGATCGCTGCCGAGCAGGTGAACGCCGCGCAGCAGGAGGCGCTGGACCACGGCATGACGCTGGGGCTGATGCAGGACATGGCCGTGGGCGTGCACGGGCTCGGCGCGGATGCCTGGGCCAATCCGGAACGCTTCGCCTCAGGTGGCGTCACGGTCGGCTGCCCGCCGGACTTCTATAACCAGCAGGGCCAGGATTGGGGCCAGCCACCGTTCAACCCGCGCTACCTGGAGGCCACCGGCTACCAGGTGTACCGCGAGATGGTGCATTCGATGTACGAGCACGCGGGCGCGGTGCGCATCGACCATGTGCTGGGCTTGTTCCGCCTGTGGTGGATTCCGCAGGGGCTCGGTGCCCGCAACGGCGCATACGTGACGTACAACCACGAGGCGATGTTGGGAGTACTGGCCATCGAGGCCACGCGCGCCGGAGGCATGGTGGTTGGCGAGGATCTGGGCACCGTACCGGATTACGTGCGCCGCATTCTGGCCGATCACGGCGTGCTCGGCACTGACGTGGAATGGTTCAACCGCGTGGACGATTCGCCGAACGCCGGCGACCCGTACCGCGCACCCAAGGACTATCGCAAACAGGCATTGGCCTCGGTGACCACGCACGATCTGCCACCCACCGCCGGCTACCTGAACTTCGCACACGTCAAGCTGCGCGAGGAGCTGCATCTCCTGAGCGAGCCGGTGGAGGCATTCGCCGCCTCGGCGATGGCCGAGCGCACGGCCATGATGAACCGTCTGGTGGAGAACGGCTATATCTCGCAGACCGTGGCGGATGATGTGGAAGGCCATGTGCAGGAAATCGTGGAAGCGATGCACGCCATGCTCACCGATACGCCGTCGCTGCTGCTGCAGGCAGCGCTGGTGGACGGCGTGGGCGAATGCCGCTCCCAGAATCAGCCGGGCACTTCCAGAGAGTATTCGAACTGGCGCGTGCCGCTGGCGGACAGCTCAGGCCACGTGGTACATACCGACGAGGTCTTCGACCTGCCACGCGTGCAGTCCCTAGCCGCCGTGATGCGCCGAGAGAAGCGGTGATCGATTCCGGCAATGGGAAATTGGTCTAAATCAGCCGTTGTAGATGACTTTGTTTTAGCTTGTCGCTAGAGCGAAGTCATCTGCATGGCCTCGTTGCCGAGGCCAGCTCCAAGTCTCACGCGACTCTCGCCGCCGCTTGGTTCACGCTTCGCCGGATGACGCATTGTCCCGCCCTTGGGACGGGTCTGTCTTCCGCTTCCTCCACGCGCGTTTATCGTCTCCGGGGCACTCCCGGCGACTTGGATGTTGATGGCCGCGTTCAGATCACGGTCGATGGACAGTCCGCACTTGTCGCAATGGTAGACGCGCTCGGACAGGGACAGTTTGGTTTTCACCGTCCCGCAGTTCGAGCAGGTCTTCGAGCTTGGATGCCAGCGGTCGATGACGTGCAGTCTCGTACCGGTGCGTGCGGTCTTGTAGGTCAGCTGGCGTCGGAACTCCGCGAATGCGGCGTCCTGGATCGATTGGGCGAGCCCGTGGTTTTTGACCATGCCCGCCACGTTCAGGTCCTCGATGCTGATGTCCGCGTAGGTATGGGCGAGCATGGCGGTGGTCTTGTCCAAGAGGTCGCGTCGCAGGTTGGCCACACGTGCGTGCAGGCGCGCCACGTTCGCCCTCGCCTTGCGGCGGCGGTTGGAGCCCTTGCGTTTGCGGCTCAGGCTCCGCTGGGCTTTCCTCAGACGCGTGAGATTCGACTTCAAGGCGTGCGGGTTGCGTATCACGGTGCCGTCCGACAATGTGGCGAGTTCCTTCACGCCCAAGTCGATTCCGACGCTCCCGCCCTTCGGGGGCTTGGGTGCGGGATCGTCGGCTCGTTCGACGGTCAGGCTGGCCTGCCAGCGTCCCGCACGGCGGGACACGCTCATGCGCAGCACCTTCGCGCCGTCCACTCGCTTGGACGCGTCCTCCATGCAGTGCACACGGCCTATCCTCGGGAGTTTCAGCGCGTATGAGTCATGGTCGACGGGGCCGAACGAGCCGGTCGTATACGCGAAGCGCCGAATGCCGGAGTCCTTGGACTTGAAGCGCGGGAACCCCATCCTGCGGCCTTTCCGCCGCCCCTTGCGGGACTCGGAGAAGTTCTTCAGCGCGTCGGCCAATGATTCGAGGCCGCTGTTGTATGCCTCCTTGCTGTTCTCAGGCCACCATGGTTCTCCCGTGGCCTCGTCCACGGCGAGTGCGTCCTTGGCCTGGTTCCACCACTTACGCAAGGCATAGTACGACCATTCGGGGGCATCGCCGCGTTCGAGCACGTCCCTGACGTGCGCCAGTCCCTTGTTGTAGGCGAATCGCGCCGCCCCGGCGTGCGATTCCAACAATCGTTCCTGCCGTGGCGTCGGGTCGAGCGTCACCTTGACGGCCTCAAGCATCATGCGCCGCCTTCAACGCCGCGTCCGTCTTGCGCTTGGCTGCGCGCCTCCCATAGAGGCGGGCGCAGAACGAGGTCAGCACCTCGGTCATGTCGCACACCAAATCATCGTCCAGTTCCATGTCGTCCACCACGATGAGCTTCCGGCCTTGCGCGTTCAACGCGCTTTCGATCAGTCCCGCGTTCATGCGGGCGAGCCTATCCCTATGCTCGACGATGATCGTGCCGATCGTCGGGTCGGAAAGCACCTTGTTGAGTTTGCGACGCCGGTCGTTCATGCCTGAACCGGTCTCCGTGACCCCTCGTAATCGAGATAGCCGAAGACGATGACTTGTTATGGGCATGTTATCGTTGTCATGACAATGATTGTTCGCGACGGCGAAGGAGCGACGGCTATGACCAAGGCAAGCATTCAAGCGGTGGCCCGCGAGGCCGGCGTTTCCGTATCCACGGTGTCCCGAACCTTCGCCAAGCCGGATCTAGTGCTTCCAGAGACTCGAGACCGAGTGATGACCGCGGCCGAAAAGCTCGACTACTCCGTCTCTCGCTCGGCCGCCGCACTGAAGTCCGGCCAGTCGTTCCGCATTGCGCTGCTGGCCAGCGAGACCATCACCACCTGGTTCAATGCAAACATCTTCGCCGGCCTTGACTCGGCGCTGCGCCCCTCCGGCTACGACACTGTGCCCTACCCCATGCGCAACGCCGCCGAGCGCCATGACTTCTTTGCGGATTTGCCCGTGCGACGCAATGCGGATGCGGTGATTGTCAGCTCCTTCGACATTGAGCCGGCTGAAGTGGAGCGACTGAAGCATATGCACGTGCCGATTGTCGGCATCAACATTCCCTCCACCGATGGGTTCGACGCAGGCGTGAGCATTGACGATTACGCCGCCACACGTTCGGCCATCGAGCACCTGATTGCACTCGGCCACCGGCATATCGCGTTCGTCGGCAGCGCCCCGACCGAAACCAACATGCGCTACAGTGCCGAGGCTCGTTTGCAGGGCGTCATTGATGCCGCTGCCGCCCATCCGGGGATCGAGCTAACGCCCCTGAGCATTCAACGCGGTCTTGGCGAAAGCAACGCGGCATTGAACGCCGTACTGAACGCCTCCCCCAGCATCACCGCCTTCTGTTTTGAGGATGATGAAATGGCCGCACCCGTGCTGTATCGCCTGCGTCAATACGGGCGGCGGGTACCTCAGGACATCTCCATCATCGGCTTCGACGATTCCACCCTGTCCGCCGCCGTGGGACTGACCACACTGCATCAGGACCCGTTCGCAATGGGCGTGGCCGCCGGGCACATGGTATTGGATGCCATTGCGGGCAAGTCAATCGAACCGGCATTCGTACGGCCGGACACTCCGCTAATACTGCGCGAAACCACCGCGCCGCCTGCCGCAACAGCAGCGTCCGCGCAGGCGTGACTACGTTACCACCGCAAAACGCCGATAAATCGACTTTTGCATGCGTAATTCACATGATATCGTTGTCATCATCAATACAACGGTTGGGCCTTCACACAGCAGTTCGAGCACAACCGGAACAACCCAACCACAACGCACCCGGAACAGGAAGGAATCGGCATGACCGCCAACAACCTCAATGACGACTGGTGGAAGCAGGCCGTCGTCTACCAGATCTACCCGCGCAGCTTCAAGGACGTCAACGGCGACGGACTCGGCGACATCGCCGGCGTCACCGAGAAGATGGATTACCTGAAGAACCTCGGCGTCGACGCGATCTGGCTCTCCCCGTTCTACCCCTCGGATCTGGCGGACGGCGGCTACGACGTGATCGACTACCGCAACGTCGACCCGCGCCTAGGCACCATGGACGACTTCGACGCGATGGCCGAGGCCGCGCACGAGGCCGGCATCAAAGTGATCGTGGACATCGTGCCCAACCACACCGCCGACAAGCACGTGTTCTTCCAAGAGGCCCTCGCCGCCGAGCCCGGCTCCCCGGCGCGCGACCGCTACATCTTCCGCGACGGCCGCGGCGAGCACGGCGAACTGCCGCCCAACGACTGGCAATCCTTCTTCGGCGGCCCGGCCTGGGCGCGCGTGGCCGACGGCCAGTGGTATCTGCACCTGTTCGATAAGGCGCAGCCGGACGTCAACTGGAAGAATCCGGACATCCACGAGGAGTTCAAGAAGACCCTACGTTTCTGGTCCGACCACGGCACCGACGGCTTCCGCATCGACGTGGCGCACGGCCTGGCCAAGGATCTCGAATCCAAGCCGTTGGAAGAGCTCGGCCGCGAATACAGCGTGGTCGGCGTGCTGAATCATGACTTCAGCCACCCGCTGTTCGACCGTCGTGAGGTGCACGACATCTACCGCGAGTGGCGCAAGGTGTTCAACGAATACAACCCGCCGCGCTTTGCCGTGGCCGAGGCGTGGGTGGTGCCTGAGCACCAGCACCTGTACGCTTCGATGGACGAGCTGGGCCAGTCCTTCAACTTCGACTTCGCGCAGGCCAACTGGTATGCCGACGAGTTCCGCAAGGCCATCGCCGCGGGTCTTAAGGCGGCGGCCGAAACCGGCGGCTCCACCACCACGTGGGTCATGAACAATCACGACGTGCCGCGCAGCCCCTCCCGCTACGGTCTGCCGCAGGTCAAGGGCGCGCCCTACCACCAGCTGCCGCACGACTGGCTGCTGCGCAACGGTACCACCTACCCGGAAGACCGCGAGCTGGGCACTCGCCGTGCCCGTGCCGCCGCGCTGATGGAGCTTGGTCTGCCCGGCGCCGCCTATATTTATCAGGGCGAGGAGCTGGGTCTGTTTGAGGTGGCCGATATTCCGTGGGATCGACTGGAGGATCCGACCGCTTTCCACACCGCTCAGGCCACGATGGATAAGGGCCGTGACGGTTGCCGCGTGCCTCTGCCTTGGACCGCTTCCGACGAGCCCGCTCTGGCCGATTTCAGCCGTCCGGCTCCGGCCGACGATGGCACCGGCGAGAACCATGTGCCGCTGTGCGCCGCCGGCCAGTTCGGCACGGGCGCTTCCTTCAGCTTCTCCCCTGCGGTTCGCGCCGATGGCGTGACGCCGGCCGCCGACCCGCACCTGCCGCAGCCGCTGTGGTTCAAGGATTACGCGGTGGACGTGGAGCAGGCCGACCCGGATTCGATGTACACGTTGTATCATGCGGCGTTGGCGATTCGTCAGGAGTCGCTGACCGCCACACGCGACACCACCGCCGAGCAGGTGGATATGGGAGCGGACGTGGTGGCGTACCGCCGTGCGGCGGTTGAGGGACGCACGTTCACCTCGGTTACTAACTTTGGCACTGCCCCGGTCTCACTGCCCGAAGGCTCTGTGGTGCTCGCTTCCGGCCCGCTGACTCCCGACGGTCAACTTCCCACCGACACCTCTGCGTGGGTAATCAAGTAACTCTGTGGTTCACTGCGTGGTGGAAGTTTGGCTACGTGGTGGGACCATACTAGAAGGCCGCCGTTCCGAATGAATCGGAGCGGCGGCCTTTTGGTACGTGCTGGGTACTCCCCTCAGGCGCTTATGCGCCAGCGGGAGCTACAGGGGCTCACTGAACCTGAGCGCGGGCGATCTTACCGGTGAAGGAATTGGCCTCGTCGGCATCCTTGACGCCATCCTTGTTCCAGGAGAACATGGCGCGCAGCTTCGGGCCGACGGTCTCGATGCGCTCGTTGGAGTACTTCTCCTGCAGCTCCTTGAAGTGCGGGGCGCCGGCATCCTGGTCGTCAATGAACTCCTTGGCGAAGGAGCCGTCCTGGATGCGCTGCAGGTGGTATTCCATGCGCTTGCGGCAGTCCTCGTTGATGACGGTGTTGACGTAGTCGCCGTACTGAGCGGTGTCAGAGCAGGACCAACGAGCCTTGTTCAGACCGCCCTCGTTCATCAGGTCGACGAGCATCTTGAGCTCGTGGCAGACCTCGAAGTAGGCGATTTCCGGCTGGTAGCCGGCGTCGGTCAGGACTTCGAAGCCCATCTCGACGAGCTTGTTCACGCCACCCATGAGCACGTTCTGCTCGCCGAAGAGATCGGTCTCGGTCTCTTCCTTGAAGGTGGTCTTGATGGCACCGGCGCGCAGGGCACCGAGGGCCTTGGCGTAGGCCAGGGTCAGAGCCCAGCCGTCGCCACGCGGATCCTGCTCGACGGCCACGACGACCGGCACGCCACGGCCAGCGGCGTACTCACGACGAACGATGTGGCCCGGGCCCTTCGGAGCCACCATGAACACCGGATGATCCTCCGACGGCTTGATATAGCCGTAGTGGATGTTGAAGCCGTGCGCGAACGCGATGGCGGCACCCGGCTTGAGGTTCGGCTCGATCTCGTTGGCCCACACCTTGCGCTGGGTCTGATCCGGGGTCAGGATCATGATCACGTCGGCCTCGGCGGCGGCATCGGCCACGGACTTGACGTCCAGGCCCTGCTCCTTGGCGAACTCGACCGACTTGGAGGTCGGGCGCAGGCCGACGACGACGTCGACGCCGGAGTCGCGCAGGTTCAGCGCGTGTGCGTGGCCCTGCGAGCCGTAGCCGATGATCGCGACCTTCTTGCCGTTGAACACGGACAGATCGCCGTCGTTCTCGTACCAGATCTGTGCTGCCATAATGGCACTCCTTTATGTCACTCGGTGTTGAGTTATGAAACTTGTTTCGTTATGTGGCCGGATGGTGCCCGGCCGCGGGTTGCCCCGCCCTGTCTGGTGCTGAGGATTTTGTCCTCACAAACTGCTGACCATTATTACTCGGAACATCCAGTATGCAAAAACAGGCGTTCCATCTTTCGGGCGCTCGAAGCCGTCCAGACGCCTCCCCGCATATGGCTGCGCCATCAACATTGGACGTCGGATGCTCGGACACCCGGCGAACCGCCTACTGACGATAAACCAATAATGCGGCGGCATCCCGGAAGGTTCCACGCCGTGGCGCTCTGACCGATCAGCCGTCGCACTGAATCAGTGTATTTGTCAAAAATGTCAGATATGTCAGATTATGATACACTATCAGTCAAGGAGGTAATCATGACGCTGACCGACTCCATCCCTCTTGCCGAAGTAAGGCCGGATTCCCCGTATCTTGCGTATGGCGACGGAACCGCGCTGCCATTGGATGCCGATGAGTTGCGACTCATCATCAACGCACTCGCAGAACAAGACGAAATGATTACCACCGGCGAAGCCGCAAAAATCCTGCACGTATCCCCGCGTACCGTGGCACGCATTGTGGATGCGGGAGAAATTCCATCAGTCAGATATGGAAGGCTGGGCAATCGCATGGTCTCGAAGCGCGATGTACTCGCGTTTCTGGATAAATCCTCCCAGCGGACATCAGAAGGACTGGATTCCATGCGCACAGCCGCATATCAGGGAGGATTGGATGAACTCGATGGCGCAGCATACATCGCACGCTTCAATTAACGACCCAGAGGTGTTACCGACACCGGAAACGGTAGTGCTCGACGCGAACATCTTTCCTTCCACTTGGCTGACCGATCTTTTCCTTTCCCTTGCGGAACATACCGGCCTTCTCGAAATCATCTATTCCGACACGATTCTCGAAGAGTCCCGTCGCGCAATGATTGACGACCTTGGCTTCGCTGCCCACTGGGTTGACAGATACCTGTCTTCGATCCAGATGGGATTCCCGTATAGTCGCGTGGTGCCCGACCCAGACACGATGCATCGCATCGTGCTACCTGACCCCGACGATAGCCATGTCGTGGCTGCCGCCGTAGCAGCAGGTGCTTCAACGATCGTAACGTACAACCTCGCCGATTTCCCGGAATCCGAACTTGCCCCTTACGCCGTTAAAGCTTTGCACCCCGACCGTGTCCTTACGAAAATTCTCTGCAACCACACCAAACCTGTGGCAGATGTTCTTAGGGAGATAGTTTCTTCGAAAACACGACCACCGCGAACCATGCCAGAAGAGCTGGAGCAGCTACACAGATTAGGATTGCACTCATTCGTCGAAGCCGCCGCTCCGCATGTCCTCTGAGCCGTAATCACGAAGGTAGAGTCTCGCCAAATACCCGTCCTTTTGCACGAATCTCCCGATTCTTGCGTTGTGAGCCCTCACATTCGGACCAAAACATAAGAATCGGGGGATTCGGACAAAAAGACAATGCGTCAGGGGGCGCACCCCTTGCGCGGGCTCATGGAGTGAGCCCGTGCGCAGGCAGGGCGTCAGTGCTTCGCGCGACGATGGCGGACAATAAGCAGACCGCCAGCGGCGAGCACCAGCACGCCGGCCGCGGCGGCGACCACGGCAATGGCCGAACCGGTGGAAGGCATACGGTGAGAACCGCTGTCCGTCTTGTCATCCGAATCGGTGGTCGAGGCGTCACCCTCACCACTGCCAGCGTTGTCGCCGTCCTGATCACCCGTCTGGTCGTCGGGGTTGTCACCGGTTTCGCCGCCAGAGGGGTTATCACCTTCCTCTGAATCGGCCTTCACCAGCTTGCCCTGCGCATCGGCGAGCAACTCAACAGCGGAATCCACGTCGGACTGCGTGGCATCCGTGTTTTGAAGCACGCCTTCCGCAGAGGCCAGCACTTCAGCGAACGCCTTCCACGAATCGGCCGTGTATGCAGACTCGTCCAGCTTGTTCGCGGCATCCACCGCAGCCTCAAGCTTGGACTTATCAACATCCGGAGTCGGGGTATCCTCGGCGTTGACGACCACCTTGAATGTGGCGGCGACACCATCGGCCGCGTTCACGGTCGGAACCACGGTGATGGTGGTCTCGCCCGCCTTGAGCGCGTGGATCCGGCGCGTATCGGTGAGTTTGACGGACCGCGTCTTCGCCTTACCAGCGTTCTCCGTGTCTTCCACGGTCGCGACGGAAGCATCGGAGGAGGTCCAGGTCAGCGTCGGATCGGTGGAATCGATCGGGTCGATGTTCACGTCCACATCCACGCTGTCGCCTTCGGTCAGCGTCAGCACGCCGTCCTTGAGCCCGTCGGCCTTCGCCGTCAGCGAGGTGATTGCCTTGACCTCACCGCCGTCCGCGGTGGTGTACGTCGCACCGCCGTCCACGGTCGGTGCCACTTGGATGTAGTCGAAGTTCGGCGCCCAGCCGCTGGGCTTGCCGTCCTTGGAAGCGGAACCGCTGCCGTCAGAGTTGGAGAACTTCAGCGTGTTCGTGCCCTTCTTGAGATTCACACGCACCGAGGTGGTCCAGATGTTGTTCCAGCTACGGGTGTTGGCGAAGACGAGATGCTTCGCTTCGCCGCCGTTCACGGACATATCCGCCCAACGGTTGACGATCTGCCACGTGTTGTTGTCCGTATACTCCCACTGGGAATAGCCGATGGTCACCGTATAGTTGCCGTCGGCGGGCACGGTCACGTTATTGAACTGGAACCAGTTGTTCGCGCCGTTGCCGACGTTGCCGACGATCTTCTGGTTCGACGCGTTGTTATTGTTGCTGACGTTGGCACTGCCGTTGAAGGTGTTCGAGGAGGCTTCGGCCTCGTACCGTGTCACCGAGGAATCATCGGCACTATTGATGCCCAACGAGTCGATGAGCACGCCCTGCGCACCGAATCCTTCCACCGTGAACTGGTTGAGGCCCAACGGCAGGTAAACACGAATCTTGGCGGTCTGCCATGTGTTGGCATCCTTGGTTTCCGGCAGGTTGAGCGTCACATCCTGCACGTCGTTGCGCGCCGTATTCTCGCTCGGATTGATCTTGAGCGTCACGTTGCGCGTGGCGGACTGGCCTTCGACCTTCGGGGCGCTGTACCTGAGCGTCACCTCGCTGTAGCCGTCCTTCGTGGAGTTCACGAAGAAGTCGCTGGAAGCCGCCTCATCAGTACCGGACACGTAACCAGTGCCGCTATAGCCGGTGGCGTTGCCATAGTTCACTGTGGCGGTGCCGTTGCGACGGGCGTATTCGGCCTCGACGGTGTCCTTCGCTACCGCGCCCTGGGCCGTGGCAGGCGTGACGACCGCGTAGTAGGCGCTGTCGCCTTTGAGGTTGTTCAGTGCCAAACTGGCATGGCCATCGGCGATGGCAAGATCCTGATCGACCACGATGTACGGGCCGTCAGAGGCGGCAGGCACGCTCTCAGCCACGTTGTCCATATCCGCAGGGGCCGTGAAATCGGTGGCATAGACGGTCACGTGAGCACCGTTCGGATACTTGTCCTGCAGGGCTTCAAGGTTCAGTGTTGTGTTGAATTCGGCCTCATTGGCACCGCCCAGCAGAATCTGGGTCTGATTACTACTCGCATCATAGGAGGCGAGCACCTGCGGCTTGCCGTTCTCATCCGACAGATCGACCTTGAGCAGGTCGCCTTCCATCAGACCGTACCAGTAGTACAGCCAGTAGGAGCCGGTCACCTGGTTGTTGTGGGTGACGAGCCAGTCGAGGTCGCCGGCCGGATACCAGTAGGGCAGGGCACCCTGCGCACCGGTCTTCTCAAAACGAGCGATGTATTGCAGCAGACGCCCCGGCTTGACCTGTTCGATGGCGTTGCCGTTATTGTCCTTCCACGCGTACTCGTTGATGCTGACCTTGATGTTCTGACCCGGCTGGAGCGCGGTGCCCTCCGGATACTCGTAGCCGTCGAGGATGGTTTTCTCCAACGCCTTCCACTGCTGGAAATTGCTCAGATAGCTGCCGAAGCCGGAACCGAGCTCATGCCAGGTCACCACATCAGGCACTGTGCCGTTGGCCTTGGCGTGGTTGAAGAAATCCCTATAGAACGTATTGTTCCAACCCGAGTTGTTTGGGCCACCGATGCGCGCGGCGGGATACACCTCGCGGATGGCACTGACGACCTTGTCCCAATCCTCGAAGAACCTTGTGCGGACGCTGTCGTACTGGCTGCTGTAGTTCGTCAGATTGTAGTAGTTCTGGTCACTGATGTCCGGCTCGTTGAATGGAATCCAGACAATGTCATCTTTGTATTCGGGGTACTTGTCGTTGAAGGTCTGGACCATGGTCTTGACCTTTTCCACATAGCTATTGATGCTGCCGTCGCCGTAGGCCGCGTAGGGGAAGCCCTCGTAGGCCTCCTTCATATAGACCTGAATCTCGCCACCGCCGTTGCGCTTCCACTGGTCGGTGGTGTTCATCACATCGCCGTTGGGGTGCTGCACGCCGTTCGGCGACTTGCCGACGTGCACGCTGTCCTCGTCCAGGTTCAGACCGGCCAGCGTGGTGTCGCTGGAGATGCCGTCATCGGTCAGACCGTACAGGAAGCCGGTCGAGCCATGGAAGATCTGGCAATCGGTGTTGTTGGAGTTCTCCGTGCATCCTTTCTGATCAAGATGCACTGTCACCGTAGGGTTTTCGATGGCGTAGGCCGGCACGGCCGCGCCGAACGCCAATCCCCCGCCCAGAACGGCGGCCGCCGCCAATGCGGCCAGCGGTTTCGGACTTCTCATCTATACTTCTCCTTTGAATCGGGTTTCTTGTCTGGTTACCTGATTACTCCGCAGACGGCTTCGACTGCGGATGGTGGAGCGACCGCGAATCGTTCCACCACATTCTTGATGCAGATAATGCTCCCGCAGCCATCAACGGCGGCTGCGGGAGCATTATCGTCAGCGCGTCTCGCGCACCCACACCTGCATCTGGCCTTCGGCGCGGTTGCACCAGGCGTAGTATGGGATCAGCGTCAGCTGTTGCTCGTGCTCCGCAAGCGGCGCTTCGGCGGTGTAGTACTGGCCGGTACGCTGCGTCTCGAAGCGCCGGCCCTCCACGGTCAGCACCTCCACGCCGTCCAGCAGGTCGGCGTCGTAGCGCTCCTCGACCTCCGCGTCCACGCTCATGCCGTCCAGCCACAACGGCCCCTCGTTGTCGCACTGCTCCATGCAGAACACGATTGGGCCACGGGCCACGGCGAGCCTGCCGACATCGCACCGCACGTCGAGCGAGGCGCGCACCTTGCGCACGGCCATGTCCAGCACCAAGTGAATCTCGGTGGTCTCCCCGGACACGTCGATGCTCACGAAACCGTCGGCGGCCTTGAGGTTGACCGGGTTGCCGTTGACCTCCAGGGTCCACCGGGGCGACCATGCGGGGATGCGCACGGCCAGTCGCTTGTTGAGGCGGTTCGGGTTGGCCACGTGGAAGGTGATGTCGCCGCTCCACGGATATTCCTCGCCGGCCTGGGTCTGTTCGACGGTCAGCCCGTCGGCGAACTCGGCCCTGTTGGCAATGAACTGGTGGGCGTAGATCGTATCGCCGGACTCGGTGTACAGGTACCGGTCGAGCGAAGTGATCAGGCGCACCAGGTTGGCCGGGCAGCAGGCGCAGTCGAACCAGCCGGCGCGACGGGTCAGGACGTGGTGCCTGGTCGGGTTGCCGGCCGAGGCCGCCGGATCGGCCTCCAGCGGGTTCACGTAGAAGTACCGCGTGCCGTCGAGCTGGATGCCGGAGAGCATGCCGTTGAACAGTTCGAGCTCCATCACGTCGGCCACCGAGCCGCGCGGCCGGATCTCCATCAGGGCCTTGCCGTAGAACAGCATGGCCACGGAGGCGCAGGTCTCGCCGTAGACCAGGTCGTTGGGCAGGTCGTCGTCGAAGCTGAAGGCCTCGCCGACCTGGGTGGAGCCGACGGCGCCGGTCACGTACATGCGGTGGTCGACGATGTTGCGCCACAGCCGCTCGGCGGTGTCCAGCATCTTCCGGTCCTCCAGCAGACGGCCGACCTTGGCCACGGCCACGGCCAGGTACAGCAGGCGCACCGCGTGGCCTTCGGCCTTGGCCTTGTCGAGGATCGGCTCGTCGGCCACGAAGTACTTGAGCGGCATGTGCATGTCGGTGTAGAACTGCGGGCCGCCGGCCTTGTCCTGCTCGTCGTAGAACTCGGGGTCGATGCCGCGCACGCGGATGAACCACGCCGCCAGGTCGAGCCAACGACGCTCCCCGGTGACCTCGTACAGCCGTGCCAGGGCCAGTTCGATCTCCGGATGGCCGTCCGGGCCATGGATCTGGCCGGCCGCGTCGCCGAAGTGGCGGTCGATGCAGTCGGCGGCGCGTTCGGCGATGTCCAGGGCGCGGGGGGAGCCGGTGGACTCGTAATGCGCCACGGCCGCCTCGATGAAGTGGCCCATCGTGTACAGTTCGTGGCTCCAACGCAGGCCCTTGAACCGTTGGTCGGCCGGCAGGTCGATCTCGAACTTGGTGTCGAGGTAGCCGTCCTCGTCCTGCAGATCCTCGAACAGCCCGATGGCCTCGTCCACCTTGGCCTCGATGTCGTCGATGTCGAAGCCCTCGTCGCGCATCCGCAGCGTGTAGCTGGCGGCCTCCAGCCATTTGGACACGTCGGTGTCCTGGAAGGGCTGGCCGCTGAACGCCCCGGACTCGCGCCCGGCGGCGATGCGCAGGTTGCGCAGGGAGTGGCTGAACTGGCTGCCGTTCTCACCCCAGGCGGCGCCCTCGGGCACGTCCACCGGCACCTCGTCGTTCAGCGCACGCCACTGGTAGGGCAGCGCGTTGTCCACGGTCATCGTCCGATAGCGGTGCCAGAACCGCGAGGTGATCGTCACCTTGGGGCTCGTGGTCTGATCGGTCATGATTTGTCTTGCCTTTCTTGAAGCTCGTCCCACCGGACGGTCAGTCCTTCATGCCGCTGGTCTTGATGCCTTCGGTGATGTACTTCGAGCAGAAGATGTACATCAGTGCCGGCGGAATGATCATCAGCATCGAGAAGGCCATCTGCAGGTTCCACATTGTCTTGGACGCGCCTGCAGAGGTCTGCACGAACGAGGTGAGCACGCCGAGCGTCAACGGCTTGAGATCCTCGGAGTTGATGTACACCAGCGGAGAGAACAGTTCGTTCCACCAGAAGCTGGCCGACATGATGCCCACGGTGATGAAGATCGGCTTGCCCAGCGGCACGATGACCCGCCAGTACGCCTGCCACCGGCTGCAGCCGTCGAGCATGGCCGCCTCATCGATCGACTCGGGGATCGAGACGAAGAACTGGCGGAACAAGAACACATTGTACGGCTGGGCGAAGAAGCTCGGCAGAATCAGCGGCCAGAACGAATCCAGCATGCCGAAGCTGCGGAACAGCAGGTACTGAGGGATGACCAAGGCCGCGGACGGCACCATCATCGTGGCCAGAATGATGCCGAAGATCACACCGCGCCCCTTGAAGTGCATACGGGCCAGCGGGTAGGCCACCAAGGCGCTGGTAAGCAGGGTGCCGAGTGTGTTGAACACCACGAGGATCAGCGTGTTGCGCAGATAGAGCAATGTGTTGGGGTTCTTCAGCACCTCGATGTAGTTGCCCCATTGCGGGTCGCTGGGGAAGAACTCGGGAGGCCAGGCGGAGATGCCGTTGATGGTCTTGAGCGAGTTAACGAAGATCCAGTAGATCGGGAAGAACATGAACAGCGCCATTAGAATCATGGCGATGTACTGCAACACCTTTACGTATTTAGGAGTGTGATACATCGTTCCTTCTCCTTAATTACTTGCGATCCATGAGCCGGAATTGCAGAATGCTGATGAGACCGACGATGATGAACAAAATCACCGACAATGCTGAAGCCTGGCCCATGTTGAAGCTCTTGAACGCCTTGTCGTAGATCAACAGTCCGATGACTTTGGTGGCATTGCCGGGGCCACCGCCGGTCAACGGGTAGAGCAGCGAGAACGCGCTGTTGAACGAGTTGACGGTGCAGGAGACCACGTTGAACAGCATCATCGGGGCAATGCCCGGAATGGTGATGTGGATGAAACGCTTCCACGCGCCTGCGCCGTCAAGCGCGGCAGCCTCGTACAATTCCTGCGGCACGTCCTTCAGAGCGGCCGAGAACACCAGCATCTGCTGACCAGTCTGGAAAGTGAAGATCGAAGCGACCGCCACCATCACCCACACAAAGGTTTGGCTGCCACCCCAGTTCGGCGGGTTCTCCACACCAATGCATTTGAGTACGTAGTTGATGATGCCCAGCTGCGGATTGAACATCAGCACCAGACAGCCGGCCATGACCACGGACGGCATGATGGTGGGCACATAGTAGAAGAACTGGAACAGCCCCTTGAACCGGACCTTGAAGTTGAGTAGGACGGCAAGCAGCAGTGAGAAGAGAATCGAGACCGCCACGTTAATGACGGTGAAGATGAACGTTGCCAGCAGGGTCTGACCCAGTTCGCCTTGGCCGCTGAGCATGTCTTTGTAATTCTGCAGCCCCACGAACTGGGGATCACCCATAAGGTTCCACTTGGTCAGGCTCAGGTAGAAGCTGAACGCCAATGGAAAAGCACTGAAAACGAGGAATCCAATGATCCAAGGACTCAGGAATCCCCACGCCGCCCCGGTATCGGAATGCATCTTTCCTCTCCTCGCCCGGACGGTCCGAGAACGCGACGTAATCGTTGCCATGATTATTTCTCCTCCAATAGCAAGGGCCGCGCCCCTCATCGACAGCCGATGAACGGCGCGGCCCTCACGAGAATCAGGATTGGGGTACCGACGTCACTGGGCGTCAGTGATCTCCTTGTTTGCCTTGTCGACCTGGGCACCGGTCACCTCATCGAGAGAGGTCTGGCCCAACACATAGGCATTGAACTGGTCGTACAGATCGAAGGTCGGAGTAGAGCTCACCATGGTGTAGCCGAGCCTGGCTTCTTCGGTGGACTGAGTCAACACATCCCAGTTGCTCGGGCCATGCTTGCCTTCGACACGGTAGTAACCGTCGCTCATCATGGACTGGAACGCAGGGGCATTGCCGAGCTGCTGCGACATGGCTTTCTGGCCTTCCTTGCTCATGAGGAACTTGACCAGCTTCTTAGCCGCATCCTTATGCTTGGAATTCTTCGAGATGGTCCAGAAACTCGTGTGCAGAGAGTTGTACTTCCTACCACCCTCCGGCGTGGGGATGGTGGCGATATCCCAGTTGAAGTCAGCATCCTTGTAGGTGCTCACCAGCCAGGTGCCGCCCATGGTCATCGCAGCCTTTCCGGCGGCGAACATGTCGGAGACCTTGGAACCGGAAGCTGGCTCCGGCTGCCACTTATTGTCCACCAGATTCTTCTGGAACTCCAGTGTTTCCTTGAGACCGTTACCGAACGACAGCTTACCGTCCTTGACGACATCATCGCCGGCGGCGCCGATCAACGAATACCACACGCCGTTGAAGGTCGGGGAGTCCGAACCATACTGACCAGTCGACGCGTCCGTCAGCTTCTCGGCGGCTGCGGTGTAGTCGTCCCATGTCCAATCATTGGTCGGATACTCCACGCCGGCGGCGTCAAACAAGTCCTTGTTGTAATACATGATCTCGGTTGCGAAGCCCTGCGGAAAACCGTAGTATCCATCGACCTGATTGGTGATGCCCTTAACCGCCGGCTGGAAATCATCCTTGTCGATGCCGAGGTCGCTCAACTGGTCATCAAGCTTTTCCAGCACGCCATTCTGCGCAAAACGCACGTAATCGGCCTCCTGCACCAGCATGACGTCAGGCGCCGTGTTGCCGACAATCATTTGATTGAGCTTGGTGTTGTAGTCATCACCCGGAACCCTGATTTCCTTGACCTTGATATCAGGGTTCTGCTTGATGAACTCCTTGATCGAATCCTGCTCATCGTCCCAGTAGGATACCGTCAACTCATCATCCGAACCACCATTGGAGGCGCCGTTGGAACCGCAGGCGGCCATCGAGCCAAGGGCCGCGACGGCCGCGATGGAGGCGACGATGCGCTTCGCGGTACCCGAGAAGTGAACGTTCATGATGTTTCCTTTCTGATTCAGCCCCGCACCCGTTACCGCTACCGGCTCTCCGTTGAGGATGCGGGTCGCTGTTGGTTATTAATGTATGGCGCGGCGGATGCCGGGGTCCCGCATTTGCACGGGACGGAAACGTTTCCTAGGATGGATGCATGGCATCGCGTGTGACATTGAACGACATCGCCGCGGCGGCGAACGTGTCGAAAGCGACCGTGTCCAAGGCGCTGAACGATACGGGGCAACTCTCCGCCCGCACACGCCGCGTGGTGCTCGCCGCCGCCGATCGGCTCGGGTACGTCCGTCCCCGGCCTATGACGAGGTCCAGATCCGGTCTCATCGGCCTGGTATCCGCCGATCTGGACGGTCGATTCGCCACACCGGCGCTTACCGGCGCCGAGAACACCCTGGGCGCGGCCAGCCACGCCGTGCTGCTCACCAATTCACGCGGCGACCCGAAATTGGAGCGCGCCCACATCGACCAGCTGGCCGCCCGCGGCGTGGACGGGCTGCTGATGCTGGGCGGTGAGACCGACGCCCGCCCGCCGGTCAGACCGAGCACCGCGCTGGACATCCCTATCGTGTACGCCTACGCGCCGTCCACCGATCCCAACGACTGTTCGGTAACCTGCAACAACGTGGCCGCCGGCGCCGCCGCGATCGACCATCTGCTGAGCCGCGGACGACGCCGCATCGCCATCATCGCGGGCCCGGAATACTACCAGGCCACGAAGAACCGTCTGGTGGGGGCGGCGAGGGCGATGAAAGTCGCGGGACTGCGGCTCGCCGTCCCCACCCGGTACGGCAACTGGCACGAGTCCTGGGGACGCACCGCGACGAACCTCATTTTGGAAAGCGGCGTGCCAATCGACGGCATCTACTGTCTCAACGACATGCTGGCCCGCGGCGCCATCGAGACCCTGATGGACTGCGGGCTCGACGTCCCCCGCGACGTGGCGGTCATCGGGCATGACAATTGGGCCGTCACCGCCACCGAGGGACCTGTTCCGATCACCTCGTTCGACAGCAACCTCCAGGAGATCGGCCGCCGCTCGGCACGTCTCCTGCTCGACATCATCCGCGGCAACCCCCGCCACGGCACGATGCTGATCGGCTGCTCCCTGGTGGTCCGCCAATCCACCGTGGCCCGCTGACCGTGATGACGTCGGGACACCGACCGCAACCCTGAGTGGCAGCTCAGCCCCAAACAATCCGTATCTGTCACTCAGGGTTGCAGCGTTGCGGCGCCCTCACCAACGCATCAGGATTCAGGACCGCGGCGCGAACGAGATCTCGAAGGTGCGGGACACGTATACGCCCGCCGGCACCCGGACCACCAGCTCGCCGCGGCCCGCGTCCCAGTGCACCGGCCACGACTCGAAGCCCTCGGTCGGGTACACCGCTGCCACGGCACCGGCACGGCCGCGCCAACGGCGCAGGTCGAGCCGCACGTCACCGCCCTCGCCGCCGCGATTCCACACGGTGACCAGCGCCGTATCGCCGCAATCCAACCCATAGGCGAGCAGCGGGTCGTCCCATCCGGGCAGGCCCAGCGGCCAGAACGGCACGGATTGGCCGATGACCGGCTGCACATGGCGACGATACGCCTTGACGCCCTGCCGGACAATGTCCAGCTGCCCGGCGTCCATGCGGTTGAGGTATCCGGACAGGAAGAACCGCCCCAGGAACGTGGTGTTGATGTTGAACGCCGTCTCCTCGTCGGTCATGTCGGACTGGGGGTACGCCCAACTGGCGGCCTGTTCGGGCAGCACCATCATCGGGGCCGCGGCCGCGATGACCGGGTACAGTCTCCAATCCTGCTGGTCGGAGGTGGACTGCACCTGGAAACGGCCGGTCTGGGCGAAATCCTCACGCATGCCGCCCGACGAGCAGTTCTCCAGAATCAGGTCCGGATAGCGGCGGTGCAGGCTCTCGATCCACGCGCTGTACGCGCGGTTGTGCCCCAGCAGGCCGTCGCCGGGGGCGTCGGCGTCATAGTCGGTGCCGGAACCGGGAGAGACGTTGTAATCGAACTTGAAGTACCCGATGCCGTACTCGGTGACCAGACGATCCACCACCGCATCCACATGAGCGCGCGCCACCGGGTCGCGGAAGTCGAGCAGGTAGCGCGAATGCTCCATCACGCGGCGACCGCGGCGCTGGAAGAACGCCGAATCCGGCAGACGCTTGGCAACAGGCGAATCGACGCCGACCACCTCGGGCTCCAGCCAGATGCCGGGCACCATGCCGGCGGCCTTGATGGCGTCCACAACCTCCACAATGCCCTTCTCGCCGGGGAATCGGGTCTTCGACGGCATCCATTCGCCCACGCTCGGCCACCAGTCGCCCGAATCGTCATACCAGCCGCAGTCGATGACGAAGATCTCCACGCCGGTCTCGCCGGCGGCCTTGATCAGCGGCAGTTCCTTCTCGGTGGTCGGGTCGCCGTTGATGGTGTTCATGTAGTCGTTGAACACGGTGCGCGTCACGGCATGGTCGGGGTGCGGGGCGCGCATGACGCGGCGGTAGTCGGTCACGCGGCGGACCGCGGCGTCGAAATCGCCGGCCAGCGTGAACGAGGCGGGCACGGTGGTGAAGGATTCGCCAGGCTTCAGGTCACGGCACCAGCCATGGTTCTCGTTGGTCGGGCCGGACAGGGCGATGCCGCCGTCCACGGTGTCGTCCTCCACATCCCAGCGCCACGCGCCGTTGTGCTCGACCTGGAACAGCCACGCCAGACCGAAGGTCTTGGATTCCAGCACGGCCAACGGCAGATGCATGCCGGTGGACCACGTGCCCGAGGAGACGACCTGATGCCCCTGCCGCGGGTCCACGCCCGTGAGCTCCTGGGAGATGACCGGCAGCAGGTCGTTCACCGGACGGCGCGACCAACGACCCTCGGCCAGCCAGTCGGACCGGCCTTCGAACAGATCCCACGCCCGTGCGTCGGGTACGACCCCCTCCGGTGCGCCGAACGCCGAACTCCAGCTGGTCACGAAATCCACCAGCAGCGGGGCTGCGCCAGTATTGGTCACCGTCACATCGGTGCGGACCATCGCCACACGCTCGTCGACCTCGTAGCGCACCAGCGCCTCGATGCCGCGGACGTCGTCTCCGAGCGTGACGGCCAGCGTGTGACGGGTGCCCTCAACGGTCGCCCGGTGGCCGCGGTACCGCAACGCCAGACCGATGCCGGTGTGGGTGAGCCTGTTGCCGGCCGGCACGTGGCCGTCACCGGTCGTGATGATTTCGGCGATCGGGGTGGTTCGGTCGAATCGGGTCTTCACATCATTCATCTGCACGCTCTGCACGGCGACCGGCCGGTCGTCGCCGTATGCGAAGGTCATCGTCACCGGTCCTGCGGTCCAAGTGAAAGTCTGGGACATCGTCATCTCCATTGCTTCGAATCTGGCCACGCATCGGGCATGGCCAGCCGACGGCCATCTCACCGCCATGGCTCATAGGCTATCGGAGCGCCGGCGGATGACGACCGGTAACACGATCCAACGGAAATGTTTCCGCGGCCCTGCCCTTGATGACGACGCGGCCCGGGCGAGGCCGGAGGCACGCAACACGCCCATGGTGGTGGCAAACCTACCCCGGAGGTTTGCCGATTTCGGCCTTATTCCGCCGACCCCGGCGAACTTCGGCCCCACCTTTGCCGCACCTGCGGCGTGTCGCGGCGTCGGACACGTCCACATATATATGAAGGCCGCCAGCTCCAAGGCTGGCGGCCTGATTACATCACACAAGGCCGGCTCCGGCGACCGACGCGCTTCACACGTCCTTCGCGGCCGTAGGGGCCGCTCACCTCGCCTACGCAGACCCCACCGGGGTCTGCGCTTCACGGCTCAGCCACCGGGCTTCCTCTACGGCCGCCTCGCGTGCAATGACCTGTGAAATTCCCTGCGGGAATTTCTGTCATTGCACCTGTGCGCGAGCGATCTTGCCGTTGAAGGACTCGGCCTCGTCGGCATCGGCGGCCGGGCCGTTGTTCCAGGAGAACATGGCGCGCAGCTTCGGGCCGACCTCCTCGATCTTCTCGTGGCTGAACTTCTCCTGCAGCTGCTTGAACTTCGGGGCGCCGGCGGCCTGATCATCCATGAACTCCTTGGCGAAGGAGCCGTCCTGGATGCGCTTGAGCTGATAGCGCATGCGGTCCTTGGTGGACTCGTCGACCACGGTGGAGGTGAAGTCGCCGTACTGAGCGGTGTCGGAGCAGGACCAACGGGCCTTGTTCAGACCGCCCTCGTTCATCAGGTCAACCAGCATCTTCAGCTCGTGGCACACCTCGAAGTAGGCAATCTCCGGCTGATAGCCGGCCTCGGTCAGCACCTCGAAGCCCGCCTCGACCAGATGGTTCACGCCGCCCATCAGCACGTCCTGCTCGCCGAACAAATCGGTTTCGGTCTCCTCCGTGAAGGTGGTCTTGATGGCGCCGGCGCGCAGCGCGCCCAGAGCCTTCGCATACGCCAGGGTGATCCCCCAGGCATCACCGCGCGGATCCTGCTCCACGGCCACCACAACCGGCACGCCACGGCCGGCCGCATACTCGCGGCGGACGATATGGCCCGGGCCCTTCGGGGCCACCATGAACACCGGATGATCCTCCGACGGCTTGATGTAGCCGTAGTGGATGTTGAAGCCGTGCGCGAACGCCAGAGCGGCACCCGGCTTCAGGTTCGGCTCCACCTGCTCCTTATAGACCTTGGCCTGATACTGATCCGGCAGCAGGATCATCACCACATCGGCCTCGGCGACGGCATCCTCGATGGACTTGACCTCAAGGCCCTGCTCCTTGGCGAACTCCACCGACTTGGAGGACGGACGCAGGCCGACGACCACGTCCACACCCGAGTCGCGCAGGTTCAGCGCGTGTGCATGGCCCTGCGAGCCGTAGCCCAGGATCGCGACCTTCTTGCCGCTGAGCACGGACAGATCGCCGTCGTTTTCATACCAGATCGTTGCTGCCATAATTGGCGCTCCTTCTTGATCGTTGTCGCGCCGCCCTCTTTTGCTGGCGGCGTGCCGGGCGCGTTCGGCGTCCGAAACTTGTTATCGCCCGGCATCCGATCAGAGTCGTCCGACGTGATCGGGTGCCACTGTTGCGGCCCGTTCTAGTACCGCAACCGAAATATTGGATGGTGATGTTCGCATACTGACCGACCGCCGTAGGCAGACCGGATGGCTGATGCGGACACCTGGTGGGGGAAAGGGAGGTTTTGTCCGAATCAGTGGATCCTTACGTTTTGACCGGAACGTTACCGCTCGCAACGTAAGAATCTGGGGATTCGGACAAACCCCGTCCGTCACTTGGTGAAATCGACGTCCTTGGTCTCGCGGCAGGTGACCACGGCGATCAGACAGCAGACCGCCATCACGCCCAGGTACAAGCCCACGGACTGCACGCCCCAGTTGGCCGACAGCCAAGTGGCGATGGTCGGTACGAAGGCCGCACCGACGATGGCGGCCAAGTTGTAGCCGATGCCGGAGCCGGTGTAGCGCACGTTGGCGTCGAACAGTTCGGGCAGGAACGCGCCGATCGGACCGAAGGCTGTGCCCATAAGCGCGAAGCCGACGCACAGGAACACCATCACGGCCACAAAGTCGCGCTTGCCCTCACCCATCAGCAGGTAGGGGAACGCCACCGCGAACACAACGAGCGCCACCGACGAGAACGTCAGCACGCGGCGCCGGCCGATCCGGTCGGCATACACGCAGGAGAGCACGATGAACAGCGCAAACACGCACACGGCCACCATCAGCATGAGCAGGTACTCCTGGTTGGTGAACCCGAGGCCGCCGCCGCCCTGACCGACCGGCTTGGTGCCCCAGGCCAGCGACCAGGTGGCCAGCGTGTAGAACAGCGTATAGGTCACGGCCACCAGGAACGTGGCCTGCAGCACCTGCACCCAGCTCTTGCGGAACACCTCCACCACCGGGGCCTTGACCACCGCGTTGCGCTCCTGCGCCATGCGGAAGATCGGGGTCTCCTCCATGTGCACGCGCACCACCAGGCCGACGACCACCAGCACGGCCGACAGCAGGAACGGCACACGCCAGCCCCAGGTCATCATCGCCTCAGAATCGTTGAACGCCTCCAGCAGGAAGAACGTGCCGTTGGACAGGAAGAAACCGATCGGCGCGCCCAGCTCCGGGAAGGAGCCGTACAGTGCGCGCTTGTCTTCAGGCGCGTTCTCGGTGGCGACCAGTGCCGCGCCGGACCATTCGCCGCCCAGGCCGATGCCCTGGATGAAACGCAGCAGGCAGAGGATGGCGACTGCACCAACGCCGACCTGATCGTAGGTGGGCAGGCAGCCAATCAGGAAGGTGCCGACACCCATGGTCATCAGGCTGACGACCAGCGTGGTCTTGCGGCCCATGCGATCGCCGAAGTGGCCGAAGATCAGCGAGCCCAGCGGGCGGGCGATGAAGGCGACGGCGAAGGTCAGCAAGCTCATCAGCAGTGCGACGGTGGGGTTGTCCTTCGCGGAGAAGAAGATGTGCGGGAAGTAGTTTGCCGCGGCGGTGCCGTAGGCGTAGAAGTCATAGAATTCGATGGCGGTACCGACCATCGACGCGGCGATCACGGTCTTGACCGAATCGCGTACCAAGGTAGCGGCTTTACCTGCCGCCTGCCCTAAGCCAGTCTCTTCGACTGCTGCAGTCATTGTTACTCCTGTTTTGCTCTCGTTCACTCTCATCGGCGGGCGATTATTTCGCCCCACAGGGAGGTTGTTGTTCTGTCGCTGTGTTGTTGCCGTGTACTGTCCGCTACCGTTTCCGTCTGCGGGATTCTGCCGTAAGCCTTGTGAGCGCAACAAAAAAAGCCCCGCATCATGCAGGGCCGTGCCGATTGTGTCAGCTTGATTGGCCCTGCCTTCGTTGACGGGGCTTCAAGCATCAGTGCCGAATTAGTCCGCCAGCGAAGACGGGCTAATAATTCGTGCGGATACAAACGCAGAAGCATTGAATCCAGTCATCGCGTGGCCTCCTTTCGGTATTTCCTCAGGCCGTTCGACCTGAACTGGAATGTAAACATAGGTTTGTATGTCTTGCCAATCCAGCAAGGGTTCACATTGTGGACATTGTGACGTAGGAGTCATGTGAGATGGGTGACTGTGGGCGGCCGTGACTCGGCTCCCCTCAGTCGCCTACGCCGCCAGCTCGGCCGCAATTACAGACGGGCTACCGCCCGCAGTCTGCCTGCTCGCCTCCCGGCTCGCCTTCGCCTACAAACAGTCCACCGGACTGTTTGCTTCACAGCTCAGCCTCAGAGAGGGGAGCCAAGATAGGAGTCACCGGGTGGTTTCGCCGGGGATGAGGGCTACGGGGATGACTTCTTCGGGAGTGGGTTGGGTGTCAACGTCCGAAGCGCTATCGTTCTTGGACGGAGAGGCGGGGCCACCGTCGGCGGCGATCTGTGAGTCCATGCGGACGGCGAGCGCGGCGGCGATGGCCGGGAAGTCCTGTCGAATCGCGGTCAGGCGTTTGCCGGCGGTTTCGGCCATGAGAGTGCCGTCATAGGCGATGACTTGCAGATCAGCAGGCACCTCGATACCCCGTCGTGAGGCTTCCTGCAATGCCACGGATGCCACCACATCGGAGCCGACGATGGCGTCGACATCAGGATACTGTTCGAAAATGGCGCATGCGGTGGCTTCGTGGGCGGCGATGTCGGCCACGGCGCCGGCTTCCACGTAATCGCAGGCAATGCCGGCATCGGCCAGCAGACGCTCGACGGTGAGATGGTAGCGAATCGTGGGGAACGTGGTGGCCGCAGCGAACTGGGAGCGCGGGCCGCCGACGAGCACCACGTGGCGCGCTCCGGAATCGATGAGCTGGCGAGCAATCAGACGGCCTCCCTGTTCATGATCAGACCGGACGACCGGCACACCCTCACCGAGCGTGCGGTCGAAAGCGACAATTGGCCGATGGATGGAGGTCCAGTAGTCGGCCGGATGCTCGGTGTGGGCGGCCATGATAATACCGTCCATCATGTGCCGCTGCAGCATATCGACGTATTCGCCCTCGCCTTTGTCCGCATCGGCGGTGGAACACAATAGGGTTTTGAGGTCGCGCGCGGCGAACTCGCGCTGCAGATGCGCGGTGAGTGTGGAGAAGAACGGGTGGGCGATGGTCGGCATGATCACGCCGATGGTGTTGGTGCGGTTTCGGTAGAGGTTGCGGGCCAGCTCGTTGGGAATGTAGTTGAGCTGGCGCATCGCGGACTCGACTTTGGCACGCATATCGGCCGAGACGTAGCCGGTGTTGTTGACCACCAACGAAACGGTGCTTAAGGACACCCCTGCCGCTTTGGCTACGTCGCGCATGCCGACCATGGTTTTGCTCCCCTGCGAGTACTGGACTGGATCACTGCTGACCAGTGTACTCGAACCGGTTTATTATTCGGCAGATTTGGTGGTGAGGGTGACGATTCCGGCCAGCAGCACCATGACGATGGCGGACGGGAAGAGCAGGTAATAGCCGAAGCTATGCTCGAAGGCGTTCACCAGTAGCGCGCCGATGATGGCGGCGAGCGCCAGACCGGCCGAGTTGGCGAGCGCATAAATGCCGAGGTCGTGGCCGGCTCGGCGCGGGTCGGGCAAAGAGTCCATCACCAGTTCAAGTCCGAGCGAATCATAGACGCCAAAGGCGAATCCGGAAATCAACGCAAACAGCAGCATGCCGTTTTCACGGGCAGTGCCGGTGGACCAGACGCCAAGGCCCCATGCGAGCGCCAAACCAGCGGCATACAGCAGGCAGGCACCGGCCACCACACGGGCCACGGGAATGTTCTTTTCCTCGATTCGCTCGGAAATCGGCCCGGCGGCCCAGGAGGCGAGCGCGGCACCGATCAATGTGGCCACAGCCATACTGGCAATGAGGAATCCGGCCGGAATGGTCAGCGGCGCGGACGTAAGTACCACGGCCTTGCCATAAACCCAGAAACGTACGAGATACCACAGAAACACACCGGTCAGCCCAACACCGGCCATCATGCACGTACGGGCGGCGAACACCCGGGAGAACTCGGGAGCGTGGGCCGGCGGGCGCAATTGGTCAAGTACCTGACTGCGGTCAAAAAGCTGGTTCGGCTGCTCAGCGCTAGAAGGCTCCTTGGGCAGAATCAATACGGTGGCAATACCGGACACTGCAAATAGCACGGCGGTGTAACTAAACGGCGCAAACGAATTGAACATCACACCAAGCGCACCCATGCACACGCCAAGCGCTTGGCCGAGCATCACACCGATGCCATGCCAGCGTTCGATGCGAGGGCGGAACTTGTCGGGCACCCGTTCGCTGATGGCGCTGGTCAACGGCACGGAAAGCATCGCATAGGCGAACTGTAGGAACACCCAGAAAATACAAAGCACAATGATGCCGATATTCTGCCCCAGAATCAGCGTGATCAGCGCGCACAGCAGACCTCCGCCAACCATCCACGGGGTACGACGGCCCAATGGCGTGCGTGTGCGGTCGGACAACACTGAAATCAGCGGCATCGCAAACATGGAGGCCACTACGCCGACAATCACCAACACGGCCAGGGGCATCGCCAATTCGGTGGCGACGGGCAACGGGCGGCCAGTGGCCGGATTGATGGCGATATGACCGGCAACAGCAGTGTCATAGCCGAACGTACGCGCAATCGCGTTGGGCATGGCAATGGTGTTCAACGCCACCCAAGGTGCGCCGACCAGAATTGAAGCAGCGAAGAAACCCCAGTTGAGTCGGGAGACCTGACCTGCGGTAGGGCGTTGGCCATTGACGGCGACCATGGGATCGCGCATGTCGAGGTAGGCGGACGACATATCCGGCGCGGGAGTGTCCACACTGGCGGCTGCAGCAGCGGCTGCCGAAGAACCGGCGGAAGCCAATCGCACAGCCTGGGCCTCAGGCTGGTCCGCAGAGGCTTCGGGCGGGCGGCGGCGATTCTTGATGGCCAGTCTGGCCACGGCGGCTTTGTCTTCGGGACTTAGGACCTTGTCCAAATCCGGGCGATCATCAATACCCGGACGCACATACGGTTCCAACATGATGCTGCTCTTTCTCTGTTCTGCTGCTCGTCTCGTCGATTCCGGCGGGATGCTTGGGCCGCGCCCGCAGGAGCATGACCTTCAACCCCGCATACGCAAAACCGCCCGGGCGCACTGGCTTCAGTGCACTGCGGGCGGTTTGCTCTCCATGAACCCAGCTTACGCCGGGCGCACTACTTGGAGCGCGCACAGCGGAGTGGCGTTTATGGGCCAACGGTTAGTCGATATCGGCAATCGGCGGGTTGGCGAGCAGATCGCGGGTTTCGTGGTCGCCGGCGGCATCGCTCCAGGCAAGGCTGGCAACCGGGGTGGTGTTGTCTGTGCCGAGGCCGCGTCCGGGCTCGAAGGTGAGGGCGGCCGTGGACGTGCCGTCGGCGGCGGTCCAGCGGAAGGTGATGGACGTGTCGCCATCGACCTCGTAGCTGAACTCGCCATCGAATGCAGGCAGTTCGTTGCGGAACTTGGCCAGGGCGTTCAGGGCCTTGACCACCGGGCGTTCGAGGTTTTCATCGATTTCGGCGGTGGAGTAGTAGTGGCGGTTGATGTCGCGGCCGTTGTTGGTGCGGCGCAGCAGTTCCATGTCGTTGCGGCCGGCGAGCGCGCCCACGTAGTAGACCTGCGGCACGCCCGGCAGGAAGAACTGCACGGCGCGGGCGGCCAAGTAGTGCTGGTCGTTGCAGCCGAGGGCCGAGTAGTACGTGGAGTTGACCTGGTAGAGGTCGAGGTTGGACGCGGCGGCACCGGTGGCGGCCTGGGATTCGCCGTGGGTGTTGGCATGGATGGTGTTGACCAGGTTGTCGACGTCCTCGTCGGGCACGAGGCCCTTGAGGGAGCGGTCGAGCTGGTCGGAGCCGATGTCGATCACGCCGATGCCATCGTGCGTATCGAGCACGGTGACGGCGTTGTTCGGGCGGATCTCGGTCCAGTGGGCCACGGGTTCGACGTGACCGGTGAACAGCGAGTGCAGAAGCAGCGGCGGCAGGGCGAAATCGTAGACGCGGTCCACCTTGGAGGCGATCTCCACCTGCTTCTTGTAATAGCTGTGAACCTCGATGAGGATTTCAAGGCCGCGCTTGACGCCCTCCTCACGCAGACGGGAGATCAGCTTGAACGTCTTCGGAGTCATGAAGCAGCTCGTGCCAGCTTCCTTAGCGCCGTAGCCGACGGCGTCGAGGCGGATGTAGCTGACGTGAGAGGCGGCCATCTGGTCGAAAATCGACATGAGGTATTCCCAACCCTTGTCGGAATCGGTGTCAATATCAACCTGCTGCGGGGTGAAGCTCACCCAGACCAAGCGCGTCTTGCCGGCGAACTTGTAGTGGGTGAACGGCAGGCCCGGACGCGGACGGTAGATGCCGGCCAGGTCCTCTTCGGTGGCGCCGTTCGGGAAGACGGAGCTCATGGTCAGAAACATCGGGTAATACTCGGATTCCTCACCTTTTTCAAGCACGTCTTGGAACTGCTTGGATTCCCAGCTCATGTGGTTGACGATGGCGTCGACCATGATGTTGTGGGTCTTGGAGAGTTCGGCGACGTCGTCCCAGCTGCCGAGACGTTCGTCGACTTTGGTATGGTCGATCGGGTCGAAGCCTGCATCCGCACCATCGAACGGAGTGAAGAACGGCAGGATATGCACGCCGTCATACACGCCGTCGAAGCGGGTGCGCAGGATGTCGGTCATCGAGCTAAGAGTGCCATCGCCGAGACGATCGGCGTATGTGATGAGTTGCACTTTGTTTTTCATGGGACCTCCCTTGGCTCATGGGCGCGGGTGCAATTTGCGTGCGCATCTGCCTGTTTGTTGTTTACGTATTTGCATACTCACGTATGTATCGAACCGGTTCGATATTACCTCGAAAGGGACGTCAATGTCCAGTCGCGCAGTGAAATGCGCGTGTCGAACCGATTAGATGCGGTGTTCTATGCAGCTTAGCCTGTCCGACTCCAATGTGTCCGATTGATAAGGGGCTGCGGACATTTTCTTGGAGATAATCACGCAGCCATTCCTTGGCTTTGACGGTATTGTACCGGGCTCATCCAACCAAGCGACTGTTTGATGCGCTCGTGGTTGTACCAGCGTATGTACTCATCGACCAAGGCGAGCACCTCGTTGCGGGTGTGTTCCTCCCACTTCTCGGGGTAGACCGCCTCGGTCTTCATCCTGCCGAAGAATCCCTCCGCGGCCGCGTTGTCCGGCGAACAGCCCTTCGCGCTCATGGAGCGCGTCAGCCCGAAGCGTTCCATGAGCCCGAGCCATCCGGGCCACCGGTAATGGCATCCACGGTCACTGTTAAACCGATGTCGGTTTAACTCCGACCGCGGCTGCCACTACCGGTGGGACGAATGGATCCGCATCTGCGAGGAGCACGGGCTGATCCGGTCGATGAGCGCCAAGGGATGCAGCCCGGACAACGCGGCCGCCGAGGGGTTCTTCGGCAGGCTCAAGAACGAGTTATTCTACGGGCGGGACTGGAGGGGCGTGGGCTACGAGGAGTTCCGCGAACGCCTGGCCGCCTACCTGACCCACTACAATGAAACCAGGATCAAGAAGTCACTGGACTGGATGAGCCCCGTGCAATACCGCAGAAGTCTTGGACTGGCCGCCTGACCGTCCAAAAAAACATCCGCACCCCCTCCGTGCGATCATGGACGATGCGCTCCGCCTGCGCCATCGCATGATTCCGCACCTCCACACCATGAACTGGCGCGCATCCCGGACAGGCCTTCCCCTGGTGGAGCCCATGTATTGGGGATCGCCCGACATCGACGCCGCATACCACGTTCCCAACGAATACATGTTCGGCACCGAACTGCTGGCCGCGCCCATCACGGAACCGATGGATAAATCCTCCCGACGGGGCAAGGCCGACGTATGGCTGCCGCAGGGCGACTGGTTCGACTTCTTCACCGGGCGCCGGTATAGCGCGTCTTCGCCCAACGGACGGCGCATGACCGTCTGGCGTCCGCTCGACGGAATTCCCGTGTTCGCGAAGGCCGGCGGCATCGTGCCGATGCAGCCCCTGTCCGAGGGGGATTCCATCAACTCCGTCGACAACCCGCAGCATCTGGAGATCATCGTCTTCCCCGGAGCGGACGGCGACTTCACGCTGATGGAGGATTCGGGACATTACTCTCGGCAGATCACCCCGGCGACCACCGCGATCACCTATCGATGGCGCAAGGACGGCGCCACATCCGCACTCACGGTATCGCCAGCCCAGGGAGACGTTCACGCTCTGCCGGCCCGGAGAACATGGGATTTCCTGTTCCGAGGCATTACCGACAGCGACATATCCGTACAGGCCGACGGCGCATCCGTCGATTCGGATCGCCGGTATGATGCCGAAACCCTCACATTGCAGGTAACGGTCGCCGACGTATCCACCCGCAGCGAGATACGTGTCACCATCGGCGACACGACGATGGCCCCCGATCCCCGCATGGAAGACGTCTTCGACATCCTTCGGCATGCCGAAATGCGATATCTGACCAAGGAACAGGCTTATGCCGCCATAACGGAGAACGGCATCGACGCATTGGCCACGATGGATTCACTCGAGCACGTCAGCGGGCCGGACATGGAAGATTGCTCCGATTCGCATATGCCGAGCGCCGTCCGTCAAGCGCTGACGGAGGTGCTGCTCCGATCCTAGCCCGCATGTCGCCTCTCCCGGAATACGCCACGGGAGAGGCGACAGCAGCCCGTCACAGACCCATGTCCAGGCGAACGCCGGGCCGTCAACACGTCGAGGCACGACGCACCAGATCGTAGGAGGTCACATACGTGCGGAACGGATCCGCCGACCCCTCGATGCGCGCGATCAGCATATCCACGGCATGTCGCGCGTAATCATCCACATGCGGGTCGATCGTCGTCAATCCGGGCATGCAGTACTCGGCATCCGGCACGTTGTCGAACCCAATGACCTGCATATCCTGCGGCACGCGCACGCCGCGCCGCTGCAGCTCATGAATCACCCCGATGGCGAGCGCGTCGTTCAGGCACATGACCGCATCCGGACGCGGCGCATCCGGATCGTCCAACAGCCCCGCCACCGCATCGCGGCCGCCGGACTGCACCCAATCCGCGTTACGGACCAGCCGCCAATCGACCTGCAGGCCACGCTCCTCATGGGCCAACACATAGCCGCGGGTACGCATCGTGCTGGTGGTTTCGGGCCGCGACTCGCGGTCGGCATCCGGGCATGCGTTCTCCGCGGTGCCGCCGATCAACGCGATCCTACGGCATCCCGAATCCAGCAGCGCCCCCACCGCGGTGCGTACGGCCTCCACGTTCGGCATCGTGACCCAATCGGCCAGTCCCTGCGTATCGTAATCGCCCACAATCACCAACGGATACGGCTGGTGCAGTATCGTGCGATCCGTGATCGGCGAGCCCATGAAGAAAATCCAGCCGTCCGCGGCCAGCTTCTTCGTCTCCGGGATCGCCTGCGCCAAGCCGCCGGCGCTGTTGTAGGTATCGGTGATCACCGCGTACCCGCGGGAACGTGCCGCCGCCACGATGCTGTCGGCGAGATAGGGCATGAACGGCTGGCAGAAATCGGTGATGGCCAGTCCGATGAGCTTCGTGCCGCCGGTTTTCATGGCGCGGGCGGACACGTTAACGCGGTATCCGAGGCGTTCGATGGCATCCTGGACACGCTGGCGCGTCTCCGGGCGCATACTGCCGGTGTTGTTCAGCACATTCGACACCGTTTTGATGGAGACGCCCGTCTCGCGCGCCACGTCGGTGATGGTCACCCGTTTCGCCACAGCACCCCTCTCGTCGCACCATCGGGCATGTTCCGCACGGTTCAGGCGGAACGCCCGTCTGATTCCAGCATAACGCGTTTTCCCCGGCCGGTCCGGTCCCTTCCGCCCGGCCCGGGAAGCAAGGGCCGTGCGATCCGTCCTTCTCCGGAATGGACCGCGCGGCCCATCGCGTCACTTGATGTGCAGGGCGGTCCAACTCACCGGCGGCAGGGAGACGCGGACCACGCCGGACTCGGCATCGTACATGGCCGACCCGTTGGCGTGCGGGGTCACACGGTTCTGGTCGTAGAGCGTATTCGCGGCGAACAGATCGTCGTCGTGCAGCGTCTGCGCCTCGACGGATGCCGGCTGCGCGCCGTCCTGCAGCCTGATCTCGAACTCGGCGGTCGCCTCGAGCGAACGGTTCACCGCAAACACGGCGAGCGAGCCGTCGGCGCAGCGCACGGCCACGGCGTTCACGCCGTCGACCTCGCCATAGCGCGGCGTATCCACGGTGCCGGCGGACAGCTTCGGCTCCAGCACGGTGCCGCCCTTGGCCAGGCGCGCGGTCACGGAGAACGGGTGGAACGTGGTCTGGCGCCAGGCCGGGCCGCCCGGCTCCGTCATGATCGGGGCGATGACATTGACCAGCTGCGCCAGGCTGGCGGCGCGCACGCGGTCGGCGTTCTTGAGCAGCGTGATCATCAGATCGCCGAACACCACGGCGTCGGCGGCGGTGTAGATGTCCTCCAGCAGACGCGGGGCCACCGGCCAGTTGCCGATGCCCTCGGGGGTCTTGCTCGGCTCCTCACCCTGGTACCAGACATTCCATTCATCGAACGAGATGTACACGTCGTGCGCGCTCTTCAGATGGGCCTTGGTGGCGTCGATGGTGGCGGCCACGTCCTTGATGAAGCCGTCCATATCCACGCCGGAGGCCAGGAAGCTGGCCATGTCGCGCGTGCCGTCCTCCTTGAAGAACGGCTGGTAGTAGGCGTGGCAGGAGACGAAGTTCACGTTCTCGTAGGTCTTCTCAAGAACGGTCTGCTCCCACTTGCCGAAGGTCGGCATGCCATGGGCGGAGGAGCCGCACACCACCAGTTCCACGTCCGGATCGATCTGGCGCATGCCGGCGGCCACGGAGGCGGCGAGCATGCCGTAGTCCTCGGCGGACTTGTGGCCGAGCTGCCACGGGCCGTCCATCTCGTTGCCCAGGCACCACATGCGGATATCGAACGGCTTGTCGGCGCCGTTGGCGCGGCGACGTTCCGACAGCTCGGTGCCGCCGGGCACGTTCGCGTACTCCAGCAGGTCCAGGGCCTCCTGCAGGCCGCGCGTGCCCAGGTTGACGGCCTCCATCAGCTCGTTGCCGCCGGTGGCCTCAAGCCATTCGGCCATCTCGTGCAGGCCGAATTCGTTGGTTTCGGTGGAATGCCAGGCCAGATCGAGTCGACGGGGACGTTCCTGCTTGGGGCCGATGCCGTCCTCCCAGCGGTAGCCGGACACGAAGTTGCCGCCCGGGTAGCGGATGGTGGTGGCGCCGAGTTCCTTGACCAGGTCGATGACGTCCTTGCGGAAGCCGTGCTCGTCGGCGGTCGGGTGGTCGGGCTCGTAGATGCCGGTGTACACGCAACGGCCAAGGTGCTCGACGAACGAACCGAACAGACGATTGTTGACCGGAGCGACCTCAAAATCGTCATCGACGACGAGACGTGCGGTCAGATGGTCCTGCTGGGGCATGGGATTCCTTTCTACATATCTGCATGCACTCTGCATACGTGACACGTATCCATACAACGATGTACCGCGGAGGCGCGGGCGGCCGGGGACATCCGTGTGACAGCCACCAGTGTAGTACAACCTTGTACTGACTGCCGGAAGGCGTGTCGCAGAGACGGCTGAGACCTTTTGGCGCACCACTGCAGCAAAAAAGATCCCAAGAAGTCGAATTACAGTCCCATCCGACGCATAGCCACCGTGAACATACGGCAAAAGGCATCAACCACGTCACCCGTCCACCCGCTACATTCACAAGCAGTACCGCCCACTCTGCATCATTCGCATATGCAAAGGCCGCGAACCGTACGATGACGGTTCGCGGCCCCCTGACATGCCATTAGGCCACCCGGCTCGCACCGGCTGTTCGGCCTGCCGGCTCAGCCCTCGCGCTTGGGCGCCTGGCTGGCCACGCGGGTCAGGCGCGGCGGGCGGCGCGTGGACACGAACAGTGGCTGCACCTCGACCAGCGGGTTGTACGGCGCCAGGCCGAACCACTTGACCGGGGAACCGGCCACGCGGCGGATCGCGTACTTGATCTGCAGCGAGAGGGCGCCACGGCCGGAGACCTTCGACTCGGGCATCAGCGCCTTGTGGATCACCACGTAGCGGATGGTGCCGATGCCGGGATCGGCGTCAAGCTTCGGGTAGATCGACTGCTGGTTCGGCAGCTCGCCGGTCTTCTCCAGATCGTGCATGATCTGATGCAGGTAGGCCGGGATGGACTGCGAGACCTTGAAGCCGAGGCGGATGCGCACACGGAACAGGTAGTCGGTACCGAAGCTCTCGACCGAATACTCACGGGTGAACGGCTCGTCGGTGGTCTCGACGGCCACCGCCCACCATGCGCGGGCGCGCTTGGGGTGGTCGGCGAAGATCGAGAAGAAGATGTCCGTATCGAGACGCTTCAGGTCCGGATCGCTGGTCAGGTAGACGATGTTGTCCGCGAACCGGTGGATGCGGCTATCGCCGTGCAGCTTGTCCAGCGCGGGGAGGAAGTCCTTCGGCATCATGTGCCGACGCTGCGAGCGCTCCAGCTTGGTGCCCTCGTTCCACGTGTACATGATCATGAGGATCGCCAGCGTGAGCAGCAGCGTGAACCAGCCGCCGTGCAGGAACTTGGCCATCGAGGCGGCGAAGAACAGGACCTGGATCGCCAGGAACACGATGGTGAACACAACGGTGCCGAACTTGTTGCTGCGGTGCCACAGGTAGATGCCCAGCAGGATCGTGGTGGTGATCATCGTGATGGTCAGTGCCAAGCCGTAGGCCGCCGAGATATGTTCCGAATCGCGGAACAGCAGCAGCACGGCCAGCGTGGCCACGCACAGCACCACGTTGACGACCGGAATGTACAGCTGGCCGCGGGTACGGGCAGGGTAACGGACCTGCAGATGCGGCATCCAGTTGAGGCCGGTGGCCTCGGAGACCATGGTGAACGCGCCCGTAATCAGCGCCTGGGAGGCGATGATGCCGGCGGTGACCGACAGCACGACGGCCACATAGCGCACGTTCGGATCCATCATCTGGAAGAACGGGTTGATCCCCTCGGCGTCGGCCAGTTCGGGGTTGTTCTGGTTGCGCAGCATCCACGCGCCCTGGCCGAAGTAGTTGAGCACCAGCGCCACCTTGATGAACGGCCAGGTGAAGTAGATGTTGCCGCGGCCCACGTGGCCCATATCCGAGTACAGCGCCTCGGCGCCGGTGGTCGAAAGGAACACGGTGCCCATCAGCGCCAGACCGGTGGCGTTATTCGGACTGAACAGGAACTTGATGCCGTAGTACGGGTTGAGTGCGGCGAGCACGGACCAGTCGTTGCCGATGGCTACCACGCCGACGATCGCCAGGAACGCGAACCAGACCATCACCACCGAGCCGAAGACCTTGCCGATCGATTCGGTGCCGCGCGACTGCACGGCGAACAGGATCACGATGATCACCGCGGTGATCATCATCGTCAGATCCTTGTTCTCGGTGAACAGATGCTCCAACGCCGGCAGCGTCTTCAGGCCTTCGACGGCGGACGAAATCGACACGGCCGGCGTCAGCACCGAGTCCGCCAGGAAGGCCGCGCCGCCGAGCATGGCCGGTATGACGAGCCATGCGCCGTATTTGCGAATCAACGAGTACAGAGCAAAGATGATTCTGCAGAAACGGACATCCAAACATCCCAATTCACATCACACATGACCGATTCTCCAGAATCGGACACACAGAACACATTTTTCGGAACTCAGACGTCCGATTCGGCAGAATCGGACACATGGGCACAAGTCGGATGATGAGCACGACTATCGACGGGCGTTCGCCGGTTGTGGACGCCGCTGAAATCGATGCGATCCACACCGGGCACACGCATGAAGACGCACAGTATCAACGCGTGGTATCGCCTGGCACCAGTGTCATGGGAATAAGCACGTTCGGCTCGAACGGCTTGGGGATGTTCTTGCGTGAAGCGTTAGCCGCGGCCACTTCCTCATTGGCAATCGCCTGCACGATATGGTCGGCCGCCGACTGTGCGATCGCCGAGAAATCCTGCGCGACCGCGGTCAGCTTCATGCCGGCCAAATCAGTCAAATACGTACCATCGTAGGCAACGATCTGCAGCTCGTCAGGAATGGAAATTCCACGGCCCAACGCTTCGCGCACGCAGAACGATGCACCAATATCGGAACTGACCACGGCATCGACGCCGTCGGTCGTCACCTTGTCGAGCGCATTGCTGACCGCACGATGATAGCCGGCAAAATCCATCACTTCGCCAGCTTCAACATACTCGTATTTCACGCCTGCGGAGGTCAATTCCTGTTCCAACGTGAGGTAGTAGCGCACCGTCGGGAACGTGGTCTTTCCCAAATCGAACGGTCCTTCCTCGACTTCTCCGCGCGCAGCCAAATCGAAGAATTGATCTCGCGGACCGCCAATCATCACCACATGTTTGGCGCCATTGCGGATCAGCATCTGCGCAATCAATCGCCCACCCTGCTCGTGGTCGGATCCGATTGACGAAATACCGTCTCCAAGCACACGGTCGAACGCGACGATCGGGCGATGAATCGACGTCCAATAATCGCCGGGATGCGAAGTGTGCGCACACATGACGATGCCGTCCATCATGTGCCGACGCAACATGTCGACATACTGGATTTCGCCGTCCGCCTCATCTGCGGTAGAGCACAGCATAGTGCGTAATCCTTGCGCGGCGAGCGCATGCTGCAGATGTGCGGTAAACGTCGCAAAGAACGGGTGGCGGATGGTGGGCACGATGACGCCGACCAGATTCGTGCAATCATGATACAGATTGCGGGCAAGCTCGTTCGGCACATAATTGAGGGCTTGCATGGCTTTGCGCACACGTTCGCGCATGTCATCAGACACGTACCCGTTGCCGTTCACCACCAGCGAGACGGTGCTCAGAGACACCCCGGCCTTCTTCGCCACATCGCGCATGCCGACCATGATCGCACCTTCCCCGTCATCACTGTTCTATCGTTGTATGCTCACGTGCTTACCACGAAATATTACATTCATTTACATTCTCTCGAACCTGTTCGACAGTCCGGCAACGAAATACAGCTTCTTAGTGTCGACTCCCGCGGAGGCGAAGGCCTTCAGCAGCGGCTTGGTCTGGTCGAATGCAATCACCAGCGTTGCATCCGGACTGGCGGCCTTGATGGCGGTTGCGCTCAGATTTCTTTCACGTTACTCAGCGACCGTCCGTGTAACGTGAAAATTACGCCGGATTGGCAAGCAGCGCAATGCCGAAACCGGCGGCCACACAAATGAGAGGCACCGCGACGGTTGCTATTCCATAGCCCAGAGCCAGCGTAAAACGACGCTGGCGAATCAATGAAACCACTTCGTTGAGCGCCGTGGAGAATGTTGAGAAACCACCGAGAAATCCGACAACGAACATCATGACCGTGTCCATATCCACCGATTGCGAATAGTAGGACATCATGGCGATGCCCGCGCATAGCGAGGCGACGCCGTTGATGACGAGCGTGGATAGCGGGAAGTTGCGATTCGTTCTTCGATTCTCGCGGTTCCAGCCTTGTTGAATTGACACGTCGAGCACGTAACGGGCCATGGCTCCCAGACCGCCGAACAGACAGATCATCCACATCATCAGCGCACCTCCCCGGTAGTCGGGTCGGCGACAAGCGAAATCTCCGCAGTGATCGGTTTGGGCTCGAAGCTGGGTGGAAGCGGGTTGGCCGGCTGCTGGATTGGCTGCGACTGCTGCTGGGGCTGCTGGATTGGTTGCGACTGCTGAATCGGCTCGGGCAGCTGCCCCAAGTCTGAAGTATCCGGCTCGCGCAACAACGGCTGCGATGACTGTGTCAGCTGAGGAACGACCAGCGGAGGAATCTGCGGAACGCGGCCTGTCTGCATAGGCTGGCTGGCGGTCGGCGGCACGGTTGGTGTTTCGACTCGCGGAACCTGTCCCGTCTGCGCGGCCTGCTGCGCCGCCTGCGCGGCTTCCATTGCGGCCTGCGCGGCAGAACGCGCCACGTCGGCCACT